>Ga0302324_100029722_pt1 | contig 10341 bp, 18 predicted proteins | sample Palsa_T0_1_FD_201949 | JGI IMG/M metagenome (GOLD analysis project Ga0302324, IMG submission 201949) | Peat permafrost microbial communities from Stordalen Mire near Abisko, Sweden - Palsa_T0_1 | ecosystem: Environmental > Terrestrial > Soil > Palsa > Peat permafrost | place: Sweden: Abisko... | reverse complement strand
CCACCACGGCAAGCCCTGGCCTCATAAAGTGAGCCCGTCAACGTACTCGGTGACCATCTCCACGCAGCCAGTCCGGCGCGGCGCTCCCCTCGCGCTCAAGCGGGACTCAATGGGCGGCAGGCTGCGCGCCCTCGGCGTGCTTGGCAACAAGCACATCCCCGTGTGCTACCAGCGCGCATCCGTGGCGCAGCGCATGGAGCTAGTGCGCGGACTCTGGGATTCTGACGGATACCGCCAAGCTGGCGGATGTGATGAGATAACGCAGACCCGCAAGCCGCTAGCCGACGATGTTGCCGAGCTGTTGCGCTCCCTGGGCCTGGCGGTCCGCGTAAGCGAGAGCGATGCCAAGGTAAACGGACGTGTAGTCGGCCGCAGGTGGCGTATCGCTGCCCGGTTCGACTTCAATCCGTACCACCTAAAGCGCTACTCCTGGACGCCGCGCGAGGTTCAGGCGTCCCGTCACACCCAGCGGACCATCGTCGACATCCGCAAGGTGGCCGACCGGCCAACCCAGTGCATCGAAGTGGACTCACCGTCGCACCTGTACCTTGCAGGCGAGTCCATGATCCCGACGCACAACTCCAGCCTGTCCGCCATCGCGGTCCTGTGGTTCGCGCTGACCCGCGATGCGGCCGGGGTGGACTGGAAAGTAGTAACGACCGCCGGGTCCTGGCATCAGTTGAGTTCGTACACCTGGCCGGAAATACACAAGTGGGCGGGGAAACTCCGGTGGGACAAGGTGCGCGACGGGCGCCCGTTCTCCCGCGCGCACGAACTCCAGAACATAAACCTGAAACTGGCCCACGGCGCCGCGTTCGCCGCTGCCTCCGCGAACTCGGCGCTGATCGAGGGCGCGCACGCCGACTCGCTCATGTTCGTCTACGACGAGGCCAAGGCGATCCCCGCAGGGACATTTGACGCCTGCGAGGGCGCGTTCTCGAGCTCAGGTGAAGGCGGCACCGAGGCGTTCGCCCTGGCCCTGTCGACCCCGGGAGAGCCGTCCGGCCGGTTCTACGACATCTGCAAGCGCAAAGCCGGCTACGAGGACTGGCATCCGGTCCACGTCACGCTGGACGACGCTATGGCCGCCGGGCGCATCACGGAGGAATGGGCGGACCAGCGGGCACGGCAGTGGGGCCCGGATTCGGCGATCTACCAGAACAGGGTCCTCGGCGAGTTCTACGCCTCCGATGAGGACTCGGTGATCCCGCTGGCCTGGGCCGAGGCTGCGGTGGCCCGCTGGCACGCGTGGGATGAGGCCGGACGCCCGGAGTCCGGCCGGGACTTCCTGCCCCGCACGGTCGGCGTGGACGTAGCCAGGACCGGCTCAGACCGTACTGTCTTGGCCATCCGCAAGGGCCCCGTGATAACCGAGCTCCGCAGGTCGGTCCGGGAAGACACCATGCAGACCACCGGCCGCGTGATGGGCATCCTTGAGGCCGACAGCTCCTGCACCGCCGTGGTCGACGTGATCGGCATCGGCGCGGGCGTGGTGGACCGGCTCCGCGAGCAGCACGCCCGGGTCCTGGCGTTCAACGCCTCACGCGGCTCCAAGGCCAGAGACAGTACGAGGGAGTTCGGGTACGCGAACCGGCGGAGCGAGGCGCACTGGGCGCTCCGTACCGCGCTGGACCCGTCCGGCGCCCCGGATTACTGCCTGCCGGACGACGAGATGCTACTGGGCGACCTGTCGGCACCTCACTGGTCGGTCACGTCAAGCGGGAAGATTCAGGTGGAGAGCAAGGATGAAATCCGCAAGCGCCTTGGCCGGAGCCCGGACGACGGGGATGCTGTCGTGATGGCCTACGTCCCGCACCTGGCCGACCACGTGCCGAACGCGCGCCCGTGGGCCGGCGCTATCGAGCTCAACGACCTCGGCCAGTCTGAGGACGCGCAGATGCGCCGCCGTCTCCGCGGCGCCCACGGCGGAGCCTATGACCAGCAGACACCGGAATCCGCGCCGTGGAGCCTCGACGGTTTCGCGCCCGAAGATGACCAGCAGGAGCACCCCGAGCACGGCAGACGGGGGAACGTCAGATCGTGGCGGTAGGGTCCAGGTCGGCCGCTAGCATCTGCCTCAGTAGTTCGGCCGCCTTGTCCGGTCCGCCGACCGCTTCTATGGCGTCCCCTATCTCGGCGGGGACGATAGCGGCCTGCGGCGTCCCGCGATTGGTGAGGATCACGGGTTCTCGCGTATGCCGCACCCGGGCGATAACGTCGGACCAGTGAGCGCGGGCATCGGCGATTGCCATATCCATTGACGTGCTACGGTGCGCCGCCTTCGCAGGCGCTAGTTTCACTGGCTTGGTGATGACAAAAAAGCCTGTCCCGTCGTCCTTTATGCCGCCTATCCATGGCGATCCCGCGATGTTGTAGACGGGACGCTCAGACTTTATGGCCTGATCCTCGGCGGCTAGTGCGTCTTCCCGGCCGGGATACCACTGAACCGTCTGGTGGTCAACGTGCGGCCACCATGGCTGTGTCTTGGCGTGCCGTTCCCATCGAACGCCGAACTCGCGGCCGACGCCGACGTAGAGAAGTGTGTCATCGACCGCAAAGAGCCGGTAGACAGCGGTGCGCTCACTCACCGGCCTTCCCGCTTCGGCTCGGGCCGCTGCGGCATCTCGTCTATGTCGCCGACGTACCAGCGCATGAACTTCCGCACCAGAACCGACCGGTTAGTGTCCGGGTCAGCCTGTTTCGCCGCCTCGTCCAGTCGTTCCCACAAGTCGCTGTCTATGCGAATCCGTCGCAGCGTCGTTCCGTCCGGTGCCATGATGTCGGCCTTTCTGTCGCTCACATCGTATCCTCTCACATGGATTTGACTGTAGCCACAGTATGTCATACAGTTCAGGTTGTAGGGCAAAGGCAGCGCCCAGGGACCACCGGCCCCCCTAGCGGGGGGAGCAGGCGGAGCGGCACCAGGCAAACTCCAGACCCCGCAGACTTGTCGGTTCGCTGGCCATGGCCCCTGAACCTTCACCGCCTCAGAACCGGTCCGCGGGTTGGGGAAACACGGAGACAGCGGGCGCGGGGCCAGGACAACCCGGGCCAAGGGATCAGCCGCAGCGGCGAACCGCTGAAGGAATCCCCCGGACCTGGCCCCGCGCATGGCCCCCGCCAACCGCAACCAACCCCCCAAGGGAGCATCACCTGTTATGACCGCCACTACGCTTGACCCGCAGGACACCCCGGACCTCCAGCCTGACCCGCGGAAGCCGCGTCACCGCGTCCGCCGGGTCCTGCTGATCACCGGCGGGGCGTTCGCCGCCCTTGTTCTCATTGCCACGATCACCGGTGCCGTCTCAGGCAGCAAGACCGCCGCACCCGCCCCGGCCCGGTCATCCTCCGCGCCGTCCCCGGTCATCACCCAGGGCCCGCCAGCCGGGGTAGCGGCACCCAAGGTCACGGCCGCGCCGGCACCGAAGGTGACGCGCGCCGCAGCCCCGGCCGCACCGGCGACTACGCCACCCCCGGCTCCTGCCGCTCCCGTGGTCACGGCCATGGGCACGTGGTGCGCCGGCACCGGGTGGACCGACCTCCAGGCCGTGGAAGCCGACAACACCACCATGGGCGACGACGCCACCGCCCTGGACCCGGGTGCCACGGAGCAGGACGGCACCGTGCTGGCTGCTGCCGCGGAGACGGCCACGCTGAACCCCCCGCCCGTCACCAGCACCCAGAAGCTTGATTACGGCCTGGGCATGTCCTGGATGATGGCCGCGGGCGACGACGCGGCCAACGGCTACTTTGACAACGCGACCGGCGACCTGGACAAGGCCAACGGCTACTTCGCCGACGACAAGGGCATCCTGTCCTGCCCCTGACAAGCACCTGGCCGCGAAGGAATGCGCGTGCACCCGTTCGATACGGGTGGCGGTCACCCGACAACAAGCAGGGAGAACGGGAATGCTGAAAACCGGGCAGTACGTGTACCGGCTGGACTGCGGCGAGGTCTTCGCCGGGGACGAGGGCCTGGCGGAGGGCACCCGGCGGGGTGTTCCCTGCACGGTCCCGCGCGGATAGCCGGGTTCGGGATCTCCATGTTCGCTTTCCTGCACCCGGCGGCCTCGCCGGAAGACGCGCCGGGGTTCACGCGATGATGACCAGGGATGAGGGCATAGCGAAGATGACAGCGCAGTGCCGCGCCTACCCGCTGGTGCTGCTGGCCTCCGCGCTAGCCGACCTCGACGCGAAGCCGCACCTCAGCGAGGCCGAACGGCTCGCCCGGTCCGTGATGATCGACGTGGTGTGCGAACGGTGCCCGGCCGCCGACGCGGCGTTCACCGCGTGGGCGGACAGCGACGACATGGACCAGCGCAACGCCGTACCCGCCATCGTGGCGGCAGCGAGGGAGGCAGGGCGATGATGACCGACATCTGGTGCTTCACCTGCTCCCACGAGATTCGACGGGAACTGGCGGGCGGCTACACCCACCTGGACCCGGACGACCTGGACGGCTGCCCTTGCGCCGAAGACGGGGAGGCATGCGCGCCGTGACCGCGACCCAGCGCGCCCGCAAGCCCCGCCGCGAGTTGACCCCGGTCGACATCACGGCACGTTTCCCGGCGTTCCGCAGCGGCAGGCTGGAGAACTGGTCCGCTGCATCCCGCGACGGCGTGTGGAAATATGAGCGGCTCGAAGACGCGGGCACGCCGTGGTCGGTAGTCCATGTCCCGACCGGGACCGAGGGCAGCTGGTACGGCACGCTCACCGCAGCCCGTGAGGCCACCGCGAACGGTTCGGCGCTGGAGTACGTCGAGAGAATCCAAGCCCATCAGCGCGGCGAGCACAAGACCGAGCGTGACATTCGATGTGGAAGGTGCAACTAATGGCCGGCAAATTCGCAGAAACCCCGTTCGTCCTCGCTGAGATAGTGGACAGCAAGGTAACCGCCGCGACCGTTCGCTACGGCATCGGCTTCAACTGCTCCCGCACCAATCAGCCCGAAGTCCTCCAGTACGTCCGCCACCCGGACGGCCAGGAGAACACCTACGTCATCGTGCGCGGGCTGTCGTCACAGAAGGCCGCCGCTATCGCCATGATCCTGAACGCGCCAGAGTTGGGCTGACCCGGGATGCCACGGCGCAAACTCGGCCCTGACGAGTACATTGGCGACGACGGTGACCTGATGACCCGCGATGAGGCGATCGCAATCGGCCAGCTTCAGCGGCTGGCCATCCACTGGCCGAAGACGCTCAAGCTGGTCAGCATGGATAGCCAGCTGTACGTCATCCGCAACGACGACAAGCCAGCGCATGAGCACGTCGATCACACCTTGGCTCACATTGTCGGCATCCCGAACGACGGAGGCGGCTGGTGACCACCCCCAAGCCGCCGACACCGCAGGGCATCAGCGCCATTCTCAAGCGAGCCGGGTTCGAGCGCTCCGAATCGAGCGCGACCCGCATCAAGGGATGGCGCAAGTCCAGCGAGGGCTACTCCGCGTCGAAGTGGGACGACGACGGGTCCGTTGAGGTCACCTGGCACCGGGGCCTTCTGTCGCCCTCCGAGGCCGACGAGGAGCGCCCGCGCATGCTGGTCGCCTACACCGAGACCATCACCGCAGCGGGCTACTCCGTGAGATTGCAGAGCAATGACCGCCTGATCGTCACCGCGGGGAAGGCTGAGCAATGACCGCCCCCGATTACGCGAGCTGGCGCGAGCCGGAAGACGACACCGGCTACGGCCGGACCGACGAGGAGATGGACGCCGACGGAGACCCGTCCGAGTTCCTGGACGATGACGACCGGACTGACCGCGACTACGACGAGCCTCCGTCCGCGCGTTCCGAGATCTGATCCCGAAGGAGACAGGACAGTGACCACCTTCAGCCAGCACCAGGACGTAGCCGCAGTCGAGCACGACGACTCCACCCGCCAGCCGCGAGAAGGCGGCAAGGTCAAGCTCGCCACCGTGACCCAGCTCGGCGGCATCTACGTCCAGGTCCGCTACGAGGGCGGCGCGCTGGACGGCTTCTACGCGGAGTCCGGCTGGCGGGCATGGGACGGCAAGTTCCGCTGGCGGCTGGTCCCGCTCTGCTGCTGCGACGAGCCGATCACCGGAACTCCCGTCAAGCTCCGCGACGACCCCCTGGACCGCATCTGGTGCTCGGAGGAATGCCGCGACGCTGACAGTGAGGGTGCTTACGAGCAGGGGTATCAGCCGGGAGTTGCGACGTGAGCACCGCGCCGCCCGATTTCAGCGGCTGGAATCTTGACTACCTGAACGCCGCCCGGAGTCACCTGGGGCAGATCCTGCTTGTATCCGCAGGCCAGAACGATCCGGAGCGCCCGCATTTGCGAGCCGAGTACGAGGCGATGGGTGCCGAGATCGACCGGCGCAAGAACGAGAGGGAAGCTCAGTGACCCGCGACGCTGCCGACGTGATCGGCGGCGACGGCAAGGTTCGCGTCCTCTCCCGCCGCTGCCGAACCTGCGTGTTCAGGCCCGGCAACCACATGCATCTCGCCCCGGGCCGCTTCGAGGAACTGATCCGCCGCAACGTCGACGCGGGCGCCCTGCTCACCTGTCACTCGACGCTCCCGTACGGAGACCACCCGGACTTCGGGCCGGCTGTCTGCGCTGGATTCTGGGCACAGCATGCCATGTCCACCGCGGCCGGGAGGATGGCGCGTTTCCTGCTGGGCGTCACCCGGATCGACCCGCCCGGGAGTTGACCAGCGCGACACCGAAGGCGGGGCCCCGCGGCTAATGGGAGTCGCGGGGCCCCGCCACTTGCCCGTTTCCTGGCTCCGGCCGGGTCTAGCACGGGGTATCCACCCGGACAGCGATCCGGGTCGCCAGGCTTTAGCCCGGACCCGGCCGGGCCGGCATCTAAGCCCCCTCCCGGAGAGCGAAACCAGGGGGAGGGGGTTTCTGCCCGGCCCTGCACTGCCCACGGGGGTAAGCGGTTAGCCGGATCCGGGGGCGTCGCGGGGGCCCCCGGACCGCAACTCGCAACCCCCCAAGCGAGGCGTAGCCGCAGAGGCCCCCGAACGTAGGGCTGAGGTTACCGGGTGCAACCGGGATGGTCACGGACGGTAGGCGGATGCGGGCGTTTCTGCGGCATACCGTCCCCGGCCCCCCGTCTTAGCCGAACAGGGAGTCTTGCTGCATGTCGGCGTCCAGCCGATGCATGTTGTCGACAGACGTCCGCCAGTACGATGCCTTGAGCTCGATTCCGACGCCGCGCCGGCCGAGCTTGCGGGCTACCCAGACCTCGGAACCTATGCCAGCAAAGGGGGTCAGCACGGTCTCGCCGGGATTCGAGTACAGTCGCACGCACCTCTCGATAAAGTCCAGCTGAAGCGGGCACAGGTGGCGCTCGTCGTCGCTCTCGCGGGCAACGCGGACGTTGAGCGTCTTGCCTTCCTGGATCGTGGTCCAGACCGGACTCAGGTGATCACCGCCGAGCATGGAGCCGTGCACCGGAGGCTCCTGCCATCCGGGCGGTACCGGCGTGTCTCCGTCGTCGTACTCGTGGCTGTATCCACCGGAGTCGTGGTCGCTGATGCTCTCGCCGGGCTTCAGGAAGATCCGGGCTGGCCGTGACTCGCGCTCGCCGTTGCTCGCGTCGTACCAGATCGGCGATGCCCACTCGATCCAGTCCTCGTTGGTGACCTCGCCGGCCGCCACCTCGTGCGTGATCGGGACTGCGTTGTCTCCCGGCTTCCTGAAAATCAGCAGGTAGTCGGCCAGCGCCGGCCGGATGCCTGCGGAGTCGCGGTTCTTGCTCACGAACATCAGCGAGTGCGCCTTGGTCCGGGTGGCCTGCGACTGCGGGTTCTTCCAGATCGTCACCTCACCGTGGAAGTTCCACCCTCCGTCCTGGAATGCGCGGATGACCTCGCCCCGGAAGTCGGTCAGGCCGATAAAGCCTTCCGTGTTCTTGCGCGTCGTGAGTTGCTGAACGTGGACGCACGCGATCCGGCCCGGCTTGGTGACCCGCAGCTGCTCGCGGATGATGAAGCCGTAATGCTCCAGGAACTCGACGCGGGTTGAGCAGTTTCCGAGGTCGCGGAGCGAAGGTGAATAAACGAACAAGCTCGCGAATGGTGGACTGCAAATCGACAGGTCTATCGAGTTGTCGGCCAGCTCGGCCAGCCGCTCGCAGCTATCGCCGAGCATGAGCCGCCAAAGCTCACCCTTGGCCTCGTCGGTGATGTAAGCCTCGTCAGTGGCGTAAGTCATGGTGTCATCCTCAGTTCTCCAGCGGCCTGCATCTCGCGGACCAGTTCTCCGGTCATCTGCTCGGCCTGCTTTTCCTTGCGGGCCACGTTCTCCGCTATGCGCCCCTCCAGTTCGGACAGGACAACGTGCACGTCCACGCGCCGGGTCTGCCCGTATCGGTGGCACCTGCGGATTGCCTGATAGAAGGATTCCCACGAGTCGCTAAGCCCGCAGAACGCCATCCGGGCGCAGTGCGGCCAGTTCATGCCAAACGAGCAGATCGCCGGCTTGCTGACCAAGACGCGAATCTTCCGGTCGGCGAAACCAAGCAGTGCATCCGCCTTTTCCTCCGGGCTCATCGACCCGTGCACGTTGACCGCGCCGGGAATGAGCTTGGCGAGCATGTCGGCCTCGGCGTTCAGCCCGCACCAGATCACCCACGGCTCATCCGGCTCAGCGCTTACAAGTCTCGCCGTCTCCGCGCACCTGGCCTCAAGCGTGGCCTTGCGGATCGCGGCCCGGCCGCCGACCCCGCCCAGGTCGGTGGCGAACAGTTGGCCATCGGGCGTCACGTCCACCGGCAGAAGGTGAGGGATTACCTCGTATCCGGGCAGGATGTACCCGGTGTCATCGCCGCCGATGTCGGACGGCCTGCGGATCGCGACCGCCCACGTGGCCATCCACCGGAACATCGGCTTCCGCGCGTGGCCTTTCAGCCGCCATCCCTCGTCGTCGTGCACGAAGTAAGCGGCCAGCATCTCCACGCGGGGCATTATGCCCAGGAACTCGGCCTGGTTCGTCAGTTCCTCGTTGTCGTTAGGTGCCGGCGTCGCAGTGTAGGTGAAACGGCGCTTCACATCGGCGAAGTGGCCGATCAGCATCGTCCGGGTAGCCCCGTCCGACTGCTTGAGTATCGACGCCTCGTCCAGTGCCACCACGTCGAAACCGGCCGGGTCGAAATGCTCGGCCATCTCGTAGTTGGTGATCCAGATACCGGGCCCGTCCGTGTCCGTGTCCGACCGGACATACCGCATGACGACGCCGAGTTTCGCGGCTTCGCGGACGGTCTGCGCGCACACCGCGAGCGGGGCCACGATCAGGCCGCGGTCACCGGAAAGCCGGACCGTCTCGATCTGGAGAAACGTTTTCCCGAGACCCGTATCCGCCCAGATCGCGGCTCGGCCGAGCCGCACCGACCACGCCGCGATCCGCTTCTGCCACGGATGCAGCATCGGGTTTATGTCCGCCTCGTCCACGGCCCGGCCTGCGGGCTGGACCTGACGCTGCTTGGCGGCCAGAAACTCCGCGTACGTGCCCATCAGGTCCCTTCCCCGTCACTGCCGGCCGTCGTCAGGTCATCCGGCGCGCACGTCGGGTGATACCGGAGCCCTGCGGCGTAAGCGCCGGCGTCCATCGGCCACCCGCACGAGGCGGCGCATGGCGGGCCGTCACGCTCAGCGGGGGTCATCACGCGACCTTCCCCGGCAGGCACCCGGGGTGAGCGCCGCCCGGTGTCTCCAGGACCGCCAGTTTCCCGGAGATGGCGGCCATCAGGTCACCGTGCCCGAACCGGCCGCACAAGGCCAGCAGGGTAATCGTCACGTCGGCTGACTCGGCGAGCACCGTCCCGGCGCGCTCGGGATGCGACTTGTCCCGCCCGCCGGCGAGGATCGCGTCTGCTACCTCGCCGAGCTCGGCCATGGACTTCAGGGCGATGTCCTCGGGGGTGCACTCCGGGAACCGGGCGGCATGCCATGCGGCAGCGCGGTCCTGAAGCGATCCCGCGCCGGGCCGGGTCACGGGGTCACCGCCGGATCTGTAGGCGCGTGGGCGGCGTCGCACAGCGACTGCATGCGGCGCGCGGACACGCGCAGGGCCCTGGCCAGGGACACGACCGTCTCAGGCTTGGCTTTCTCGGTGCCGGAGCAGATCCGGCTGATGGTGGACGGGGATACGCCTGCCATGAGGGCGGCGGCATCCATGCGGATACCCCGCTCCGTGAGCAGGTCGCGCAATGTCTGCTGAGCCATAAGGGGCACTCTAGCGCATCACGCCGTGTTGCGCGCAACGCCACGGCGGCTTAGCCACGGGACTCGAACCCCGGCATCTTCAGGCTGCGGCCCTGAAAGCTCCCGGCGGCTAACCGCCGGCTCGGTTATCTTGCTCACCG
>Ga0302324_100029721_pt1 | contig 10342 bp, 9 predicted proteins | sample Palsa_T0_1_FD_201949 | JGI IMG/M metagenome (GOLD analysis project Ga0302324, IMG submission 201949) | Peat permafrost microbial communities from Stordalen Mire near Abisko, Sweden - Palsa_T0_1 | ecosystem: Environmental > Terrestrial > Soil > Palsa > Peat permafrost | place: Sweden: Abisko... | reverse complement strand
TTGAAGGAAATCCTGGAGGTGAAAGTTCTGGATGTGTACGACCACCGGCTTCTCAACAGAGAGGTGGAACCGTTCGACCGCATCGTTCCCACTGTCGAAAATATCGCCATCGATATCTGGAACCGCCTGGTCGCAAATATTGACGACACGGGTCGCGCGCGTCTCTATTCAGTGCGCGTGCATGAGACGAACGAGTTGTTCGTCGAATATCGGGGAGAATGAGTGACCGTCAGTCTGAGCCGGAAGTACACGTTTTGCGCTTCGCACCGGCTGCACTCGTCCGCTTTGAGCGATAACCAGAACCGCGCCATTTACGGTAAGTGCAACAACCCGAACGGGCATGGGCACAACTACGAAGTGGAGTTGACGGTGCACGGCCAGGTCGATGCCGTCACCGGCCGTGTGGTGGCGCTCGAAATGCTCGACAGGCTGGCGGAAGAGCAGATTCTGACGCCGCTGCGCCATCGAAATCTCAACCAAGAGATAGACGCATTCCGAACTGCCGTGCCCACCACCGAGAATCTGGCGTTTGAAATCGATCGCAGGCTGCGGTCCGTCTGGAAGTGCTTTTTCGGCGACTCGGGACCCACCCTCGAAACAGTTCGCATCTGGGAGACAGAACGCAACATCTGTGAAATTGCGGTGATCCGATGAAAAATGCCGGTAAGAAACGAGCGGAAGTAAGGGTTTTGTCCCCCCAGATCGAGGTCGAACGGCCCATTGCTCCGCTGATTGAGGGAGTCCTTGATGCTCTTGGTGAGGACCGCACGCGCGATGGTCTTGTGCGCACGCCGGTGCGGGTAGAGAAAGCGCTGCGCTACCTCACCAGTGGCTACAAGGCCGACATCGCGAAGATTGTGAACGGAGCGGTTTTCGAGGTGAAGTATGACGAGATGGTGATCGTCAAAGACATCGAGTTCTTCAGTCTTTGCGAGCATCATATGCTGCCGTTTTACGGCAAAATTCATGTGGCATATCTGGCCAAGGATAAGGTCATCGGGCTGAGCAAGCTGCCGCGCATCGTGGATGCCTTCGCGCGCAGGCTGCAGATCCAGGAGCGCATGACGCAGCAGATCGCGCAGTGTATCCAGGAACTGCTCGACCCGGTGGGTGTCGGAGTAGTGGCCGAGGCGCAGCACTTCTGCATGATGATGCGGGGCGTAGAGAAGCAGCACTCCGGCACCGTGACAAGCGCCATGCTGGGCGCGTTCCGCGAACAAAAAGAGACGCGGGACGAATTCCTTTCGCTTATTCGCAACCGTTAAGCCGCACGCGTGGGGCAGCTTGGCAAGCTACGTGCCGGATATCAACCCAATGCCACTTACTTTGCGAATTAGCCCTGAGGGGCCGGGGCTTCCGCCCCGCTGTCGGCCTTCCGGCCGGCGCGTTTTGCGATGAATTCGCGAACGATAGCTTCGCCGCGACCTGCTCGATTTAAAAAATGCCGAACAAGAAGCGAATGTAAAAAAGACGCGACAAAAATCCTTGATCTCTTTTCCATCGACCCGGGGAAAACAAATCTGAGCCGCCTTACAAGGTTTTCTCTGCGTTCGCTGCGTCTCTGCGTTGAAATCATAGCGCCCGCGCAGCACGAACTTTGCATGCGCCAGCACGATTTCATCGCGAACGCAGAGAAAACCCACTGCTCGGCCGACTGGCCGAAACCGGTTGCCCGGCAGATCGGCCAACCGGGGAGATACCCAAGGAGCCACGCCCCATCCACGCTGCGGCGGAAGCCAGGCCCGGGAACGTCGTCGACACCTGTTTGTTGCAGGTTTCCCTCCGTCCCGGCCCACCGCAACCGCATTACGGCAGCCGTTGCGAGGTCGCCCACGCGATGCCGTTGTCCGGCGACACCGCGATCCGAAGTCCTACGCCCTCCTGCATCTCGACCCAGGCGCCGCCGGTCTGCATTTGGTATACGGTGTAATTCCCGTTCGCATCGGGGGTGCAGCCGGTAGTCCACGGCGTTCCGTCCGTCAGGCCCCGCGAACTCGGCCCAACCCCAATCGACGTGGCGCAGCCGTTCTGGGCGTTCACAACGAATTTAGTGCCGTTCCAGTAGAGGATCTGGCCGCTCGCGTTTATCGCCCATGGGGTGCCGTCCGGCGAAACCGCGATCTGCGTTGCCACGTCATCCTCCATCTTCGCCCAACCGGTGAGATGAAAGCTGGCGTCGCCTCCGGCCAGCAGTTCGTACACGCTGTAATTCCCGTCCGCGCCGGCGTTGCAGCCGACGATCCACGGCGTTCCGTAGTTCAGATAAGCCGAACTCGGTCCGACCGCAATCGACTTCGCGCAGCCGCTCGTGGTGTTCACAAAGTTCGTCCCGTCCCAGTTGAGGATATTTCCAGCCGCGTTGATCGCCCAAACGAAGCCGTCCTTCGATACCGCGACTTGGGTGGCAATGTCGTCCTGCATCCTGACCCACGTGCCCTCTTGCTGCGTCCCCGAGACAGGCGCAAAGTAGGGTTGGAGTTGGTAGACGTCGAAATTCCCGTCTGCGCCGGCGCTGCACCCGGTGATCCATGGCGTTCCGTTTCCGTTCGTCAGCCCGCCCGGGACGTCCGGCCCAACCGCGATCGAAGTCGCGCAACCAGGCACGTAGCTGTTGAAGTTTTCGCCGTTCCAATTATAGACATTGGTCGCTAGGTCGGCCCATGTGACTCCCCCTGTCGGAAGGGTAATGAGGAGATGCCCGTCGCCGCGCGGAGTGGCCGCCGTGTTGTCGGTTTGCAGTACGACAAGCGGATCGCTGCTCGTCGTAACGATTTTCGCGCACGTTCCGCCGGCCCCGCTGCCCTGGACCACGCATGCGCTGCCAGTCATCGTGACCGGCGAAGCGGAAAAATCGGGCCACTGGTGCGAGTTCTCCACAGCCTCGTCGGTATCGTTTTCGATGATGAATTCGGCTGTCTGTCCAATCGCGCCGTTGACCAGCGCAGCGGCGGGAAGCGTGTAAGACTGGCAATCCGAGCTGTTGGCCAGAGTGCAGTCCCATTCCATGCCCTGGGTCACGTCGTGCATCAGCGAGCACGCATAACCACCCGATAGATTCATACGTCCCTGGGCGTCGCAATACCACTCCTGGGCGTAGATGGTGTCGCCGGGGTTTGGGGTAAAGTTGACTGCTGCGGTATCGTTTCCCGCGTTCGTGCAGCTCGGAGTCGCCGGGCATGTTACATGTTCGAAATCCTGGTGGTGAATCCCGTAGACCGGGGTTGTGGCTGCTGTGGCTGTCGCGTATACAGATACGACGGCTTGGAAAAGATAGGGATCGTTAGTGGAGGTGGGACCGTTATCCAGCCCGTTCCATATCGACATCCAGGTGGTCGCCGTCCCGAGGCCGCCGGGCTTTACGTAGGGGACATTGAAGGTCGCCTCGTTCATCACATAACTGTAGGTCTTCGAGGACGTCGCGTTCTTTTGATAAGAGCCCACGAGGTTAGCCCCGGTCCAGTAGACCTGCGCGGCGGAGGTCGGTTGCGTGTTGACTGCCATCGCGGCCGGCTCACGCACGGTGGACCCGCCGGAGAGCCGAGTCGCCGCGCGCGGGCGAGAGATCGTGGCGGCCTGCGAAGTCCGATGGCCGCGCAGCTTGTATGTCGGCGTGCTCGCCGCAGCCAGCCACCGTTGGTATCCGTCCGGGTTCTGATTGGGATCGGGGCGCAGCCCGTAGCCACCCTGTATCAGCTCTGGCTGCGTGTAGCTGAGCGGATCGCCGGTAAGCGCCGGCCGAAACGTCAGATTCGTGAGCGCAGGGTTGAACGGGCGCGGCGCGAAAGTAGCGTTCGACCGAAGATCCACGGAATAGGTGCTGGCGCTTCCATTGGAATCGGTGCAATCGAGCTGCAGCCGGTCGACGACGTTCGCTGAACCGGCGGGCAGCGTTGGCCGCACGGCCAGAAAGCGGGCCACACCGTCCCCATCGGCGCTGATGGGGACGGATTGCTTCGGGTCCGGGTTTCCTTCGGGGTGAATGGCGCAGGTGTTACCCGCGGTAACAAAGACTGAAGCCGGCTCAAATTGAGGACGACCTCCCGGTCCCGCGGCCTGCGCACGCGCGTCGCCGCAGCACATGAGCAGACCCATTATCATGGTGGTGGCGGAAACTGAGTTTGAGCGGCCGAGAATATCGTGCCGTTCCATGGCGTGGACTGAAACGTTTTTCATGAGAATTTTCTCCTTCTAAGATTTGGCAAAAAGCGCTTGTCGATACTGATTCATTCCTATTGCGATTTCGCCGCTCGACCGGCTTCAACAACGACTCCAGACCGAAGAGCGGCAAACGGTCTGGAGTTGGGGAGGTTGGCGACCTGGATCTTCACGTATCGATGTCGTGATATCGGTTGACTGAGACGCCCTGATGGATGTCGAAAGCGCCGAAGTCACCGGCAGACATCCCGAACGATGCCCCGCAACCGGATTCCACAGCGGTTCTGGTGACGGCCGGATCGCAAACGCTATTCCGGCCGTCTTACATCGCGGACTGCTAAAACGTGCACGGCGGTTTGAGGTACGTGGTCCATGAGGTTACGAAGTCCAGCCACACTGCATCGTTGGTGTTATTCGTAAACGCAAGAAATAATTGGTACGTCGTCTCGCACCCTCCAGAGGAACCGGTGACGGTGAGGGCCGGCGCTGTTGCTGTCGTGTAGCCTGTCAGCAGGGGAACTGGTGAACCGGACCACGGGGAGACTGAACCGTTTGCATAATACATATCGCCCGACGGCGTTGTCCATGCGAGAAATGGGCCCACTGAGCCAGCGGTGAGCGCTGGCGCTGCGAGCGTCGTGGCCGGGGTTGTGCCGATCATGACTGTACCAGCGGCAGGCAACCAGGAGGATGTCGCCTCATTGTAGATCTGATACTGAATGTTACCCGATGGTGTGGTCCATGCGAAATAGTCCTGACCGTTGTATACCGCCACCGCTGGTGCGAGCGCGGTCCCAGGGCCGGTTGGAACAGTCGCCGGCGTAGTTGACCACACGCCGCCCTGTAGGTTATGTACTCGATTCCTCCGGTGAGCGTCGTCCAGGCCAGATACACAGTGCCTCCGCTACTCGCCAGCGCGGGCGCCACGGAAGTCTGCGCGCCGGGTAATGGAATGGAGGCCTGCTGACTCCAGGCTCCGGCTGAGGAAAATGCATACCATATTGCAGTTTCATTCCAACCCTTCCATGCCAGCACATAGTTCGGTCCAAACGACGCCAGGGCCGGTGCAACATCCGTTTCCGCATACCAAGTATGCATCGCGTCAGTTACCTTCGCCTGGTTTGCCCACGCCGAACCGGTTGAATAGGTGTAATAGACATAATTACTCGACTCTCCCTTCCAGGCCAGAAATTCGCTGGTCCCCGGCCCCGCCAACGCCGGTGCGGTAGTTGCCTCCGCGGCCCATGTTGAGCAGGGAGTTCCGCAGACCTCATAGGGCTGGGCTAAGGCTGGTCTTGACAGGCCGGTCAGTAAGAGAGTCAGTGAGAGAGACGATGCGATTGCCATTAAACCGGCGGATCGTCCTTTAAAACCCCGTGTCCGCGAATTACTTTGAAAACGGTCTACTCTTGAGGTCGCGAGAACTCTGGATATGAGTCTCATGGTGATTTCTCCTGTGATGTCTTGTTTATTGCAGGTTTGCCATGCCGCTCCGGGCCGCTCTATCGGAAGCCGGGCGAAGCCGCATGCTGAGAGCGGGCTTTTCGCCTTTGCGGATGCTCTCATCCTCAAGGGCGGAAAAATCGGTCGAGAACCGTAATCGGAAGGAAATTTTTTTTGAGCGGCAATTGGCTGGGCCCGGAAATACAAGAACCGGGAACAAATGCGCCGGTCGCACGTGTAGTGCCGTTCCTGACAGTGCCGAGGAAGACACCGAATACGCGTATTGCTTCGGCTTCATTGAAACGGCGGGCAGATGCACCGCACTGGGTAGATGAATTTTTGAGGAGGTGAGCCAAATGATCCTTTCCACCCAGCGACAGTCGTCACCACACCAGTTGACGGGGTTATTGCAGGACTGGAGCGAAGGTCGTCAGGACGCGCTTGATGAGCTTATACCGGTGGTCTACGACGACCTGTACAGGCTCGCGCGTCGCTACATGTACGATGAGCGGCCCGGCCACACGCTTCAGGCCACCGCCCTGGTGAACGAGGCTTACCTCCGGTTATCGGATTCAGCGAACCCGGACTGGCAGAGCCGAACTCATTTTTTCGCAGTCTGCGGACGCATCATGCGGCGCATTCTGGTGGATTGGGCTCGTTCCCGCAAGGCGCTGAAGCGGGGGAGCAACGAGCCGCCGCTGGAACTCCATGATGCCGTAGCTGTCACGGGACGGTCCGGGGTCGACCTCGTCGCAATCGACGATGCCCTCGGGGCTCTGGCTGTACAGGACCAGCGGAAGAGTCAGATCGTGGAGATGCGGTTTTTCGCAGGACTCAGCGTGAAGCAAACTGCCGAGGTGCTGCGAGTTTCCGAGGAGACGGTGCTACGGGACTGGAAGTTGGCAAAGAGTTGGCTCCGGCGCGAGCTTACCAGGGAGCCGTTTCATGGAAACTGAGCGCTGGCGGAAAATCGAACAACTCTACCATTCGGCGCTTCAGTTGGAAGAGGGCCAACTGGCTGACTTCATAAAGGAAGCCCGCGGCGGAGATGACTCGCTGCGGAGGGAGGTGGGATCGCTCCTTGCGCACTCGGAGGGAGACCGGAGTTTTCTGGAGGCGCCAGCGCTGGACGTAGCGGCCAAGTCTTTGGCGAGGTCTGTCACAGCAGCGGGTGTAACAGGGAACTCAACCGGACGCCCGCTCCCGGGGGCGATCGGCGGTTATCGTATTCTTCGTGTGCTCGGAGAAGGCGCTATGGGCATCGTCTATGAGGCCGAGCAGGAGGAGCCAAGGCGCAGCGTGGCGCTGAAAGTGATCCGGCCTGGCCTGGCCACCCCGGAACGATTGCGGCGGTTCAGACATGAATCGGAGGCGCTGGGACGTTTGCAGCACGCTGGCATCGCCCAAATCTACGAAGCCAACACGGCCGATACCGGCCTGGGTCCGCAACCCTACTTTGCGATGGAACTTATACGCGGGCAGTCATTGGATAACTACAGAGAAGCGCATCGGCTGAAGACCCGGCAGCGACTTGAGCTGATGGTGAAGGTTTGCGAAGCCGTGCAACATGCGCATCAATGCGGATTGATTCACCGCGATCTGAAACCGGCCAACATCCTGGTCGATGAAGTCGGGCAGCCCAAGATCCTGGACTTCGGGGTGGCGCGCCTGGCCGAAACTGACGCAGGCGATACGCAACAGACCGAATCGGGAGAGCTGATCGGAACCCTGGCCTACATGAGCCCCGAACAGGTGCTGGGCGATCCGCTCGAGGTGGATACTCGGAGCGACGTTTACTCGCTGGGAGTGAATCTTTACGAACTGCTTGCCGGAAGACTCCCCTACGAAGTGAGCAGTCGCCAGTTGCCCCAGGCCGTGCAGACCATTCGAGAAGAAGATCCCGCGTCGCTGAGTTCGATCCGAAACGACTATCGCGGCGATATCGAAACGATTGTGGGCAAGGCCCTGGAGAAGGACAAAGCGCGGCGGTATGCTTCGGCGGCAGATCTGGCGGCGGATATCCGGCGCTACCTGAACGATGAACCGATTGCGGCCCGGTCGCCGACCGCCAGCTATCACTTGCAGAAGTTTGCCCGGCGTCATCGCGCGATAGTGGCGGGCGTGGCAGCGGTGTTCGTCGTGCTGGTGGCCGGAGTCGCAGTCAGCACGGCGGAGGCGATCCGGGCTAACCGGGCAAGCCGGGCGGCGCTGACGGAGCGGGACCGGGCGGCGGCGGCGGAAATAGAGGCAAAGCAAGAGCGCGACCGGGCATTGGAGGCGGAGCGCGCGGCCGCTAACGATCGGAACCGGGCCGTCGCCGCGGAGGCGGGAGCGGTACAGGAGCGGAACCGTGCGTTGACGCAGAAACAACGTGCGGACGACGAGTCGGCCACGGCGAAAGCCATCAACAGTTTCCTCCAGCAGGACCTTTTGGCGCAAGCGAGCGCCAACAGACAGGCGCGGCGCGATTCCATGCCCGATCCGGATCTAAAGGTGCGCACCGCGCTGGACCGGGCCGCTGCGAGTATCGAAGGCAAGTTCGGCAAACAACCCTTAGTGGAGGCTTCGATGCGGCTGACGATCGGCGTAACGTACCGTGACCTCGGCTTGTATCCACAGGCCCAACAACAATTAGAAGCGGCGCTGAGCCTCCGTCGCCGCCTGTTGGGCGAGGACCATCCCGATACGCTGGGCAGCATGAACGCCCTGGCCGTGCAGTACGCATACCAGAGTAAGCTTCCGCAAGCCGAAGCGATGCTGAACAGGGTCCTGGATACCCGTCGCCGAGTCTTAGGAGACAGTCATCCCAGTACTCTGGAAAGTACCAGCGCCCTCGCGCAAGTCTACGATGAAGAGGGCCAATATCCGAAAGCTGAGCTTCTTTTGACTAAAAGCCTCGAGGTGCGGCGCCGCGTTTTGGGAGAGGATCGTCCCGACACTCTTCGCAACATGACCGACCTGGGTTGGCTTTACCGGGAGCAAGCTAAATTTAAGCAAGCCGAACCACTGTTGACAAAGTCCCTCTCGGCTCAAACCCGTGTGCTGGGCGAAAGCCATCCGGACACTCTGTACACTATGCACGTTCTCGCGTCGCTGTACAATGCCAAAGGCGAGTCTGCGCAATCCGAGCTTCTCTACACAAGGGCGCTCGAGGGTCAACGGCGCGTGCTGGGCGAAAGTCATCCCGAGACCCTTGACGTTATGAACGACCTGGCATTGCTGTATTGGAACGAGGGCAAGTACGCATCGGCCGAGGACCTTTACACAAAGGTTCTGGAGACCCAGCGTCACGTGCTGGGCGACGAGCATAGCCACACGCTTGTGACCATGAACAACCTCTCGGCGCTCTACCAGTCGCAGGGGAAATATGCGCAGGAGGAACCCCTCGCGGCCAAGGTTCTCGAGGTTCGGCGTCGCACGTTGGGTAACGAGCATCCCTTGACTGCTACGGCCATGAACAATCTCGCGATCCCGTACGGGTTAGAAGGCAAATACCTGGAGTCCGCGGCTCTGTTGGACAACGCGTTGGCGATTCGTCGTCGCGTACTGGGCGCGGAGCATCCTCTCACCTTAGTCACAATGGCCAATCGGGCGACGCTGTACCGTATGCAAGGACAGACTCCGGAGGCCGAGGCGCTCGCGACCCGGTCACTCGAAATCCTGCAACGCGTGGAGGGGGCGGAGCACAGCGACACGCTCATCGCTATGATCGCATTGGGGACCGTCTACCGTAGTGAAGGCAAATATGCGCAAGCCGAGTCCCTCTTAACGAAGCTTGTCGAGCTTCGGCGCCGCACGTTGGGCGAGGAGCATCTCGGCACTCTGCTCGGTATGTACCAACTGGGAGTGCTGTACAGCAGCCAGGGGAGGTACGCGGAGGCGGAGGCGCTCCTCGGCAGGCTGCTGGAGGTTGATCGCCGGGTGTTGGGGACGGCGCATCCCGCCGCCAACGACGTGATGGCCGCGCTGGCGGAGGTCCAGTTGCAACTGGCGAAATACGCCGCGGCGGAGACCGTAGTTCGGGAGGCGCTAAACGCCTTGGAGAAGACGCGTCCCGATAGCTGGCAGCGATATTACGGCGAGTCTTTGTTGGGGGCCAGTCTGGCAGGGCAGAGGCGGTACGAAGAGGCAGAGCCGGTTTTGATCTCGGGCCATGAAGGTCTGCGGCAACGGCAAGCGACCGTTCCTTTTGACAGTCGGCGAGTGTTGATGGACTCCGGGGAGCGGGTCGTTCGGCTGTACCAAAGCTGGGGCAAGGCGGATACGGCCGCCCAGTGGCGCGAGAATGTGCGGATCGAATAGGGACGCTTAGCCGACGTTTTTTGGGGAACGCGCCGTTCCAGCCAGTGTCGCTCATGCAGGCACATGAAAATGGTCAGCCGGGATGGGATCGGTTCGGATTAAGGCGATATCGGCACGGGCTCGGGCCGATGGGCTCCGGGGGATTGTTCGGTCACTCGGGCAAGCCTCGGACCGATTCCTCGGTGTGAGTAATGGGGCAACTCGTCACCGCAAATCAGCCCCGGTCACCATAACATCCCCATTTTGATTGCCTTACACGTAAATTCACCATTCCGACCCCATTTCCCCCGACATTGGCCATTTCCCGGTGAACTAAACCGCTTCGCGGTAACTGCTGCGCAATGGCCGCGGCGATGTTTGTCATGCGGCGGGCACGAGGTTCGTTCAGACTGAAAGTACCGGTTACTCGCAATAACCGGAATTCCGTTCTGAAGGATCCTGA
>Ga0302324_100029718_pt1 | contig 10342 bp, 10 predicted proteins | sample Palsa_T0_1_FD_201949 | JGI IMG/M metagenome (GOLD analysis project Ga0302324, IMG submission 201949) | Peat permafrost microbial communities from Stordalen Mire near Abisko, Sweden - Palsa_T0_1 | ecosystem: Environmental > Terrestrial > Soil > Palsa > Peat permafrost | place: Sweden: Abisko... | reverse complement strand
AGCGTATTACGTTTCATGCGGCGCCGACAAAATCGTGGCCAACCCAACCAGCATCGTCGGTAGCATTGGCGTGATTTTCGAGACCATCGACATCAAAGGAACGATGGACAAATTGGGGATCGAATCGGTGGCGATCAAGAGCGCGGAGTTCAAGGACATGGGATCGCCGTTCAAGCATCTGACCGATCAAGAGCGGGATGTCATGCAGGGAATGGTTGATGAATATTTCGCACGGTTCAAATCGGTGGTGACGAGCAATCGAACAATCAAGGATGCGGACACGCTGACGCTGGTGACGGATGGCCGAGTGTTCAGCGGTGAGAAAGCGATGGATCTGGGATTGGTGGACGGCGTCGGCCGGCTGGAGGATGCGATCGCGCTGGCGAGGGATATGAGTCATTCGCCCGACGCAGGTGTGATCATGTACAAGCGGCCTTACGGCTACAGCGGCTCGATCTATGCCGACACATCCGTTCCGCCGCCCAGCGCGGCGAGTCAAATGAATGTGAAACTTCCGTTTGATGTGCCGATGCTTCCCAGCGGATTTTATTACATGTGGGAGCCGTAAGGCGGACGGTGATTCGGTTCCACGTCCGAAATCTGAACTTTCTTCAAAACCACGATAACAGACCCTTCAGACCCTAACACCAACGCTATCGGGCGTGACTTTTTTCTGCACATTTTTTTTGCAAGAGTATTGCAGCCGTCTGCCGATGAAGGTGCAAGATTGGCAGTTCGTCTTTTATCGGACTGTATTCGCTCCAAAGAACCTGAGTTGGGTGGTGATTGCTGTGATGAAGTCAAAGCGAAAAGTGTTGTTCCTGACGAGCTTGGTGGCCTTGCTGACGTTCACCAGCGCCTTGCTCTTGGCTCTGGCGCCGCCACCATTGGCGGCCGGCGGTTATGACAGCCTGGCGGCGAGCGATCGCGGCGATTTCCTGGATGCCGTCTTCAAGACAGCCGTGCCCGCGCAACAGGATCGTTGGAAATACATCTATGTTCATCACAGCGGAACTTCACAGGGCGATGCCAATTCCCTGGCGCAAAACCCCAACGGATTGTGCGATCATTTCGTCATCGGAAACGGCAAAGGCGCTGAGGACGGCGAAATCCAGATCGGCCCGCGCTGGAACCAGCAGCAGGCACCAGCCGCTCCGCCTGGAGTGGACAAGATCGATCCCGATTGCATCAGCATCTGCCTGGTGGGCAACTTCGACACCGCCATGCCAACCCCCGCACAACTCCATCGCCTGACGCAGTTGGTCAGTACGTTGCAGAATCAGCTTCACATCGGCGCCGATCGCGTGATATTGCTTAATTCATCCGTCGGACCATCAACAGTGGGTCGATATTTCCCCGTGACGGCATTCCGTGACCAGATTCTGCCGTGACATTTTGCCGATGACCGGCGAAATCATTCCTTGCCATTTTGGCTCCGATTGCCTATTGTGTGCATTCGCTTGTTAAGCGGACGTTAACAGCCCGTTTTTCGAGTGGGAAGCATAGTGACTCAGCGCGGTCAGCGTTTGGCGCCAGGTGGTAGCGTTTATTTAAATTCATTGTTTATCTCCACTTGGTTCCGTCCTCCTCCCTGTGTTTCCATCCATCGGGGCAGTGGGAATTAGGCGTCTGATGCGGGATGGTGTAATCGCCGAATGGCCGAGAAGCTCCTCCAATACGAGGTTTTGGAGCGTTTGGGAGAAGGTGCGCGTAGTGTGATCTACGCCGTCAGCGACCCCCAAACGCACCAAGTTTACGCCCTGAAGCATGTCGTGCGACAGGACGCGAAAGACCTGCGCTTTATCGAGCAGGTCGAAAACGAATACGAGATCAGCAAGCAATTCAATCACCCCAATTTGCGCAAATCCTATGAATTGAAAGTCGTTCGCACCTTGCTGCGAAAGGTGACCGAAGTCTTCCTCCTCATGGAGCTTTTTGACGGCAAGCCGCTGGACGTTCTGCCTCCCGGTAATCTGGTCGACATCGTCGACACGTTCATCCAGGCGGCTCAGGGATTGAAGGCCATGCACCAACTCGGCTATGCCCATTGCGACATCAAGCCGAACAACATCCTGCGAAATGTTTCAGGACATGTGAAGGTGATCGACTTTGGTCAGGGATGCAAAATCGGAACGGTGAAGGAGCGGATTCAGGGCACGCCGGACTACATCGCCCCCGAGCAAGTCGCCCGCCGACCGATCAGCGTGCAGACGGATGTGTTCAATCTTGGCGCGACCATCTACTGGACCCTGACGGGAACGAATATTCCGACTTTGTACACGGTCAACAAAAAGGGCGAGAACAGTTTTCTCTTGGACCAGGCGATACCCAGTCCGGCGGATTTGAATCCAAGAATTCCAGCGGGCCTATCCAATCTGGTCATGGAATGCGTCGCCACGCGCCCCAGCAAGCGGCCGGCGGATATGGAACAATTAGTGACTCGACTGGAATTGATCAAACACATTCTGACCAAATCCGGGGCGCAGGTTGAACAGGCAGGGTGACGCCCCACTTTTAGCGGCCCGCCTTGGCTGGCGTTGCGAACGGTTATAATCCCACCATGTCCGCCCCGATCGAGCCGACGATTTCATTGCCGCTGCCCGCAATTCCGGCGCCCTTGATGGTGTTGGAAGACCTTCCCTGTCGCAAATGTTCCTACAACCTGCGCACCCAGCCGATGAAGGGCCTTTGCCCGGAATGTGGCACGCCGGTGGAATTTTCACTGCGCGGAGAATTGCTCCGTGGCGCCGATCCGGAATGGGTGGGGCGATTGCGTTTAGGTTGCGGGTTAGCGATGTGGGGCGCGATAGGCCTTTACTTGCTTCGAATCATTTGGCGTGTTGCGTTCTGGCGCGTTGGGTTGCACGTCGAACTGCTCCGGCTGGCCGCGACGGCCGTATTGGCGTTGGGAACATGGTTCCTCACCGCTCCGGATCCCAGCGGGATCGGCGAAGATCGCTACGGGCATTTCCGAGTATGGACTCGGGCGCTGGCGATTTTGTATCTGGTTGTCGTGCTGGCTGGGAGCTTTTCGATTTATGCTTATCCAACCGTATACACCGTTCAGCGTGGCGTTGCCCTGGTTGTGCAGTCCGCCTGGGGAATGGTGCTGCTGATTTATCTCGGTCGGCTTCGCAAGCGCATGCAACATCGCACGATCGTTGGGTTCGGCAAGTGGTGGACGATCCTATTTGTTGTCGCGTCGCTTGTAACGATTGTAATGTGGTTCGCGGAATTCACTTCGGCCTCGCCTGTGAGAATGTTCGGTGGCGGCGATGGGATTTGGTCGCTGGTCAGCGTTTACATTCCTTATCGGGTTCTCTGGGCCACCTCGTCGGCGATCTATGATGAGCAGTCGGCCTCGGCAAGTCCCGGACAAACCGCATGGCGAACCCTCGGCTCATACCTATACTGGCTGCCGCGTATTTTTCGGAGATCGAATGTCGACAACAAATGAAAACCCAAAGAAGATTGTTCTGGCTTACAGCGGCGGACTCGACACCAGCGTCATTCTTCCCTGGCTCAAGGATCGCTACCCCGGCGTGAAACTCGTGGCGTTTGCCGCGGAGCTTGGGCAAGGCGACGAACTCAAAGGCATCGAGGACAAGGCCCGCAAGAGTGGCGCGGATGAAGTCATCATCGCCGACCTGCGCCAGGAGTTTGCCGAGCAATTTTGCTTCCCCATGCTGCGGGCGCATGCGATTTATGAAAATGATTATCTATTGGGCACCAGCATCGCCCGGCCGATCATCGCCAAGCATCAGGTCGAGGCCGCGCGAAAAACCGGAGCGGATGCCGTCGGTCATGGTGCGACTTCCAAGGGAAATGACCAGGTGCGATTTGAATTGACGTACATGGCCTTGGCCCCGGATTTGAAAATCATCGCGCCGTGGAAAGATACCTCATTTGAATTGCGCGACCGAGAGAGCGCCATCGACTACGCCAACAAAAAAGGCGTTCCGGTCGATCAGAGCAAGAAAAAAATCTACAGCCGGGATCGAAATCTCTGGCACATCAGCCACGAAGGCGCGGATCTGGAATTGCCGACCAACGAGCCGAAGGATGATTTGTGGGTAATCTCGGTCCCGGTGACCAAAGCGCCCAATGAGCCGGAATATGTGACGATCGACTTCGAGGCCGGCAATCCCGTCGCGGTGAACGGCAAGAAAATGCCCGGTCACACGCTGATCGCCACGCTGAACGAAATCGGCGGCAAACACGCGGTCGGCCAAACGCAATTAGCGGAGAATCGGCTGGTCGGCATGAAATCCCGCGGGGCCTACGAAACGCCCGGCGGGACAATTGTGTACGAAGCCCACAAAGCCCTCGAGCAAATCTGCATCGAGCGCGACACGTTTCATTTCAAACAACAGGTCGCACTGCGATATGCGGAACTGGTCTATTACGGCCAATGGTTCCACCCGCTGCGCGAGGCGCTGCAGGCATTCATTGATCACACACAAGGCGCTGTCACCGGGCAGGTGAAAGTGAAACTTCTCAAAGGCCGCGCGACCACGGCGAGCGTGACCAGCCCATTCAGTCTCTACGACGCGAAGCTGGCGAGTTTCAGCATGGAAGGCTACGACGTAACGGCGGCGCGCGGATTCATCGACTTGTTTGGCTTACCGATGAAAGTGGCTCAACAGGCGAAGCGGTGGTGATTTTTAAGGAATCATAATGGTGTCGAGCACCCCGAAAAACTCTGGCAAGATTCGCAGGGACGTTTATGTTTCCGTGGCGGATATCGCCCAGTCGATGGGATTTAATGTGCCAACCGGATTGGCGCTACTGCCAAGGCATTTCGAGAAGGGAGTAAAGGCAGATTTAGTGCACGAAGGCACCGCGATTACTATCCGGAAGCTCTGGCGGGAGGCAAAGGTTGTCGAGACGCCCTTGGAGGCACCGAACGAGAAATTGCCTTGCATCCATGAAAATTCCGTCGATTGGATAGGACCGACGGTGTTCATCGGAGCCCTCGCCGTGACACAGAATCCGGCCTTCGTACAAATTGCATTAGGAGTAATCTCAAATTATGTCACGGATTGGTTCAAGGGGGCTGTGGAGGGGAAAAAAGTAAGATTATCGGTTGTGATCGAAGAGACGAATACACGAAAATGTACCAGAATCGAGTGCGAAGGCCCGCCGAGCGGTGTAGAGTCGCTGGTTTCGTTAGCGAAGGAGATTCGCAGTGATTAGCGATGTTGTTAGTGGATTAGCGACGGAGTTCAACGACATCGGAGTTTTCTGTGGAAGATTCTGTTATCTCACGCGTGATAGCAGTTTTCAGAAGGAAGGAATTGCAAAGGCATCGGAATTTTACAATAAGCTGGATGCGCACAAGAGACAGGCGAAAGTGGAAAGAGACGAAGATTCGACAAACGCCATTTTATGCCTGGAATGTATGGCAGTGGGGGTAGAACACGAATTGCGGATGTGGCTGAAACTCAAGGATAAAGAATATGACCAAGGATGGAATGAACTAATAACAGCGCAGCAGGCTTTGGAGGCTGCAATACGCGCTCATGAGATAGGCGGGAAAATGCGCTTGATCTTGCATAGATTAGTCGGTTTAGAGCGACTGCTGTTTCCGCCGCAAGTATTTTCGAGCGCGGGATTCATTGTGCGTTCTGCGAAATGTTCAATTTGCGGCGGGGAATATGATGACTGCGACCATATCGCAGGACGGGTTTATTGGGGCGAATTTTGCAGCATGGTCGTGGAGCGTGCGGACCTCAAAGAGATTTCTATTGTGGACAATCCAGCCGACAAAAGATGCCGGACTACCTCAGTGCAAATTGACGGAACGATGCGAAATTTAATGACGTGGAAGCCTTCGGAAGGCGACGCTTCTCCGCAATCAGCATGTGAGATGCGCGCAAATCGGTTGAATTTGCAGGTGTACTGACGTCGAATTTGAACTTCCCGAAGGTATTATGCCGAATTCCAGCCCCCAAAGGCCCGCTGTCGGGTAAGGAATCGGAGTGCCGTGAAATTGGCGCAGACAAAGATAATCATTCAGCGCGGAGAAGACTTTGGCTTCATTGCTCACGCGCCGGCTCTGCGGGGTTGTTGGTCGCAAGGCCCGACGCGGCGGAAAGCGCTGGCCAACATTCGCGAAGCAATTCATGCGTGGCTTGAAGTAAAGCGGAACAAATCAGCAACGCATAGCAAAGCTGCGGCTTCGTCTCATTTAATTCGTCACGGTCGCCAGTGAGTGTGGCAATGGACCTCTTCGCCCAAACCCGCCAGAAGAATTTTGATCGCGTCGCGCCGCTGGCGGTGCGGATGCGGCCGGCTTCTCTCGACGAGTTCGTTGGACAGACGCATTTTCTGGGCGAAGGCAAACTCCTGCGGCGGATGCTCGAGGCAGATCGGCTTACCAGTGTCATCTTCTACGGGCCGCCGGGAACGGGCAAAACCACGCTGGCGCAACTCATTGCGGTTTACACCAAGAGTGAATTCGTGCAGCTCAACGCTGCCGGCGTTGGGGTGAAAGATGTGCGCGCGGTGCTGGATGCGGCGAAGGAACGGTTGGCCAATGGCGGGAAGCGGACGGTTTTGTTCCTTGATGAAATTCACCGATTCAATCGGGCGCAGCAGGATATTCTGCTCGACGATGTGGAAGGCGGATTGATTTTGCTCGTTGGGGCGACGACGGAGAATCCGTTTTTCGCGGTGAATTCACCGTTGGTGAGTCGGAGCCAGATTTTTCAGTTTGCGCCACTTTCGGAGGATGAGATTCGTGCGCTGATTCGCCGGGCGATTGCTGATCCACTGCGCGGATATGGAAAAATGCGAATCGAGATCGAGCCGAGCGCGATTGATTTGTGGGCGACGAAATCCGACGGCGATGCGCGCCGGGCACTATCCGCACTGGAAGTTGCGGTGCTTTCGCAGAAGGATCAATCGCATTTGAACATCACGCTGGATATTGCCGAGCAATCGATCCAGCGAAAGGCAATCGTTTACGATGGCACGGGCGATGAACATTACGACGCCGCCAGCGCGCTGATCAAAAGCATGCGCGGCAGCGACCCGGATGCGGCGGTCTATTGGCTGGCGAGAATGCTGGAAGCGGGCGAAGACCCAAGATTCATCGCGCGGCGGATCGCCATCCTCGCCTCGGAAGATATTGGCAATGCCGACCCACGCGCGATCTCCGTGGCGGCAGCGGCGTTTGATATCGTTGAAAAAATCGGCATGCCCGAAGCGCAGCTCACGCTCTCGCAGGCCGTCCTCTATATGGCCACCGCGCCCAAATCCAATGCCGCGACGACGGCAATTTCTGCCGCCATGCGGGATGTGCGCGAGGGGCGCACCCTGCCGGTCCCAAAACATCTGCGGGATTCACACTATCAGGGCGCCAAACGGCTGGGGCATGGCGAAGGTTATCAGTATTCCCATGATTTTCCCGGAGGAATTGTCGAACAAGACTACCTCGGCGTCGATAAGATATATTATGATCCCACTGATCGCGGCTATGAGGCCGAGATCAAGGAGCGATTGAGACAGCAACGGGAGAATACAACCCAGGAAGGGAAAGCAACGGATGACGGAGCAGAACCAGGACAAACCAACGATTCGCCGTGATCTGCGGGCAAAACTCGCGGCGATGACGCCAGCAGACCGCCAGGCCAGGAGTTTGGCCGCTTGTAATCTGATCGCCGCCAGCCCCGAATTCGCCGCCGCCAGAGTGGTGATGCTCTATCTGAGCACGCCTCAGGAAGCCGACACCGCGCCATTGGCATTGCGCTGTTGGCAGAGCGGGAAAACGGTGGTGGTGCCCAAGGTCAGTTGGAATCAGCGTCGCATGTTGCCCGTGGAGATTCAGAGCCTGCAAACGTCCATGACCACCTCCAATGCCGGCGTGCGCGAGCCCGTGAGCGGCCAGCCGATGCCGGTGAATTTGATCGATCTGGTGATCGTTCCCGGATTGGGATTCACCACCGATGGCCATCGCATCGGACGCGGGATGGGATTTTACGATCGGTTTTTGGCCCAGCCCGAATTTGTGGGGCTTTCCTGCGGATACGGATTTGAAGAACAGGTGATCGAGCGCGTCCCCGTGCTTGACCACGACATGTCGCTTAGTATGCTGTGCACAGATCGCGGCATCCGCCGCTTTGCAGCCAATTGCATGATTCAGCAGTGAGAGATTTTTCTTTCGCACTGAATCGAGAACATGGAGGTTCTCGTGAATCGCCGGTTGAGTCCGCTGGGTCGTCGCATCAGTCGTCCCCTCATCGTTGTTTTGATCCTGATGCTCCTGATGGGAGCAATTTCCATATTACAAAAGAAAGCGAGCCGCTCGACGACGGACCAGATCACGTCGCCGCCGCAGGCATCGGCGGAGATGGTGTCGTCGCCGACGACCCAGCCGCAGATTGCTGCGCCAGTGGTTCTTTCGTCATCGGTGGTTCCGGAAGGGCCGGCTGTTCCCGGGCCGGTGATTCCGCAGCCAACCGTGGTTGCACAGGCGCCGACCACATTGCCCACCGCCGATGCCGTCGAGGCGTCGCAGCGATTGGATGGCCCCAGCACGATGCCGACTGAGAGTGAGGTTTCCAGCGGAAATCTGATTACTGATGCCAAGGCCAAGATCGACGCCGGGCAGTTATTGGATGCGCGGAATCAGCTGAATGCCGCGCTGCAGGGCGGGCAGTTGGATGAGCCACAGGCGACGGCGGTGAAGGCGATGATCAGCCAGATCAACCAGACCGTCGTCTTCGGCCGGCAACGATTTCCCGATGACATTTACGGCGGCGTCTACGTCGTCCAACCCGGTGACAGCCTGGCGAAGATCGCGCTGGCGCACGACTGCACATGGGAATTTCTCAGCCGAATCAACGGCATCCAGCCCAAATCATTGCGAGCCGGGGCAACCATCAAAATCGTCGAAGGGCCGTTCTTCGCCGTCGTGGACAAAAAGAAATTCACCATCGATCTGTATCTCGGCGGATTGCCGGGCGACGCGAGTTCGATGTATGTGACAACGTATCCCGTCGGGCTCGGCCAGGATGACAGCACGCCGACCGGCACATGGATGATCGAGCCGCACCGCAAGCTCACGCACCCAACCTATTACAGCCCGCGCGGCGAAGGGGTGATCGCCGCCGATGATCCAAAGAATCCCCTGGGCGGATATTGGATCGGCCTCAGCGGAATGCAGGGCCAGGCGGTGGGCAAGCTTTCCTATGGCATTCACGGCACGATCGATCCCGACAGCATTGGCAAACAATCCAGCCTCGGTTGCATCCGGCTCAGGACCGATGACATTGCGATGGTTTACGACATGATGGTGGAGGGGAAGAGCCTGGTGTTGGTGCAGGAATAATCGCGACGCGCTCCCCTGTGGGTCGCGGCTAAACTTGTTGGGCTATTGGGCGCATTCCGCCAATTCAGGGCAAACAGTCCTTCTTTTTGCGGAAGAATAATTCTTTTTTCCCGGAAAAAGTCGATTTTCCGACCCTCTTCGGCCGTATATATATTGTTCTGGACAGACGCCGGGCCGGCGTTTAGGCTGATTTCGTTGATTGAATAAGGCATCAAGCGGGAATTCTAATGCACGCACGAAAATGGATCATTCGAGGGCTGGTGGCGGCGTTGCCGCTGGGATTGTTGTCGTTGGCGCTGGCGGATGATGCGCCCAAGGTTGGGGATACGGGAATTGCCGGCACGGTGATCGACGCCAATACGATTCCGTCCGATAAACGGAATGTCTCGTTCCCGGACATCGGCATCGTGAAAGAAGTGCTTGTCAAACCCGGAGATGTGGTGACCAAGGGCCAGGAATTGGCCAGCGAAGACAGCGATATGGACGAGCTGGAATTGGCATCCATGCAGGAGGATGCCGATGCGGCGGTGGCGCGGATCACGGCAGCCGTCGCGGATCGGGATTCCAAGAAGTTAAAATACGAAAATCTCGCCAAGCTGGAGACGACCGCTCGGACCGGAACTGAACTCGACGAAGCCAAGCTCGATTACGAAGAGGCTGAGGCGGAAATCACGTACGCGACCAAGGAACATGATAAAATGCTGGCGGACGTGACGAAGCAGGCGCGCAAAGTTGAAAAAATGAAACTGCTCAGTCCGATGGACGGGATCGTGCAGAAGATCAGCGTGCAGCCCGGTGAAGTCGTCGATCCGAACAAGCCGGATGGAATGATGACGCTGGTTTGCACCAAGCCGCTGTGGGCGGATGTCGAGGTTCCATCGATGTTGGCGTCGCAACTGAAAGTCGGTGACACGTTGCAGGTGGCATACAAAGACAAGCCCGACAACTGGATGGACTGCAAGATTATCTATTTCAATCCTGTGGCTGATGCCAGCAGCGAGCAGGAAG
>Ga0302324_100029717_pt1 | contig 10342 bp, 6 predicted proteins | sample Palsa_T0_1_FD_201949 | JGI IMG/M metagenome (GOLD analysis project Ga0302324, IMG submission 201949) | Peat permafrost microbial communities from Stordalen Mire near Abisko, Sweden - Palsa_T0_1 | ecosystem: Environmental > Terrestrial > Soil > Palsa > Peat permafrost | place: Sweden: Abisko... | reverse complement strand
ATCAAAGATGGCTTGACTACATGGGGATGACTTTAGATCAGGTTAGAGGCGGCGGGTTGGGCGAAGTCATACATCGCCAAGACAAACCCAATTTTCAGGAGAAGTGGCGAGCGGCCTTGACGCAAGGGGTCTCATTTGAAACGGAGTTGCGCATGCTTCGACGCGACGGATCCTATCGCTGGTTCGTGATTCGGGCTGTGCCTCGGCGCGGCGCTGACGGACAGATTGTCCGCTGGTACGGTATCAACACGGAGATAAAAGAGCGAACGCGAGCACCAGCGGAACTGCAGAAGCAGACTTTTAGATTCAGCGACTTCTTTGGGCAGGCTCCGGAAGCGGCTGCCGTCCTAAGCACGGACGGCCGCGTGGCTAGCGTCAACACCGAATTTACGCGCATGTTCGGCTACCAGGCGGACGAGGTTCTAGGACGCTCTATTGATGATCTCATCGTTCCTGAGGCGCTAGTTGAGAGCGCCCGCCAATACACAAACGAACTCAGAAACGGCGGTCGAGTGGAGGTGGAAACCGTTCGCAGACGAAAAGATGGCAGTGATGTTCGTGTCGCCATTGCAGCCGTTCCGGTTACCGCGGCTTCTGGCGAGCAGATCGCGAGTTACGCTATCTATCGAGACATCACAGAGCAAAAGCGTGCTGAAGAACGGCTGCGGGAAAGCGAGGCACGGTTCCAGGAAATGGCTGATACGGCGCCGGTGCTGATTTGGATGACCGGAACGGATGGCCTTTGCAATTATTTCAACAAACCGTGGCTTGAGTTCACTGGCCGAAGCATGGAGCAGGAAGTGGGCACGGGATGGATCGAAGGCGTGCATCCAGACGATGTGCAAGCTTGCTTCGATGGTTTCCTGCCTGCCTTCCACGCCCAAAAGCCGTTCCGAATGGAGTATCGCCTCAGGCGAGCGGATGGCGAGTATCGATGGGTGATTGAAAGTGGCATTCCGAGATACACCGGGGCGGGAGATTTCGCGGGTTATATCGGCTCCAACATTGACATTACAGATCTCAAGAGTGCAGCAGAGGAGCGAGAGAGGCTGCGCCAGCTAGAGGCAGACCTCGCGCACATCAATCGCGTGAGCATGATGGGAGAACTGGCGGCATCGCTGGCTCACGAGGTCAAGCAGCCGATCGCTTCCGCTGTCGTAAATGCCAAGACATGCGTTCGGTGGGTACGGCGTGATGTACCTGATATTGCGGAGGCATGCGAGGCTGCATCGAGAATGGTCAACGACGCTACGCGCGCCGCCGAGATACTCGACCGAGTCCGCGCACTTTACAGGCGAGATAGCCCGCAACGGGAGCTGGTTGACGTAAACGAAATCATTCGAGAGATGATCGTTCTGCTGCGTGATAAGGCGAATCGGGGGTCCGTTTCCATCCGCACCGAGTGCGACGCTGGGCTTGAGAGGATCTCAGCGGATCGCGTGCAGTTGCAGCAGGTGTTGATGAACCTCATGCTCAACGGTATCGAGGCGATGAACGATACGGGCGGGGAGGTGACCGTCACTTCGAAGAGAACCGCGGATGGCCAATTGCTGATTTCCGTCAGCGATTCGGGTATCGGAATCGCCCCTGATCGAGCCGATCGCATTTTTGAGGCGTTCTTCACCACCAAACCGCAGGGGACGGGCATGGGATTGTCGATCAGCCGGAGGATTATCGAGTCGCATGGCGGCCGCTTGTGGGCAAGCGCCAATTCCGGACGGGGCACAACCTTTCATTTCACATTGGCAGCCTCACATTCCGCTGCCTAACTCGGCCGGAGAGTGCAAGCCGGCTGCTATTCTGTTTGAAGTCCAACGAATCTCCCCAGCTCTAAGCCAACATTACTATCCATCACGCCTGATCTTCTTTCGTCACTGCATGTCGGCCCTATGACAGCAGTTTTGACACTCGCATCGGTTGCCGGCTGATTCTAAAGAGGCTTTTGAGTGGCATAACGCGTGCCTACTACATACCAGTCCACGGACAAGCGCCACTCGGCAGACGGTCCAACTACGAGCCAGGGTGGTCTAGTCATGTATCGGATTTGCATATGACGGAATCAGAGTCTTCAAAAGATTTGGACTGTCAGGTTTGGCCCTGCAGAGCTGTCGTGCCGGCTCTGTTGTTGTTTCTGATTGTGCCGGTCATGGAAACCGCATCCCTTCGATCTATGAAAGGGGCTCGGCGCGGGAGGAAACACACCGTGGTAAATCGCAGTTTTCTGGCGTGTCTAACGTTTTTGGGCTTGTTCTGCGTCGTGCAGCTCGAGGCACGGGGCCCATTGACCGCAACCGCTGTCTCTAAGCCGGCCCTGGTGTCAGATCCGCCAGGAACCCGCTCTCCTGTGTCCTTGAAGGCAATCAACGATCCCCACACAGGCAAGGCCGCGTTCTCCTTCGATGAGCGGGAAGATCCCCCTGTGATCCGAGCTAACCCCGGAGAAGAGATACACCTGACATACACAAATGCGATGTCAACGCACTCCCAGGAGCACTGCGTCGACGGACCGTGCATGAACATGACCAACCTCCACTTCCACGGCTTGCATGTTTCGCCAGACGCTCCTCAAGATGATGTGATCACGATGATGGCGATGCCGGGACAATCACTTCACTACACCGTAAATATTCCGCCAGATCAGCCGCCAGGATTGTATTGGTATCATACCCACCCTCATGGAGAGAGCTATCAACAGGATCTCGATGGCATGTCCGGAGCGATTGTGATCGACGGCATGGAACGTTATGTTCCGGAGGTCCAGCATTTACGGGAACGGATCCTGGTGCTGCGCGACCGGGTACTTGAAGATAATGATCCTGCCAGCCCGGAACTAAGGCACAGGGTTGAAATTCCCGCGAAGGGCTGCTGGGCTTCGACCGACCTGCCGGAGCGGCTTTTTACCGTAAACGGTGCGCTGCGGCCGCAGATCGGCATTGCTCCAGGAGAACGTCAATTCTGGCGCATTGTCAATGCTTCGCCAGATCTATACGCGGATTTACAAGTGGATACGGAGAAGCTCGAGATCATCGCGCTCGATGGTATGCCACTTTCATTTCACGATCCGAGACGCCGCGTCGAGCTAAGAAACCACATTCTTGTCCCGCCGGCGGGTCGGGTCGAAGCCATCGTCACCGGGCCAACATCCGGAGCCCACGCAGCGCTGCGTACGGGTTGCTATGACACGGGTCCTGATGGAGATCCAAACCCGGCAATGGTGCTGGCGGACATGGTAGCCGCCCCACTACCCGGCCCCGCAAACCATTTCGCTTCGGCTGGACTACCAACCGCGGTTTACAAGCCTGTGTCGCCCCAGTTGATTGCGAGGGTGGAGAGTAGCCCTTCCGACTTTGTGGTCACGTTCACTGAGGACAAGAATGGCTTCTATATCAACGGTAAGAAATACGGTCCATCGGATCCTCCCATGACGAGCGTATCCATCGGAGGATTTCACCACTGGCGTGTGGTGAATAACACACACGAAGTCCACCCGTTCCACATTCATCAGGTTCACTTTCTCGCCTATGCCGAGAACGGGACCAGCCTCTCACGTCCGGAGTGGTTAGATACGGTGGAGGTACCCGTCGAAGGAAGCGCCGATCTGATGATGGACTTCACCGACCCGATCATCCGCGGAGTATCGCTTTTCCATTGTCATCTGCTGAGCCACGAGGACAAAGGTATGATGGCGAAGATACTTTTTAAGTGAGTTTCCTCGGACGCGCAGCGCATGGTGAGCGCGGAGAGCCGCGCTCCCCCATTTCCTCTGGCGCACCTACCAGGTGGAAAAGCAGAGGAAGAAATCCTCCTAATTTTCCTCATGCAACCGCGGTCGCTAGAAAATCTTCTCGATCCGCAGCACGAGCTTATGACCTGTCGCGCGATTTTGTGCTCCAAACTCCTGATAAACGTTGGCATAAAGAAACCAGCTTCTGCGGTTCCAAACCATTCCTGGACCGATCGCACCCACCTGTTCAGGCGAGTTGCGAAGCGGCACTCCATCGATCTTTCCATCGGTAATCTGCTTGATGTAATAGCAGTTGGGACCGATCCATAGACGTTTGCCGAGGCTATAGGCAGCGGTTGCATTGAAGTGAATGGCTTGGCCAGCCTGAGTGGACTGAGCCCCTGTGCTGATGGGAGGATTGTCATTGGTCGAGTTCCAAAGATAGTGGACACGCCAACTCGTTTCTATCCGTTTTACCGGATAAGCAGTAATTGCGTAATAAGGATGAACGGTGAAGGCATGGCTGCTGATATTGACGTTGGACGTTTGTGAATACTGTCCAACAGGAAGATCGAAATCTGCCACCACCCGCTGCTGGATTGGCATACCGAGGATTCGCTTTTCAGGCCATTGCAGGATGAATGGACTTACCGTGATGTTCCCGAGTCCGCCCGCCTGTCCCTGGGCTCCGGCATTCACATGCGCTGCTGCGATGACAACTTCCGTTCCATACCAGCCTCCAAGAACTTGCTTGTGGCTAAGCCAGGCAATGTGCGTCAACCCGCTGACGCTGTTTACCGAACCGCTATTCGGCACAGTGCTTCCGACAGCATCGGCGATCCTTCCGTCGTGGGTTCCATCCCCAATCTGCTCGACGACGATTCCCGGTCCGCCTAGTGCATCGAGGAAGCTGGTATCGCCGAGATTGATAGCGGGTTCCGCAACATGGACTTGACCGTAGATAGGGATGCTGCAGAGCGCCGCCAATACGGTCAGGCATGCAATCGATTTCCTCATGATGCTCCTTTATCCTGCGTCGGAGATATAGGGCGATTGCATGATGAGTTGCCTCGTGAAAGCGCGGCCGCCTTCGCGTACGCTCGGGCAATTGGACTGCCCACTAGACGGGGCCGAAGACGGGTTTTCAGTAGGTATTGGCCAGTAGTTCCTGCTGCGCGATTACTGGGCTCGGAGCACCCCTGCAGCCACGGTGCGCCGCTACGGTAAAGCTCCTCGACTTCTGCACCTGATTGTGGCATGTCCGTCTTCACTGCGTAACCTGTGCACTCGCCCCTAATCTGGGCGACTTTGACGTTGCCTGATGGGACGAATACGGAATCGCTGAAAAGCAATTCGCTTGCCACGGCGGCCACGCAGGATCTGGCAATTATCGATGTTCATGACTGCAAAGGGCTTGAAAACATGAAGTGAGAACTGAACCATTCGGCTGGATAGCAAATCCGATGCCTAGACCAAATGCGGACGTGAGACAGCGTCAATATTTCGACACGGCTCAAACGAGTGTCAAAACGTCTACGACACTTGAATCCAGGCACCACCGTTTTCCGTCTTTCCCGTCTGGAGAACGCACGCCAGTCCAGTCAGTTAGACGAAAGATAAATCTACGGCAAGAATGCGGCGAGGCTCTCCCCGATTTGGCAATCAGCTTGCATAAACCATATTGCCGACCAGGAAGTATTCCGGCGAGACGGAGCGCTTCAAGGAGAATGGAGTTCAGTTATGGCTGAAAATCGTGGAGTAGTCTTTCTCGGGCAGAATAAAGTGGAAGTACAGTCGATCGACTTTCCCAAGATGCAGAATCCCAACGGGAAAAAGATCGAACACGGCGTAATTCTGAAGGTCGTTTCAACGAACATCTGCGGATCCGATCAGCACATGGTCCGTGGTCGCACCACCGCGCCTACGGGTATGGTTCTTGGTCATGAGATCACCGGCGAGGTGATCGAACTCGGATCAGACGTCGAATACATCAGGAAGGGCGATCTTGTTACAGTTCCATTCAACGTCGCCTGCGGTCGTTGTAGAACCTGTCGCAACCAGGAAACAGGGGTCTGTCTTAATGTGAATCCCGGGCGTGCCGGCGGAGCCTTCGGCTACGTCGATATGGGGGGCTGGGTCGGGGGCCAGGCCGAGTATGTCATGGTTCCCTATGCCGATTTCAATCTGATTCCTTTCCCGGACAAGGACCAGGCCATGTCGAAGATCAAGGACTTGACCATGCTCTCCGACATCCTTCCCACAGGTTTCCATGGTGCTGTCAACGCGGGAGTGGGCGTAGGTAGTACAGTCTACGTTGCCGGTGCCGGTCCTGTCGGCCTCGCCACCGCGGCGTCTGCTTACATTTTAGGTGCGGCGGTTGTATTGATCGGCGACATGAATGCAGAGCGCCTCCGGCATGCTGAAAGCGTTGGCTACGTTCCCATAGACCTAACTAAGAGCGATAACCTGGGCGAGCTCATTGCGAAGGTCTTGGGAAAACCCGAAGTCGACGCCGCTATTGATGCCGTTGGGTTCGAAGCCAAGGCACAGGGTAAAGATGGGGAAGAGGCTCCAGCAACCGTACTCAATTCCCTGATGACAATAGTCCGGGCGGCTGGTTCGATCGGAATCCCGGGTCTCTATGTTACTGAAGACCCGGGCGCCAAGGACGAGGCCGGCAAAACCGGTAATTTGAAGATGCGCTTCGGCCTTGGCTGGGCAAAGTCTCATCGCTTCTATACCGGCCAGACCCCAGTCCTAAAGTACAACCGCCAACTTATGCAGGCTATCTTGCATGATCGCCTACCCATTGCAAAAATCGTAAACGCGACCGTTCTCCCTCTTAGCGATGCCGCACAAGGGTATGCTGATTTCGATAAAGGGGCAGCCAACAAGTTCGTCCTTGACCCCCATGGCCTTCTATAAGCCTGACACCTTCTCACGTCCTGGGGCCCCGCTCAAACGGCGGGGCCCTTTTGTTGACATACATCGTTCCTCCCCACGGATAGGCAATTGAGGACAGTTGTTCATTGAGCCCCGGACTGTTGAATTGGTCATCAGTTACAGTTACACGAAAGCGGTCACGGCTTGAATGCATCGAATTTGATTTGTTTCAATATCAGAGACTGAGCCTCAAGCTCGCTGTTTCCAGCGGGAAAGTTGTCGAAGCTAAGGATGTAGGCGAGCACGTCGGCGTTTTGCTGCCTGCTGAGGCTTCCGGGCTTATCAGCGGGCATGGAAACGCGAATCCTGTCGAACAGGTCGCCCAACGTCAAGGTGTTCCAATTGGAAAGAAATTGACTACCTGTAAGCGGAGGAACAGCGTCGCCCCCACTTAGTTCAGGTCCGTGGCACGAGAAGCAGCGCTCGCTATAAATCAATTTGCCGCGCTTGGCCTGGTCGGCAGTATATATGCCGTCCCAGACGGATCGAGTCGTCTGCGCCGCGGCGATGCACAGCAGGCCGGCAGCCAGGTCTACGATCAGGATGACAGCAGCGCGTTTATTGAGAAGGTAAGGTAAATGCAATGTACTCTCCCGAGTAAGCGCCGCCACTCACAGCGACGACTATGTATTGTTTGCCATTCAGCAGATAGGTCATCGGCGAACCGCTCTGGGGCGCGGGAAGGTAAACCGACCCCACCTCACGGCCGGTAAATTTGTCGTAGGCATGCAGGGTCGCGCCACGAATCCCGGACGCCGAGGTGCCGAGCGCGCCGTCACCGACGATCAGCAGTGTGCTGGTGACCAGCGTACCCACACTCGGCCCGATCTCCCCGGTGGGGGGAATCTTGAGGCCCTTGAGGGCAGGGCTGTAACGGACCACATCCGGAGTGGGACCAAACGGGACTTGCCACTTGATCTCGCCCTTATCAAGATCGATGGCGGTTAGCCTTCCATAGGGAGGTTTGATCAGGGGCAGGCCTTGAACTGTGGAGCCGAGTTTCGCCTTCGGCGGCGGTGGCGGCACCATTGCCGCGACGTTTCCCGCTGTCAGCGCATCAGCACCCGCCCCAGCGCCGGTGCCACCCGCCAAAGCCCGGGCTGGCTGGCCTGCGACCCCGCTCAAATAGCCCATGTCGGAAACGGTTTTTGGGGCAGCCACCAACCCGATTGGCACGATACAAGAGGAACAGGAAGATACGAACAGTAGATGATTCTCCGGGTCGTATGATCCGCCGGGCCAGTTGGTCCCGCCAAGATTGGTTCCCAACGTCAGCGTAGCCAGAGGGCCATCTACCTTACTCACGACACCTGGAGTGAAAACCGGGCCGATTTTAAAGCGCTTGATTTGATTGATCGCCTGTGCATGCAGCTCAGCAGTGAAATCGATAAGGTCGTCGAGAGAAATGCCATTGCGGTCGTAAGCCGGAGGTTTGGTAGGAAACGGTTGTGTAGGCGAATACCATTCGCCTGGTACGTCTCCTTTTTCAACCGGCCTTTCTTCGATCGGCCACACCGGTTCTCCCGTCACGCGATCGAAGACGTAGAGCATCGACTGCTTGGTGGGCTGGGCCACTGCCTTGATCCTCTTACCGTCGACTGTAATGTCGGCGAGGATGGGGGGCGACGAAATATCCATATCCCACATTCCGTGGTGCACCAGCTGATAGTGCCACTTCCTCTTCCCTGTCTTGAGGTCGACACAGACGAGGCTCTCGCCGAAGAGGCCGTTTCCAGGCCTGTTCCCACCGTAAAAGTCTCCCGTCGGCAATTCCACCGGCAGATACGCGAGTCCAAGCTCCTCATCGATACTCATCTGCGTCCACACGCCGGTATTTCCCGTGTACGCGACCGAACCGTTCGGCCAAGTGTCGACGCCAAACTCACCTTTCATTGGAATGGTGTGAAAGATCCACAGCCGCTTACCAGTGCGGGCGTCAAACGCCCGTACGTATCCCTTGTAGTTCGTTCTGCTGGCGGGCGCGGCGCCGTCGAGAAAGGCTGCGCCAACCAGGATCTCGTTCTGAGCAACCACCGGCGCCGATTGCAAGCCGATGGCCCCTTTGACCAGATCGATGTCCTGGTCATCGTTGAGCTTGAGGTCGACGACTCCATTGTTTCCGAATCCCATAGCATACGAGCCGGTCTTCGCATCGAGCGCGATGAGCCGGTAGCCGGGCGTTACATAAAGAATGCGCGCTTGCTTGCTGTCACTCCAATAGGCCAAGCCTCGACCGGAGAGTCCGCGCGGCGCGTTTGCCCCGCGCGACCCTTCGTGTTCGCCGTGAACCCAGAGCAGCTCGCCGGTCGCGGCGTCAAGCGCCACCACAGCCCGCCTGGTTCCCGCGGTCGCATAGAGAACGCCTTTCACCATTAAGGGCGTCCCTTCCAATTTGTATTCAGGCCGATTACCCAGATTGTCTGTCTTAAATTGCCAGGCAATCTCCAGATCGTTAAAGTTCGCGGCGGTGATCAAATCGAACGGCCGGTATCTGGTATTTTTCAGATCGGCCCCATAAGTAGGCCAATCGCTCTCAGTAACTGCTGGCTTTTCCCAGGCAAGAGCGCTCGCCGCCAGACAAGCGCAGAGGAATACGAGGAGATGACCTGACCAACGGTGGAAGCGATATGCGGATTTCACGATTCCCTATTCCGGTCTCCGATGTTGGCCTGCGAAAGCTGCTGCCCGAGTCTCATGATGCCGCCCCCGGTAATGCATTCAGATCTCTTCAAGATTGGCCCAGCGCAATTGTGTCATACACCAGTTGCGCGAATTGGGCAACCGTGATTCGGGGCGGTTCCTGCTGTGCGGCCTTCTGATGTCCAAAATTCTCTATCAGGTCCTCGTGGTAAGCCTCCAACGCCGGCGAGACCTGCCCCTCTTCAGCCGGAAACCCCGCCGATCGCAGCCACTCGACCACATCCGCCGTCCGCAGCGGGCCGTCGCCGGCGGCTGGGGACGCGATATCCTGTTCCCCTTACGGCCCTGTTTCATCGCCACCATTCCAGTGTCTCCGGATGCCGGACTCAATAGCAACTAGGAGGCATTTGTTCTGGCTATCCTTTTTGGCGCCATTTCTATTGCTTGGGCGAGCAAGAATGTCCGGAAGATACCGACGATACCTGTTGGCGCTGGACCGGCAGGATATGCCATCGAGAATCGCCTCGACAGCTTCAATCCATGTACTCTAGCGATCTTTAGCGTCCCAAGCGAGAGCTGATTTCGGACCGCCCACCTGGAGACGAAGGTGATTCCAAGGCCGGCTTCCACCGCGCTCAGCAGACCTTCGGTCGAGTCGAGCTCCATGCTGATCGTCAGATCCTTCGTCTTCACTCCAGCCTCCGAAAGCGCTTGCTCCACCACTCTTCTTGAGCCGGAGCCAAATTCGCGCATGAGCAAAGGTTCGCTCTTCAGTTCCTCTACCTTAATATCGTGATTGGCCCATTCATGAGTTGCGGGGACAACAAGTACCATGTGATCCTCCATGAACGGTTCAATATGGAAGTCTTTCCGCTGTTCCGGACCTTCGATGAGCGCCAGCTGAATTTCTCGCGCGAGGAGAGCTTGAAGCATCTCATCTGTATTCCCGCTGCGAGCCGTGACTCTGACCTTAGGGTTTGTCCGTCGAAATCCAGCCACGAATGTTGGTAAGAGGTATTGACCGATGGTCTGGGA
>Ga0302324_100029714_pt1 | contig 10343 bp, 9 predicted proteins | sample Palsa_T0_1_FD_201949 | JGI IMG/M metagenome (GOLD analysis project Ga0302324, IMG submission 201949) | Peat permafrost microbial communities from Stordalen Mire near Abisko, Sweden - Palsa_T0_1 | ecosystem: Environmental > Terrestrial > Soil > Palsa > Peat permafrost | place: Sweden: Abisko... | reverse complement strand
ACCGCCCGCGCCCGGTTTCCGCAGTGACCGCGCCGCCAGCAGGGCCAGCAGCAGGGGCGCCGCCGCCAGCAGGTCGGTGTGCGCCCCGGCCACCATCCAGAACAGCATCAGCGGGTTGACCGCCCACAGCAACCCGGCCCGTGCGCGCCGCCCCGGGTCCGGCCCCGCGAGACGATCGATCACGGCCGCCACGGCGACGTAGCAGCCGCCGTTCAGCACCTTGATCCAGAACGCGATCCACGCCATCGAGGTGCCGCCCAGCCACGCCGCCGCCGCCTCCAGGGCGGTCGCGGCGGGCCCGTACACCGTCGGCTGCGTCCGCCACTCCAGCGGCCGGAGCAGTCCGACCGGGTCCCGTCGCTGGTAGAGCTGCTGGGGGGTCATCACCCAGGGGTTGTGGCCGAGGACGACGATCCGGCCGTATTCCGCGTAATTCTGCACGTCGACCGAGCCGGCCGGCGGGACGAACACGAACACGACGGCAGCGGCCGCGCACGCGGCCAGCACCAGGCCGGGGCGGGGACGCCAGCCCTGCCGCACGGCCGCCAGGCCCGCCACCAGCCCGACCCCGCCGCAGGCGGCGGCGAGCCAGCAGCCGGCCTTGACCACGTTCGGCGCCAGCCCATGGTGCAGGTCGGCGAACGGTCCGCCCGGGCCGATCGGCGCCACGATGGCCCGGTCCCCCGAGGCGCTCAGCGCCGCGAACAGCCCGATGCTGAGCGCCGTCAGGATCACGGCGGTCGCCGCGGCGGCGCGCGGCGGGCCAGGCCGCGCGAGCGCGGGCTCTCTGAGACGGATCAGGGCGGGCACGGTCACCTAGCCGAGTGGCAGCGCTTGCGATGCGCCCGCCCAGCCCAGGTCGTGGGCCGCTGCCGCGGCGGGCCCGCCTGCTCTTCGGGAGGTGATGATCGCTGACAAGATGGGCGCTCCAGATGTGGGCGGAAGCTGCACGTCGATGAATCCCTCTATATTGGTCTGAAAAGTAGCACTTATTAGCACTGCGCGACAGCGGCGTGACCGAGGCGCGAAGATCCGCCCGGCGGCCTTCGCCGACGACGAGGAACGGCTGCGGACCTGGCGGCTGGTCGGGGAGCTGGCCCGCGACGCCGCCAGCGCTAGCCACTCGGCCGGCCTCGGCACCCGGCTGGCCGGGGGTGCGCAGGCATAGCGGGGGAACCACGGACCGTTCGACCTGACGATTTTGAGCCTTTGATTTTTGATCAGGGGTGACATGATCAAGTTCTTCGCATGACAGGAGGGCGGCCGAATGCGGGTCATTGTCACCGGTGGCGCCGGGTTCGTCGGGACGTTGCTGGCCAGGCGCCTGCTGGCCGGGCCGTTCGAGGTCGGCGGCCGCTCCGTCGCCGTGGATGAGCTCGTCCTGGCCGACCTCGTGGCGCCCGCACCGGACGTGGCGGCCGACCCGAGGGTGCGCGCGGTGACGACCGACCTTGTGACGGGGACGGGTGATCTCGGCGACGCCGACGTCATCTTCCATCTCGCGGGCGTGGTCAGCGGGGCGGCCGAGGCGGACTTCGACCTAGGGATGCGGGTGAACCTCGACGGGACGAGGGCCGTCCTGGAGCACGCCAGGCGGCAGGGCGAGCCGCCGGTGGTTGTGTTCTCGAGCTCGGTGGCGGTGTTCGGGCCCGAGCCCGAGCCGGGCCCGGCCGGCGTCGTCGGCGACGAGACCCTGCCCCGGCCGCAGTCGAGCTACGGCACCCAGAAGTTCATCGCCGAGCAGCTAGTCGCGGACTACACCCGCAAGGGCTTCGTGCGGGGCCGGTCAGTGCGGCTGATGACGGTGACGGTGCGGCCGGGCCGGCCGAACGCGGCCGCCTCGAGCTTCCTGTCGGGGATCATCCGCGAGCCGCTGGCCGGGGTGCGGGCGCCGTGCCCGGTGCCCGCCGGCACCCCGGTCGCGCTCGCCTCGCCGGGACGGGCCCTCGAGGGGATCCTGCGCGCCGCCGCCGTCACCGACGCGGACTGGGGCAGCCGGACCGCGATGACCCTGCCCGGGCTGACCACGACGCCGCGGGACATGGCGGCCGCCATGGACCGGGTGGCCGGCTACGCCGCGAGCGACCTCATCGACTGGACCGACGACCCGGCGATCGGCGCCATCGTCCGGAGCTGGCCCGCCCGCTTCGAGACGCGGCGGGCGCACGCGCTCGGGCTGCGGCCCGACCGCTCGTTCGATGACATCGTGCGCGGGTACATCAGCGGAACCACCGCCGGTGGGGCATCGGGCTGAGCGGACGTTTTAACGGACCGGCGGCAGGATCTGCGGGACGGTCAGGACCGGCCGGAATGGGTCGCCCCGCTGGGCCAGGCGGGTCGGGAGGTCGCGGATGGTGAACCCGGCCGGCTGCAGGGACGGATCGTCGAGCTCGTCCCAGTCGATCGGCGCCGAGACGGGGGCGCCGGCCGCCGCCCGCGGGCTGTAGGGGGCGACGAGCGTCTTGTTGACGGCGTTCTGGGTGTAGTCGAGCCGGGCCAGGCCGCCGCGCTCGCGCACGTTCCACGCCCAGCTCACCAGCTCGGGCACGGCGGCGCCGACGGCGCGGGACAGCTGCTCGGTCCAGCTGCGCGTCTCCTCGAAGCTGGGGCCGGGGGCGACCGGGATCCAGATCTGGATGCCCCGCTGCCCGGTTACCTTGGGCTGCCCGGCGACGTCGAGGTGCGCCAGCGCCACCCGGTGCAGCCGCGCGAGCGCCAGCACGTCATCCCAGGAGGTGGCGGGGCCGGGGTCGATGTCGATCAGCGCGTAGGTGGGCAGCTGAGGCGCATCGGTACGGGAGGTCCAGGCGTGCCATTCGAGCGCGCCGGAATTGGCCGCCCACACCAGCGCGGCGGCCTCGTCGACGACGAGGTAGGCCCTGGTCTCGCCCGAATCGGCGTCCGGGTTATCCCACCGGGAGATCCAGTCGGGAGCATGGCCGGGCACTTCCTTCTGCCAGAACCCGCGGGTGCCGGCCCCGTTGGGGAAGCGATGCATGTTCAGGGCACGGCCCGCCAGGTAAGGCAGGACGACGGGGGCGATGCGGGCGCTGTAGCGGATGAACTCGCGCTTGGTCACCGGCGGCTGGCCGTCGGCGGGAGGGAAGAGCACCTTGTCCAGGTTGGTCAGCCGCAGGCGGCGGCCGAATACCTGCCACATACCGTCCGGCCCTAGGTTGTCGAGTGCGTCAAGTTCATCCGGGGCGGGACCAGCCTCGAGGACGTCCGCGATCGCGGCCGGCCCGCCGGTGGCGACCGATGCCTGTGACGGCGGCAGGTCCGAGCGCCAGAGCCGGGCGGGATCGGCCTTGACCTCGTCGTTGGTGCGACCGCTGAGCACCGATCGCGGGTAGTCTCCCGGCTCCCAGCCGCTGACCGCGTACTCGTCGTGCTTGTGCAGCAGGAGCCACTGCTCCTGGCCGGACCGGTCGGAGTCCCGTCGCACCAGGATCAGCCTGCCGCGGAGTTTATGACCGTGCATGTCGGCGTGCAGCTCGCCCGCCGCGACGGCGGCGGCGGGGTCATCGGTGGCGTGCGGTTCCCAGGTTCCGTTGTCCCAGACGATGACGTCACCGCCGCCGTACTGGCCGGACGGAATCACCCCTTCGAAGTCCAGGTATTCGATGGGGTGGTCTTCGACGTGCACAGCCGCGCGTTTCACCGCCGGGTCCAGCGTCGGTCCCCGGGGGACGGCCCAGCTCACGAGCACGCCGCCGATTTCGAACCGAAGGTCGTAGTGCAGCCGGCGGGCTCGGTGCAGCTGCACCACGAACCGGGGAGCGCTCTCGCCCGGCTCGCGCGGCGGCGACCCGGACGGCTCCGGGGTCCGGGCAAAGTCCCGCTTGCGCTGGTAGGCCGTCAGCTTGGCCGAGTCCGCCGCCATGCTGACCGGAGCTACCGCGGTGCCATCGGCGGGCAGTCGGCCGGGTCGGTGACGACGCGGATCGGTGAGCCCGCGAGGTAGGCGGCGACGTCCTCCGCCATGCGCTGCCAGGAAGCGCGGAAGCCCTGCTCGGTGACGTAGCCGATGTGCGGGGTGACGACGACGTTCTCCAGCGAACGGAACGGGTGATCGGCCGGGAGCGGCTCGCGGTCGAAGACGTCGAGGCCGGCTCCGGCCAGCTGGCCGGAGCGGAGCGCCCCGATCAGGGCTTCCTCGTCGACGATGGGGCCGCGGGAGATGTTCACCAGGATGGCGCCCGGCTTCATCGCGGCCAGGTCGTCGGCGCGCAGCGTGTTGCGGGAACGCTCGGACAAGACGAGGAAGACCCCGAGGACGTCGGCGGCCGACAGGAGCTCGTCCTTGGTGACCCAGGAGATGCCGAGCTCGGCGCAGCGCACCTCGGTCAGGTTCGGGCTCCACGCGATGACGTCCATGCCGAGTGCCTTCGCGACCGGAACCATCGCGCCGCCGAGTCGCCCGGCGCCGAGGAGGCCGAGCGTCTTACCTGCGAGCGGGGCGGGGAACCCGGTCTGCCAGCCGCCGGCCCGGATGTCGCGGTCCTCGATGCCGATCCGCTTGGCGACCGCGAAGATCAGCGCCCACGCCATCTCCGACGGCGCGGGGAGGCCGCGCTGGACCTGGTAGCCCATGTCGGAGGCGGCGGGCCGATCGGTGTCGGCGGTGCCGCAGAGCAGGATTCCCCGCTCGATCCGCGCCTCGTGGTCGATGACGTTACTGGTCCGGCCGTTGCAGACGATGAGCTTGAGGTCGGGCAGGCCCTCGAGCACCGCGCGCGGGAAGCGCGCACGCTGCTGGGTGATGACGATGATCTCGTAGCCGGAGAGCTCGTCGACCAGCCGCTCCGGTGGGATCGCCTCGCGGTAAACGGTGATCTTGGCGTCGGCAGGCAGCCCCGACCAGTCTCCGTACTCGAGGGCGACGCCGATGTAATCGTCGAGGATCGCGATCTTGGTCACGACACCCACCTTACTGACGCACCGTCGGGGCCGGCTCGCGCAGGAGCAGGCCGCAGCCGATGGCGAGCGGGGGGACGGCGAGCAGGGCCAGCAGCGCGCCGCGCGGACCGTGGGAGTTGGCGATCAGGGCGAGCAGGGGCGCGGCGAGGCCGCCGACGCTGACACCGAGGCCGAGGGTGACCCCGGCCGCCGTTCCCGGCCGGGTCGGCAGGTAGTCCTGGCCGAGCTTGATCAGGACCGCGAACGGAATGTTCAGCGTGATGCCGGTGGCCAGCGCGAGCGGCAGCGGCGCGAGCGCGCCCGGGACCAGCAGCAGGCCGACGAGGGCGGGCAGGATCATCGCCGTGCCGAGCTGGACGGTGCGGACCGCGCCGAATCGGTCCGCGATCCGGCCGCCGAGCAGGGTGCCGGCCACTCCCCCGGCCAGGAAGCAGGTCAGCGCGATGCCCGCCAGGCTGCGGGAGGCGTGCAGGTCGCGGATCCAGTACAGCTCGATGAACGTGTTGAGCCCGAAGAACGCCGTCGACCGGAGCACCTCGACCCCGGTCAGGGCCGCGAACGGTCCCCACCGGTCGCGGCCGGTCCGCTTGGTCGCGGCGGCGTGGGCGGCGGTCTCGCGGCGGTGCTTTCGCAGCAGCACGAAGCAGATGAGCGCCGCCGGCGGCAGGAACAGGGCGGTGGCGGGGAGGCCGAGCGCGATCAGGGCCGGGGCGGCGAGCGCGGGCGCGAGGAAGAAGCCGACGCTGCCGCCGGCCGCGAACAGGCTCATCGCGGCGGCGCTGTCGCCCGCGTCCTGGCGGGCGGCCTTGCCCGCCGCGGGGTGGAACATGGAGATCCCGATCCCGGACAGCAGGATCGCGCACCACACCGCTCCGTAGCCCGGGAGCAGGCCCGCGACGTTCAGCCCGAGCCCGGCCAGGCCGACGCCGGCCCCGGCCATCCAGCCCGCGTTGCGCCGGTCGGCGATGACGCCCAGGACCGGCTGCGGGAGCGAGCTGCCGAGCGTGGCCGCCAGCGTGAGCCCGGACGCGGCGACGTAGCCGTAGTGCCGGTCGAGGACGAAGTACGGGACGATCGACGGCACCAGCCCCCGAGCAGCGGGGTGCTGGCCATCTCGGCCGCCGCCGCGACCTGGGTCGTCCCGCCGCAGCGGGCGGTGTGGATCCCGGCCGGGGTGCCGCACGCGCACCAGGCTCACGGCCCGGTGCAGATGCGGACCCTGGCGATCTCTTCCTCGTCGGCGGCGGTCGCTGATCAGCCCCTGCCCTTGGGGCCGGCCGTGCTTGAGGTCACACCGCTGCTGCGCGAGGCCATCGTCGCGCTCACGTCCGGCGACGGCACGCCCTACACCGCGCGGCAGCGCGCGACCATGGAGCAGGTCGCGCTCGACCAGCTCCGCCGGGTCGAGCAGCTGCCGGTGGGGCGGCCGCCGCGGGCCGACGACCGGCTGCGCACCATCGCCGCCCTGCTGCGGGCGGACCCAGCCGACGAGCGCACCCTGGCCGAGCTCGGCGTGGTGGTGGGCGCGTCCGAGCGGACCCTGAGCCGGCTGTTCCGGCAGGAGGCGGGGATGACCTTCCCGCAGTGGCGGACCCAGTTCCGGCTGCAGCACGCGCTGGTGCTGCTGGCGGACCGGACGCCGGTGACGAGCACCGCGCTGGCCTGCGGGTGGTCCAACCCGAGCGCGTTCATCGAGACGTTCAGGCGCGCGTTCGGCGCCACCCCGGGCAAGTTCTACGCCGACACGCGGCCTGCGTTAACGGCGCGCTTCAGATTCCGACGGAGCCGTCGAGGGTCTCGCGGATGATATCGGCGTGACCGGCGTGGCGCGCGGTCTCCTCGATCAGGTGGAGCAGGACGTAGCGGAGGTTGCCCTCGATGAGGTCCGTCCACGCGACCGGCGCGTCGAGGTCCATCGACGCGGCGATGGCGCGGGACTGCTCGATCTGCTCCCGGTAATACGCGACCCACTGCTCCACCGTGTCGTGCTCGTCGACCACGAAGTCCTCGGCCATGCCGGTGTAGTCGCCCTCGGGCCACTCGCCGGGGAACCTCCGTCCGGCCACGACGACCTGGAGCCAGCGCCGCTCCCACAACCCGCAGTGCTTGACGATGCCAAGCAGCGACAGCACGCTCGCGGTCGGCGCCATGCGTGCCGTGGCGTCGTCGAGCCCTTCGATCTTCCTGATGATCGCTTCGCGCTGGGAGTCGAGGAAGTCTTCCAGGGCCTGGCGTTCGGGGTCGGGTGTCTGCGTGCTGTTCTCTTGGCTGGGCATCCGACGATGCTAGACCACTGCGGACGGGCTCGGCGACCGGCCCTCGGCCGACAATTGCGCAATTTTTTGCGCAATGATTTTGATTGGCAAGGATTTACGATCTCAGATTTCTCGGATTATCCGAGTGACTTGCCGCCGAATGTCAGACCTGCCAAATATCGTATTGATGTGACGGATCATGCCACTGCCATGGTCGCGCGAGCCGCGCTCGAAGCCTGTTGTCGCGGCGTCAGGAATCGTCGCCGCTCGCGCCATCGCCGCGGGCCACGCGCAGGAACTCGGTGATCATCTCGTGCTTGCCGCGGACATAGGTCGCGCGGTCAGTTGTGAGCAGGACGGCGAGCTGCCGTTTAAGCGCGGCGTAGTCGGCGGCGTGGTCAGGATGCATCCGCAGGAAGTCGCGGAGGTCGATGTGATCGCGATGCGGCAGGCTGCCAGCCACGACCAGGTATAGATGGTGATAGGGGGCGTCGGCGGGCGGCAGGAACGCCTCCCGGCCCTTGATCCCCAGGTCTCCCTCATGCCGCCATCCGGCCGCGGCCAGCGCCTTAACCGCCGGACCGACAGCGGTCTCGTCCGCGACGACGACGTCCACGTCGATGATCGGCTTGGCCGCCAGGCCGCGGACCGCGGTGCTGCCGACGTGCTCGGTTACGTGGGTGACGCCGGCCAGCGCCGCGTCGAGAAGGTCACGCAACCGCTCGAACTCACCTGGCCACCTCGGGTCGTACTCCGCGATAACCGCTGGAACCTCCATGCTGCCATCATGCGGCAGCGGCCAGCCACGCCAGGACACTGCCGCGCGACCAGCACCGGCCGATGGCTTCGGCGGGCTGAGCCGACGACCCGAACAGCGCCAGGCCGATGATGCTGTGGCCAGAGGCGGGGCGGTCGCCGAGGGTCGGGATCGTCGGCGCGACGCCGACCCCCTCCGCTGACACCCACGCGACCGCCCGGCCGTCCGCGGCCTGCTCAAGGCGGCCGAGGAAACGGCGGCGGGTCTCCGGCGAGAACCGGGACAGCGCCCAGGTCGTGGTGACGACGGGCAGGGCGTTCGCGGGGACACGGGCGATGGCATCGGGCAGCAACTCGGCGGCGTCGCCGCTCAGCAGCAGCGGAGGGGCCGTCGCCGCCAGCGTCATCTCCGCGTCGAGCCTCGCTATCCGCTCGGGCTGATCCGGGGGCAGGCAGGCGCGCAGCCAGCGGGCGGAATCCGCATCGGTCACGTCGGTCGGGTCGAGGTCGACGCCGACCCGGGCGACGACTTCGGGTATCGCCCGGGCCGGGACGGGGCGGGCCTGCGCGATCCGAGCGCACACCTGCACCGGAGAGGACGGATCGCCGAGCGATGGCCCGTTGCCGTAGGCGATGCCGACGCGGTCGACGTTGAGATTGAGACCGGCCGAACAGCCGATGTCGATCAGCCCGACGGCCTTCGCGCCTGCCCGCCGCGCTGCCTCCGTGATGGCCGGGTAGAGCACCGCGTGGCGTCCGGTCTCGTCGGAACGGACCGTTCGGCGAACCGCGATGTCCGCGACCGCGTCGGTCATTCGCAACAGCGTGTCGATGGCCGCGCCGGCGGCGCCGTCGGCGTAGGCGTCGGCGTAGGCGTCGGCTTCGGCGTAGGCGTCGGCGTAGGCGTCGGCTTCGGCGTAGGCGGCGGCCAGCGCCGGGGCGCGTCCGGCGAGGGCGAGGTCGTGCAGCGCGGCCAGGATCATCGTGGGATTCCGCCTGCGAGCCGGCACGGCCTCGATGGCCCGCAGCGCCTCGCCGGACTCGCTCAGCGCGAGGGCGACTCGCCGGTACAGCGGTGACGCGTCGGAGCGATCGGCTTCGGCGAAGCGCTGGTACACCTGAGCGAGTGGGCGGCCGCTACCCATGGTTTGGGGCGCCTCCTGCGGTCTGCTCTGGCATCCCGATGATTGTAGGGCGACCGGGGCCAACTGGGTTGCCCAGGACCGCAGGCGCAGAGGCGGAAATTCGGTGGCGCTATCGTGCGCCAGCACCTGACCGCGACGGCCATCTGACGATGATCGGCCGAATCGGCGAGATCCACGACTGGCTCCTCAAGCGCTTCTAGCATGGCCTGATGAGCACGCCTGAACCAACGCCAGCCCCCGACCTGAGCCTCCGCGACCTCGCGCAGTTCGCCGAGGGCGAGGCACGCCGCCTCGCCGCGAACTTCGGCTTCGATCCGACCGCCGACGGTGGTCACGCCTCGTTCGCGCTCGCGCTCGCGGTCAAGCTCGGCGAGGAAGGGGGAGAGCTCCAGGCGGAGGTTCTCGGCGCGCTTGAGTACCAGCGCAAGGAGAAGGCGGGCCGGTACAGCCGGGACACTCTCGGCGGGGAACTCGCGGACGTCATGGTGTGCGTCGCTCTTCTCGCGGACACCTTCGGCGTCGATCTCGCCCGGGCCGTGGGGAGCAAGATCGAGCAGCTCGAGGCGCGCAACCGGCAAGCCGAAATCATTGGATAGCCTCGATCAGCTTCCTATTACTTCTGACCATTTTTTCGCCTTGCTATCAGTTCTGACCACTTTTGAGGCCGATTCACCGGGATTTCGTGGTCAGAACCGATACGAAGGTGAGCCGGATGGTCAGAACTGATAGATAGACGCGCGCGGGCTGGGTCAGGGGGTGGTCCAGGGGCGGAGTTTCTCGGGATTGCGGACTACCCAGATACGCCTGATTCGGTCGCCGGCGACGTCGAACGCGAACACACTCACGACGACCCCGTCTTGCTGGACAACCAGGCCGGGCTGGCCGTTGACGGTGCGCTCGAGGAACGTCGCGTTGCCGGTGGCGCGGTTGGCGATCTCGATCCAGGCGCGGGCGATCTGCTCGGCCCCCTCGATCGGGTGCAGGAAGGTGAGGGCGCGGCCGCCGCCGTCGGCGGTCGCGGTGGCATCGGGGTCAAGCAGGCCGATCAGCGCGTTGATGTCCTTGGCTTCCCATGCCTGCTTGAACGCCCTGATGACGCCGGCCTGCCTAGCGGTCGGCGGCGGGGGCGCCAGGGATGACGCAGAAAGCCGACGGCGGGCTGACGAGGCCAGCTGGCGGCAGGCGGCCGGGGTGCGGCCGACGATCTCGGCCACCTCGGCGAAGGAGTAGCGGAAGACGTCGTGCAGGATCAGGGCGACGCGCTCGG
>Ga0302324_100029712_pt1 | contig 10343 bp, 7 predicted proteins | sample Palsa_T0_1_FD_201949 | JGI IMG/M metagenome (GOLD analysis project Ga0302324, IMG submission 201949) | Peat permafrost microbial communities from Stordalen Mire near Abisko, Sweden - Palsa_T0_1 | ecosystem: Environmental > Terrestrial > Soil > Palsa > Peat permafrost | place: Sweden: Abisko... | reverse complement strand
CGCTTGAGCCACAGGCGCAGGTGCGACTGCATCTCCTCGACGGCCTCGCGCGCCAGGCTCGCCGGCACGGCGTTACCGAAGCGGAACGCCACGCGCCGGCCTTTGCGCGAGAGCTTGTAGATGGTGTCGCGGCCGATCTGAAACGTATCGGACTCAGACGCTGGCGTGCGCTCCTTGCGCGGCAGTGCCGGCGCATCCAGCAGCGTCCGCAGCACCTCATCGGCCGCCGGCGTGGGCTTGAGCCTGGAGATCTGTTCGGCACGCGCCAGCACGCCGGCGCGATCCTTCGCGATCGCCGGCTCGAGCTCGTCGACCCAGCGCAATGCGATCACGCGCGGATCGCCGAACGAGCGCAGGATCGGCTCGGGCAGATCCACCAATTTCAGATATTTCGATACCAATTGCCGCGAGACCTTGATTTCCTCGGCAATCGCTGACTGGCTGTCAAAAATTCTTTGCGTGAGCCAGAGCCGGAACATATGGCCCTGTTCGTAGGCTGAGAGGTCTTTGCGTGCTGCGTTCTCCTGATACATCTTGAGCACATGAGTACGAATCTCGCCCGCGCCCGCATCAAGCAGCGCCAGCACCTTCCAGCCTTCGGGCCGCTCGGCGTCCAATGCTAGGCAGGCGGCATGACGGCGATGGCCATAGACAATCTCGTAGATTCCGCCCCCCGGCGCCGGGCGTACGCGAATGGGCTCGAGCTGGCCCTGGCGCGCGATGTCCGCCTTGAGGCGGTTCAGGTCCTCGTCCTCGCCTTTGAGGCTCAAGGCGTGTCGGTTCGCGAGCTCGCTCGCGCGGACCTGTTTGGGATCGAGCTCGAGCACGACCTTGCCGCTCTCGCGCTCGGATTTCAGCCGCGCGATCGTCTGGATGTAGCCTGCGCTCATTTCCTGGGCCAGCGTGTTTGGCACCGGATCGACGCGGCGGACTGGAAGAATCGAGCTGATGGAGCCTTTGGCGCGTAGCGCGGCCAGATCCTCGAGCACTCCGCGCCCCAGATCGTCGCGCTTACTCATGCGGCCGCCTCGGCAGCACTGCGCTGTCGAATCTCATGCGCCCATTGCTGACGGATAAGCTTCTCGATCTCTCCATTGACGTCTTCGAGGAATTTCATGGCGCGCTGCAGCGTACGTCGATCGCCAGAGTAACTGCCCATCTCGTAGGCGGTCTGCAACTCTGGCCCAGTGCGCAGCGCGGCCGACAGCACCATGTTCTTGCTAAATACGGCCGATTCGAAGCCTTGACGAATCCATTCCTCGATCGTCTCGTGGACCTTGTTATTGGCTTCGAACTTCGAGACCAGCAGGCGTACAAAGCGAAATCGCTTGTCACCGCCCTCGTGCTGATTGATCACATCGACGTGCTCGGCCACAAGCTGGAAGAACTGCGCGGCCGAGGCGAAATCCATCATGGCCGGCGTAATGGGAATCACCAGCCCATTGGCCGCGTACATCGCATTGGTCGTCACGAAGCCGAGGGCGGGCGGGGTATCGAGCACGATCACGTCGTAGCTCTTGCCGACCGCATCGAGGCCTTCCTTGAGCACTGCATAGAAGCGAAAGCCGCTCTCGACATTCTGGCGGCGCGCAAGCGCGAATTCGGCGTTATACAGCGCGAGATTTGCGGGAATCAGATCGAGCGCATGCCAGTAGGTATGACGGATCGAACCGGCGAGCGAATCCACATTGCCGCTGAAAAAGGGCAGCGCCGTGAGCTCGGTGGGCACATCGCTGTCGGGCAGCAGCCCGAACAGCGTTGTCAGGCTCGCCTGCGCGTCCAGGTCGACCATGAGGACGCGGTAGCCTTGCAATGCGAGGTACTGACCCAGATGCACGGCCGTGCTGGTCTTGCCCACGCCGCCCTTGAAGTTGGCTACCCCAATGATGCAGGGCGCGCAGCCGGGGGGACGATGCGGTACGCGGCCAAAATGCTGGCGAAACTGCGCGACCTCGACCAGAGTGAAGAGTCGTTTGCGGCCGCTCGTCGTGCCGGAAGGCAGGGACTTGGTCTCGATCGCATATTCGATCGTCTTGCGCGGCACCTGGATCAGATCAGCCATCTCGGCCAGGCTCAGCGCGCGCGTCGTCTTCTCCATGCTTGGCGCCAGTGCCCGCGTGCGAGCCAGCTGCATCAAAGCCTGGGCCGTTTCGGCCATCTGCTGCAACTCAGCTGAACCGGAGCTCGTGTCCCGCGCGTCGTCGGCTAGTCCAAGCGGTGACGCTGATGGCTTCAGCGGCTCGGGTGTGGCCATTAGAATGGATTTTCCATAGACAATCGCTGGATTATGCTACATCGTTTCTCCACCGGATTGCAATCTCTCCTGTTTGCATGGAGAACAGGGTGTGGCAGAGCAGACGATTACTCTACGAACGGGGCGAGTTGAAGCCCACCCTCCAGTTGATTGGAGTTCAGACCGCGCTCTAGGTGATAGGCGCTGTCATCGCCGAGATTGCGCGCGTAGATGTCGCCGTAATGGCCCGTCGCCTGGAGCACCCGTGCCTGCCAGTCGGCGTTGAGTCCCAGATCGGCTGCTGGAATGGGCATCGCGCGCGCACCGCCCGCGAACCAATCACTCTCGGGCCGTTCGGCGTCGATGAGTGTGTGCACCGTCCAGGCGACGATCGCAGACCACTGGCCATCGGCCATGCTCGTCGCAGCCACTAGCGGAAACACATTGAGCGGCTCCGGAAGAATCCGACTTCGCAGTCGCGCTTGTCCGGGAAGAGTGCGGATGCGCGCGAGCTCGGTGTTCTCGGCACCTATTGCCTGGCAGCGCTGCGCGGCATAGGCATCCTCCATCTCGCCGTGCTCGGAGTAGGGCAATCGCAACCAGCCAAGATGAGCCTTGCCGAAGTAGTGGCCAAGCGCCTGCTCGGCTGTGTCCGCGATCATGAAGCACACGCCCTTGCCGGCCAGGTCAGCCATGTGCTGGACCGGTGATTCCCCCGGCACCATCACAGCGTCGGTGGCTATGAACACGGTTGGGCCCGGGACCAGTGCGCCGATGAGCTTGCCTTCCACGATCTCGCGGCCGGTCAGGAAATACAGATCATCCGTGCGCCCCTGCACGCGCTCGTAGCCGGATTGAGTCTCGTAGATGTGGTACTCGAAGCGCTCGGCTTTGCCGAGCACGGCGGCGGCCAGCGCGCGGCAGACATCCACAGCTAGTCCACGCCATTGTCCCGCGCCGTCGCGCTCCGCGATGCCGGGACGCTCGACGCTGCCGCAGCGAACCCTGCCTCGCGATTGAACGCGTGACAGCGTCAGGCCATGCACGGCATGAGAAGCGTTATCAGGACCGGCGCGCTCAGAGCCGGCGTACGCGGGCACGGGGTTCAGGCACGCGAGCAGCAGCGCGAGCAGCGGATGAGCGCGCAGTTGTAGCAATCAATTCGCCGCGGGGTAGGTGCTGGGCAGAGGATTGAAGCCGGCCGGCACGCTGTCCTCAGGCGGCTCAGGCACGGGGCTGAAATGCAGCGCCGAGCAGCCCACGCCATTGTAGTGGGGCAGGGCAGTGAGCTTGTCTACCGGTATCTGCGCAATGGCGGGGGGCAGCGGCGGGGACTGGCCGAGCAGGCGCCGCGGATCAAAGCCCGAGAGCAGGCTCTCGGTGATCGGCGAGTTGATGTCGCGCGGGCCGAGGAACTTCTGATGAAAACCGGCCGGTCCAAAATGATTGAAGTACTCTGAATCGCCCGCCGCCAGCGCCTGCTTCTCATCCGGAAGGCTTGCCAGGGCCGGCAGATCAAAAATCGCGTTGATCGTCTCAATCACGGCATTGTGATCGCCCTCGACATGCGATACGGCGTGGGTGCGTGCATACGGTGAAATCAGCAGCAACGGCACGCGGATGCCGCGTGATAACGGCAGGCCGTCAGGACCATAGGCGAGGATGCGCGGCGGCACGTGATCGTAGAAGCCGTCCGATTCATCGTATGTGAGGATGATCGCGCTGTGCGCCCAGAGCTTCGGATCGCTCGCAATCGCGTTGATGACGCGCGCGTTCATCGCCTCGCTCAACTGCCGGTCCGAATAGCTCGGATGATCATCATCACCGGACTTCGCTGCAATGATCGCGTTGCCCGCGGGGTTGCCCGGAACGATGTATGGGATGAGGTTCATTTGATTCTGGTAGCCACCGCGGATGTAGAACACGCCGCCGCTCGGCAGCGAGGCGTGGGCGATGTCGGCGAAGAACTGGGTCTCGGAGTGCATATTCGCCTGCTCCGCCGGCGTCTGGGCGATGTAGCCGAAGTACTGCGGCCCGTTATGATGGCTCACGAATGCGGCGTGCGATGCCGCGCCCCCGGTGTCAGTGGATTCCAGAGCGTAACCATCCTGGTACCAGCCCCATTGGACCGGCGCGCGCCGCAGCTGCTGGATGTAGGGAATATCCTGCTGAATGTCGACGGTGGCGGATGAATTAAACGAGCCGGCGTTGTTCACGACTTCGGCATTCGTGCTCAGCGTGGCCGTGACCTGAGCGCCGAGCATCGTCAAGGGTACGCTCGCAAACGTGAGATTGGAGGCGATGTTTTTCGCGTCATATGACTCGTTGATGTTGATGCTGTAGGGCTCGCGCCGGCCCGAGACGATGCCCGTTGGGCTCAGCGCGGGCGTGCTATCGAACGGTGAGCCGGACCAGGGTTGCGGGTCGTTGACGAGCGGCGGACCCTGCGTCGTGCCGATCTCCCCACTGAAACTCAGGTGACTTGCGCCTCCCGCCTGAATGAAATAGCCATTCAGCGGGCCGCTGGTGCCGGTCGCCGTCGGCACTGCGCTCGTGCTCGGATGCTTGACCCATTGCGTCTCGCCCGACTGCCCGGCGATCATCGCGATGGCATTGGGCGCCGAGGGCGTGTCCTCAGTCGCGAAAACATTGTCGAAAATGGTGAAGTTGCTGGCCCACTGCCAGAAGAACGGAATGGTGTCGCAATCGATGTGCGACATCACAAGGCGCGCAAACTGCGTGCCCTCGCGTTGGGATACCAGGGATGCAGCCGGATTGCCGGCGAAGCGCGTGTACTCATCCTGCGCGAAGCCGTCCATGCGCGCTGTGCCATCGATCACGTCGATCTTTCGCGCGAGGCCGCGATGCCTGTGGTCGACGCTGTCAATCGCGTTGGAGTTCAGACTCGGTCCGATCCGGAACGGCCGCACCGTGACGACGTCGCCGTTGATGTCGGTGTAGCGCTGCACATTGCCGGGCGCAATGCGTGCCTGACCCTGAGCATCCGCATACAGACCATTGACGCCCGGATAAGTCCCGTATTCGTTGTCGAACGAATGGTTCTCGTTGAATATGACGAAGACGTATTTGATCTTCTGTCGCAGCAGCCGCGTCAATTGCGTGGCTGTCAGTACCGGATCGCTCGCTGGGTCGTTGACCGCGACGCCCGCGGCACGGGTATCCGGGCCCTGACCGACGGGCTGCAGCGTGACATGCGGGGCTGCGAATGCGAGCGCGTGCATCGCGATCGAAGCCGACATGGCAAGAGCGATCCGGTTTCTCGAAGGCCGCATCAGAGGGTTCCTGGCGATGAGGGGCGTTTCATCACACTGAATCTCATTTTGTCATCGATGCTTCAAGCTGCAAGAGTTTGATCAAGTACTGCGCAATAATCGGAGTGCGGCGTGCCCCCGAGGGCCGTTAAAGTCAATGCTACGACTTGAAAGCGGAACCTCAGATGACAAGCATTGCAACATTAAGACGCAATACGCGCTCGCCTAAAGCCCCTGCGCAACCGGCAGAACCGACGCTGCGACTGATGCAGGCGCTGGCCCGATACATTGACAAGAATGCGGGCAGCACGATTTCGCTGCGGCAACTGGCCGCGCAGGCGCAGCTCTCGCCCACGCATCTGCAGCGCACCTTCAAGGCGGTGCTCGGCGTCTCGCCGAAGGCCTATCACGATGCGGCGCGACTGCGGCTGCTGAAAAACGGACTCAAGGCCGGCAAGAGCGTGCTGGATTCGATTACGGAGGCCGGATTCCAGTCCACGAGCCGCCTCTATGGACACCCGCTACGCAGTCTGGGCATGACGCCCTCGACTTACCGCGCCGGCGGGACAGGCGAGACGATTGCTTATGCCGTGCGTGCGAGCGCACTCGGACCGTTGCTGATGGCGGCCACCGATCGCGGCGTCTGTTTTGCGCAGTTCGGCAAGAGCGACGCGGCGCTGCTCGCGCAGCTGCGAGCCGAATTTCCGCGGGCGCGCATCGTCGCCTCCGATATGGCCCACTCGAGTGAGCTCGATGCCTGGATGCGGGCCCTTGAGGAGCACGTTGCCGGCAATGCCCCGCGCCCGGATCTGCCGCTCGACCTGCGCGGTACCGCGTTTCAGATCCGCGTCTGGAAATTCCTGCTGCAGGTGGCCGAGGGCGATGTGCTGAGCTATAGCGAGGTCGCGAGCGCAATAGGGGCACCTAAAGCAGTTCGGGCGGCGGCCTCGGCTTGCGCTGCCAATCGCATTGCGGTGCTGGTCCCATGCCACCGGGTGCTGCGCGCCGACGGCAGGCTTGGCGGGTATCGCTGGGGTCTCGCACGCAAGCGATTATTGATCGATCGTGAGCGCTCGCGTCGAGTGGCGGGGCGCGCCAGGGCTCAGTGATAGTCGCGCCATAGCCATTCGAGCGCCGAGGGCAAGGTCTGCGCGACGACACGCGGATCAACGTGCTTGCCAGTTTTGGCGAAGACGAAGCGATAGTCGTAGCCCTTAGCCTTGAGTACCGCGGCCGTGCGCCGGTTGGCCAGCACCCAGTTGTGCCAGGTGGATTCCGGGTCATCGAAATGCAGGTCGTTCTCGCCCACTTCCATCCAGATGCGGATCGGTTTGGTCGGCGCGGCCGCGATCAGGTGGTCGTGATACTCCCAGCCGCCGCGCGGCGTGCTGGGATCGACCGGCGAGGCCTGATTAACGAACGTTCCCGAATAAATCAGTAGCTTGCGATACAACTCAGGGTGAAACCACGCCATCGTGAAAGCGGCCACGCCGCCGGAGCTGCCGCCCATGCTGGCGCGGCCGGCCGGATCCTGGGTGAAAGTGACATTGCACTGCTCGCTGACGCGCGGCAGGACCTCGGATTCGATGAACTGCGTGTAGCGATCCGAGATCGTGTCGTATTCGAGTCCACGCTCGGAGCCCTGGGCGTCGCCGCCGCCGGAATCGAGCATGACCAGGATCATGACGGGCAGCCGATGCGCCGCGATCATATTGTCCAGAACCAGCGGCGCGAGCTTCACGTAGCTATGACCATCCTGAATGACCATGAACGGCGCGGGTTTTCCGGGTACGTACTGATGCGGCACATATACCCAGACACGCCGCTCATAGGGCGCTGGAGCAGAGATCTGATCGGCGGCCGCCGCGATACGATTGCCATAGGCGTCGCGGCGCGCAGTGATCTCGCTCTCGATGCGCGCGATGCCGGGATAGATTTTACTGTCGGCCGACTTAAAGACGGACTCGTACACCATGCCCTGGGGTACCGCCGGATTGAGCACTGTCTCGGGCGCATCGGCAAACTCGGGGCCGATTTCGCTATCCTGCTGTGCCCAGGTAGGGCTCGAGGCCAGCAGCGACGCGACCAGAGCGGTGGCGAACAGCGCAGGATGGGAAAGCATCTGGGAGCTTTTGAGCGTTCTCATGGCTTCGCCTATCCTTGACAGATGTCGCTGCCCTCACCGTAAACCCAACTGTCGCCCGGATCAATTCATCATGAGTCAAACCTCGACACGGCTGTTGCTCGGGCCCGCCACGCGCCTGACGTGTCCGCATTGCGAGCGCGAGTTCGCGCTCGCCGACGGCTTCGCGCGCCAGGCACTCGAGGCCGTGCAGACGCAGACCGAGGCCGCGCTGAGCGCGCTGCGCACGCAGGACAAAGAGCTCTTTGCGCGTGAGCGTGAAACCTACGAGCGCCAACTGACTGAGCAGAGGACACGCGTGCAGGGGTTGCAGGCCGAGCAATTGCAGTTGCGGGAACAGCGGCAGCAATTGATTGACCAGAAGGCCGCCCTGGCGCTCGATGTTCAGCGGCAGGTCGCGGCCCGCCTGAGCGAGCGCGAAGCGCTCGTGCGGCGGCAGGAACAGGAGCGCGCAGCACTCGAGAGGGCGGAACTGCAGAAAAAAATCGACGACATGGCCGCCAAGCTCACCGAAGCGCAGGCCAAGGCCAGCCAGGGCTCGCAGCAGCTGCAGGGCGAGGTTCTGGAGCTCGCGATCGAGGAGGGGCTGCGACGTGCCTTTCCGCTCGACACGATTGCAGAGGTCAAGAAGGGCCAGCGTGGCGGCGACGTCGTGCAGCACGTGCTCACGCGCAGCGGTCAGGCGGCAGGCAGCATTCTCTGGGAGACCAAGCGCGCCAAGGACTGGAGCGCGCAGTGGCTCGCGAAGCTCAAGGAGGATATGCGCGCCTGCGGCGCGGCGATCGGAATCCTGGTCACGCTGCCGGGCGCATTACCGAAGGATTGGCCTGAGGGCGAGCTGTTTGCCCTCTGCGGGGACATCTGGGTCACGCAGGCAGCCACTGCGTTTGGGTTGGCTGGGGCGCTGCGCGGCGGATTGATCGATCTGCATCGCCAGCGCGCGGTCTCAGCCGGCCGCGGCGAGAAGATGGAAGCGCTGTACGATTATCTGACCTCGCCGCTGTTTGCGCAGAAATTGCGCGCCGTCTACGAGACGTTTCAGAAAATGCGCGATGAGCTCGAGTCCGAGCGCAATGTGACCCTGCAGCGCTGGGCACGGCGCGAGAAGCAATTGCAGAACGGAGTTGCACAGTTGCTCGGGATCGGTGGGGAGATCCAGGGACTCGCGCAGCAGGATGTGCTGCTGCTCGAGCTCGAGGCGGACGCCGATGGCGGGGCGGCCGCGGATGTTTGACGAGCTGATCAGCAAGGCGCGCGCACTCGGTGCGAGCGATGTGCATCTGGAGGCCGAGACGCCCATTGTCGCGCGCATCCGCGGCGAATTGCAGGTGGTTGGAGTCACAGTGTCCGCAGAGCGGCTCGCGCAGGCGAGTCAGGCGCTGCTGGGAGCCGAAGGCTGGGCGTTGTTCGGCACGCGTGGCTCAGCCGATATGTCGCTCGCGATCGGCGGTACGCGCTGCCGCGCCAGTTTCTTCCAGACCGTGCGCGGCATCGCGATTGCGATCCGCTTGCTCGCACCCGCAGTCAAGGATCTGCGCGCCTGTAACCTGCACGCTGATTTTCGCAGGCTCATCGAGGCGAACTCGGGACTTGTGATCATTTCGGGCCCGACCGGCTCGGGCAAATCCACGACACTGGCGGCGTTGATTGAGGAGATCAATGGCTCGAGGGCGCGCAATTTTGTCACGCTCGAGAGTCCGTTGGAATATTTGTTCAGCAATCGCCGTTCCTTTATCCGGCAACGCGAGATTCCGACGCACGCGCCGAGCTTTGAGCAGGGCATCATCGACGCGCTGCGTGAGAACCCGGACGTGCTCGTCATCAGCGAGATGCTCACGCCCGAGGTCATGCGGCTCACGCTCAATGCGGCCGAGACCGGGCATCTCGTGCTCGCGACGATGCACGCGGCCAGCTGTGCCGAGGCGCTGAGCCGCCTGTGCATGTCCTTTCCCGCGGAGATTCAGGGCAGCATCCGCGCGCAGCTCGCCGACTGCATCGTCGGAGTCAGCTGCCAGCGGTTGGATTTTCTGCCCGCCTATCGGTTGCGGGTGCCGCGCTGCGAGCTCTTGCTGCCGAGCTCGGGGGTCCGTGGTGCGATCCGCTCCGGGAATTTGAGCCAATTATCGAACATGCTGCAGGCTGGCGGCGAGGAGGGCATGTGGACCTTCGATCGCTATCAGCGCTGGATGGAGCAGGTCAGTGACTGGGTGCAGCCGGCAGCGACCTCGACGGTCGCGCCGGCGCTGGCAGCGGGCGAGGGGCTGCGGGCCTCAAGCCCCAAACCGCCGTTGACCGAGCTGCCGCGCGCAGGTTCGTTGACCAGGGGCAAGACGGCGCCACCCCGTGCGCCAACGGGGCGCACGCCCGTGACGTCGCCGGCCGATGAGGTCATCGAGATTCCAGCCGAGGAGATGGATCTGGCGCAGTTGGCGGAGCTTGCGAAGAAAGTCATTGAGCCCGGCACCAAATAGGAGAATTCGATGAGATCGAACGGCGCTGTGCTGCTCATGTTGCTCGCGTTGCCCGCGCAGTCCGCCGTACCACCGGCCGTTCAAGCCGATCCGGTCGCGGTCCTGGTGGGGCGGCTCGAGCTCGAGAGCTACAAGGCGACCATCAAGGGCCTGACGCAGTTCGGCGATCGTCGGCAGGGCACCGATCGCAATCGCGCCGCGGTCAACTGGATCGAGGCCAGGCT
>Ga0302324_100029711_pt1 | contig 10344 bp, 8 predicted proteins | sample Palsa_T0_1_FD_201949 | JGI IMG/M metagenome (GOLD analysis project Ga0302324, IMG submission 201949) | Peat permafrost microbial communities from Stordalen Mire near Abisko, Sweden - Palsa_T0_1 | ecosystem: Environmental > Terrestrial > Soil > Palsa > Peat permafrost | place: Sweden: Abisko... | reverse complement strand
AGTCCCGCCTGCCGACACAGGGCCAGCATCACGTGGGCATAGTCCTGGCACACCCCCTGGCCCCCGGCCAGAGCCTCCGCCGCCGTGGTGTGCACGCCGGTGATGCCGTGCTGGTAGGTCATGGACCGATGCGTCCACGCACACGCCCGCTCGGCCAGGTCCATGGCGCCGGAGGCGGTGGCTGACAGCTCGCCTGCGGCGTCGGCCAGTCGTCCGTCCGTCTCGGTGAGCGGCGTGGGCGCCAGCAGGCGGTCGTCTCCGGCGGACTCCGGCGCCACGGTCGCCACCCCGCCGGCGCCGCGGCAACCGACCAGGGCCCACGCTTCGAACTCGATCCACTCGGACACGGTGGCGGCTCCCAGTTCGGTCACGTGGTTGCCGAAGCTGTCGAGCGACTCGGACACGCTCACCAGCGCCCCCGACACCGTCAGTCCGTGATCGAGCCGGTACTGCCCACCGTGTGCAGCCGGCGGTACGACGACCAGTCGGTGGCGCAGCCGAACCACCGGAGTGTCGTAGCGGTACCGGAACCGCTGCTCGAGCAGATACAGACTCCCCCCGCCGTCGGGTGACTCAGCCACCGCCAACCACCTCGTCGGCCCAGACCGTCATCACCTGGAGCTCAGCCGTCCCCCAGGTGGTGACCATGGCGGCGTCGAGGGCGTCACGGCCCCGGGCGATCACCACCCGGCCGATACGGCGCTCGTTGTTGCGGGGGTCGAACGTCCACCACCTCCCGTCGAGCCACGCCTCGAACCAGGAGGCGAAGTCCATGGGGGCCGGAAGGGCGGTGACGGCGATATCGGGCAGGTACCCGGCCACGTAGCGGGCGGGCACATTGAGAGCCCGACACAAGGTGATGCCGAGCTGGGTGAGGTCGCGACAGACGCCGGTGCGCGTACGCCACACGTCGTGAGCGGTGGTCACCGCCGTGCTGGCGCCCACCTCGTAGCGGATGTGATCGTGGACCCAGTCGCACACGGCCTGCACCCGGGGCCAACCGGGCTCGAACGACTCGAACAACTCCCAGGCCGGTCCGTAGAGCATGTCGGGCCAGCAGAAGCGGCTGGGCAAGAGGTAGGCGAAGGCCTCGTCGGGCAGGTCCTCGATGGCGACGGCGGCGGCTCCCTTGTCGGCGTCGTCGAAGTTCGACGTCACCTCGACAGTGGCGTCATAGCGCAGCACGGACGATCCCGCCGGGAGGGTGAGCCGGTCGCACACGTTGCCGTAGGAGTCGAGATAGGTCCGGACGGGAGCCGGGGATTCCCAGCTGGCGGCGACGAGCCGGTGGTGGTCGTCCGGATGGGGCCGCACCTGCCAGAGCGACGGAGTCTCCTCCGTTGCTTCGTACTCGAACTGGCAGCCGACACGGACCAGCATCGAACCAGCTTGGTCGACGGTGACGGGTTTGTCACTAACCCTGTGTGTCCATCGCGTGAACTCGGTTACCCCGGCCACCCCGGGGGCACCACCGATCCCTCTGTTCCGTGCCATGGGCCGGGCCCCTCAGTGCTTGGTGACCGTCAGCGTGAAGGCCTGGGTCAGGACCGGCGCGCTCGTGCCCGCTCCGAAAGTGGCCGTGATGGTCAGGTGGTGCACGCCCCTGCGCCCCGGTATGCCGGACAGGGTGGCCGTACCCTTGCCGTTATCGGTGAAGCTCAGCTGGCGGGGCAACCGGCCCGTCTCACTGATGGTCGGGATGGGGATGCCGCTCGTCGTCACGGTGAAGGAGAACCCCGCCCCCGCCGGAGTCGAAGCACTGTCGGCACTGGTGATGGCCTCGGGTGTCGAGGTCAGCTCGACGGCTCCGATGTCGCAGGCGGGGCCCTGGGGGCGGGCCACGCCGCGCTGGTCGGTCCCCGGGCACAGGGTGACGCCGTCGGCGGTGGCCCCGGCCGGAATGCGGTCGAGGAGGGGGCTGCCCGCCGCCGGTGCCTGCGTCGGGGTCGGCCCTCCATTGTCGGCCAACGAGGCGAGGTCGGCGTCGACGTCGGACTGGCTGTGGTTGACGGCCGAGAACCCGCAGGACCCGTCGTCATCGAGGTTGTAGCCGGCATCGGTGATGGTCCCCCCGCAGTCCGCGCTTCCGTAGCTGGTGGCTACGACGCTGGCGGCCACGGTGGCCGAGGCACCGTTGAAGATGCCGGCGCCGTCCTCGGCGGCGTTGCCCGAGAACGTGCTGGCGACGACGTCGAGCGTGCCCTCGTTGAGGATGCCTCCCCCGTCATCGGTGCCGGCGCTGTTGCTCGACAGCGTGCTGTCGTTGATCACCATCGTGCCTTCGTTGTAGATGCCGCCACCCCCGTCGGCACTGTCGGACCACAGGGTGCTGTCGCTGACGGTGGCGGTACTTTCGACGTCGTTGAAGATGCCACCGCCGAGGTCGAGGGTGTTGTCGCCGAACAGGGAACTGTCCGAGACAGTGAGGGTGCCGCCGACGTTGGAGATGGCACCGCCGATGCCGATGCCGGTGGAGTTGCCCGACAGAGTGACGTCGTCGACGGTCAGCGTCCCGTTGTTGTAGATGCCGCCGCCGTCGTAGTTGTCTCCGCCGTTCTCGACGGTCAGACCGGAGATGGCGGCCGTCGCCCCGCCGGCCACGTCGAAGACGTCGGTCGTGCCGCCCCCGCTCACCACCATCGATCTGGCCCCGGGCCCGGCGATGCTGATGTCCCCGGTGATGGACACGGGCTGGCTGAGCACGATGGGCTTCGTCCCCGAGCAGGAGACGGAGAAGGTGACGGTGGTGCCGGCAGCGGCGCTCCCCACTACCGCCGGCAGCGAGCCGGCACCGGAGCCGTTGCAGTTCGTCACCGCCGCGGTCGTGGCTCCCGCCACGGCGGCGGGCAGGACGGCGACGGCGATGGCGACGACGCCCACGATGGACGCGACAACCCTTGCGGCGCCTCGGCTCATGTCCGTCCCCCTCGAGTCAGTGCCATGGTAGAAGCCATAGGTCGCCCGCCGACATCGTCGCAATTGACGAGAACGTGGCCGGGGACCGGTCGATAGAATCTCAGCACTCACGAGAGTGGTGGCCGGTGGACTCACTGTCCAGCCATCATCGGAGCAGGGGGGCGCCGAGTGCGCGTGCGCTGGGTCCGTGCAGCAGGGATGGGAGCGGCCCTGATGGCGGCGCCGCTCGTCTCGGTCGCCCTGGGCACCGTGGCCCCGGCCGGGGCCAGCCTCGTCTACGTGGGCGACCCGGCTTCTCTCGTCAACCCGTTCATCGGCACGTCGAACGGCGGCGACACCTTCCCGGGCGCCGACGTCCCCTTCGGCATGGTCCAGTGGAGCCCCGACACCGCCGCCCGACCCGACGGCGGCGGCTATTCCTACGGAGACACGGCGATCACCGGCTACGCCCTGACCCACCTGTCCGGCCCCGGCTGTGCGGCCGAAGGTGACGTTCCCATCCTCCCCACCGTGCGGGCCGTCGGGAAGAATCCGACGCTCACCACCGAGCCGCTCGTCCACCGTCACGAGACGGCCACCCCCGGGTACTACCAGCTCGACGCCGGCGGGGTGAACACCCAGCTCACCACCACGACGCGCTCGGGCATGGCCGTCTTCACCTTCCCCGCCGGCGCGCCCGACGACAACCTGCTGTTCAAGCTGTCGGACAGCCAGACCCTGGTCACCGCCAGCCACTTCGATGTGGTGAGCGATACCGAGGTGGACGGCTCGGTGACCTCGGGCCAGTTCTGCGGGGCCGACAACACCTACACGCTGTACTTCGACATGGTCTTCAACCGCCCCTTCGTCTCGTCGGGGACGTGGGACACCGAGGGCAACGGCGCCTACGTCAGCTTCCACACCGCCGATCGGGTGGTAAAGGCGAAAGTCGGGATCTCCTATGTGAGTACCGCCAACGCCGTGCTCAACCGGACGACGGAGGATCCGGGCTGGAACTTCGATGCCGTGAGGGCGGCGGCGCAGCGCTCGTGGCAGACCATGCTCGACAAGGTGCGGGTGGGCGGCGGCACCGCCACCGAGCGGACGCTCTTCTACACGGCGCTCTACCATTCGCTGCTCGAGCCCAGCGTGTTCAGCGATGTCAACGGCCAGTACATGGGCTCGAACGGCCAGGTCGAGCAGGTGGTCGCCCCCCAGACGGCGCAGTACGCCAACTACTCGGGCTGGGACATCTACCGCAGCGAGATACAACTCGAAGCCCTGCTGGCGCCGCAGCAGACGAGTGACATCGTCTCGTCCATGCTCAACGTCTACGCCCAGACGGGCCAGCTGCCCAAGTGGTCGGAGGACAACGTCGAGACCTACCAGATGGTGGGCGACCCCGCCGACAGCATCATCGCCGACGCCTACGCCTTCGGGGCCACCGACTTCGACACCGCCGAAGCCCTGTCCGACATGGAGACCCAGGCCAGCGTGCCCAGCGATATCCGACCGGGCCTCAGCTACTACGAGGCCGACGGCTACCTGCCCATCGACGGCAATTACGGCTGCTGCAATTTCTACGGTCCGGTGTCGACCCAGGAGGAGTACGACACCGCCGACAACGCCATCGCCGAGTTCGCCTCCGACCTGGGCGACACCGCCGTGGCCCAGACCTACGCCACCCGGGCCCAGAACTGGCAGAACGTCTTCAACCCCGGCACCGGCTTCCTCGAGCCCAAGGAGAGCTCGGGGCAGTTCCAACCCGGGTTCAACCCCACGTCGGGCATCGGCTTCGTCGAAGCCGATGCCTACGTCTATACGGCCGCGATCCCCTTCGATGTGGAGGGGCTCGTCGCCGCCTCGGGCGGGGACAGCGCCTTCGTCAACTACCTGAACGGCTTGAACTCGAGCGTCACCGGTATGGGGACCACCCAGATCCAGATGGGCGACGAGCCCTCTTTCGATATTCCCTGGGAGTACGACTACGCCGGGGCCCCCGACCTCACCCAGCAGGTGGTACGCGAGGTCCAGGACCAGCTCTTCACCGACTCCCCCGGGGGGCTGCCCGGGAACGACGATCTCGGCGCCACTAGCTCTTGGTACGTCTGGGCGGCCCTGGGTGCCTATCCGGAGACGCCGGGCTCGGCCACGTCCGCCCTGGGGAGCCCACTGTTCACCGCCATCGCCGTCCATCTGGGCGACGGCAAGACCATCACCGAGACGGCCGCCGGTGCCGCTGATGACGCACCCTACGTCCAGGGCCTGACCCTCGACGGATCGACGTGGTCAGGGGCGTACCTCCCGGCCGACCTCTTCTCCGACGGCGGATCTCTCGACTGGACGCTCGGCCCGGCGCCCGACACCACCTGGGGCGCCGCCGCCGGTGACGCCCCGCCGTCGAACACGGCCGGGCTCCTGCCCGCTCTCGGCTACGAGACCGGCGGCGACCCCGTGGTGGCGGCCGGTTCCTCCGCCACCGTCACCCTCGGCGTCCAGAGCATGTCCGGTGCCGGCCAACAGATCGACTGGACGGACTCGGCGCCGACAGGATCGGGTATCGCCGTCGGACCGCCCACCGGGTCCCTGACGGTGCCGAGCGAGGCGAAGGCCACCCAGCCCGTCACCATCCAGGTGCCGTCGACCACGACCGCGGGTGAGTATCCCGTGACCTTCCAGTTGCAGACGACATCGGGGACCGCCCTCCCCGATGTCGTCGCCGATGTCGACGTCGGCCCACCGGCTGGCTGAGATCCCCCTCCTCGGCTGTGGTGCTGGGGTCCAGACACCATCAGCCTCGGAGGGGTTCCCGCCCTGAACGCAGGCCCAAGGCGATGGGGGGCATCAGCCCTAGAACCGCGGAAGGGATCAGGGGGGAGATTTCTGCGACGAGATCCGGCGTCCTACCGGTGGGCCCAGAGTCGGTTCCTCATCCTTGGTCGCCGATGATGGGCGTGCTCCACCTCACAGCGGACTCGAGGAGAGGACCAAACACTGATCGCCGGCGGAGGGACTGCCGACCGTGATCTCCATGCACACCACCCATTGGCCTTCGAAGATCGAGCTACTGGTCGAGCCGTTGGCCTGGGTCCAGCTTCCGAAGGAGTACGGACCGAAGGCGCTGGAGCTGTACTCGGAGCCGCTGTGTATGTAGTAGGCGACCACCTCATCGTAGGAATAGGTGCTGTTGGTGTCGCAGTAGCCGCTGTCCAACATCAACTTGGCGAAGGCGATACCCAGGAAGTTCCCGTAGGCGACCGAGAAATTGCAGACGTAGCCCTGATCGTTGACCATGCAGAGGTTCTCCTGGGTGTCGATGGGATAGTTCTGCAAGGGGGATGCGCCCGCAGTCCAGCAGCTGGCCGAGTCGGGCATGACAGTGCCCGCCGGAGCGGACACCGGCTGCGACGAGGCCGGCTCCGAGGCGTCGGGCACCGGTGTGCCGTCGGGACCCGTCGGCGCTGCCGGGCCCGACGCCGGGACGACCGAGGGTCCCGAGGCGGACGCCACCGGCGCCCCCACCGCGCCGAGCACGATGGTGACGGCGACGGAAAACACAATGCATACACACCCCCGCGTGATGCGCATCGTTTCCTCCTGTTTTGTTGTTGCCCTTGGTTACGCCGGAAAAACGGGCAAGTCAATAGCGTGATTAACCGGAGACGCTGCGTTTTAGGCGCGTCGAACAGCCGCTCTGTTAAAGCGTTGAAAACGACCTAAGGACAGTGATGGGAGTGGTCCGAAAATGCTCCTAACCGGTGGTTGTCGCGTTCAGATGTTCGGTGATCGCTTGCTGCACCAGACCGGTGACCTCTTGTTGTGAGAGTCCGATCGAACCCACGACGAGGTCCTGGTACCCACCACCCGACGCCGGAAGCTGGACGTAGAAGGTGAAGCCCTCGGCATAGGTCATCTCCGACGCCGGGCGGGAGCCGATGGTGACGCTCTGGACGCCCGTCGGGACGATGGGATCGGGCGTGGGAGCCGTGCCCGTTCCGTACACCCACGTGAGGAGGCCCGAGATGCAACCGTTGCCCGACGGGGAGGTGATGGCGTCACTCGAGGTGGCGGCGGGCACGCCGTGGGTCGGAACGTTGAGCTGCACGGCCACCTTCGTGCACGGTCCCAGAGGCGACGAGACCACCGATCCGGCTGGGAGGGTGACGGTATAACCCGCCAGCTGCATCGTCGGGAGCGAATGTTGCGTCGCCACGATGCCGATGGCGACGACGCCGGCCAGGGCCAGGAGGCTGGCGCCGAAGGCGCTGCCACGCTGGAGCTGTCGGCGCCGGTACCGACGGCGCACGACGTCGACGAGGTCGGCGCCGGGCAGGAGACCGTCCACCGAGTCGTGGAGCCGCACACGGATCAGGTCCTCGATGGTCTCGTCACTCAGCATGGGGCACCTCGCTTGGGACGGCAGTGGGCTCGGTTTCGAAGAGGTCACGCAACCGGTGGACGGCACGGCTCACGGTCGACTTGACCGTTCCTTCGGCGATGCCGAGGATCTCGGCCGTCTCGGCCACGGTCAGGTCCAGGTAGAAGCGGAGCACGATGACGTCGCGCTGCCCCTCGGGCAGGGCCTGGAGGGCCTGCAGCATCGCATCGCGCTCGACGAATTCGTTGATGGGCCCACCCGACCGTTCGGAGGCGTCGATACGGGCCCGGTCAGCGCCGCCGGCCACGTCGCTCTCCGTCCGGGCCCGGCTGCGGGCCATCTTCCGCCATCTGTCCCGGGCCAGATTCACGAGGACCTGGTTGGCGTAGGCCCTCGGGGCACGCCGCGCCTTGGACCAGTGGACAAAGGTCCGCAGCAGGGTGGTCTGGGCCAGGTCCTCGGCCGTGGCCAGGTCCCCGGTCAGGAGGAAGCCGGCCCGCAGGAGGGCGGGTCCCACCAGGCGGACGAACGCCTCGAATTCCTCTTGGTCCCGCTCCCGAGCCGGTGAGGCCATGCCCCGTCTCTCTCTGTCGAGTCGCTCCACCAATTACAACGACCACCCCTGTTGCCAGGTTCCCTGGATCGTCTCGTCGTGAGGCTCGAAAGAGCAGGCTGAAGGCCTGTCCTTCAGGCGTTAGCGGGGATCGACCACCTCGCCGTGGCGCAGGACCGGGAACTGCCGGTCGGGATCGTCCTGGCGGATCCGGGCCTGCGGAGGGCCCTGGTCGGGGTCGCCCTGGAGCACCTCGGTGCCGTCCACCGCGTACTGCACGATGTAGGCCTTGCGGACCTCTCCCGTCGTGTTGGGCCCCGTCATGTGGGGCGTGACCGAGGAGAAGACGAGGGCCCCGCCGGCCGGCACCGGAGCGGGAAGGGCGCCGGCGGGGTCATCGAAGCACTGCCAACCGATGGGGTCGACCCAGTGGTGGCGCAGCGTCCCGTGACGATGGGCGCCGGGGACGACCCACGGGCACCCGTTGTCGACGGTGGCGTCGGTGAGGGCCAGCCAACAGGTGAGGTACATCTGGGGCTCGACGAACGTGTAGCCGTTGTCCTGATGCCAGGGGAACCGGCGCGGCTTCTCCGTCTTCTTGTAGACGGCCTGGTCCCAGTAGAGGTTGACGTCGGGGCCGAGGAGGTCCCGGCACAGGCCCACCAGGATCCGGTGGCGGGCCACGGCCCGGGCGGCCACCGAGCTCAGCACGGCGTGGGGACTGAAGGTGATGGCCCCCTGCTCGGCGATGTGGAAGCGCCCGCCCTCCTGGGTGGCGAGAAAGCGGTCGACACCGGCCTCCAAGTCGTCGAGCTCGGCCGTGACCTCGGAACGCTCCCCCGGTTCGAGCACATGCTGGACGACGACGTACCCGTCGTCCACGAAGGCGCGCCGTTCGGCCTCGCTCACCGTCGTGGGCGCCGTCGCCGGGACCGCCGGCACGAAGGTGTCGTTCCAGGGATGCCGGTCGACGGACTCGTTCACCGCCGGACACGCCCGGTGCCCACAGGGCGCATTCGACGGTCGATGACGGGCGTCGTGGTGAACGGATCGATGTCTCAAGATAACGTGGTCGGTGGTCGCCGGTGGGTATAGTGCCGCGCATGGCCCCGGCCGCTGCCGACTTGTGGCGAGTGCTCGGCTCGGCGGCCCGTCTCTGGGCGCGGCCCGATCTCCACCAAGTGGCAGACGACTGGTGGACGGCCTTCAGCGGCCAGCGAAGCGTCAGCTACAACCTGGCCTGCTGCCACTCGGCTCGGGCCGAGTTGCTCAGCGAGCACTGCCTCGATCCGGCCCTGGCCCTCAAGAAACCGGCCATCGTCATGCTGGCCGGCCCGGGATTGACCACGGCCCAGAAGCTGGTCGACAGCGGATGGATAACGGTCGGCGCCCTCCCGCTGATGACGATGCGCGCACCGGCGCCGTCGGCCGGCGACACCGCCGGAGCCAGGGCCCTGTCCCGCGACGAACTGCCCCTGGCCCGCCGGTTGCTCTATGACAACTACGGTATCGACGATGCCACCGCCGAGGCGGCCGTTCCCGACGACGCCGTCGAACGCTCTGACATGTCGGTCTGGGGTTTCTACGCCGAGGGCAGCATGGTCTCCAGTGTCACCACCGTGGTGCAGGAAGGCCTCGTGGTCATCTGGTCGATGGTGACCGCCGCCGAGTGCCAGGGACGCGGCTACGGCCGGAAGCTTCTCGAGGCGCTCCTGGCGCGACAGTTCGAGGAGGGCGCTTCGGGATCGTTGCTGCACTCGTCACGGGCGGGCGAGAAGCTCTACCGGCAACTGGGCTACGACGTCGTCGAGTACCTGCAGTTGTGGTCCCGGCCCCGCTGGGCCCTGGGCGTCGCTTGAGAGAACGGGCCCCTACGAAGCGGTGGTCTGGAGAGCCGGGGCGCCCACCCGGTCCAGGCCGGCGTCGCTCAACAGCTGGCGTTCGTCGAGCTTGTTCGACGACGTGAGCGGGAGCCGGTCGACCAGCTCCACCCGGTCGGGGAGCATCGTGTCGGGGAGCCACTCTCTCGCACCCTGGCGGAGCTCCTGGGCCGACACCGGGCCGTCGGCCACCACGAAGGCGGCGATCCCCACCTCACCGTCGTTGTCGAAGACCACGCAGGTGGCGTTGGACACGTCGGGCAGGCTCTGCATGGCGTCGGCCACCTCGAGCAGCGAGATCCGCACGCCGAACCTCTTGATGACCCGGTCGGCGCGGTCCACGTAGACGTAGTCGCCCCGCTCGTTGCGGAACACGAGATCACCGGTGCGGTAGACGGTCTGGCCGGGCACCACGTCGGCCCGCATCACGTCCTTGGTGAGATCCGACGCCCCCCAGTAGCCGACCATCAACTGCGTCCCCCCGATGTAGAGCTCGCCCACCTCCCCGGTCCCGTCGATCGGGAGCCCCCTGTCGTCGACGATGTGGAAGGTCACCCCGGGATGGGGCTTCCCGATGGGCACGGTGCCGTCGGCCAGCGCCTCGGGGGTGAGCTCGACGTGGCTCACGGCGATGGTGG
>Ga0302324_100029709_pt1 | contig 10344 bp, 7 predicted proteins | sample Palsa_T0_1_FD_201949 | JGI IMG/M metagenome (GOLD analysis project Ga0302324, IMG submission 201949) | Peat permafrost microbial communities from Stordalen Mire near Abisko, Sweden - Palsa_T0_1 | ecosystem: Environmental > Terrestrial > Soil > Palsa > Peat permafrost | place: Sweden: Abisko... | reverse complement strand
TCGAGATTCCCCCGGAATCTCAAACACTCGAGAATGGCAAGGAACGGATCTTCTCGGCGAAAGCATTCAAACTGGCCTACCTGGGAAACAGTTCTATGCTCGAAGTACCGGAATTCCGATTGGCCGGGTACACACAAATATGTTATTCTTACACATCGGGAGGCACTCCCAAATGCGGACCAATATCGACATTGATGATCGATTGATGCGCCAAGCAATGCGCAGCGCCAAATCAAGAACGAAACGGGCTGCTGTCGAAGCGGGCTTGCGGCTATTGATTCAAACTCGAGCCCAGGTGGGCATTCGGCGGCTCCGAGGGAAGATTCGCTGGGAGGGAGACCTGTCACAATCGCGCTTGAGAAGCACCTCCGAATAAGGTTCCAATGACCATCGTCGATACCACCGTTTGGATTGACTACCTGCGCGGTGTACAGAATAAAGAGACCGATTACCTGGACCAGAACCTCGGGCATGAACGGTTTGGGCTGACGGATCTAATCCTGTGTGAGATTCTCCAGGGAATCGACGATGAGAAGTCATTTACTTCGGTATTGCAGGAGCTGCGCAAGTTCGAGATGTTCGAAACCGGTGGCGAGGGGCTCGCAATCGAATCCGCCAGAAACTTTCGCGTCCTTCGGCGACAGGGTCGCACGGTTCGGAAAACGATTGACTGTCTAATTGCCACATTTTGCCTCTCGCAAAGGCACTCGCTATTACACCGGGATCGGGATTTCGATCATTTTGAACAGGCTCTTGGCCTGACTGTAATTCATCCCTGATTCTGCGCTCGTCTTTCGAAGGTCTAATGTGCTCATCGGTCGGTGAGCAGAAAGGCAATTTGTGTCGCTACGCGACGCGGACAATAGCTCGAGGCCTACCGACAAAGCTGCCTCTGTTGCCCTCATCTCTACCCCAGCCTACTTGGCCTTCGCGCCCGCCTTCTTCCTGCGTTCCGCCCATCGTTTCTTCATAAGCTCAGACAGTTTCTTTCTCCCGGCGGGGCTCAATCGGTGAGCCGATTTAGTCTTGACGGTCGCCTTGCCAAGGGAACTCTTGGGTGTTTTTTCGCGCTGATTTGCCTTATTCGAATTTGACCCGATAAGGATGTTGCGGGCAGAAGTCAATCTCGCAATTTCGGCATCCAGCTCATGAACGATTTTCGTTGTATCCATTCAGATCTTCTCCCCGTCGCAGAATAAACGCGGCTTGAATACTAGCACAGAGCTTTCGCTGCGATACCAAGCCCAAGTCGCTCTAAAAACTACATAGCATTTTCCATCCGTCATCGTCCTGGACTACGTGTGGAAAAATGAGGTATCTCATGAGAATTAGCACGCTGACTCTAAAGAATTTCCGCTCCCATGCCGAAACGGTGTTGGAGTTGGATCGCTATAACTTCATTCGTGGTCCCAACGGATGTGGAAAGACCTCCATTCAAATGGCCTTGGAGTTTCTATTCACGGGGCGATGCGCATTGACCGATTCGGCCGGCAGATGGGCGGAAGCATTGATCCGTTCAGGTGAAAAAGAACTTGAGGTTTCGGCGACATTAGCGAATGGGGAGACGGTTTGTCGACGGCGAACCGCCAAATCTCAAATCGTGGAGATCGACGGAAGGAAAGTGCCGGTTGATCTCGCCGAGGCATTCCTCACCAGACATCTCGGTAGGGTCGAGTCGCTTTCCGCTGTCATGAATGTGGATCGCTTCGTCGAGACGTCCGGAGCCGAGCAACAGAAGCTCTTGGCACGGTTGATCCCGGATGGCCGAATCGACCTGCCCACAGCAATTTCTGATGCTCTCCAAGCTCTCAATGAGGAGGTGCCGAAGCTAGCTAGTGTTGGTGACGTTGAAGTTGCTTATAAGCACTATCGCGAATTGACCGCGGAAGCCAATCGGATTTTGAACGCTCTCGAACAGGTCGAGAAACCCGAAATGCCAGTGGATTTTCCGGTCGCCCAAGAGGTTGAGCGGAAAATTCACGAGTTTCGGCAAGAGAAGGAGCGTTTGATTACACGGAGGATGGAAGCAGACCGCTGCCTGCAAAATGCCCAGTCCCGACCTACGGCTAGCCGGACCCATCAGGAAATATTTCAGCACGATCCATGTCCCTTGGCGGATCTCGCTCGGGAATTGGCGGACTTAAATGGTGAACAGAAGACCATCGAAGCGTCACTGGCGGCTTTAGAGGAAGCGAAACATTGTTGTCCGACGTGCGGACAGGCGATCGTCCAGGAGGAAAAGGCTCAAAGATTGCAATCCTTGGGAGAACGGCGAGACGAACTCGAAGGACTGATTCAGGGGGCGAGAGAAGAGTTGATCGACCGCGGAGCGCCGGCGCAGCTTGAGGGAAGCGAAAGCCCCTCTCTGCCAACCGAAACCGTCACGGAGGAAAGAGGACAGTTCCCCACGACACATGGGTTGGGCCCGGGTGATTTGGAATGCCAGCTCACGATCCTAACAGAGCGGATCAACAAGGCAGAGCGGGTACTCGGCAAGATTCGGCAGGTTGAAAGTGCCAAGGAAAAATGGGAATCGAACGTTAGAGAGAAGACGAGCCTGGAATCTAGGCTCCGTTTTCTCAGCAAACTTACGGACTTCTTTGGACCACAGGGCGCGGCGACGGAGGAATTCTGCGATGCCATTCGCTCTCTGATGGGGCGCGTAAATCATTACCTCGCAGTTTTTGGCTACGAGTGCCGTGTCTCGTTCGATCCTTACGAGATTCGGGTCAGTTCCGTGAACACCGCGCCGTTCGAATTGTCCCTCAAGCAGCTCTCGGAGTCGGAACAATTCCGTTTTGGAACTGCATTCCAAGTAGCAATGGCGATGGCGACGGGGGTACGGTTTGTCGTCATTGATCGAGCGGACGCACTGGACACGGAAAAGCGGAAGATGCTAACCAGCATGTTAATGAACAGCGGGTTAGATCAGGCGATCATCCTCGCAACGGGCGAAGACGCTCCGCCTTCACTTCTCCCGCGAGATGTAAAGTTCATAGACCTGACCAGGTCGGCGAACCTCTCAGAATGTGGATACGCTGAAGTGACAGAGCCACTACAGTCGCAACATCACGGCAGTCTGTGCACCGATGACACGATCAGTACACCATGAGAACGTGAACCAGTGCGGGTTTGCTCCGTCGTTCTGGCTGGTGCGCCTGTGTCGAGGCCCCGGTGACGCCATGAAGTCCATCGCCTGGTATTTGGGTTAGCGCTTTAGGCGGGTTTCTTTCTAAGATGCTCGAATTATCTTCCAGTCGATAGCGCCAAGGCGGGCTTTGACGCAATTGATATAGTCGCCGCGTTCTATGAAGGTGGAAGACTATTTCGTCCAAGGACGCCGCAGTTGGGTACGGCTCTACGAAAAAGGGGGCGCGCCATGAAGTCCCGGCCCATCACAACCTCGATGCCTATACGGAGGCTTGTATAAGGTGGCGGGTCTGCAGGACGATCCGAAAGGGGAAAACCGGCCGGCTGACTCCCCTCCCCTTGAGTCAGGCTGGCGCCTACCGGATGATCTGGCGACGTGCGAAAGCAGCGTGTATTCAGCCGAAGATTGGGAATCATACATTTTCGAGCCACTGGAATCACCGCGTATCTCAAGAACGGCGTCAAACTGGAGATCACGCAGCAGATTGCGGCGCACGAGTCTTCGCGCACCACGGGGCTCTATGACCGACGCGATAACGACGTCAATCTCGATGAGGTGGAGAGCATCGGGATTTAGGAAGTACAATCAGACGAGGATATGGCCATAGCACTGATAAATTGGCGTTTATAGATTCGTGCAATATTGTAGCAATGTTTCTTGCAGTGTTAGCAATGTTGTGGCATGATTGCCTGTAGAAAGGGGCTCCAATGCAGAAAGAAGAGCTCGGCAGGCACATTGTTACGTTACGGGAACAGGCAGGACTTAAGCAGAACGAATTGGCACGGAAACTAGAATGGAGCGCCGCAGTGCTCTCCAGGATCGAAAGTGGCGAGCGACCCATCTCCAACGATGAACTCGACATCATCTTAAAGGGTATCGATACGGTGGAATCGGCGAGGGTCACAACGCTTCTTGCCCGTAAGTGGCAAGTGTTGCCCGAACCGCTGATAGCGGACCCGGACGGCGACCTCTTGTGGGAGGCCGAGATGACCGCGCAAAAGGTTCATGAGCTTTCTGAGCGCCGGGACGTAAAGCAACTATTCGAGCGGAGGCTCGCCAAGTACACGGACGAAATTACCGTGGCAGCGCAGCACGTCATGGAGAAGCGCTACCGCGCAGCATTCATCGGGACGATTGCCGTTGGGAAATCGACCGCGATCTGCCGCCTGGGAGGCATGGAGTTACCAACCAGCAAGGGCATGCCCAAGCCGGTTCTGGAAACCGGAGCGGGCGGGATCACGATCTGCGAAGTGCACATTCGACGCGGTCCAGGGTATGGTCTGATTGTTGAGCCTTGCAAGGAGGATGAAATCCGTCGCCATGTCGCGGATTTCTCGAACTTCCTGATGAATCCGCCGCAGGCGGCTGATGTGAGTGAGGATTCAGAGAGCGACGCGGGCTCACCAGGCATCTCCCGTGAAGTCGAACGCGCATTGCGCAACATGACGGGTTTACGTCGCAAAAGGGCTGAGAGGAAAACGGACGGCACCGTGACCGCGGCGAGCGACGACGCGCGCAGCTTGGCCGGTTCGGTAGCAGATGCCAAGGCGTTGTCCGTGGAGATTCTCGCACGTATGGAGATGCACAAGCGTGATCGACGGGACATCTGGTATGCGGACTCCTCGGGCAAAGCGCCGTTTGAGTGGCTTCAGGAGACGTACGAGCGAGTCAACAATGGCCGCCACCCCGAATTCACGATGCCCCGCAGGATTGAATTGGTCGTGCCTGACGCAGTGCTCAAAGACGAGTCTTTGTCTGTGACGCTGATCGACACTCAGGGGATCGACGATATTGTTTCGCGCGCCGACCTGGAACAGCATTTCGATGATGCGCACACCCTCGTGGTGCTTTGTACCGTGTTTAACGAGGCTCCTTCCACATCGGTACGCCAGTTGCTGGACCGTGCAAAACAGGGCGGCGTACGCACTCTCCAGACCAATGCCGCAATCCTCGCACTTCCACGACCTCTTGAAGCGCTGGCGGTGAAGGACAACGGCTACCCCGTCCAAAACGCTCAGGAAGGTTATGAGATCAAGGGCGAGGAAGTGCAACTGCGGTTGCACCCGTTGGGGCTCAGCAATCTTCCTGTTGTTTTTTTTAATGCAGCGGAGGATTCGCCAGACGTTTTGCGTGATTTTGTGCGAGGCCGAATCGAGGCGATCCGCGAATCTCACCGCGCGAGATTGCGGGAAATCATATCTGGGGCAAACGCACTTCTTATCAATTATGAGAAGGAGCAGGCGCGGGAAGTCACGGCGCAAGCGTCGCGTCGTTTCACCGTATGGCTCGATAATCACTCCGACATCGCCGTGGTGCCGTCGCTCCACGTGCAGGACAGCTTGCTGTCGGCGGTCGGCACCGCTCATCCACGCACGATTCATGCCTCGGTAGTGCGCGACGGGGAATGGCAGAACCTCAACTACGCTCACCAGCTTAGCCACGGGGCGAGGCGGATTGCGACCCAGGTTGCCGAACCGAAATTAATCGGATTCCGGGAGATTGCGACCAATCTGCTTGACGATGAGCAGTATGCAAGCGCACACGACCTAATCAGGCAAGCGGTGAGAGTGATGGAATCGGGCTTTGATGGAATGGTACGCAAAGCCCAACTCGTAGGTCAGAGCATACATGCTGATGAAATGCGTGCGGACGCACAGTTCTGGCAGGAACTCGCGCAGGAATGGGGACGGGGCTCGGGCTACCGGGATCGCATCAATGGGCACAATCGGGAATGGTTCCAAGAAGGACGTCACGGCGAGGCGGACGCGCGCGTCGCGGACCTTGTGCGCGAAGAATGGGGCCAAACGGTGGGCTCGATACGCGAATTATTGCCCCAGGAGTGATTACCGCCTTGTGAGCGAGTGGACAAAATATAGGATCGGAATTCCGAAGCGAGGCACGTCGTCGTCGGATGACGGCCACCTATTGGAAACTGTCTACCACGTCGTGCATCTCCCGATCGCTAGGCGCATTCTCGAAGATGGTCATTTGCGTTGCGGACTCATCTCCGACGAGAGCCGCTTAAAGAAATCGAGAATATGCGTAACGTGGCTCTCGGCCAACACATGGGCGCCAGGTTCGATCTACGGAAACGTACAGTTCGCATTTCCTTGGCGCAAACAGATTCGGAAACGCCATTGTTATTGGGTGGAGGCGATGACCGACTACAGCCCTCATGCCTACCGCATTCTTCTCACCGACCGCGACCTGTCGGGTTCCAAGCATGTTCGGGAGTACGATCCGTCGTCTAATAAAGGGCCGCTTCGGAAGCGTGATGGCGAGTGGTATTGGAATGGCCGTTACACCTCGGAATTTATGGTGGAGAGTGACATCAGCCTGGAGGAGTGTACGGGATTTGATTTTATCAGCCACCATTCCTCTATTTGCCGCCCCAACGGTACGAGGTGCCCCGACTTCAATACAACGGCCGAGAAAGTGGCCGGCCGGGTCGTTGCCTTCTTGATCGGCAACGGACTGCACAGCATCGACGGCGTGCTCAAGCAACCCTCGCCGTTCAATCCGGGCCGACCCCTTAGTTATGCCGTGGATAAGGGGGTCGAGGGCATATGGGGAGCGCTCGGAAGAAAAAAGGATCGTTTCGGTGGGGCTATTAAAGCGGAATCTTCGCGCAAGGCGGTGCTCCGCGGCGCGCTGGCGCTTTATGGTTACGGGAAGACCGCCGCGGCTAAGGATCTCGTCGTATTACTGAATTCGCAATCCACGTTTGAGAAAGCGTTTACGGAAGTCGTAAGCGAGCATTTTGGCCTCGCAGGATGGACGATTCCCGATTAGAGACGACGTAGTGCAGTGGGCGCGAAGCAAAGCGGAATTCGACATCTCCGCGACCTGCTAAGATCTAGTTCGTCGTGCAAGCCACTCAAAACAATCCTAAAATGTAAGGCTGGACTGCTAACTTTTCCTCGTTTAGAGTCCTGTCATTGCAGTACTGGTCTTTGCACGGGTGTTTGGCTGTTGGTCCCTGTGGATTCTGCGGTGACTTGGATCAACAATTACGGACGTTGAGAAAATGGCAAGAGCACACACAGCCCGAAAGCCAAACGCAGAGACTCCGAGGTCTCTGGACCTTCATGGTCCAGTACAATCCGAAGTAGTTTTCCGTTTTTCAGGACACCAGACATTTCCTTTGCGCATCACCTGGATTCCGAAGGTCGTGAGTCTGATAGCCGCGGGCCGCGATCCTCTAACCGATATTGACGAGGGCATTACTCATCTTGGATTGGGCAAGAATATGGTCGAAGCACTTCGTTGCTGGATCGAAGCTTTCCAGATTGCGAGGCGCGCAGAGCACGGATGGGTGCTCACCCCAATCGGATCGTTGGTATTTGATGCTTCGGAAGGACTGGACCCATACTTCGAAGACGTTTCCACCTCGTGGCTTCTGCATTGGCTCATCACGACGAATTTGGACGCGCCCTTTTTCGCGTGGGAATGCATGTTTAACCGTTGGTCTGCGACGGAATTCAGTGCGTCGCAGGTTATCGATGCCTTTGCGAAGGAAACTGGTAGGACGCCTCGACCAGCCTCAGAAGTCACGATACGGCAACACTGGGAAGTGTTTCTTCATAGTTATCGCCGCCCGCCCGCTGATAAGGGAGAGGACCATCTGGACAGTGCGATGTCTGTTCTCCGACTTATTCAGGAAGTTGGAGAACGGCCAAACGCAAAGGGAAAATGGGAGGCGCTCTATTCATTCGATTTCGGCCGAAAGCAGGCTCTACCCCAACAGCTTTTCGCATTTTTCATTCACGATTGGTGGAATCGGAAGTACAAGAATGAAAGAACAGTTCCGCTGCGCGAGATCGTTTTGGGCGACCACAGCCCCGGGCGCCTATTGAAAATGCAGGAATCCGAGATCATTCATCGAATTGCCGATCTTGCAATTAATCAACCCAATGTCTTCCAGATCGTTGAATCGACGAATCTCCGCCAATTGCACAGACTCAAGCAAAGTGACGGGCTCGGAGATCTGAAAAATGCCTACCGTAGGCCGAGATTTTCATGAGGACCACGGCCAAACGCTTCGCGGAACAGCACCAGATCGGTATGGATCGGTTTCTTCAGATTCGACCGAGATTCATGCGGTCGGTTCATCTGGAAAGAGATTTTGGCGATCCTTCGTCTTCACAGGGATACATCCTGACGCCAGTCGCGAAGAATGCCTTGAATCGAATTTGCGGCAGCTTCTCCGGGAGTTCTACGCAGCGTTCTTTTCGAATTGCGGGAGACTACGGTTCAGGAAAGAGCGCGTTCGGCCTTGCATTGGCGCGGGTGGCGGGTGGCTATACGAAAGCGCTGCCGAAGGAACTGCTGGGATTTTGCAGCCGCAACCGAATGCGTCCGCATTTCGCAACAGGTGATCACGAACCCCTTGGAGTGACGGTGCTGCGTGCACTGGGCGTCCAAAAGCCGAATGGAGCAGAACATTCCACGGACGACATTCTCGCGAGAGTCCGTAAAGCTAATCAGGCCGCTCGGAGCAAAGGTTTTAGGGGTGTGCTCCTCGTACTGGACGAGCTGGGAAAGAATCTGGAATTTGCGGCTCAGAATCCGGAATCAGACGATACGTTTCTGTTACAACGACTGGCGGAGGAAGCCGCGCGTAGCGGCAGCACCCCCTTCGTTGTCGTGGTCATGCTGCATCAGGGCATAGCCGCTTACGCGTCGGGACTCGATACGACGGCTCGCCGGGAATGGGATAAGGTGGCCGGACGATTCGAGGAGATCGTCTATGCCCAACCACTCGAACAACTGATTGCACTCGTTGCCGCAACGCTGGATGTACGAGCCGACCTGCTTCCGCGCGCGATCTTTTCCGAGGCCAAGAAGGCCATGGCAGCGTCGGTCCGGTACGGCGCCTATGGGGCCGCCGCTGCGGCGAGCCTGGGACAGCTCGGCCCGAGGATTTTTCCGTTCCATCCGACTGTGTTGCCCGTTCTGGTGCGAGCCATTCGTAAATTCGGCCAGAACGAGCGATCACTCTTCAGCTTCATATCATCATTTGAGCCGATGGGACTGCAACAACATATTCAGTCTGCAGCAGCCACGCTCGATTTCTACCGTATCCACAACTTGTTTGAATATGTGCGGGAAAACCTATCGCTCTCCATAAGTGCGAGTAATTCCCAGATTCATTGGAGCTTGGTGGATTCGTTACTCTCTGGCTCACATTTCAATGGCCATGAGGAAGAGAACGTGTTCCGGACAGTGGCGCTGTTAACACTTTTGGACAGTCCGGACTTGCCTGCCACTTCCGAGTTCATGCATCTCGCGCTGGATGACGGCAACAATCACGCGGCGGTCTCCAGAGCGATAGCAGAGATGAAAAGCCGGGGCCTGCTCTATGAGAGAGGGTCGAGTAAGGCACTGTGCCTTTGGCCTCATACTTCAGTCAGTTTGGACGAAGCTTTTGCTCGCGGAGAGCTGGCAACACGAACCCGAGACGACGGCATTGATCGTCTCTGCAAGCAATTGCCTCCAGAGCAGATCGTTCCCCGCGGACATTATTTCCGTTCCGGGACTCTACGTTACGCAGAGGTGCGATTTCTGCCGGCCAGGATGTTGAGCCAATTGCTCGATGACAAGCCAGTACTCAATGGAAAAGGCCCCGACCTTCATTTGCGAATTGTCTTACCGGCTACTCAGGTTCAGTCGCGGGAATCTGAGCAGCTCCTTCACAACCGAAGAGCGGAATTGACTGATGGTCTGTTCGTCGCGGTTGCGCCGCCGCCGACTAATAGTTTAGCGGCCCTGTCCGACCTAGTCGCGTGGCAATGGGTGCAGAGTAACACTCCCGCTCTCGCCGGGGATCGCCATGCGCGTGAAGAAGTGACGCGGCAAGTTGCCCGGGCAGAACGTCACTTCCGGGAGCTGCTGGCTGGTCTGGATAATCTTGAGCTTCCTATTGCTGACTCCATGAGATGGTATTCCACTCGTGGTGAGGTTCAACTCAAGCCTGGACGCGAGTTACTTCAGTTCCTGGGTCAACAATGCGACCGCATTTACTGCAATGCGCCGCACGTTCAGAACGAATTGATCAATCGGCGATATCCGAGTTCAGCGGCCGTAGCAGCTCGCACCAAGCTCGTTGAAGCGATGGCCATTGCTTCAGATAAACCTCGCCTGAACATGGACGATTCAAAGCGCCCCCCGGAGATGGCCTTGTACCTGTCCAT
>Ga0302324_100029707_pt1 | contig 10345 bp, 9 predicted proteins | sample Palsa_T0_1_FD_201949 | JGI IMG/M metagenome (GOLD analysis project Ga0302324, IMG submission 201949) | Peat permafrost microbial communities from Stordalen Mire near Abisko, Sweden - Palsa_T0_1 | ecosystem: Environmental > Terrestrial > Soil > Palsa > Peat permafrost | place: Sweden: Abisko... | reverse complement strand
GGTCAGGATGGACGAAAATCCGGCGATGAAGACGCCCGCCACCATGGTAATCACATTCGGGTTCGCATAGGTGGTGCTGTAAGGCGTATAGAACGTCCAGCCGGTATCGACCCCGCCCACGACGACTGAGTACACGACGAAGGAGCCCCCCAGCATGAACAGATACCAACTCAGCAGATTGAGCTTCGGGAATGCGACGTCGCGCGCGCCGATCATCATCGGAATCACAAAGTTTCCGAGCACTGCGGGGATCGAGGGAATCAGAAAGAACCAGACCATCAGCACCCCGTGGATGGTGAAAAGCTTGTTGTAGGTCTCCGGCAGGACCAGACGCCCGTCCGGCCATAGAAGCTCGATGCGCATCATCGCGGCAGCCACGGCGGCGATGGCAAAAAAGACGATGATCGAAAGGAGGTAGAGAATGCAGATTCGCTTGTGATCGGTGGTGAGCAGCCATGAACTGACCGTGTGTTCGGTGAGATAATTCTCCGGGGGCTGCACCGCAGTCGTGTCCGGGACCGGCATTGTTTGCACGGAATTCATGGGTTGTAGTCCGACGGTTGTTTGTCCGCGATGCTCTTGATGTATGCGATCAGCTCCATTACTTCTTCTTCGCTCAGACGGCCCGCGAAGCTCGGCATGAGATTCTGGTAGCCCGCGGTGATTTGCGACGCGGGCAGGAGGATGGAATCGCGAATATACTTGTCATCCGCGGTCACGACCTGCCCCCCGTCCAGCGGAACGGGATGGCCATATAATCCTTCCAGCTTGGGAGCCTGAAACTTCGAACTTACTCCGTGGCAGCCGCTGCATCCGACCTGGTTGAACAGCCTCTCCCCCGCAACGGCCATCGTCTCCCCCTGCCCTGTCGTCACGAGCCATTTTTGATAATCGCCGGGTTCCATCACATCCACCCAGCCCACCATCGCGGCATGGCTGGTCCCGCAGAATTGTGCGCAGAAGATGCGATAACGTCCGACCCTGCTGGGGATAAACCATTCGGTCGTGTAACGTCCGGGCACCACGTCCTGCTTGACGCGGAATGCAGGGATGAAGAAATCGTGGATGACATCCTGCGATGTCATCGTGAGTTTCACGGCGCGCCCGATGGGGACATGCAGTTCATTGATCTCGCGGTTTCCTTCGGCATGTTGCAGTTTCCACATCCACTGTTTCCCGACGACGTTGACCTCGAGCGCGTTCGCAGGAGGGCTCTCGATGTGAAAATAGACATCCGCCGACCAGGCAAAGATTCCCATTCCGATGAAGAACGGGATGATCGTCCAGGTAACTTCGAATTTCCAGGTGGCGATTTTTGGCGGTGTGCGATCCACCTTGTTGCCGCGGCGGTACTTGATCGCGAAGTAGGTCAACGGCGCAAAGACAATCACCATGATGAACACACTCAACCCTGCAAGCGCCCAGAAGATGGCATCCACCTGGCCGGCATTGGCGGAGGCGCTTGGTGGAAAGAGATGGAACGCCATGGTGAGTCAGGCTTTGCGCGTCCTGTCACGCGCGATGGAGCGTCCGATCACGAGGCCCAGACAGAGAACCGTCGCGACGCCGCAGAGACGAACGGAATTCATGATGAGGGGGCCGTATTTGCCTGTGATCGGGCTGTAATGAAAGCAGAGAAGGAAAAGCTGTTGGATCTGCGAACCGGTTTTGTCCGACGACGCATTGACAAGCGCGGAGTCCAGGTCCTTTGCGGAGAAATCGACTCCAAAAAAGTATTGCGCCACCTTTCCCTGCGGCGTCAGCACCACGAAACCGCTCGGATGCGCGTATTGCTTGATGCTTGAATCATAGGCATAATGAAACCCAATCTCGACCGTGAGTTTCTCGATCGAGTTCTCGTCGCCGGTAAGGAAGTGCCAACCCTCCTCGGCGCCAGGGCGTCCATAGCTGCGCAAATAGCTGTGCTTTTTTTGCGCGGCAAGGGCCGGCGTTTCATCCGGATCGATGCTGAAGTTGATAACCTCGAATTGGTCACCGACATTCATTCTCAAATCCTGCATCGATTCAATCAGGCCATTGAGGACCAGCGTGCAGAGCATCGGACAGCCGTAGTAGCCGGGGACGAGGATCACCGGCTTGCGACCCAGGTAATCGCCGAGCTTTACGGTCGCGCCCTTTTCATCGCGGAAGACCAGGTCGGGTGAAACCTGCGAATTGAGCTTCTGATCGAAGCGGATGCTCCGCAACGTGTCCTCGGAGACAGTCGATGCCCGGGTTCCGGGGAGGAACAGCATAAGCAGGAGAAGGATGGCGAGCGGATTCATTTGGGCTGTTGTTGTGTCGCCCAGTCTGACGGACGGGCTTGTTGCATATCCAGCACCGTCCGCGTCGGCGCGGGAGCGCCGGGCTCGCCACGGTAGGGAAGACCGCGTTCCGCGATAAGATCCATCGCATGCTCAATTGGAATCCTTATCACGCCGGCCTTCCGATCAACCCACCCATAATTATTGAGTTCCGCATCCTCCTGCGCGCGAAACGCGGCAAGATCGACCTCCGGCGCCACCTGCAAGCGCGGGCCGGGAAAGGTTGGGACAGATTCTGAGACTGATGGCACCGTAGTTTGAACGGCCTCGGTTCGATCCGCCTCATCGTGGCGGCGTTGCAATAAGTCAATCATCCCCAACACCAGCGCCATTAGCAGGACGCAGCAGACGCAGAGGCCAAGCCCGGTGAGCCAGACGGCCAACGGTCGAACGTCGGCGGTCTCGTGCCCGGCTTCGCCAGAGGAAGTTTTCGGCGTGTTATTGTCCATGTGCGAAGTGTTGACGTGGATCGTTGTGAACCAGCAGCGGATGGCCGTTCAGCCGCCTTGCAAACGCCGCCAGCCAGATGCCGCCCAGGCCGATGGGGGCCGCGAAGTCGAGCCAATGCAGGCGAATCCCGGTGGTGGAGAATGAAGGAGCGATCAGCCAGTACACGTCCACGATATGCGCGAAGAAGACCACGCCGGCGATCGCGGCCAGCGCGCGGGGATTGTGCTTGAGGTCACGGGAGAGCAGCAGAAAGAACGGGATGAAAAAGTGAAACAGGACCAGGAACCAGACGACCACCTTCCAATTCCCCGCGATACGATGAGTGTACCAGACTATCTCATGCGGCAGATTGCCGGAATAGATCACCAGTAGCTGGCTGAATGCCATGTAAGTCCATAACATCACAAAGGCGAAAAGAAGCATCCCGAGATGATAGAAATGCGTCTCCGTCACGGTCGCGGCAAACGGTTCGCTCCTGTGGAGCCACGCGAGGAGCAGAATGGCAAACGCGAGGCCCGTAAGCATCTGGCCGATCACGATAAGGACCAGAAACATCGTGGAAAACCAGTCGGGCTCCAGCGAAAGAACCCAATCGACGAACACAAAGGTGGCGGTGAGCGGATAAAGGACGATGCCCGGGCCGCTCAGGGTACGCAGCTTGCGAGTCGGCTCCACGGCAATCGTCGCCTCCTGCTGGAAGGACCATTTATTCAACACCAGAGCCGCCACGCTCCAGATCAAGAAAAATACGGCGGCGCGAATGACAAACGCGGGGATGGTCATATACTGGCTGCGGTGCTGCAACACCGGATCCGCGGCGACGGCCCGCGCGTCGGTCCACAGGTAAAGGTCTTTCAGCCCAAAGCAGATCGGGATAAACAAAACCGCCATCAGCGGCAGCGTCATGATCGCCGCTTCATAGAACCGGCGCACGGGAAATCCCCACCGGCCACCGGTAAGATGATGCACCATCAGGAAACCAAGGCATCCCAGAGCGAGACCGAGCCAAAAGAGATAACCAAAAAGGTACGAAATGAAAAATTGCTTCGTATTCGAGAATGCGCCGACAACGCAAAGACCCAGGCCGGCGATGCCGACAAGGAACGCTTTCCCCTGAAATGCGCTCAAGCGCGAGTGGATGGTATCGCCGCTCATTGGACCTCCAGTTTCGGGCGCTCCCCCGGAGGAACGTCGTTGAGGGTGGCGTTATGGCTGAGTTGCAGTGCGCGGATGTAGGCGACAATCGCCCACCGGTCGGCGGGTTCGACGCGGGCCGCGTATGGATACATCCCGCCGTAGCCATTGCTAATGACATAGTAAAGATAGCCGGGGGGCGCGTTTCGCAGCCTGTCGATATGATAGGAAGGCGGAGCCGGAAATCCCCGCTGAACGATCATGCCGTTCCCCTCCCCCGTGCGGCCGTGACAGACCGCGCAGTATATGTCGAACCGCTCGCGTCCGCGATCCAGCAAGGCGCGAGTCACCGGAATCGGCAAAGTTTCCGCCAGTTTTCCATCCTCGGTCTGGCCCTGGTAATACTCGGTGTCCAAATCCGCTTGACCACGGGCCACCGTATGCGGCGGCAGGGGGCGGGCGCTGGCGCCATCCGCGAAAAATGGATCGGCGGCGAATGTCTTGTAGCGGGGTTGATTGTACATATCCTGGCGGCATCCGCAAAGGGTGAGCGCACCGCAAACAGAAAGGAAGAATACCGTCCGAGTCACTTTTCCACCTCCGATACGGAAATGGCATTCAGCCCGTTCAGAAATGCCCGGGTGGCCAGGGGATCGAACTTAGGGTCCTCCGCTTCGATGCAGAGGAAGAAGCGGTCAATGGAGGCGCGCTCGAAATGCGGCGTATTGAAGACGGGATGATACGGTTGTGGTAGCCTGTTCAGAAAGAGCGATCCTAAGAATCCCGAAAGCGCCGCACAGAGAATGGTTAGTTCGAATGTAATCGGGATGAACATCGGCCAGGCATTCAGCGGCCGGGCGCCGATGTTCAGCGGATAACTGACAACATTCGCGCACCATTCCATGAAGTAACCGCCCGCGCCTCCGCAAATCCCGCCTGCCAGTACCAGCAGCGGCACCCGCGTGGGCTTGAGCCCAAGCGCCTCCGGCAGTCCCTCGACGGGGAAAGGCGTGTAGCCATCCATGTGACAATAACCGTGCTCGTGCGCCTTTCGCGCCGCATCGAGCAATTGCCCGTGCGTTTCGAATTCGGCCATCAAACCGTGGATGTTCGCGTTCATAGGGAAATCCTCTTCGTCTCGGAGACCAATTCGCGGGTTTCGGAAATCGAGATCATCGGCAGGAACCGGATGAACAAGAAGAGCAGGGTAAGGAAGAGCCCCACCGTGCCGAGAAGCGTCGCCCAATCCCACACCGTGGGAACGAAGAACCCCCATGCGGAAGGTGTGAAATCGCGGGTCAAGCTGGTCACAACGATGACAAAGCGTTCCACCCACATCCCGATATTGATGGAGAATGCGACCAGGAAAAGAAGCACCGGATTTCGGCGGACCCGACTGGACCAAAGCACTTGCGGGATCACCACGTTGAGGACCATCAACGACCAGAAGATCCAGCCATACGGCCCAAACGCCCGATTGAGCATCATATATTCGTCGAACTTGTCGCCGCCGAACCAAGCCATGAATGCCTCGATGAAATAGCCATAGGCCACCATTTCGCCGGTCACCAGCATGACATTCGCCATGTTATTGAGATAGCGTTCCGTGATCAGACCCTCGAGGTGGTAAATCTTGCGAACGGGGATCATGATGTTCAACACCATCGCGAAACCGGAGTAGATGGCGCCCGCTACGAAGTAAGGGGGAAAGATTGTGGAATGCCAGCCAGGGACAATGGCGACCGAAAAGTCGAAGCTGACCACGCTGTGAACCGATAGAACGAGCGGCGTCGCAAGGCCCGCCAAAAGCAGGTAAGCCTTCTGCTGCCGCTGCCAGTGCAACGCGGAGCCGCGCCAACCCATCGCGAAGAAACCGTACAGCCTCTTCTTCCACAGCGTCTCCACCTTGTCGCGCATGGTGGCGAGATCGGGCAACAGGCCGAGAAACCAGAACACGAGAGAGACCGTAAAGTAAGTGCCCACGGCGAAGACGTCCCATACCAGCGGACTCCGAAACTGCGGCCATAGACCCATCGTGTCCGGGTATGGGAGAATCCACCAGAACACCCACGGCCTGCCAAGATGCAACAGCGGGAAAAGCCCGGCGCAGGCGACGGCAAAAAGGGTCATGGCCTCGGTAAGACGATTGATCGCCGTGCGCCACTGCTGGAAGAGCAACAGCAGGATCGCAGAAATGAAAGTCCCGGCATGACCTATCCCAATCCACCACACGAAATTGACAATGGCGAAACCCCACGCAACGGGGATATTGATGCCCCAGATTCCCACACCCTTCGCGAGCAGCCATGTGACCGCTACAAAGAGAAGCATCAACAAACAAAAGCCGACCGCAAAGCCCATATACCAACTGCCCGGAGGATGTTTTGCCAGCGGAATGGAGGTGATCGTCTCGGTGACGCTTGCGTAGGTCTGGCCCGGAGCAAGCAGTTCCTCGGGATACCCAAGGGGCGTCAATTCGGAGGCTTTCTCGGACCTGTCGCTCATGATTTCAGTTCGGGGTTCGGATTGCGCAGCTTCGCGAGATAGCTGGTGCGAGGCCGGGTGTTTAATTCGCCCAGCATCCAGTAATCGAGAGGCTGGGCTTTTAGTTTTGAAACCCGGCTGTCTGGGTCATTCAGATCGCCGAATACAATCGCACCGGTGGGACATGCCGCCTGGCAGGCGGTAACGATCTCGCCGTCGCGGATTTTGCGATCCGCCTCCTCGGCCGGAATGCGCGCTGCATTGATGCGCTGCGTGCAGTAAGTGCACTTTTCCATTACTCCGCGGCTCCGCACCGTGACGTCTGGATTTTTCATCATCTTCTGCACTAGGGTCATGCCGGCGTTGAATTCCAGGAAGTTGAAACGCCGGACTTTATACGGGCAGTTATTCGAGCAGTAGCGGGTGCCGATGCAGCGGTTATAGACCTGCACGTTGAGGCCCTCGTCGTCGGTCATCGTGGCGCCAACGGGACACACCAGCTCGCAGGGCGCGTTCTCACAATGCATGCACGGGACGGGCTGATGGTCGATCTCCGGCGCGTCGAGGCTGCCGCGGAAATAGGAGTCCACGCGAATCCATTGCATGTCGCGCCCTCGCGCCACCTGGTCCTTGCCTACCACGGGGATGTTGTTTTCCGCCTGGCAGGCAATCGTGCAGGCATTGCATCCGATGCAAACATTCAGATCGATCGACATCCCCCATTTGTAGCCCCGGTATTGGAATTCCTTGGGGTTGTAAAGAGTCTCCTCCTTTCCTGGCCGAGGCTCCGCCAGGGCGTCGATGAAGCGCGGATTCGCATTGAATTCATCGAGTAATCCCACACGAATGATGTCACGCCCTTCCATGCGGTGATATTTCTGAGTCATCGACAGCGGATAAGTGGCGCCGGTCTTGCGGATTTGCAGTCCGCCGCCATGCCAGAGCGCGTCTGAGGCTCTCAGCGCGTAAGCGTTGAACCCGGCGCCGGCGCCGACCCTCCCTGTGCGTTCCCGGCCATAGCCAAGGTGAACCGTGACGGAGTTCTCCGCCTGGCCGGGCACGATGCACACCGGGGCGCTGACGGTCCGGTTCCGGAAATTCAATTCGATGACATCGCCATCCTGCAATCGCTCCCGCTCCGCGAGCACCGGACTGATCAGGGCCGCGTTGTCCCAGGTCAGTTTCGTTATTGGCCGGGCCAGTTCTTGAAGCCAGCCGTTGTTATTGAATGATCCGTCCCAGGTTGCCGGGTCCGGACGAAATACCAACTCGAGACCCTGTGCCGCCTGCGCCGGGTTCGGATTTGCGGCCCCGGCAGCAGGCGTGACGGGACTTACGGGAAGAACTGTGTGCGGGAGCACGCCGTCCGATAAGGCTTGCCGCCACGATTTTTCGAAGTCGGGAAACAAATTTCGCGAAGCCCAGTAAGCCCGGACAATGTCATAGGCGTCGCCCCCCGGCTGCCGGAGCAACGCGTCGATGACTTCGTGCGCCGTCTTCCCGCCGTAGAGCGGCTCCAGCAGCGGCTGAACGATGCTTGCCGTGCCATCGAAGGCCAGCGCGTCGCTCCAGCTTTCGAGGTAATGCGCGGCGGGGATATGCCAATGGCAGTACCGGGAGGTTTCGTTTTCATCAGCGCCAAGGCGCACACAGGTCCTGACTTTCTCCAGCGCCCCCGCGAAATCCAAATCCGCCGGAGCATCGAAAACGGGGTTTCCCGCGAGCATCACCAGGAGGTCCACCGATCCCGATTTCATGTCGTTTGTAAGTGCCCGCAGAGAGTCAAGCTGACTTACCGGCGAGGGCTCGATCACCAGGGTATAAACAATCGTCCGGCCTATATTTCCGAGCGATTCATTGATCTGATGCGCCAGCGCATGCACGGACGCGGGTTGTCCTTCGCCGGCGATGACGATGGATTTTCCCGCGTGCTGATGCAGGTCCGTGGCGGCGGCCCGGACCCATGCGGCATGAGCGTCCGAGGCCGCCGTTGCGATACCCATCTCCGCAGCCAGCGCACGGGCAAGCGCTTCGATCTCGCTCGCGGCGATGGGAAGACGATGATCCGCCATTACGCCTGTCATCGACGGAGTCGGTTCCGCGGCGTACATCCTGTTCATGGTTGCGGTCCCGCCCTGCTTAACTCGGCGCCGATCCGCGAATTGGCGGGCGTATCGCAGACTCGCCGGATGCGTGAACAGAAAGTCCGAATCCAGGGCGACGATCATATCGGCCTTGTCGAATTGGTAATGCGTCTCGACGATTTGCCCGAATGCCAGCCGCGCGCCTTCGCGCACATTATCCCGGGTGATCGGGTCCCATTGGCACCATTTCGCCGCGGGCCAGGCCGTAAGCAATGCCTGTAACTGGGAACGCAACGTGGGAGAAGCGACCGATTGGGTAAGTATCCGGACTTTCGCGCCCTGGGTCATCTTTTGCACCGCCATCTCCGTGTTCATCGCGGAAAGGAACGCCTCCCAGTTGCTCGGCTCCCCACCGTGGAGGAGCGCCTGCGAGCGGTCTGGATCGTAGAGATCAAGAACGCTCGCCTGCGCGAATACGCTCGTGGCGCCCAGGCTCGCGGGGTGATCCGGATTCCCTTCGATCTTCGTGGGACGCCCCTCGTGGCTCGTCGCGATTACCCCCAATCCGAATCCCCCGAAAGTCATCGCCGTCGCAAAATAAAGCGCCTTCCCCGGAGTAACTTCCGGGGGCTGCTTCACATAGGGCACTATCTTCTCCACCGGTTGCTTCGTACAAGCGCCAAGGCCCGCCAGCGCGAAGGAAGCACCCATGATCCTGACAAAGTGACGGCGGCTGATATCGTCGCGCCATTCCGAGACGCCGGCCGGAAACTCCCGATGCACGAAATCGGCGAACGAGTCCGTCCCGGCAATCTCCTCCAGGCAGCGCCAGTACTGCTTTCCGCCCAGCTCCGCAAGACGCGCCCGGATTTGGGCGAGGTCCAGCCTCGGCTCCTTCGGTTGCGCGGGTTTGCGTTTGTATGGGTCGCAATTCATTAGTGGTGGCACACGCTGCAGTTTTCAATGTGCGATACCTGCACATGATATTTCGCGATCAGTCGCGTCCCCAGTTGCTGCTGGTTTTGCGGCTTCTGCCACGCCATGTTAAAGACTTCTTCCCGCGGCCGCAGTTCGTCCTGGGGGGCGCGATGGCATTGGAGGCACCATTTCATGTAGAGCGTGTGTTCCTTCCACGTAAGCGGCATTTCATCCACCTGTCCGTGGCAGCTTACGCAGCCCACGCCTTTGTTCACATGGATGCTGTGGTCGAAATAGACGAAGTCCGGCAGATCATTGACGCGATTCCACTGGATGGGAACTCCCGTGGCCAAGCTCTGGCGCACCGGCTCCAGCAGCGCCGCCTGTGTCCAGAGCCGGGAGTGGCATGTCATGCACGTCTCCGTTGGCGGGAGGCCCGCATAATGGGAGGTTTCAACGGACGTGTGACAATAGCGGCAATCGATGCCGAGGCCCTGGACGTGGTGCTTGTGGCTGAATGGAACGGGCTGCTCGCGGGGCACCCCCACCCACGTTGTATAGGGCGACCAAAACACCGCGTCCGTAACCCACGCTGTTCCGACGATGAGCAGCGCCACACAGGCGATGCTGGCTCTCGCGATCGTATTGGAACGAGGTGAGAATAACTGCCCCATCTGGACATCGGTTTCTTTGATTTATCTCAGGCGTTCACCGTGGTAAGTAGTTTCACGCATTAATGCGGCTGCGCTTTACTTTTTTAATCGAACGACCGGTTTTTTCGGACGGATGTTTCTGGCATTCGCGGCGCTTTGAATGGGGGTGATTAGAGGACCCCCAGCGTTCTCCCTCGCATAGGCGCTTCAATGGAGCCGCGGTCATGTGACCGCGGAGAGGGCGCCAAACCAAAACGGGGACGAGCCAACCCCTTCCGCTTCAATGGAGCCGCGGTCA
>Ga0302324_100029705_pt1 | contig 10346 bp, 13 predicted proteins | sample Palsa_T0_1_FD_201949 | JGI IMG/M metagenome (GOLD analysis project Ga0302324, IMG submission 201949) | Peat permafrost microbial communities from Stordalen Mire near Abisko, Sweden - Palsa_T0_1 | ecosystem: Environmental > Terrestrial > Soil > Palsa > Peat permafrost | place: Sweden: Abisko... | reverse complement strand
CCGGCTTAGCACAGTGGTAGTGCAACGGTTTTGTAAACCGTAGGTCGGGGGTTCGAATCCCTCAGCCGGCATTCAAACTCCTTTGTCCCTTCCAAAGGCACGGGTGACTTACCGGCTGACCCTTGAAATGCCATCGTCGGCGGGTTTAGCCAAACTACAGTATTCTTAAGGCCGTGGTTTTGCGGCATCCGATTCGGTGCGGAACTGATCGAGTGCGATCGTCCGTGCGGGAAAAAAGCAAATGCACGCGAATACGGGACTGTCTGCTCTGGCGTCGCGACAGTGGGTGTTCCACGGACAAAGGGGAGAGCGCGCAAATGCCCATGGTTGATAAGCCGCTGCGGGAAATCGACCACAACGATCTGCTGGTGCTATGCAAGAAAAAGTGGCGGGAGGATGAGCAGTTCGAGCTCAAGCAGGACCTGCCATCCAAGTCCGGGCTCGACTCATGGCACATAGCAGGGACGATTGGCGCATACGCGCGCGACAAGATCCTGGCCGACGTCGTCGCGTTTGCGAACAGCTACGGCGGCGACGTCGTAATTGGCATAGCGGAAACAAGCGACAAGCCCGCAGCCGCGGATCGTCTGACACCTGTTCCGAAGTGCGCGGAACTCGCGGAACTGCTGGATGAGCACGCGAGGTCGTGCATTGAGCCGCCGATTCCGTCATTGCAGACTCATTCGGTCGTTACGGCGCCGGATGGTGCAGGGATCGCGATGATTCGGGTGGCGCGTTCGCGGCTGGCGCCGCATCGGCTTTGGCAGGACAAGGGCATCCGGGAGTGCTACCACCGCGTCGGTACCAGCTCCGAAGCCATGACCATGCGGCAGATCCAGGGTCTGACGTTTTCAGTCGCACGTGGAGTTGACTCGGTCATCGCGCGATTACGGGAGGTGCAGCAGGACTGCCGTCAATGGGCCGACGCTCGCACGATGGGCGATGCGGCGCGCCGCCTGGTATTGAGGGTCGCAGCGGTGCCGTCATCCGCGGATGTCTACATACATCCGGTCCATGGCGTTGAGGCGATTCGCCCCAGCGCCCAGCCCTACCATCTCAAATTCCCCGACGGCACAGTTGAAGTCATACTCGTGCCGCGGGCGCCATTTTCCTGGCGCCCGATCGTGCGCGGAACCGAAGCCTCGAAGGAGGAGCCGCGCAGCGAGGCCTCTACCCGCGCGTCGAAAAGCAGAATTCAGCTTTTCTGCGACGGGGCCATATCGTATACGTGGGTCTATGACGAGCTTAAGGCCGGCCCGAAGGCGGAGCATGTGCTCTTCCCCGGATGGTTGATGGGCCTGGTCGCAAATGCCATGGAGACGGCGCACCGAATCCGCCATGTCAGCGGCGCCTCTGCGGTCGACTATGCAATGGATGTCGAAGTCCAGACCTCTGATGAGCTCGTAGTTGCGCCTATCGGAATGCTTGTCGCGGCCACGGTGCCTAAAGGAGGTATTGGCCTCCTGCCGCGCTATTCGGTTGGCCCGCGCGAGACCTGGCAAGAGGCATTCAGTCTCTTCTTAAGCGATTTCCTCGACGCCATCGGGGATCCGGGGCCGCGATTCAAAGTACATGTCGGGGAGTGGTAGAAGACGCGGGCACGGCCGCTCATGTCGGCACGATGTCGCAGTAGTGGAATCGCGGGGTGCGTCTGACCGTCGCGCCGGCCCTGCAGGCGATCGACTGTTTGAATATGGGCCCGGCATAGACGAACGAGTGATACTCGCCGTACTCGCCACAAGGGTCCGCGCTTTCCGGAAGGTCGGCAAGCAGTGCATGATCAATCTCTCTGCCAGCGAACGATGCGTCGATGGCCTCGGTATCAACGCAGGCAATGATTGCCCTGAATCCGAGCCCGATGAAAGTGCGCACCAGTTCGTCGGTGTCGCGCATCCACACCGGGTATAGGCCCGTCATGCCGACCTGAGCGAGGCGCTCGTCCCGATACTGTTTCACGTCCTCGAGAAAAAGATCGCCGAACGCGACCTTTGTGATTCCCTGAGCCTTCAGATCGCCGAGGCTCTCGCGCATGCGCGCTTCGTAGTTCTCATTGTTGCAGTCCTTTGGGATCATCACGCTGCGCAGCGGGATGCCGAGAGATACGGCCTGCTGTTCGAGCAATTCGCGCCGCACGCCGTGCATGCTGATCCGATCGAATTCTTCGGTAACGGTCGTCAGGAGCGCGGCAATTTCATATTTGCGCGCGGCGAGCAGCTGGTAGGCCGCCATCGTGCTGTCCTTGCCGCCGCTCCATGACAGGGCCACGCGCTCCTTTGGCAACCGTTTCCGGGACGGTCGCGCCTTATCCGCGTGCATCGAGGCGATGCTCTGCGGCGCCCCGGAGCTCGCCTCGGCTCGAGTGCTCATGGAAAAGGGCCGACCATCATGGGTTATGTGCAATCGCGCATCGAATCGGTGCGTCACTGCGCCGCCTATGCGCGTCAGCGTACAGAACCGGTGGTGGCATTCACGTAGGTTCGAGCGAGCGGTAATGCGCTGCAATCATGTACGTCCGAGGCCGAATGCCTGCACGGCGGCTACTGGTCGGTTTCCGCACTGGCAACCGCATGTTTTGGGCTCTCCTGTAATTTCACCGGAAGCTGACGAAGACCGAAGAACTGCTCGGACGCAGTTCTTTCATTTTAAACGGAAGGTAATGCTATGAAACGTTCAAATCTTATCGCCGCCACACTCGTGATGCTCGCCGTGGCTGCCTGTGCGGGTCCTGCCGGACCTCCCGGTGCAACCGGTAACCCGGGAAATACCGGAAATACCGGCGCTGCGGGCCACACGGGAGACATGGGGAGCACCGGCGACACCGGCGCCACGGGCAACACGGGCAACACTGGCAACACGGGTAGTACCGGCAGCACGGGAGACACGGGCAGCACCGGAGCGACGGGTAACACCGGCAACACAGGCAATACGGGCAGCACCGGAGCCACCGGCGACACGGGCGCGACCGGAAATACGGGCGCCACGGGTGACACGGGTAGTACCGGTGCGACTGGCAAGACCGGCAACACCAATACCGTGGTGGTTGTTCCTCACTAAGCCCTGCCGAAGAGATCAAGAACTGGTCTCAATATGACGAGCGCCTGGCCCCTTCAGCGACGCGCTCGTCGGCGCAAGGTCCTTCCCGGGATCTCACCGGCTACCCGGTGAGATCCCCCGGGCGGGCGTTGCCGCCCGCACTCCTTATTCCAGTCCACACGCCGGCATGCACTGAGAGCCGCCCCCTTGGGCGGGGATCGGTGCGTGTGGGACTGGGCAACGCGGGCGGGACTGCCTGACGGCACCTAAAATACAGCCGGCGGCTCAGGTTTTATAGCTACAGCTGTGGCGTTGGAATGCGTGTTGTCGTTCTTGGCGTACCGGTTCGATCGGCGGACCCGTGGCGCGAGCGCTCGTCGGGCGCGGGCATGAGGTTGTCGCGCTGGCGCGTTCCGACGCAGCGGCAAGAAAACTCGAGGCCTCCGGCGCGCAGCCCAGCCCTGGGAATATTCGAAGGCCGGATGAGCGGCTGCCTGCAGCGCCGCCCTGCGAGGCCGTCATCCATGCCGCCTGCGAGTTCGAAGGCGCCATGCAGGTCATCGAACGCCACCTGCTCGACCGACTGCTGCCCTATCTTGTAGCGCTTGCCCGGAGGTGCAAGTTCTACAGCGGCGGTTGCTGGCTGTTTGGTGCAACCGGCGACCTGGTGGCAACTGAAGCCACGCCGTTTGCTGCGTTGCCCGCCTTTGCATGGGCGCCAGAGCACATGCAGCGCATACTGGAAAGCAGCGCCATCGAACCCATCATCATTCATCCGGCCATGGTGTACGAACCCGATGGCGGCGTCTTCAGCAGCTTCTTTCGCGCCGCCCTGGGCAGGCCGCCCATTCGTCTCGTGGGCGCCGAGAGCGTGCGCTGGCCGCTGGTGCACAGCGAGAATCTCGCCAGCCTCTACGTCCTCGCGCTTGAACAAGCCGCCCCTCGTGAGAGCTATATTGGATCGGCCATTCACGGCCTGTCGTGGGGAGCATTGCGCGAGCATTTGCCAGAAGGCTCAGCGCAGAGCACGAGGACTTTGAGGTCGTCAGCGCGGACGCGGTGGCCGTCGAGCAGGGCGACTGGGCGCGCGGCTACGCGCTCGATCAGCAGTTAAGCGGTGATAAGGCGCGTTCCGCCCTCGGCTGGGAGCCGACGCATCTGGACCCCGAGGGCGAGATTGCGTCCATGACCCGAGCGCGCGCGCCGAGCGCTAGTGCAAAGGTGCTCGAGTAATCCGCACGATCGTGCTCCAGGCAATGAGCGCGAGCAGGGCGGCCTGCAGCGGCAGGCGCAGGATAAGCGCCCAGTAAGGCACCGCGAACAACTCGGGCCTCTGTAGCATGTAGATGTGAGCCGGCGTCACGGCGATGGTGAGAGCGAACAGGCCCACGCCGGCGGCTCGCCGCGTCGGCCGGTAAAGGAGGCCCGCCGCGCCCAGCAGTTCGAATACGCCGCTCACCAGCACGGCGGCACGCGGCCATGGGATGTAGGGTGGCACGATGCTCATTTCCAATTGCGTCGCCGTGAAATGCGCGATACCGCCGATCAGAAACCAAAAGAACACAATTCCCACGCCGAGGCGCTGGGCCTGGCCGTTACTTCGAAGTGCTGCGCGGAAAATCGCACTCTCCTCAGGAGAGGACTATGGCGAGGGTTGCGTTGGGTTCGGAGCCAACGTTTTGCGCCGCATCGTGATCTGCCGGATCGACTCGCCATGACGCAGTGCCGGGTTATTGGCCATAATGACGGGTGGCGGCTGAGGCGCTTTGGCTAGTATGGCCGTCAATATAGGGCGAAAAATGGCGCGCACCGCGGGCTTGCTTGGATTCCAGACCTTCAGCGACGATATCTGCCATGACACTGCCTCGCGCGCGCTGCGCATGCGATGACCATTAATACCACCACCGCCCGGGGCGTGGCGACCATCGAGATCGCACGGCCGCACAAAAAGAATGCGCTCACGGTTGCGATGTACGAAGCGATGACTCACGCCATCACCGCGGCGGGTGCTGACGATGCGGTGCGCGCACTCCTGGTTGTCGGTCAGCCGGGCATATTCACCGCCGGCAACGACCTGGAGGATTTCATGCAGCGGCCGCCGACGGGCGAAGACTCGCCGGTATTCCGCTTCATGCATGCGCTCGCGGCCTGCGACAAACCGGTGGTGGCGGCGGTGGGCGGCGCGGCGATAGGCATCGGCACGACCATGCTGCTGCATTGCGATCTGGTCTATATCAGCGACGACGCGCATCTGGCGATGCCGTTCGTGAGCCTGGGACTCGTGCCGGAGTTTGCCTCGAGCCTGCTCCTGCCCCAGCTGCGGGGCCACGCGAGGGCCGCTGAAAAGCTGCTGCTGGGCGACCCGCTGACAGCCGCGGAAGCTCTTGACTTCGGCATCGCCAGCGCCGTACTGCCCTCGGGTGACGTGCTCGCGCACGCGCGCGGCATGGCCGAGCGCTTCAACTCTCTTGCGCCCGGTGCGGTGCGCGACACCAAACGCCTGATGCGTGCAGGCACGAAGGAGGCCATCCTGCGCGCGATGCGGGCGGAGGCGGCGGTATTTGCTGAGCGGCTGCGCAGTCCGGAAGCCAAGGAGGCCTTAGCGGCGTTCTTCGCCAGGCGCAAACCGGATTTCAGCAGATTCTGATCGGACCGGGCCCAATGCCGACATCGGCATTCGCATGGCGCAAGCGTGGTGGCGCTGAGCGTGGCTCGGAGATGGGAAATTCGCAGACGGGGAATGGAGTATGAATAGTTCGGCCAATAGAACGCTCGAAGGCAAAACCCTATTTGTCACCGGCGCCTCGCGCGGCATCGGTCTCGCAATTGCGCTGCGTGCCGCAGCCGATGGCGCCAACATCGTGCTGGTCGCCAAGACCACGGTCCCGAACCCCAGGCTGCCGGGGACGCTTTACAGCGCGGCGGGCGAGATCAAGGCCGCGGGGGGCCAGGCGCTTGCCGTGCCGTGTGACATCCGCGACGAAGTCGCCGTTGCCGCCGCAGTTGACGATGCAGTCAAACGCTTCGGCGGCATCGACATCCTGGTCAATAACGCTAGCGCGATCAGCTTGACGCCGACGCCGGCAACGCCCATGAAACGCTTCGACCTCATGTTCGGCGTCAACGTGCGCGGCACCTATGCGTGCACGCAGGCGTGCCTTGGCGAGCTCATGAAGAGTGCTCAAGCCGGGCGCAACCCGCACATTCTGAACATGTCGCCACCGCTGTCGATGCGACCGCACTGGTTTGCGCACCATGTCGCCTACACGATGGCCAAATACGGTATGAGCATGTGCACTCTTGGACACTCCGTCGAGTTCAAGCCGTGCGGGATCGGCGTCAATAGTCTTTGGCCGCGCACCGCGATTGCGACCGCGGCGCTGCAGCTGATACCCGGCATTGATCCGCTGAAGTGCCGCAAGCCCGAGATCCTCTCCGATGCGGCGTGGCTGATTCTCACCAGCGACGCCAGCACCACGAGCGGCAATTTCTTTATTGACGACACGCTGCTTGCGCAGCATGGCGAAACCGATTTCGATCGCTATGCCGTAACCCCCGGTACAAAGGACCTGATTCCGGATTTCTTCATCGACTGAGGCGCCCGTGTCCGCAAGCCGCGGCCCCGGGGCGCGGCATTCTGCCGATCCGCGCACCCGCCGTGCACGGCTTTTCAGTGCACACCGTGAGTCGCCCGTCGGTCTCAAGGCACCGCCGCGGCAGGGCTGCGCATCGGCTTTCGCAGCGCCTGCATGCCACGAAACTCCACGAAGTTGACGATGCGCGCCCACAGGTAGTCGCCAAAGAGGAAAGGCTCAAAGCTTTTGGGATCATCCATCGGCAGGGGACGGATTTCGGCATCCGCGCGGGCTTCGTAGAAGAACGGGATGGAAAAGCGCTCCTGCCCCGTGCCGAGCACGCGATGCTCGGTAGCCTTGATGCGGCCGCCGCTCCAGCGCTCCAGCACCTGACCGAAGTTGACCGCGAGCGCGCCTTCCTCCGGCGGGACATCGACCCAGCGGGCGTCGCGGGCGCGCGCCTGCAGGCCGGGCACGCCATCCTGCGCCAACAGAGTCACGAAGCCCGAATCGGTGTGGGCGGCGCCGATTACATAGTGGCGCGCCCCATCATGCGCTACCCACACACCGGGGTCCTCGCAGTGGGCGAGCTCCGCTGAGCTGCGCACCGGGTAACGCAGCAACCGCAATGTGGAAAGTCCGCGATGGAACGCGCTGTCGAAAAACCGCTCCTCCAGCGCCAGGCTGCGCGCGATCGACTGCATGAGTGCTGCGCACACGCCATCCATGGCGATGTAGTACGCCGCGATCGCACTCGACCATCCGGGCAACAGCGATTGCGCGGGCAGCGGCGTCGGTTCGCGCAGCGGGTCGTGCGCATCCGTCGCCGCTTCTCCATAGGCGACATCCGCGCCGATATCCATGCCCTCCTTATTGGTCAGATTGCCCAGCTGAACGGGAAAGAAGCCGCGGTAGACGTTCCGGTTTCGCGGTGCGAATTTCTGCCGCCACAGTTCCCGCAGCTGAGACTTGTCCAGGCGGAAAATACGCAGCAGCTCGCTGCGGCACGCGCGCCCCAGGGGCACGCTCGTAGGCAGCCCGACGATGCTCATAAAGCCGATTTCGCCAGCGGCTTTGAGGATGGCCGCATCCGTGGCGTCGCGCTGAGGGGACTTCGCCTGAAAAAGGGGGCTGACGTCCACCGTGGCAATGACGGGGCGGGCATCGAGCCGCGTTGCGGGTTCGCTATGGGTTACCGCCGCGCAGAAATTCCCGCATCCGCGCGCAAGTTCTCACGCGCGCCGTGTGGCCGGTGTCAGCCGAGCCGCCGCCTCGCTGCACCCGCCCGCGTCCTCCTTCAAAGCCCACGCTGCATCAGCACAACGTCCACCCAGCGGCCGAATTTGCAACCCACATTCTTGAATACGCCGACGCTCTCAAATCCGAGCGCGGCGTGCAAACCGATCGAAGCGGCATTGGCCGAGTCCCCGATCACCGCCAGCATCTGGCGCTTGCCGCGCCGCTGACACTCGTCAATCAGGCGCAGCATGAGTTCACGCCCGACGCCGCGACGCTGCAGACCGGCGGCGACGTAGACCGAGGATTCGCAGGTGTACCGATAAGCAGCACGCGGCCGGAACGGTCCCGCATAGGCATAGCCTGCAAGCTCGCCGTCAAGCACAGCAACCAGGAACGGGGACCCATGCGCGGCGAGCGTCTCGAGGCGCTGCCGCATATCTTCCACCGCGGGAGGCTCTTCTTCGAATGTGCCGAATCCGGTGCGCACGTGGTGCGCGTAGATCGCCTGCACCGCATCCAGGTCGGCGAGCGTGCAAGCCCGGATGTCCATGGAGTCGATCTTTGACATCCCGCGCTCCATGAATGGATGGGATTCCTACCGCGCAACGAAGCCGCGCTCACGCCGTTTGCCCTGGGGCACGCTCGCGCGCAGGTGTTCACAGCCTGCACACTCCGCAAAAGCGCGTGCCACCGCGGCATTATAGCGATCCGGCGACCGCCGCCTACACATCCCGGCGGCGCTGCGCGGCTCGAGTCGCGCGCCCGTTCAGATCAATCGCCGAGCACTTCGCTGCGGCCGTCGTGGAACTGTGCTTCCCAATGTCTACCGTCAAAAGGCACGATGGTGAGATCTTCGATCGCGACCTCATCCAGGCAGCGCGCATTCACGCTGTAGCCGTTCGGATGGGATCGGGGGATGTAGAAGGCTTTGACGCCGCACACAGAGCAGAACAGATGCTGCGCCGTGCGGGTGTTGAATCGGTAGTTCGTCAGGTGCGCCTCGCCCGAGAGCAGCTTGAAGCGCGTCTTCGGAACGATGAGGTGCAGATAGCCGGACTTGGCGCAGATGGAGCAATTGCACTCGGAAACGCGCAGCTGCGTGGGCGCGGTGACTTCAAATCTGACCTGCCCGCAATGGCACCCGCCCGTGCGGGCGAGCATGCCGGAGTCCTCTTGCACGGATCCCACCCTCGGGCCGGACCGCCCGCTCAACCGGATCGAGCGCTATAGGCTTCCATCAAAAGGCCCGTGCCGCCGCGTGAGACATGCGCGACGACGGCGGTGCGGCGGTGCACCTTCGTGATCGCTCCCAGGTCGATGGCGAAGGAGAGCACGACTTGCTCACCCTTGCGCAAACCCAGATTAGTGGTCTCAATAAAAACGCCGGTGGCGCTCAGATTGACTGCCTTGCAAAGCCTTCTGCGGCCCTGAGGCACGGTGATATAGACGGTTGTACGTGCACGGTGCCTCGTATGCAGGCGGCGTTCCACAGTCGACCCCTTACCCATGTAGGTTCTAGTTTGTTGTATGACCCTAGCGACCATAGTATGCCGCGAGATGACCCTGCGGCGGGAGCTACTCGACTTAATTTTCTGATTGTGATCGGCGCCACGGATTGGGCGCCTGATCTTGGCCGCCGCACCTAGCGGGTTATGACAGTGCGAGAAAGCTGCGGATTTCCTTGCCGAAGCTTGCGATGTCGATGAGGAAGGAGTCGTGTCCCTCGATGCATCCGAGGGGCGCGAAGCGCGTCGCTATACCCGCGTCGGAGAAGCTCGCCGCAAGGGCGCGCTGCTCGCCGATGTCGAACAGCATGTCCGACTCGACGCCGATCACGAGCGCCTGCTCGACGCCCGAACGCACCAGCGCGGCGCGTTTCGAGCCGCCGTGCGCGGCCAGATCGAACCGATCCATGGCCCGCGAAATGTAGAGGTAGCAGTTGGGATCAAACGCGCGCACGAATCGCCGCGCGTGCGTCTCCAGGTAGCTCTGCACGGCAAACTCCGGCGCGAACGGGCCCGGCTCGCGCAGCTCCTCCGGCACCGGCGCGCGTCCGAAGCGTTCGCGCCATTCGGCAGCGGAACGATATGTCATCATCCCGAGCTTGCGGGCGATGCGCATCCCGGTGGCCGGCGGTCGTTCTTCCGTATAGGCGCCGCCACGCCAGTCCGGATCACGCAGGATGGCTTCGCGCTGGATGGAGCGCAGTGCGATGGCGAACGGCGAGGCGCCGGCGGTTCCGGAGATGCTGATGAGGCGCTGCGTCGCCTGCGGAAACTGCGCCGCATAGGCGAGCACCACCATGCCGCCCAGGGACGGGCCGATAATCGCGTGCGCGCGCTCAACGCCAATCGAGCGCAGCGTCTCGAAGCCCGCCCTTGCGATGTCCTCGATCGCCAGATCTGGAAAATCCAGCCGATACGGCGCCTGCGTCGCAGGATTCTGTGAGGCGGGGCCGGTGGAGCCGAAACAACTGCCCAGCGAATTCACGCACAGGAT
>Ga0302324_100029704_pt1 | contig 10346 bp, 5 predicted proteins | sample Palsa_T0_1_FD_201949 | JGI IMG/M metagenome (GOLD analysis project Ga0302324, IMG submission 201949) | Peat permafrost microbial communities from Stordalen Mire near Abisko, Sweden - Palsa_T0_1 | ecosystem: Environmental > Terrestrial > Soil > Palsa > Peat permafrost | place: Sweden: Abisko... | reverse complement strand
AGGTTCCTCCCCCGAAAACAACGGGTGGTCTTCATTATGCGTTTCCTGGATGAAATGGACCCGCAGGAGATCGCAGTAGCCACCGGTATGTCACTAAGCACGGTAAAGACGCATATTCATCGGGCGATGAGAACAGTACGCAGCCGGCTGGAAGGCATGCGATGACTCGTCCTCTAGCGGCAAGCGAGCAAGCATCCTTACATAGGTAACCGCACGATCAAGATGCTGTAGTCAGATTCTGGAAATACCCCGTCAAAAAAGTCAGATTAGGGAAGCTGTCCGCGGCCAAGAAGTCTCTGGCAATTCACCGAAATCAAATCCGGGCAAAGCAATAGAACGATTGATCGCAAGCGAACGATCGTTCCACGTTGGACCTCGTAGCCCGACGACATTCCCGCTGCGGTCAATGCAGCTGTTCTGGTGCGCGCGCATTTTCCACGCCACTCTTGTCTGCCTCCACTTTTCCGATGAGGTGTTGCAGATGAGTTTGGGTAGGGAATTTGTGTCGTCACTTTTATGTGCTGGATCAGCGACCGGCCTGGCACTCCTGGTATCCACTGGCCTTCCGGCAAATGTTGGCGCGGCGAGCGGCCCTCAGGTGAAAGACCCCGGAGTTCGTGCCGGCTCCGCAAACGCCGGCAGGCCGCTCTCCTCACTAAGTGCTGACGAGCGGGAATACTTCGCGGATGGGCAGGCTCGCTTTCTCACATTGGATACCGTGACGGGTACCAATAACGGGCTGGGTCCTAGCTTTAACTCCAACAGTTGCGGTAGTTGCCATGCGCAACCAGCCACCGGCGGCACCAGCCCGGCACTCAACCCGCAGATCGCGGCTGCCAGCGACGATGGCGCTAGCAATACCATCCCCGACTTCATCTCCGCCAGTAGCCCGGTGCGTGAAGCTAGATTCCCGTTCTTAGTAAATGCCAACGGGACGCTCAGCACCACCGCCGACGGCGGCGTGCATGATCTTTTTACCATCAGCGGGCGAGCCGACGCGCCGGGATGCGACATGGCCCAGCCAAACTTCGTTCAGGCGCAGGAACTGAATAACATCATTTTCCGGATTCCGACTCCGCTCTTTGGGGCAGGATTGATTGAGAATATCCCCGACGCGACGATTTACGCCAACCTGGCAGCCGAAGCCGCTCTCAAGCAAAGCCTGGGCATTTCCGGCCACGCGAATATCAGCGGCAATGATGGCACCGTCACCCGCTTCGGCTGGAAGGCGCAGAACAAGTCGGTCGAGGTGTTTGCCGGCGAGGCTTACAACGTGGAGATGGGGGTCACCAATGAACTCTTCCCCGATGAGCGGGGACTGCCCCCAAGCTCCTGCCTCTTCAACCCGCTGCCCGAAGACACCACGAACTTTACCTTGTCGGGCGATCAGATCCTTAGCGACATTGTGGAGTTCTCCACCTTCATGCGCTTTCTCGCGCCGCCTGCGCCGTCTGCAGAGGGTATCCCGGGGAACCCTACCAGGCAGTCCATCGCCAGCGGCCAGGCGCTCTTTAATCAGGTTCACTGCACCCTGTGCCACACCCCAAGCATGCAAACAGGAACTTCGTCGTTCGTTGCCGGTTTGAACAACCAGACGGCGGCGCTGTATTCCGACCTGGCAGTGCATCACATGGGCGCAGCACTGGCTGACAACATCTCTCAGGGGACAGCTGGGCCCGATGAGTTCCGCACCGCTCCTCTGTGGGGCTTGGGGCAGCGCCTCTTCTTTCTTCACGATGGCCGCGCTACCTCCGCGAATGGCGGCTTGCTGACGGCCATACAGGACCATGCTGGTTCTGGTTCGGAGGCTAACGGCGTAATCGAGCTTTTTCTGGCATTGAGTGCTCAGCAGCAGCAGGACTTGCTGAATTTCCTGCGATCTCTGTAGGGGCTGCGGCGGGTGGGGGCTACGTGGGGGATTTATCACTCCCCACAAGAAACTGTCATTACCCAAGAAGAAAGTACTTTATTTGCCAGGCCGGAGAGGCGATACTTTTATCCCAGATTTTCACTTCGCTGGGAGGACGGGATGGTCTGGGAAAGAGATAACAAGCGCAGAGAGTTCTTGAGGCTTGCGGCATTCAGCGTGGCTGGGCTTACTACAAATTCAGCCCGCGGGCTGTACCAGGCACAGCGTGAAACAATCCAGCGGCCCGAGACACCGGAGCGCGCCATGCAGCTGCTGGTGGAGGGCAATCAGCGTTTCCTGGCCCAGAACCTGGTCTCGTTCCGAGAGGATCTGGACATTCTCAAGGCGCACTCGGAGGAGCACCAGGAGCCGTTCGCGGCCGTACTTTCCTGCGCCGACTCACGCGTGCCCGTCGAGTTGGTTTTCGACCAGAGCATCGGTCATGTCTTCGTGGTTCGGGTGGCCGGCAACATTGCCACGCCGGACACCATCGCCAGCCTGGAATATGGTGCGGCCGTGTTGGGAGTGAAAGTCCTTCTGGTACTCGGACATACCAATTGCGGCGCCGTCAAAGCTACCATTGCAGGCAAGGCAGTACCGGGACAGATCAGCACACTTTATCAGTACATCCATCCAGCGGTAGCCGGAGCCAACGGGGACCTGACAACCGCCAGCCGGCAAAATGCCAGCCTGCAAGCATCGGTGTTACGTGATACCTCACCGGTTCTAGCCGACCTGGTAAAGCAGAAGAAGCTGGCTGTCCGCGCCGCCATCTACGATGTAGGCAGCGGGAAAATCACCATGCTCTAAGCCTTTGGTGCTTCCCCTAGACATACCGTTAACGTTTTCGAGACTCTATCCTGCCCATGGATCGCGGCGTGCCCCCGGGTAGCGGTGGCGTGCGCGGCTTGCTGAAAAGAAACGCACCCCTCGCCTGTGAAGAACGTCCTGCCTGATTCAGGCCTTCCGCTTTGCGTTTCTGGACTTTTAGCCCTAGATCCTGAATAAGCAACAAGTAACTCATGATCTCAGAGCGCCAGCCGATAGCTCTAGCAAGCTGCGGAAGAACTCTGCACCGGGCAGGAGAGCAACCTATCAGGGGCTAAAGCCCTACGTATTCTCAATCATTTACGGCCCGACTAAAGTCGTGCCCTGATACAAGACATGAGTTTTCCGCAGCTGCCAGGGATAACGCTCGAACGGGTGAACGCGGCTATTAATCCGATGGGCGAGAACTTGCAGCATTCGGAGTTGAGACTACTGGCCACAGCAAAAATGATGGAGGTCCGCCGCAGATCAACCAGCGATGGACTTGATCCAAGACCGTCGTTGTATCCGTCGTTGTATCCCTCGTTGCTCCCCAAGGTTCAATGACCTTTCCCTTTGCCCAACAAGAGTGTTGTAGCTCCTCAAATCCGGCGAGGCTCCCAACCCGCCGGCAGCTTTCGCCCGGTGAGTGTTAGCAAGCTCTGTGAGTGCGAACCAAGGACTGTTTCAATGTGGAATGCATTTTCTTCTGCCTGTTGCCGAGTCGTACCCTCTCGCCGCCTGGGTCCCAGGCTGTTGCTGGCGGCTGCCTGTGCCTGGGCGACGGCGGTACAGGCAACTCCGCTACCGACGACGACCACACTCACTCTTTCTTCGTCGTTAGTGGCGTCGCTCACAAAGGTCACTCTGACGGCTGCGGTGACCGCCGGCGGTGCGCCGGTAACAACCGGCTCAATCACCTTCTGCGATGTATCAGCCCCCTATATTCGCTGCGAAGACGCGGCGGTTTTGGGCAGGGCACAGTTGAACGGAACACCGCCAACGGCGACGCTTGCATTTTTCCCTGGGCCCGGCCCTCATAAATATGCGGCGACTTTCAACGGCACCACGGCAGCCGCAGCCAGCACTTCTGCGACGCAAACTTTGACTGGCCTCTATCCCACAACCACGAAGATTACGGCAACCGGTAACACAAGCGGTTACGATCTTACGGCAACCGTCGCCGGCTTTGCCAGTCAACCGCCGGTACTGGCTGGAAGTGTAGCTTTTCAAGACACAACTATTAACAACGACCTTCTGGGAATCGTGCCCTTGGGCGCACCTGTCTTCGCCCAGACTCTCACCGTGGCGCCAGGTTACCCGGTGCAGACTGGCAACAGTCCCGCCATCGCAGGCGTGGGGGACTTCAACGAGGACGGAATACCGGATCTGGCGATAGAGAACGCCGGAGATGATTCGATCAGCATCCTGCTGGGCAAGGGCGACGGCACATTCTTAGCGGCGGCCGCAATACCTGCAATTGGAACCCCCCCTTGCGAGATCATCACCCTGCAGTCGAACTGCGCCATTGTCGTCGGAGATTTTAACGATGACGGCCACGCTGACCTGGCTCTCACCAGCGGCAACGACAATACAGTGGTCATCCTGGAGGGCCATGGAAACGGCTTATTCACGCCGTTCAGAGGTTCCCCAATTTCCGTGGGGAGTTTTCCAGAAGCTTTAAAGATTGGAGATTTCAACAACGACGGAATTCTGGACTTGGCGGTCGCTAATGCCGAGGACAGTACCATCAGTATCCTGCTCGGCAACGGAAATGGCACATTTACGGCAGCAATTGGCTCCCCGGTTAGCACGGGTATCGGCTCTTTTCCTTTTTTCCTGGCGGTAGGCGACTTCAATCGCGACGGCAACGCGGACCTGGCGGTTGTGAACGGCCAGGACAACAGCGTGAGCATCCTGCTTGGCAATGGAGAGGGCGGATTCACGCCGGCCGCTGGTTCTCCGATTCATTTTCCGAATGCCCCCGGCCTTTGCCCAATTGTCGCGGCGGACTTCAATGGCGACGGGATCATCGATCTGGCAGTGGCAGACTTCAGTACCGACACTGTGTATATTTTGTTGGGCAATGGTGACGGGACGTTCATATTTCCAAGCCAACCGATAGGCGTGGGACCGAGCCCATTCTCCATGACCGCCCTGGACTACAACGGCGACGGCATTACCGACCTTGCCGTTGGCAACTACAACTACAACCCCAATCCGAACCCACCGGCTGGCTCGGTGACGCTCCTGATAGGAAACGGTGATGGCTCCTTCTCGACGCCACTGGCGCCGATTACCGTGGGGCAACTTCCTAACGATGTTGTGACCGCCGACTTCAACCGGGATGGCAAGCCTGATCTGGCGATTCCCAATTCCGGCAACACCAACACAACCATACTGCTGAATACTTCTACTGCCACGCAGACGTCTACGGCTACTCTCGATCATGTCGTCCTTGCCGGCGCCGGCACGCACGTCGTGGAAGCCACCTACCCGGCTAATACCGAGTTCGCGGCCAGTTCCGCGACCATCGACTTGCAGGGTTTAATCATTTCGACCACATTGACGCTAAGCGCCAACCCCACCCAGCAAATGATCACCATGCCGGTGACGTTTACGGCGCAGCTGAAGCCAACCACGTCCGTAGCTCCGACGGGAACGGTCACCTTCTATGATCAGAGCGTCGGTACCCAGCTTGGCACCGCGCCCATAGGGGCGAACGGGCAGGCGGTTCTGACCATCACCACCATGGGCCCCGGCGTGCACAGCATTACCGCAAGCTATAGCGGAGATCCCATCTTCCCGGCCAGCAGCTCGAATGCAGTATCGGTCACTATCGACGAACTGCGCGTCCTTCGGGTAGGGAACAACAACACGACCATTCTGCCCGGCGCGACGGTGGTGTACACGCTCCAGGTAGAGCCGCAGGTTGCGACGACATTCCTCTACACCGTGAGCTTCACGGCAAGTGGTCTTCCTGTGGGAGCGACCGCGACCTTCTCTCCCGCGACCCTGGCGGCCGGCGGCAAGACGACGAATATCACCATGACGGTCGCGACAGCAGGGACCACCTTGAATGCGTCCCCATCCCCCTTCGGTCGCCTGTCGCTCGCCATCGGACTTCTGCTTCCCTTCTTCGCTGCACGAAGAGTGCGAAAGCGGTTGCGCCCCCCATTCCTGGGAGTGGCGCTGTTCACAGCGCTCAGCCTGGCCACGGTTGCTGGACTGAGCGGGTGCTCGGGTGCGGGCCTTTTCGCGGCGCGAAAGGTTCCCTACTCCATCACCGCTACGGCCACCGAAGGAACGGTTCAGCGCACAGTCGAGGTGTCCCTTGCGATTCAGTAGGCGGCGTACGGCGCGCGGTGCGGGAGTAGGTATGCGTAGATCGTTAGCCTTAGTCTTTATGGGAACGATGCTGGGATGCAACGCACCTCGCCTCCATGGGCAAGTCGCGCCGTCAGGGAGAGATTTTTCTTTGCCGCGCGCGGAGGTCTCGTTCGCCTACAGTCCGACAGAAGCGAACGCCGGGCCCGGCCAATGCGGTTGCTTTTTCATGAACGGCGCCAGCGCAGAGGGAAACTTTCGCACCTTTCGCGGATATACCACGGTGGTGGATGTAACCGCGGCACACACCGGCCAGATCAATAACACGGGCCAACCGTTTTCGCTGCTCATGGTGACGGCGGGGATGCGCCTCAATTTCAGGTTTGGACACCAGCGGGAAGACGGATGGGATACATACCACCGCATCAAACCTTTCGTACAAGGGCTAGCGGGTTTTGCCCATGGCTTTGATTCGTCGTTTCCCGACAAAGCGGGATTTATTCAATCCACGGCTCATTCCTTTGCGTTGCTGGCGGGCATTGGGGTGGATTTGAAGTACAGAAAGCATCTCTCCTTCCGCTTAATCCAGGCCGACTACGGATATACTCGCCTGCCCAACCTCGCCGGCAACGACCAGAACCTGTTGCGGATTTCTTCCGGTATCACGATCCATCTCAAGTAACCACGACGAGGAACCGCTTACCGCATGTCTTCTGGGTTAGAAATTGAAGACAGCTTGGAGAAAGACGCTGCGGTTCCCTGCTGTGGTGCCGCCAAAGAATCCTCCGCTGGCTAGCGACTGTGACTCACCGAAAAGCGGCGAGGAAAGCGTGCCATTCGGGATTCCCAAGTTCTGATGGTTGAACACGTTGCTCGACTGGGCGGTGAGGGTCAGGTTGTACCTGCGCGAAGTGGTCTGGTCCAGACGCCCAGGTCCGCCCCGGCTTCCGCTCAGGCCGCCGGGCCCGATGCCGCCGCCGCCGCCGCGACCGCCGCCGCCACCACCGCCCCCTCCGCCGCCCCGTGCAGCGCGACTGCCTTCAACCTTGGGGCCGATGCCAATCACTTTACTTACCCGCATGTTCAAACTGATATTGGAAGGGCCGGTGCCCAGACCGTAGGGGATGATCTTTTCGTTGGTGCCGAAGGGGTTCGTATCCAGGCAGCCATATTTGGTGATCACCACGTCTGCTTCACTGCAGCTCGCGGCGAAGGTAGGCCGCGCGTTCAACTGGTTGTTCCTGGTCAGATCGCTGCCAACGGTCACGTTAAACGGCGCGCCCGAGTTGTAGGCGAGAAAAGGATTTATCGAGACACCGTAGGGCGCGGAAAAATTTCCCAGGATCACGAAGCGGTTGTGAACATCGAAGCTGCTTCGTCCATAATCAAGCCCTGGATCCTGAGCAATCGAAGGAGTGTAGGTGACGCCACTGGTGTCGGACTTTGCGCTGCTGTAGGTATAGAAGGTGAAAAAGCTGAATCGCGGGTAACTCGCTCTGCCTGAAACGATGATCTGATTTTGCCGGTAGACGCCACCCGACTGGTATTGCAGGTTGTTCTCCTGCGCAGTCGGTAGCGGAGAGTCAGGATAGATACCGAGGGCCGCAGTCGCGAAGTAAGGCGCTCCAATATTGTTGGTTAAGTATTCGTGCACTCCCCGGCTGTAAAGGTAGGTTACATTCGCAGTGATCCTCTTAGCGAGCTGCCGATCGAGGCCTACAGCCCCCTGCAGATCCGTGGCGGCATGGAAATGTGGGTCGATGGTGTAGAGCGTGGGCGCCGTATTCAAACCCTGACCGGCGCCCGGGGTCTGGAATGTGGTGGTGGAAACGACTTGGTTGATTCCGTTCTGGTGAATGGCCTGGATCACATATGGAGTGCCCGCGTTGGAGCCAAAACTGTTAGGCACCGTGAACCGCTGATAGAACCAGCCATACCCTCCACGCAGGACGGTCTTGGGTGGGTGCTTTGCATCGCCGTGCCCAAGCGCATAGGCAAACGACAGCCGCGGCGCCCAGTCACTTTTATCGTTAATGCGGTTTTGCGTTTCCCAACGCAAACCGTAGCTGAAGGTAAAACGCTGGTTCACCTTCCAGTCGTCCTGATAAAAGAGTGCAGCATCAAACAGAATCGCGCGCGCCGTGTATTGATTGACTTCCGTCACCTGGTAGGTGTAGGGGGTATTGTTCAGATACTCGGTCAAATTCTGAAAGGTGTATTGGCCGTTCGTACCTCCGTTGGTGAAGTTTGCGTCGCGGTAGGCCCGCAGACGTGTGCCGAAGTTTAGCGAATGATTGCCCTCGGCCGCCGCGAAGTAGTTCTGCAATTCATAAATATCCTGGTTGTCGCGCACGGTTCCCGCGTTGTTGCCGCCGTTCACGAAGGAGCCCTGCACGGAGATGGTGGGCGTAGTGTTCTGGGCAATATCTTCGTAGCGAAAACGGCGGTACTGAAAACGGATGTCGTCGACGATGTTCTTGCTCAGCACCAGGCTGTCACTCACCTGCAGAGTGTTCTCCATGCTTTGCGTGTTGGCGGCTTGGCTCGGAAGGGCCAGGGGGCCGACACCTCCGTTGGTGGTAACCGAACGGAAAAAATCGTAACGAAGGGTCAAGGTATTCTTTTGACCGAGCTGCAGGTCAAGGCGGGGACTAATGTCGATGCGTGAGCTCGGGTTGGGATAGGCTTCATTCAGGTTCGGTCCGGTCAGATCATCGGGATTGACAGCATCGATCACACTCACATTCTGAGTGTTGCGCCCGAAAGCACTGACGTAATACGAGGCAGTCTTGGAAATAGGCCCACCCACACTTCCCTGCACGTTATAGGAGTAGTAGGGTGGTTCCGGGGTCTTCAGGATCGGGTTGCGCGAGTTGAAGGAGGAGTCGTTGCCGCGCGCTTCGATCTGGCCGTGGAGCTTATCCGTGCCCGGCTTGGTGAGGATTTCTATTCGTCCGTATCCGAGGCGATCAAACTCGGCAGAAAATGGGTTCTGGTTGATACGTATCTCACGAATGGAAGCCTTTGGCGGGATCTGTCCCCCAGTAAACCCGTCAATGTAGATCTCGCCCCCGTTGGGACCAGCAGCCGGTCCAGCCAGAGCCTGCAGTTGGCTTTCCAGTTCATCGGGATCGTCGGAGAGCGCATCCAGGTCTTTACCCTTGAGTACCACCGCGTTGGCGTTGGAGTCCGGGCTGGTATCAACCGTCGGCGCGTCGGCTTCGACCTGCACCTGCTGCTGTTCCATCTGGATTTGCATCGCGATGTTCAACGTCTTCGTTTGCCCGCCGCTGACGGTGACCGTGGAAGTGAAGGGGGCAAATCCCGCCGTGCTGGCGTTCACAGTGTAGGCGCCGGCCGCCAGACCCCGCACCTGGTAAGAACCGGTGCCATCTGACACTGCGCTGACACCTTTTCCGGAAGCCGAAGTGACTGTGACCTGCGCATTGGGGATGACCGCGCCGGTTGGATCCAACACCCGGCCCTGGATTGTCCCGGTCGACCCTTGACCGAAAACCGCCGCCGGCGAGGCGAGGGCGCCCAGCAGGACCGCGATCACAATCAATAAGCGCTTTGCACGTTTCATGGTTAGTGGGAGCTGAACCGGGAACGAATCCCGACAAACGGCGCACAGCTTATGAGATTGACGCGCCGGGGACGCCGTAAGTTTCCTGGGCTTACTAGCCCAAGTCTCACGAACGTCAACGATTTAGATGCTTGCGGCAGGAGGAGACAAAGGCTAACGAAAGTTTTATTTGGCAAAGAAACGGTAGCGAATATTCCAGTTTCCTGTCTCGCCGGGCTGGACATTTACATGAATATAAGCTTCCGGGCAAATGGTCGTGTGGATCGACCAGAAATTGAGCTGCGCGATGGGTGAGTCGGACGTTTGCTCGACCCCGGTTCCGGTATTTCGATTCTCTACCGTGAAATCGTAATCGGACGGGCTATTTGTGAAACCGGTCAGATAGCTGGAGACGGACTGTCTTGGCCCGGTGCCCAGTCCCTGCAGGTAGACAATGTCTTTGCCATCAATCTTTGCGCGCGGTTCCAGGGGCTGTTTTGCCTGCGGCTCAAAGGGGAAATGGACAGTCATTCCAGGGCCCGTTGGAGCACCATCGAGCATGAAGAAGTCATGGTCGTAGACTTGGGTGTCGATCGCCTTGGCGCCGGTATTCTTGAGGTGGTGCTCCAGTATGAGAACCGGTTGGTGTTTATCGAGTTTGAGCGTCTTCTCGTAGACGTAGGCGAAGCCCAGCGGTGATTGCAAAGTCTGGGTAAAGGTTACCTGGTCCTTCTTTAC
>Ga0302324_100029703_pt1 | contig 10346 bp, 10 predicted proteins | sample Palsa_T0_1_FD_201949 | JGI IMG/M metagenome (GOLD analysis project Ga0302324, IMG submission 201949) | Peat permafrost microbial communities from Stordalen Mire near Abisko, Sweden - Palsa_T0_1 | ecosystem: Environmental > Terrestrial > Soil > Palsa > Peat permafrost | place: Sweden: Abisko... | reverse complement strand
AGACGAAACACTCGCACGGCCAGCGCGTAAATGTGCTTGTCCCGGCCCCAATCGAAACGCTCGGTGATGACGTCGTCGCGCCAAATGTGCTGGCCGCGCAGTTGCCAGACGGAGGCCAACGACGCCAGCCGCCGCCACTCAATGACCCGCGCGAACCCTTCGATGCGCAACGTTTCGGGCGGCGGGAAATGCGGAGCCAGTTCATCGTAGCGCGCCTGCGCGGCGGGTGTGACCGACTCGCGCTGTTGATGAAACAACGTCGGGAAAAGCAGAAACTCCGGATGTTCGATGTGAAAACCACCGGGACCCTCGCGCAGTCCGCCTTTGCGCACGATGACGGCCTGTTCGCCGCGCAAAAGCGCATCAACCACGACAGCCCATTCTTTAAATGCCACCCGCACGAACGGAGCGTAACCCGCGCCATCGCCCAAGTCGAGCCGACGGCTGGTGCTGGTCGGTTGGGTTTCGAGTGAGGCCTTCTTTGTCCTGACCGCCAAAAGTCTCAGAGTGAGAATTGACGCCTGGATGTCATTAATGCGCCGGTGGGGATGCGGCCGGGGCCGTAACGTACTCAACAACGTCCGCTTCCACAGTCACCTTCGGCAGCGAGAACAGGATGAGGTAGGTGGTGGACTTGCCGTAACTGGTATTGGCCAAAGTAACCGGCCTGCCTTCCACGGTCTGGCCGATATGTTTGTACAAATTGGCGCGGGCTTGTGTTTCGTTCGCCCCGGCGAACGGGAGGATTCCGAGGAGCTTGAAGCCGTGGCTGGCGCCCATGGCCCCGGCCTTGACGACCTTGAAGTTGTTTTGACTCAAATTGACTGCCGTTTGCGTTGACGGGGTGTTCAGCTCCGTGTGAGTCGAGGCGCAGCCTGCAAAAAGAATCGTGGCACATGCCATGCCCGTGATCCTAAGCGATTGCATTAGTTTTATGCGTTCAATGTCCTTCCAATGTCAGAGTCGTTGAATATCCCGTCCGCTGGCAACCATTTTGTTGACGGCGCGGAATCTGGCCGAAACTATGCCGAATGGACATTTTTTGTCAAGTATCCTTAATGTTCGTTTTTTGAAATGGATAATCGGCGGGGCCGGCAAGACAGTGGTGCGGGCCGCATCAGCCCGGCAGCGATGGAAGGAAACGCGGCGGTTTGCGCGCTTGGGTTATCTGCTCAAAGGCGAAGGCCAAGCCCAGCAGTTTGGGTTCGCTCCAGGCGCGGCCAAAGAAGGAAAGGCCCACGGGCAGACCGTCCACCAGGCCCATCGGCACGGTGATGTGCGGGTAGCCGGCGACGGCGGCGGGCGTCGTGCAACCGCCCGTGTCGCGATCTCCCCAGACGAGGTCGGTCCTTTGCGCCGGTCCGGTGGTGGGGGCGATAATCGCATCCAAGTGCATTTGATCCATGACCTCGTCGATCCCCTCTTCGCGGCAAAGGCGGTGGTTCCGGGCCAGCGCGTCCAAATAAGTTTGATTGGTCAGAGGGCCTTTGGTTTGGGCCTTGAGAAACAGTTCCTGGCCGAACCACGGCATTTCCCGGTCTTTGTTTCGCTCGTTGAATTCGATGACATCGGCCAGCGAATGGACGGGCGCTGATGGCCCCAGCCAGGCCAGATATTTGTTCAGATCGGCTTTGAACTCTGTCAACAACACTTCATCCTCGCCGTCCCCGAGTTTTCCGTGACTGGGCAGGTCCGCCGGATCCATAATCACCGCGCCCTGCTTCTCAATCGCGGCGATCGTTTCCTCCATCAATTTGTCCACTGCGGGCGAGATGCCAAAATACTTTCGCGCCACGCCGAGACGCGCTCCGCGCAAGGCCGCCGCGTCCAGAAACCCGGTGTAGTCGGACACCATTTCTCCTCTCACGGGGACGAGAGCGGCCGGATCGTCCGAATCCGGCCCGGCCATGCAACCAAGGAGAATGGCCGCATCAGCAACAGTCCGCGCCATCGGCCCCGCCGTGTCCTGGCTGTGTGCGATGGGGATGATGCCGGAGCGGCTGATGAGTCCTAGAGTCGGCTTAATCCCGACCAGGCCATTGTAGGACGAGGGCGAGGTAATCGAACCGTCCGTCTCTGTGCCGACTGCGACCGCGCATAGATTTGCCGAGGCCGCCGCGCCGGAACCGGAACTGGAGCCGGAGGGATTTCGATCCAGCGCATAAGGATTCAGCGTCAAGCCTCCGCGGCCGCTCCAGCCACTCGTGGAACGTGTCGAGCGGAAATTGGCCCATTCGCTCAAATTGGTCTTTCCCAAAATGACCGCTCCCGCCGCGCGCAGCCGCCGCACCAGAAAGGCGTCGGTGGGCGGGATCGAGCCGGCCAGCGCGAGCGAACCGGCGGTGGTCATCATTTTGTCGTGCGTGGCGATGTTGTCCTTGAGCAAGACGGGGATGCCGTGCAGCGGACCCCGTGGCCCGCTCGATTTGCGCTCCCGGTCGAGAGCCTCGGCCAGCGCGACCGCGTCCGGATTCAGTTCGATGACCGAATTGAGCTTGGGACCGCGCTGGTCCAGTTCGCGGATGCGGCGAAGATAATGGCGTGTGATTGCGGCAGCCGTGAGCCGTCCCGCCAACATGGCCGAACGCAATTGGTTGATTGTCGCCTCGGACCATTCAAAGGAGCGCGGATGGAAGGACGGTTGAGGCGCCGGGGTTTCGGTGGCAGCGGCGGCGGCGGTCATGGCCAACGCTGCCGCGCTGCCAGCCATGCCGGTTTTGAGAAAATCGCGGCGGTTCATCGGCGGCACTCTAGCTTTGGCGCGGGGGTTAGGCAATTGTATTGTGCAGAGGGGGCTGTCGCATGGTAACTATGGGACCGATTGGATTTATGGGACATATGAGCTTGCGGAGTACTTTATGTTGAACATACCATTATGCCATGCGCCTGACAATGAAGCTTCCGTCTTTCCTCAAAATTGCTTCGGTGGGGGTGTGGGCGGCCCTGTTCTCCAGCCACGCGGCGGAGTTGCGCTGGCAGCATCTTTCCAGCGCCACGGGTGATCTGCCCGTGCCCGGTCCCTCCACCCAACAAACCGGCGCCCTTGTTGCCGATCTGGGCGCGGACGGAACCAACGGCTTTGTGTTGAGCTTTCGGCAAACGGCGCCCGCTTTGGTTTGGTATCGCCATGCCACCCATGGTTGGGACCGCTACGTCATCGAATCCAATTTCCTAACCGTCGAGGCCGGCGGCGTGGTTTGCGATGTTGATGGTGACGGTCATCCCGATATTATTTTCGGCGGCGATTGGCAGAGTGATGAAGTCTGGTGGTGGGAAAATCCCTATCCGAATTTTGACCCGAAGGTTTCATGGAAACGACACATGATCAAGAAGAGCGGGGCTACGCAGCATCACGATCAGATCGTTGGAGATTTCCTGGGCACAGGCCGGCCGCAGCTTGCGTTTTGGAATCAAGGCGCCCAGGCGATTTTTCTGGCCGAAATTCCCCCGGACCCGCGCCACGCCGATTCGTGGCCGCTGACCAAGATCTTTTCGGGCGAAGCCGGGGAAGGGCACAACACGGCGTTCCATTATGCCGAAGGCATGGCGGCCTGCGACGTGGACGGCGACGGAAAGATTGATCTGCTCGCGGGCAATCTATGGTTCAAGCATCGCGGCGGGAAAAAGTTTGACGCCATCCAGATCGGCTCCATCGGCGGGCGCATTGCGGCGGGAAAATTCAAGTCGGGGAAATATCCGCAGGTCGTCATTGCGCCGGGCGACGGCACCGGACCGCTCCGAATTTACGAATGCACGGGCAACCCGGAAAAGAGCGGCGACTGGGTGGGGCGCAATTTGCTGGAGCGCGACATGATCCACGGCCACAGCTTGCAAGTGGCGGACATAGATGGAGACGGGCATCTGGACATCTTTGCGGCGGAGATGGCCAAATGGACCGAGGGTCGCAAGGACTCGGACAACCCGAACGCGACCGCGTGGATTTTGTTCGGCGACGGCAAGGGAAATTTCCGCAAGACAGTCTTCTCCACCGGGGTGGATTTTCACGAAGCCCGCGTCGCCGATCTCAACGGCGACGGTTTGCCGGACATCCTGGACAAGCCGTACAACTGGGAAGCCCCGCGGGTGGATGTCTGGCTGCAAATCCCACGCAGTCCGGCCAGTTTGCCATAGGCGAGAGCGGCGCCACGCTGCGCACTACTTGCGCAGTGCTGAGCAACTACTGCGCGGATAAATAAGGCATTCCCTCATCATTATCTTCGTCATTCCTTTAAAATCAACGACTTGCATGGTTGGCGCGCCAATTGCTTGCAAGTTGTTGACGTCAAAAAATTCGGGGCGCGATTGCGCGTCTGCGAGACGGTTTAGCTAAACTCAAATAAATTGTTATGATGAATATATTAAAGAAAGCTCTGATAACCGGAGGTTGTGCGGTTATCCTCACTTTGGGGACGAATACAGTCGTAGCCCAAGGGCGTGGCGGTGGCGGGAACTTCGATCCTGCCCAAATGAAACAGCGGATGATGGACGGCATGAAGGAAGCATTGGAAATCACGGATGACGCGGAATGGACCGCCATTGAACCCAAAGTAGGCAAAGTGTTCGACGCCCGCCGGGATGTTGACGCCAGCAGGATACGCGGCTTCATGGGCATGGCCAGAGGTCGCCGTAATGGCGGCGGGGGCGGCAATGCCGACGATAATAACGGCGGACAGCGCCGTAATCGCGGGGGACCGGGCGGCCCTTTTGGCGAACCCAGCGCAGCGGTGACAGCCTTGCAGAAGGCCGTGGATGACAAAGCCCCGGCGGCGGAGGTCAAGGCCAAGCTCAAGATTGTGCAGGATGAAGCCAAGGAAAATCAGGCCAAGCTGGTTGCAGCCCAGGAAGATTTGCGCGCGGTGTTGACGCCCCGGCAGGAGGCCATCGCCACGTTGCGCGGTCTTTTGTAATTAGTCCGCCCCTTGCGGCGTCTATCGTTCTGTGGCGGTGTTCCTATGACACCGCTACAGATGACAAAAATTATGAACGAAACAAAAACAGCGGACAGTCCGGCCAGCCAGTTGATTGACCAGATGGTCGCCGCGCGGCAATTGTCCGCCACCGACGCCTCCATCCTCAGTCAGCAAACGCGTTCCGGCGCGCAAAAGCAGCTCGAGTCAGAGGAAGAGGTCCTGCGCTGGCTGGCCAACGAATATGGCCTGGGTTACACGACGCTGGAAAACGTCGAGCCGGACCGCGAATTGCTTTCGCTCTTTCCAGCGCGCGTGCTGCTCAAGGAGGAACTGCTCCCCTTGCAACGCGTCAACGGCATGATCGAAGTGGCCACCAGCCGTCTCTTTGCCACGCACGGTCTGGACACGCTCAAAACCCTGACCGGCCTTAAGATCAAACCCATCCTGGCTCCGACCGAGGCGATCCGGCGCGAGATGAAATCCCGGTTGGGCGTCGGCGCCGATACCATTGATACTTTGGACGACGTGGCGCCGTTGCAAGTGGTGGATGAAAGCGGCGAAGGAGACACCAACCTCGAAAACGCGGCCGAGGACGCCTCGATCATCAAATTTGTCAACCAAGTCCTGACCGACGCCATTGAACTGCGCGCTTCGGACATCCATTTGGAGCCGTTCGAGGACCAATTGCGCATCCGCTACCGCATTGACGGCGTGTTGCAGGAGATTCCGGTGCCGGCGCAAATCAAACGCTTTCAGCCGGCCATTGTTTCCCGCGTCAAAATTTTGAGCCATTTGAACATCGCGGAAAAACGCCTGCCGCAGGACGGACGCATCAAAATCCGCCTGGCCAACAATGAAGTCGATATCCGCGTCTCCATCATCCCGATGCTGCACGGAGAAGCGGTGGTCATGCGGTTGCTGCGGCAAAAGGCGACCTTGCTGGGCATGGAGCAATTGGGCATGGCGGACGAGATTCTCCATGCTTTCAATCGCGTGCTGGAGCTTCCGCACGGCATTATACTTGTCACCGGCCCGACCGGCAGCGGCAAGACTTCGACGCTTTACACGGCGCTGGCGGCCATCAATGACGACATCCGCAAGATCATCACGATTGAAGACCCCATTGAATATCAAATGCGCGGGGTCAACCAGATTCAGGTATCGGAGAAGGCGGGGCTGACGTTTGCCCGCGGTCTGCGCTCGATCTTGCGCCACGATCCGGACGTGATTCTGATCGGCGAAATTCGCGACCAGGAAACGGCGCAGATTGCCGTGCAGGCCTCGCTGACCGGCCACTTGGTTTTCTCCACCCTCCACACCAACGACGCCCCCGGCGCGCTGACGCGGCTGGTGGATATGAACGTCGAGCCGTACCTGGTGGCTTCGTCGCTGGAAGCGGTGCTGGCGCAACGGCTGGTGCGCGTGTTGTGTCCGGAATGCAAAGTGGAGGACGATTCGCCAACCACCGCCGCGTTGAAGCAGCAGGTTGGCATTGCTCCGAGCGTCAAAGTCTATCGCGGTGTGGGCTGCCAGGCTTGCCGCAACACCGGTTATCATGGCCGGCACGGCATTTTTGAATGGATGGACCTGAACAATGAAATCCGCCAGATGGTTTTGAAAAGTTCTTCCAGCGGCGAAATGCGCGAAGTCGCCGTGCGCAACGGCATGCGCAGCCTGAGCGACGATGGCTGGCGCCTGATCGGCATGGGCATCACCACGCCGGAGGAAGTCATGCGCGTCGCCAAGGACCAATCGCTGGGCAGCGGCAAGAACGGCCACGCCCAGACCCAAACGGAATTAACCGTCGAACCGCGCGCCAAAGTCGCCTAGATAGTATATGCCCGTTTTTCAATACAGAGCGTTGCAAGCCGACGGCAAAGCCGCCGAAGGACAAATGGAAGCCGGCGGGCGCCAGGAGGCTTTTCGCCAGATGGAAGAAAAGGGGCTGCGTCCCATCAGCCTGTCGGAAAAGTCCGCCGCCGGGCCGGAGAAGAATGGCGCGGGCGCGGCGTCCGCTTTGGGTGGCGGGTTCAAATTTCAATCCAAGCGCGTCACGCCCCGCATGTTGGAAACGTTCACCCGGCTGCTTTCCAGTTTGCTGGCGGCGGGTGTGCCATTGAGCCGCGCGCTGGTCATTCTATGCAAGGAATCAACCAGCCCGACCGCCTCCGCCAAGTGGAAGGCCATTTATGACTCGGTAGTTGATGGCGTTTCGCTGGCCGATTCCATGGCCACGATGCCCGATACTTTTCCCCGCGTTTATGTGGCGATGGTTTCGGCGGGCGAAACCGGCGGGTTCCTGGATCTGGTGTTGGCGCAAATCGCCGATTTCCAAGCGCGGGAAAAGGAACTCAAATCCAAAGTCACGGCGGCGATGCTGTATCCGGTGATCCTGCTGGTGCTGGCCATTTGCGTCATGATCTTTCTGATGACGTTTTTCATTCCGCGATTTCAAAAGATGTTCGAGGGCTTCGGCGGGGAATTGCCGCTTTTGACGCAGATCATTGTCAACGTCAGCCACTGGATTCGGAGTTATGGATTATTCATCGCCATCGGGCTTGTGGTCATCGGATTCATGGTGCGCAAATGGGCCGCCTCCGAGCGCGGACGGCGCGCTTGGGAAGGATTCATTCTGCGCGTGCCGGTGCTGGGGCCGCTGTTAGGCCAATTTGCCATGGCCCGGTTTTGCCGGATGCTGGGCACCTTGCTCAACGCCGGCGTGCCATTAGTGCAGGCGCTCAACGTCGCCCGCCGCTCCATCGGCAATCAGATCTTGGTGGATGCCGTCTCCAATTCCATTGAACGGGTCAAGGAAGGCGCGCAATTGGGCGCCAGCCTGTCCGATTGCAAGTCGCTTTTCCCCGGCTCAGTGCTGGAGATGATTTCCGTCGGCGAGGAAAGCGGCAAATTGGACCAGGAATTGGTCCGCATCGCCGTCGTGACCGAAGGAGACTTGGACCGGAACCTGAAAACGGCGGTGGCGTTTCTGGAGCCGTTGATGCTTTTTTTCATCGCCGCGTTTATCGGAACCATTTTTATCGGGATGATCTACCCGATTTTTGCCATGCAAGATTATATCAAATAGAAAGAAAGGACCATTATGAGAATAACAATCTGTCACAAAACAAATCGCCCCGTGCGCTGGCGTCAAGGCGCATTCACGCTTGTCGAACTGCTCCTGGTATTGACGATTCTGGCCATCCTGGCCGGCATTGTGTTGCCGAGGATGGTCGGCAAAGGAGAACAAGCCCGTGTGACCGCGGCCATGACTCAGATTTCCACGCTGGGCACAGCCTTGGGCGCTTACGAAGTTGATAACGGCTACTATCCCAAAGGACGGGAAGGTTTGCAGGCGTTGATGATCAAGCCCAGCGGCGCGCTGAACTGGCATGGGCCATATATGGAGAAGGACATCCCTCTCGATCCGTGGAGCCACCCCTACGTTTATGAGTGCCCTGGCAAACACAACCCGTCCGGCTACGACTTATTCGCGACAGGTCCCGATGGCACCGTTTATGGAAATTGGACTGTCAAGAGGTAAAGCCTGCGGCCGCGCCGGCTTCACCTTGGTTGAATTGATCCTGGTCATGACGATCATGGTGATGATTATCAGCCTGATTATGCCTTCCTTGAAGGGTTTCTTCCGGGGGCGCAACCTCGACAATGAAGCGTTGCGTTTTTTAGCGTTGACACGCTACGGGCAAAGCCGCGCCGTCAACGAGGGCGTCCCGGTCGAACTCTGGGTCAACCCCAAGGATGGCTCCTACGGCCTGGAGGCCTTGTCGGGCTACACGGAGACGCAGACCAAGCCGCTGACCTACAACATGGACCCGACTGTGCAGATTGCCCTGTCGGCGCCTTCCTCGGTGATGGTGCGTTCCAATTACTGGTCACAGGCCAAGGCGCAGTTCGGCATGGTGACCAGAATCCGGTTCCAGCCCGACGGCTTTATCAGCGACGCCAGCCCGGCGAACATTTACCTGCGCCAGGCGAACGGCCAGATCTGGATTGCGGAAGCGCCGACTCATTTGGAATATGACATTCGACCTGGACAACCCAACCGCCGCTAAAGGACGTCGCTCCGGCTTCACGCTGGCCGAGGTGCTGGCGGCGTTGTTGTTGCTGGCCATCGTCATCCCGGTGGCCTTGCAGGGGTTGCGTGTGGCCAGCACGGCGGGGGAAGTCGGCCAGCGCAAAATGGTCGCCGCCCGCATCGGCAACAAGGTCCTTAATGAACTCAAAGTGACCGGCCAATTGCAGAACACGGGCCAGACCGGAGTGGTGCAGGACCACGGCATTAGCTACCGCTGGACTGTCAAGAATCAATCGTGGACCGAAGACGCCCTCAGCCAAATGATCCTGGCCACGCTCACGGTCAGCTTTCCCGCTCAGGGTAAGAACTACGACGTCCACTTGAGCACACTGGTGGCGCCTCCGCAGCAGTTATCAAGCTCCATGACACCTAACGGGATCTACTAATGAAGCTGCCCCTCCAAAGCAGGATGCAACCGCCCGGAGCGTTCAGGACGCATCTCAGTTTTTGGACAATTCCGAAGGTAGGGACGCCGCGCTGCGGCGTCCAGGTCGGCGCGGCGCGCCGACCCTGCCAAAAACCGGGATGCGAACGCGCGTTCACGTTGATCGAAATGATTCTGGCCATCTCGATCATGGCCATTATCCTGGTGGCCATCAACGGCATGTTTTTCACCGCCCTGCACCTGCGCAACACGGCTGTCAATTCCCTGGAAGCCACCTTGCCCACCGAGCAAGCCCTGGACGTAATCCAGCACGATCTTTACAACATTGTTGGCTCAACCAATACCAATGGCGTTTTCTTCGGCCCCCTGCAATCTATCAATTCCACCAACACTCTGCCCAATCAGGTCGGACCTGACTTTTACACTTCCGGCGGCGAGTTGGATGGCATGACACCCTGGAGCTGCGGGCAAAAGATTGATTATTTGCTGGCCGCGCCCACCAATGGCTATCGCGGGCCGGGCCTGGACCTCATTCGCGCCGTCACGCGCAATCTTCTCCCGCTTTCGCAACCGACGCAGCCCGATGAACAGCACACCATCCTGAGCGGCGTCCAGTCGCTGAAGTTTCTCTATTATGACGGCACGCAATGGGACCAGGTTTGGGACACGATGCAGCAGACCAATCTGCCCATGGCCATCAAGGTGCAAATCCGCATGGCGTCGGCCGTGGGCGCGCCCGCGCAAACCCAGCCGCTGGAATTGGTCGTGCCCGTGGATGTGCTCCTAAATACCAACACCATCACGCCTCTGCAATGAACACGCGCCCCGCCATCAAGGATTCGTGCCGAGCCTCGGTGTTGATCATCGTAATGTGGGTGGCCTTGGGGCTGGTCAGCATCACGCTCTACTTTGCCCATGCCATGATGCTGGACTTGAAAGCGGCCGACAACCGAGCCGC
>Ga0302324_100029702_pt1 | contig 10346 bp, 7 predicted proteins | sample Palsa_T0_1_FD_201949 | JGI IMG/M metagenome (GOLD analysis project Ga0302324, IMG submission 201949) | Peat permafrost microbial communities from Stordalen Mire near Abisko, Sweden - Palsa_T0_1 | ecosystem: Environmental > Terrestrial > Soil > Palsa > Peat permafrost | place: Sweden: Abisko... | reverse complement strand
GGGCAGGGCGGTGCGCAGGGACTGCAGGGAGTGACCGGAGCAACAGGATTGCAAGGGCCGATGGGACCGACCGGGCCAGCAGGACCCGTGGGGTTGAACTTTCAGGGGCCGTACGACTCCACGGTGAACTATGCGCTAGGAGATGGCGTGCTGTGGCAGGGTGCGGGGTATGTCTCGCTGATTGGCAACAATCAAGGCTTTAGGCCGGACCTGAACCCAACGGACTGGGCGATGTTTTCTTCCACGGGAACGCAAGGCCTGATGGGCGCAACCGGTGCAACCGGAGCCACGGGGATCAACGGGGCGGTGGGAGCGACCGGTCCCACGGGAACTACCGGAACAAATGGCGCGACCGGAGCAACGGGACCGCCGGGGCTGGTGTACCAGGGAACGTACGACCCTTCTATGTCCTACAACCTGGGTGACGTAGTGGTGTATGGCGGAGCTAGCTACGCATCGCTGCAAGCCGGCAATCTGGGGCAGACTCCGGCGTTGTATCCGTCGTATTGGGGTGTGCTGACGTCGGTAGGTCCGGCAGGGCCGGCAGGTGCGACGGGGCCAGCGGGATCGGTTGGTGCTACAGGCGCGCAAGGTATACAGGGGCCAGTGGGAGTGCATGGAGTGACCGGATCACAGGGCATACAGGGTCCAGCAGGGACGCAAGGATTGACGGGTGCGACTGGGGCACAAGGAGCGCAGGGACCAACGGGATCGCAGGGTCCGGCAGGACAGGCTGGCGCGCAGGGAGCTCAAGGTGTGACTGGAGCAACCGGGGCACAGGGACCGGCAGGTGCGACCGGCGCTAGTGGGGCAACCGGCTCCACCGGAGGAACCGGTCCAGCCGGAGCAGTGGGCATCAATTTTCGCGGGGCGTGGACTACGGGAACCAACTATGCGGTGAATGATGCGGTGACCTATGGTGGGACAACGTACCTCGCGCAATCTTCGGGCTCGAATTTTGAGCCGGATTTGTATCCTGCAAATTGGACGGTAATTGCGGAGGGCGGCTTGACAGGGCCAGCGGGAGCGACGGGTACGGCAGCGACGGTGAGCGTGGGAACGGTGAGTACGCTGGCAGCGGGATCGCAGGCTACGGTGAGCAATAGTGGTTCATCGCAGGCAGCGGTGCTGAACTTTGGGATTCCGCAGGGTGCGCAAGGCGCGGCGGGAAGCAATGGAAGTAGCGGAACAAGTTCGGGAGACTTTGCGGCGGTTTATCACTCAGTGAACTTCAATACGACGTACTACTCAGTGAACCTGGCTAATGCAAGCACAGCCGAAAACAGCACGGCCATGACGACAGGTGTGCTGGCGTGGGTCCCAGCGGGCTGCACGGCATCGAAGCTTAGTGTGTACTCGCAGCAATCGGCCACGATTACCGTGACACTGCGCGTGGGGACGCCGGGGTCGATGTCGAACTCGACGCTAGCGTGCAGTGTGAGCACCAACTCCAGCTGCACAGCCACGGGGACAGTTACGGTTGCAGCGGGTCAATTCATCGACTACATAATCAGTTCGGCTTCGGGCACGGCTGCGGGGGTTTGGACTGCGCTGACCTGCCAATAAATAAGAGGGATTAGGGAATAGGGATTAGGAGCGCCAAGTCGGGTATGCTGTTGTGCGTTGAGGTATTTGTATGCGCAATGTGATGAAGCTGTGGTTGGGGTGTGGGATTTTGCTGCTGAGTGGTGTGGCTGCGGGTCAGGCGCAGAAGGCCCCAGTGCAGCCGATGTACGAGGCAAAAGACCTGGACCCGGTGGTGCTTCGCGCGCTGGAGAAGTGGCCGGACGGCAAGCTGGATACAGACAAGAACCACGGCGGATGGAGCTACGAAGAGGGCGTTTTGCTGGACGGCATGGCAGCGGAATGGCACCAGACCGGCGATGGACGCCTGTTCTCCTACATCAAAGCGGCGGTCGACCGATCGGTAGACAAAGATGGCGTGATTCATATGGCCAACGGTGGGCCGTTCCCGGTGGATGGACATTCGATGGACGACATCGAGATGGGCCGCAGCCTGGTCGTGCTCTATCGCGTGACCCAGGATCCTCGCTACTACAAGGCGGCAAAGTTCCTTCATGACCAGATGCAGAAGCAGCCCAAGAACGCGAGCGGCGGCTACTGGCACAAGCAGATTTATCCCAACCAGATGTGGCTGGATGGAGCGTACATGTCCGAGCCATTTTTGGCGAGCTATGCGCGCACGTTCAACCAGCCGGACGACCTTACCGGTGTGGCGGAGCAATTGCTGCTGATGGATACGCACATGCGCAACCGCGGAACAGGGTTGCTACACCACGGCTGGGATGAATCCAAGCAGATGGACTGGGCCAACAAGAAAACCGGGTTGAGTCCGGAGATCTGGGCGCGCGCGATGGGCTGGTATGCGATGGCGCTGGTGGATGTGCTGGAGCGCATGCCGGCGACCGATCCGCAACGGCTGGCGATTGAAGCAGTGACGCGGCGCACACTGCAGAACGTGATGCGCTTTCAGGATGGGCAGAGCGGGCTGTGGTGGGAGGTGATGGACAAAGGTAGCCAGAAGGGAAATTACCTGGAGGCTTCCGCGAGCTGCATGTTTGTTTATGCGATCGCGAAAGGTATTCGCCTGGGCATGCTTCCGTTTACGGCGGGCGACAATGTGACGCGCGGCTGGGCAGGAATCCAAAAGCAGTTTGTGAAGCAGGATGGAACGCTATCAGGAACCGTTTCGGTTGGCGGCCTCGGCGGCAGTCCCTACCGCAGTGGAACTTACGACTATTACCTCAGCGAAAAAGTCGTGGACAACGACTCCAAGGGTGTGGGCTCGTATCTGCTTGCACTCAGCGAGGTCACGCAGCGTGAGCGCGCGGGCGATCTGCTCAGGCGGTCGCGAGGAAAGACCGTGCTGATTGATGGGTGGTTCAACTCGCAGAAGCGGAAGTCGGCGGATGGGCACGAAGAACTGTGGCACTACAAGTTTGGCGACGAGGCCAACAGCGGATATTCAGTGTGGGGAAGGATGTTCCAGCAATACGGTGTGCGGACTGAGACGCTGGACCACGCACCAACAGCGGCCGACCTGAAGGATGCGGCGGTGTACATCATTGCTTCGCCGGATATTCCGGCACTCAATCCTAAGCCGAACTATATGGATGCGGAGAGTGCGGCGGTGGTTGAGGCGTGGGTGAAGGCAGGCGGCATCCTGGTAATGATGGAAAATGACAGTGAGCACGCCGACCAGACGCACCTGGATATTCTGAGCGACAAGTTCGGCATCCACTTCAACCCGGTGACGCGCAATCGCGAGTTGAATGACAGCTATGTCAACACGATGGTGAAGATTCCTGCCGGCGTGGGCGGCATTTTCCGCCAGGCGCACATCGCGACGATGAAGGAGACCTGCACGATTACGGTGTCGAAGCCGGCGCGCGTGGTACTTACCGACAAGGGCGACACCACCGACGAGGGCGACGTTCTGATGGCGGTGTCACAGGTGGGCAAAGGGATGGTGTATGCGAACGTGGACCCGTGGATCTACAATGAGTACACGGATGGGCGAAAGAATCCGCTGGGCGAGGATAACTTTGCCGGCGGGCAGGAGCTGACGCGCTGGATTGTGTCAGAGATCGGGCTGCACTGATTTTGCTGATTTATAGATTGACTGATTCGCGCAGCGACGACGCCAGTTCGCGCAGGCTGAGCGCGTCTACCGCGCCAGGTTCGCTAAACAGCAATTCCATTTTGCGTGCAAACTCGGTGCCGCGCTGGTAGCCGAACATCCCCAGCGATCCTGCGAGCTTATGCGCCGTGCTGGCCGCGTCTTCGCGCATCAGCGCGGAGAGCGATCCGGTAGCTGCAGCCTCTGAGGCAGCATCGAGTTGATCGAGCCGGTCGCGCAGCACTGGCAGATTGCGCTCCCACAGTGCGGCTAGCATTCTTTTGGCGGATTCTTCCGGCGTGAGCTTCGGGTCCATAGGTCTTTCTCCCGACTGTCAGCTCCATCCCAGTGCAGTTGAGATTTCTTCAGACAGCGAGAGTGGATCGAAGGGTTTGAAGAGCACTGCAGCGACACCCAGGCCGGCGAAGCGCCGCTGGTCCACACCCTGAACCTTGGCGGTGAGCAGGATGACGGGGATGTGCGCGATCTCGGGCAGCTTCTGCATCTCCTTGAACGCGGTGGGGCCGTCCATGGCGGGCATCATCACGTCCATCAGGATGGCGTCGGGTTTTTCGGCGATGGCCTTCTTGATGCCCTCGGCGGCGCAGTCAGCCGTGGAGATCTGCCATCCGGCTACTGATTCAAGCGAGAGAGCAGCTACTTCGCGGATGTCGTCTTCGTCGTCAATGATGAGGATGCGGCGCATAATTTCTTTCTACTCTATGGTTGGATGTTGAAAAGATTTTACGCTTCCGGCTGGCTGAGAACCGGCGGTCGCAGGTGGCGAACCATAGCCAGCACCAGGTCTTCCACATCGCGCGGCTGGACGCGAGCTTTGGCCAGGAACTGGGTGGGGCCGAGACGAAGCTGCTCCATCTCCGCAACAGAAACATCGCGGCCGGAGTAAACAACCAGCGGCAAGGTGCGCAGCGTAGGCTGGCGGCGCAGCCAGTCGACGAGCGCGAAGCCGGAGCCATCAGGCAACGTTAGGTCGAGAATGAGGATGTCCGGCGGCAGGGTGCGGCAGGCGAGCATGGCATCGCCGATGGTGCTCACGTGCTGGATGCCTACCTGGCCGGCCGTGGCGTCATTTTCAAAGCTGGAGAGAACAACGGTTGCGAGATCGTGGTCGTCCTCGACGAGCAAAATGTGGCCGGGGCCGCTGCCGCGATGCAGAACGCGGCCGAGCTCGGCGAGCAGAAGACCCTCGTTGAAGGGTTTCTGGATCCAGCCCTGGGTGGTAGAGACAAGCGAAGCACCGTCGGCAGTGCGCGCCGAGGGAGACAGCACGCTGAGCACAACGATGGGGATGTGCGCGGTGGAAGACTTCGCTTTCAGATGCTCGATGGTCTGCCAGCCGGACATTCCGGGCATATAGAGGTCGAGCAGAATCGCCTCGATGGGATGGGCATCCGCCATCTGCAGCGCCTGCTTGCCGCTTTCGGCTTCGAGCACGGTATAGCCGTTGCGGCGCAGGTGCTCGCCGACTATGTGGCGCACATGGGCATCGTCATCGACGACGAGGATGGAGCCGACCGGCTGCAGCGGCAGAGGCAGAACGCCATCCGCGGCGATGATGCGAGGCAGTCGAACGATGAAGGTGGTGCCCGGGTGCGCTGACGCTGCGCCATTGCTTTTGCTGCGAGCGTCATTGCGTTCGGCCCAGATGTTGCCGGCGTGCTGGCTGACGATGCTGCGGCAGATGGCGAGACCAAGGCCGGTGCCGCCTTTCTGGCGAGCGTCTGAAGCTTCCACCTGGCCGAAGCGGTCGAAGATGCTTTCAAGCTTGTCAGCCGGCACACCGCGGCCAGTATCTTCCACGCGCAGCACCAGGTTGAAGCCCTCAATGCCGGTGAGGATGCGAACAGACGCACCGGGCGGCGAGAACTTGATGGCGTTGGAGAGAAGGTTGCAGAGCACCTGCTGCATGCGGTCGGGGTCGCCGTCGAAAGCCAGCATTTCGCCTGACGGCGGCGGGACGACGATGAGCTTTACGCTGCCGGCCTCGGCGAGCGAACTCATGGTGTCTACCGATTGCAGTACGAGATCGTGCAGCGAGCAGCGGCGCACATGCAACGGAGCGCGGCCGGAATCCATTCGCTCGAGGTCGAGGATGTCATTGATGAGGCGTACCAGCCGGTCAGTGTTGGTGCTGGCGATGCGCAGCAGGTTGGCGGCCTTGTCATCCAGTTTGCCCAGCACACCGGAGTTGAGCAGGCCGAGCGCGCCCCGGATACTGGTGAGCGGCGTACGCAACTCATGGGAGACGGTGGAGATGAACTCATCCTTGATGACGTCGAGCTTCTCACGCTCGTTCAGCGCTGAGCTCTGCAAGCGAGCTTCACTCAGGGCCTGGGTGAGCTGCTGGGTGAGCCGCACATTGCGGCGGTGCGCACTAAGGTAAGCGATCGTGACGGCCACGAGCGCGGCAACGAGCGCCGAAAGCACGACGATGGAGAGAGTCGACATTACGAGTTGCGCCGCGTTGATTTTAACGAAATACGGGCCGCAACAGGGGCTACGCGCAAGCACGAAGGTAATGTCAACTATGGTGCGGGCAGGAACTCACGCAGCGGCGCGGGTGAGTCCGCGGGCAGGCCGGCGAGGATGAGCATGGCAACTCGGGCCTCTTCCGCGGCAAGTTTGCGATTCTCAATCGCTTCGGGGGAGAACGCGACCGGCTGTGCGGCAAATTCGATAACGCCATGAATCTGATGCAGGCCGAGGACCTCCCAGATGAGGCGCGGAAGCGATTGCCGGCCCCAGTAGAAATCGTGTTCGGGAGTCTTTCCCGCGGCGATATCAACGGGGCTGAACTCGTAGTGGATGTAGGCGCAGATGACAGGCTGCTCCAGCATGATGGCCTGCGCGAGCAGGCCGCTGCGGAAGGTCATGATGGCGCGGGAGTCGATTCCGGTGGTGCCCTCAGGAAAGAAGACCACGGGAAGACCATCGCGGAATCCCCGGCCCATGCCTTCGGCGGCCTTGGCGGCACTGCCGCCGGCGCCGCGCGAAACGTAGACCGTGCCGGACATCATGCTGATCCAGCCGAGCAGCGGCATCTTGCGCAGTTCGATTTTCGAAATGAAGACGCAGGGACGCAGAGCGGCGTGAAAAAAGATGTCGAAGAAGGTGAGGTGGTTGGAGACCACGGCGCCGGACATCGGCACGGGGCCTATCGTGGTGAATGTCATGCCGATGGTGCGCATCACGCGGCGCGTAAGCTGGGAGAGCCAACCAGCGCGAGCAGCGCGGGTTTTAGGGCGGGTGAAGAGCACCCAGACGATTTCGTAAGCGAAGTCGAAGCAGACGAGTGTGAGACGGAAGAGCTTGCGGAAAAAAGACAAACGAAGAACCCTCTTGCGGACGCCAGTGGAAGCTGAATACGCTGCATCCAGTGTACCGATATGCTGAAAGGACGTGCCGAGCTTCATACAGAGACGCGTGGTCAAGCCGGTGGTGGACCTGCTACGCGTGGGTGCAACGCCGGAGCGGCTGGCATGGTCCATCGCGATGGGTGTGGTGATTGGCATCAATCCGGTGCTAGGATCGACGACCGTGCTGGCGCTGGCGGCGGCGAGCGCCTTCCGCTTGAACTACATTGCCAGCCAGGTGGGCAACCACACGGTGTATCCGCTGCAGCTGCTGCTGTTTCCGGTGTGGATTGCGATGGGGTCGCGTCTGTTTGGAACGTCAGGGCTCAAGCTCGGGCGGCATGAACTAATGCTCGCAGTGAAGCATCATCCGTGGCAGACGACCAAGGCGCTGTGGACATGGGAGTGGCACGCGCTGGTGGTGTGGGCAGTTGCTGCGGCGATCCTGATGCCGCTGCTGGCAATGATGCTGAAGCCGGTTTTACGGAAGATGCTGGATCAGTTGCATCACGAGCCAGTGATTGAGAAATAAAGTGTCGACTTCTCAAAATTGGATGTCGTTACAAGTTTTTGTGATTTGTGCAGACCGCTCTAAGTTATGCTTGTGCGCATTCCACACGATTTGTCCCGGCGAGGTTTACCGTGCCGACAAAGAAGTTGAGTTCTTACCAGGAGAGTTCCGTGAATTCAAGTGGCCGTACATCCGTATTCCGCTGTGCTCTGATGCTTCTCGGAATGTTGCCGGCATGCTTGACCGACGCCCAGAACACAGCGGCGACGCCAGCTTCTGCGAACCAACAGGTGACGTCCATCGGCGATGCTCTGAAGCGCTCTGTCACTGAGCCTGTCCACATTCTTTACATCCATGGCATTGGGGCTACCGAGGCCTATGACTCGTCTGAGTTGCGCGTGAGCATCTGCAAGGTGCTGAAGGATTGCATCGTGATGGGTGGAGAGGCCGTGGGTCGCGAGTATGCAGATCAGGGAGTGTTCGAACCCAGTCATGCCGCACCTGATGTGACTTACATGGGACAACCAATATGGATGAATCAGGAAGAGTGGCGGGCTGCCGCTCCATTTGTGGATCACTATGTGATTCGACTCAAGCGCGGCAAGAACATTCTGCTGGATGAACTGAACTGGTGGCCGATGATGTTCTCACTCAAGTGCCGCAATATGCTGCCGAATGAGATCAGCCTAGCCGGGCATGACGACGGATACCTCAGCCTGTGCTCGCAGCGCAAAGAGCATCAGAGCGACGGAGTGACGGGCCGCTTCGACACTTACGCATGGATTACACCTGACCAGGCCGCTAAATGGAGCGCTTTGGATAACAAGGGTGTGGTGCTCAACCGCAAACTAAAAGTCAATTTGATGGACTGGCGTTTTTCCGATGCATTGCTCGGTGTGGGGCCGCTTGAGAAGTATCTTGTGGAAGGTACGCGGCAGCTACTCATGAAGTGCGTGAGTACGGCCGCTGCCACAACGGCGCATTTGAACACGACGACACCGACACAGCAAGCCGCGGATGCCGAATACATTTCCATCTCCCATAGCCTGGGAAGCTTCCTGATTTTTTCGGCGCTTCACCTGGAATACACACCGCCTACGGGGTCGCTGGATGGCAGCGATCCGAAGCGTGAAGAGGTCTTCGATTACTTGCTGGGACACCTATCGCAGGCATATTTCTTCGCGAACCAGATCCCACTGTTGGAGTTGGCCAAGCTTGGATCTGCTCAGGATGCAGATGCCTTTCTCGACCTGAAGAACTGGGCAGACCAGCGTAGAAAATTCATGAAAAACACTCCAAGCAATGGCACTGAACCACTGGTGCAAATTGTGGCTTGGAGCGATCCAAACGACCTGTTGACCTGGTATCTCGGCGAGGATTTTGAACGATGGCAAGCGAATGGTAATGGAGTGCATGTGGTAAACCGATTGGTTAAAAATGCCCCGCACTGGTTCTGGGCGGTGGAGGGCCCGACCTCGGCACATGACAATTACGCCAAGAATTCAGAAGTCATACGCGAATTGCTCAAGCCGTTGCAGCCATAACGTGCTCGTGTCCTAAGACGCTCCGTGAAATTCCTCCACCGGATCGGCAGAGTGCAACCATGCGGAATAAATCATGTCGCGCAGCTCGATGGCTCCTGCAGCGAGCCGCTCGTCGGTAAAGGCCTTGGCCTCAGTCGTGCCTGCATCAGTAAAGCCGCCGGCTTTTTCAAGCTGATACGTTTTTTCAACCAGCGAATTGGTGTGGTTCAGGTAGTCGAGATAGGCGAGCCATTCGTCCTTGAAGACCTGCGGCTTGCTCTCGGCGACCAGCTTGGCGACGTCTTCCGGCTTGATGTTGGCGCTGACGAAGGCGCTCTCAAACTGCGAGTGGATGCGATGGTCGGTGGTGTAGTGGTTCGGGTTTGGGGTATAGGGCTGCCAGCCGTTGTATTCAATCGTGGTGTGCAGCGGCTGCGAGCCGTCGCCGACGTAGTGGCCTAGCCAAGCAGCTTCATAGAGGATGGCGGTCTCGACGGGCTTGGTGTCCTGCTTGGCGGCGACGAGTTTGCGGTACTCACGAAAATCAACCTTCAGCCGCTGCCATACTTCTTCTGTCTGCCAGGGCTGCATGCCGACTTGCTCCGGCGTGAGCTGAATTTTGAGAGTGGGATTGGCGGCGTTGAAAGCAGCCTGGCCGGCGGTGAGCCCGCGGATGAAGTCGTAGCGCTTGCGCGGATACATCTTGCCGTCGACGCAGCCGGCTGTGGGCGCGGTGCAGGACACTTCACCATAGGCGGCCCACTCCATATCGATGAAGTGATCGGCGGCCTGGGTCTTCGAGAGTTCATCTTCAGCGCGATTGCGCCAGCGGTCGGGCTCGGGGCCGAGGTACTGCATGGTGTCGAGCGCATTCTTATCGCGCATGAATGCGGGAACATCGGACGGCAGAAACTGCGCAGCCAGGCGGTTGATCATCATGTGGCCGTCATTGCCCCAGCCCCATGCGGGCTGCGAGAGCAGAAGGCTGGTGAGAACGGAGGAGACGGCGATACGGGCGATAACGGGAAAACGCATGAAGAAAGTATATGTCGCAGAGTTGAACGCGGCATAATGGCTCATGTTCTTCTTGGACTGGTTTTCCGTCGGACTGTTTTCGGTGAGCATGGCCATCGTCGTTCTTCTGCTCTGGGCGATGTGGCATCTGCGGCAAACGAAATTGTCGATTCGCATTCCGGTTATCGCCGTCAGCTTACCTATCTCATCGTTTGCGGCACTTTTTGTTGTGTCGATTCTGGCAATGCAGCTATCCGGCTGCAATACGCATTCTGCGCCTGTAT
>Ga0302324_100029700_pt1 | contig 10346 bp, 14 predicted proteins | sample Palsa_T0_1_FD_201949 | JGI IMG/M metagenome (GOLD analysis project Ga0302324, IMG submission 201949) | Peat permafrost microbial communities from Stordalen Mire near Abisko, Sweden - Palsa_T0_1 | ecosystem: Environmental > Terrestrial > Soil > Palsa > Peat permafrost | place: Sweden: Abisko... | reverse complement strand
GGCGAATTCCTTACAGTAGAGCCTTGTTAAACCCAGACCTCATCTGAGTATTCGTTTGTGAAGCAAAGCGCATCCTGCTGCTCGAGACTCTGAAAGCAAACATCGAGTGTTTGGATGGGGCACCCGTAGCAGCGGGACGCCCCTGCTGGCGACATTGTAGGCAGCCAGCAGAAAACTTCATCCGCAACCATTTGCACAGGCGTGCGCTCCTTTTCCCGCAGACGCATTCGTTCCCTTCATGCTCCATGCTCTCGTGCTCCCCTGGGAAGACACCATTGCCACCCCAAGGGTGCAAGGCCTCTACATCGAGGATGCAGGGGAAGGGGGGCTTAATGTCTCGGCGGATGAATGGCAGCCTCATCAAGCCCCCCTTCCCCTGCACCCCATCCCCCCAAGCGCACATATTCACAGACTGGTTGAGATCACACTCTGTGGAAATCACTCCTTCAAAATCTCTCGGTCTAAATCACTATAAGGATGGGGATGTCGGGGTCGGCGTCTTGCCAGAGGGCAAGGAAATCCTGGTAAGCGGTTTTTGCTTTTGCGGTGTCACCGGAGAGGGCATAGGCACGGGCGAGTTGGAGGTGGGCGAGCGAGCCGAGCAAGCCTTCGACACCCGCGCGGTACCCTGGCGGCCGATGTAGGTACAATCTTGATCGCTTCAGTGCCACCCCTCATGTTGAAGATAAAGAATAATCCCGGAGGCGTGCCGATCTCTGTCTTTGACCAATTTCGTGCCGGTGTGCTCACCTTCCTGAAGACCTAAGCTAAAGACTGGAGCGGGCGTGTTCATTAGTAGGGCCCGAGCCAACATGAGCATGGCGCTTTCATGATATGTCAATTTGTTTCCGATCTTCCGACCTCGTTCTTCAGCCAATTCCTCGAAATGAGGGATTCGCCGGGCCCACATAGTTGGATGATCGCATGATTCCGCTCTTGCAGAGGATCGCCACCTGGACTTCCAAATCGGAAATTCCAGATAACGCCCTCGGGCGGATACTGGCCGGAGATGGAGTAAATCGATGTAGTGGCCGAATGGCACAAATGCCGGGAAGAAAGGCACGCTCTTGACCCCAGGCTTAGTTTGTGAGTTCCCATTCGCCCGGCACTCGACCCTGGGATGAAGAGTTGCCATTAGTGCCAAGTCGTTTTGACATGTATAGTAACCGGATTAGGCAAACCAACGGACCTTTTAAGCATTCTGACTGACTTCTGGGATTTCAGAACACTGCAATTCACGCGTCGCTATGGACCACGAAAAATTTGGTGTTAAGTCCAAGAGGAGCGCTGAGCGGGGACGCGAGACGCCGGACGAGACAGGTTCCGGCAAGGACCTCGGAAACTTTACAGGGTATGCAAGTTCTAGAAGCGCAGCTCATTTCCACGCTGCGCGGGCCGGGTATTCAACCGCGACCTATGATCCCATCTCGGCATTCCTTTCCAACAGGCTTTTCAAATGGATACCGAAGGTTGCGAAATACCGGTTTCGTAAGAAGCACGCGTTCAGAGATTACACGGCGCACGGAAAAGGAACCGGTATTTACCTGAGGCGAAGGTTAGCTGTCCGCGATAACACCGCGTTGAGGCCGCGATTGCTGGCCGATTTCGCGGACTGCCCAGTCCCTCTATGGAACGGGTTGTGCAGGTGCCGACGGAAACTATTTATTTGATGGGAACCGGCAACTGCTCTTCGCCGTATAATCTCTTGCCGCCCAGGGGAAGGCCTGCCATGAAAACCATGCGTCCACTGCAAATCTGTCTCGCCCTCTGCCTGTTGCCCCTTGTCGCCTTTGCTCAGAGTCCTGCCATCCCCAAGCCGCCGGACACTCCCAAGCGCCCCGTCACCGACGAGTATCACGGCGTCAAGGTGACCGACGACTACCGCTCGCTCGAAAACTGGGATGATCCCGCCGTCAAGCAGTGGAGCGCCGCCGAGAACGCCCGTACCCGCGGGTATCTCGACCATCTGCCGTCGCGTGCCGCCGTCAAGGAACGCCTTCGGCAGCTGATCGCTGCCTCCTCGGCCGCCTACTGGGATTTGCACTTTCGCGGTGGAACCCTGTTCGCCATGAAATACCAGCCGCCCCAGCAGCAGCCCATGCTGGTGGCCATGCCTTCGGCCGACGACCCCTCCAGCGCGAAGGTCGTCTTCGACCCCAATGCCAGCGGTAAGGGATCGGTGTCGGTGGAGTTCTATACCCCTTCGCTGGATGGCAAGTACGTCGCCGTGGCGCTCTCCGAAGCTGGCTCTGAGGATTGTTCGGCTCATATCTTCGACGTCGCTACCGGTAAGGAACTCTCCGACGTTGTACCCCGCGTCAACTTCGCCACCGCCGCAGGCAGTCTTGACTGGAAAGCTGACGGTACCGGCTTCTACTACACGCGCTATCCGCAAGGCAACGAGCGTCCTCCGGAGGACGCCAACTTCTACCAGCAGGTTTACTTTCACAAGCTCGGCTCTGATCCGAAAGAAGACACCTACGTCATCGGCAAAGACTTCCCTCGCATCGCCGAGATTCAACTTCACATCAGCGAAGACGGCCGCTGGTTGCTCGCTGCCGTTGCCAACGGCGATGGCGGCCAGTACGCGCACTACATCATGGATTACGCCGGCCACTGGACCCAGATTACCCACTTCGAAGACGGCATCGTCTCTGTCAAGTTCGGAGTGGATGCGGCTCTCTATCTGCTTACGCGCAAGGACGCTCCCCGCGGCCAGATCCTGCGCCTGCCGCTCACCCATCTCGATCTTGCCCAGGCCAAGGTCATCGTGCCGCAAAGCCCAGGCTCCGGTACCGACGAGAGCGCCCGCGCTTCGATCGAAAACTTTGTTCCCACTCCCGGCCACCTGTATGTGATCGACATCATGGGAGGCCCATCCCGCGTGCGCGTCTTCGACGATCAAGGCCACGCGCTCGCAGCCCCGCCGCTGCCGCCCATCTCAGCCATCGGCCAGGTCGTCTCCGTCGGCAAAGGCGATGTGCTCTTCTACACTTCCACCTATCTCGATCCGCCCGCCTGGTACCGCTTTGACGCCGCCAGCGGCAAGTCCACGCGCACCGCGCTCTACGAGACTTCTCCTGTCAAGTTCGACGACGCCGAGGTAGTTCGCGACTTTGCCATCTCCAAAGACGGTACCCGCGTGCCGCTCAACATCATTCGCCGCAAAGGCACCAAGCTCGACAGCACCAATCCTGTGCTGCTCGATGGTTACGGTGGTTACGGCATCAGCATGAAACCATTTTTTGTCGGATCCACGGCACGCGTCTGGCTCGATCAGGGTGGCATCACGGCATCCGCCAACCTTCGCGGCGGTGGCGAATATGGCGAAGAATGGCACAAAGAGGGCAACCTCACCCACAAGCAGAATGTTTTCGACGACTTCATCGCCTGTGCCCAATACCTCGCCGAACACAAGTACACCTCGCCGGCCCACCTTGCTATCATCGGTGGAAGCAATGGCGGCCTGCTGATGGGAGCGGCCTTTACCCAGCGGCCCGACCTGTTCCGCGCCGTCGTCTCCTTCGTCGGAATCTACGATATGCTGCGCGTCGAACTTGATCCCAACGGCGCCTTCAACGTCACTGAATTCGGCACCGTGAAAGATCCCGACCAATTCAAAGCGCTCTACGCCTACTCGCCCTACCACCACGTGAAAGACGGCACGGCCTATCCCGCGATTCTTTTCCTTACCGGAGAAAACGATCACCGCGTGAATCCCATGCAATCGCGCAAGATGACGGCTCGCCTGCAAGCGGCAACAAGCTCCGATCGTCCTATCCTCCTGCGCACCACGGCCAGCGCCGGCCACGGGATCGGCACCGCGCTCGATGAGGAGATCGAGCAAGGTGCCGACTTCTACAGCTTCCTGTTTGATCAGTTGGGAATCAAGTACACTGCGGCGGGAAAGTAAATGGGAGTAAAACATTTTGCTCTGTGGCCACTCTCACAGGCGGCACGGTCCTGCTTTGGCAAAGATTCTTGGCCCGATGACATCCCTGTCCCCCAAGCTTGAATTGAGTTTGATGTTGACAATGTTGAAGCGGCAACAGCCGACTCAGAATCGCAAGGCTATCGAATGCTTCTCCGGGCCAACAAAGAACCGTGGGGCCAGCCTGTAACTCGTTTTATTGGGCCGGAAGGGTTGTTGGTAGGGATTACTTTCACTCCATGGATGCGAGAAGAAAATTAAGGTTATCGTCTTGAACATGCTCGCGGTGGGGTTGTTGTGCAGGATCATATACACTGCGGCGGGAAAGTAAATGGGAGTAAAACATTTTGCTCTGTGGCCAGCCGGGCTTGGGCAAGATCGAGATGGGTGAGCGGCAGGCGCAGGATCTGGCCGCGGGGAACGTCTTTGCGCGAAAGCACTCTGACGGCGTTTTCGGGGAGCAATGGCTGAGTAGCCAAGGCTGGAAATGACCCATCTTTCTCTCTCAAGTTATTCAACAAACATCGCAATACGCGATTTCGTTATACAATGGGGGCCGTTTTCGAAAGCAAAAAGGAAATTCCGGTCGAACCGTATGGTGTGTCTGGATTTCCACAAAGATTGCGGAATAGGAGAGAAACATGAAGAAGCTGCTCTGCGGAGTTGTGTGTTTGTTCCCCTTTCTGATGTTTGCCCAAACCCCGTTCGACGGGACTTGGAAGACCAACATGGCCGAGTCCAAGCTGTCGCAAAAGCCATACATTTTTTCCGTCAACAATGGCATGTACGACTGCGAAAGTTGCGTCCCCAAAATCGATGTCAAGGCCGAAGGCCACGACCAGTCCGTTACAGGCCAGCCCTATGACATGATCTCCGTGGAGGTGGTGGACCCGAATTCGATTCACGTCATCACGAAAAAGGCTGGTAAGCCCACCAGTGATTCGACCCGGACGGTCTCTGCCGATGGGAAGATGCTGACCGTGGCGGGCACCACCTATCCTGCCGACGGCAGCCAGCCTTACAAGTCGGAAGCCAAGTTCATGCGGGTCGCCGCGGGTCCTGCCGGCTCCAACGCAACCTCCGGCTCCTGGCGTATTCAGAATGTTAACGAAGATACTGCTGGACTCACTACCATGTGGAAGGTCTCAGGCGATGAGGTGAGCATGTCCACTCCGACCGGCGAAAGCTGGCAAGCCAAATTTGGCGGCGAGGAGCAGCCGGTAAAAGGCACTTATGCCAATGAGACTGTGTCGGTAAAGAAGCTGGGACCGCATGAAATGGAAGTCACCTACAAACGTGACGGGAAACTCTACGTTGTCGACAAACTGACGGTCTCCGCGGATGGTAAGAAAATCACCGAGATCTCGGATAACAAGTGGCTGGGAAGAGTTTCGACGTTTATCGACGAAAAGCAGTAACCACAATCATACAAAGTCTACAGTGCTTCCCGCTGCGGCAGGAACCGGCAGGTGTAGGATTTCCAAGCGACTGATATTGCGGAGCAACTACAAAGGCCCATCCCTCTGGCAGCCCGGGGTGAAAGTCTGGATGCGTAAGCAAAAGAGTTTGAGGGATCCACAGGCAGGATTCGTAGAATGCGCGTATGGCGATGGGAACGCGCAAGCAGCGGGAAAAGGTCGCGAGTAACATTCCCTTTTAGATTCATGTTCAACAATACAAAGACCGCATTGCCTTCAACAGAGTACGAATGTAACGAATAGCTTTACAGCGTACCGGCGACTTTAGAGCCAGGACCTGCTCGTAGTTGGCGTAACATCGCGATAGCACTTTTTGACTTTGGTCGGAAGTCGGGACCGATCCTCGGTGGGCGCAATCGCTGTTAACATCAAAAACGCCAGAAAATCGTGAAGCATGAACTCTACTTTGGCAGGGTATCTGCTTCTACCCTCGCTTGCCAGAGGCACGGCTTCCTCGTGCCAGATACTGCTGATCGAGCGCTTGGCGTATCAGTGTCTTGATCACCGCCTGGCGGCTGATGTTCAACTCTTTGGCGGCCCTGTCCAGTTCTTCCAGCATGCCCGCCGCGAGGTCAACGTTCACCCTCTGGATCGGACCTATCATGCGCCCATTATTGGTGAAGAACCGTGACACATCCTTGCCTTCGTCCGCAAGGCGAGCAATGGCTTCTGCCGAGACTTTCCGTCGTCTACGAGTTTTCTGCATAAAGTTGCTGCTCCTGCTTCGTGGCCTTCCAGAGAGTCACCAGGTGGTAGTACTCTCCTTCTTCGTCCTCCCGCGGCTCGAAAATACAAGTGCTCACCCACCCAGCCGATCGCCCGGTACTGTTCGGGTAAATCCGAGCGCTGGTCGAGGTAGTATGGGTGCGAGAAAACTTCCTGCGCCTCTTCGAATCCGATGCCTCTTTTCGGGTTTCCTCTTAACTGCCCGCTCTTCCGCTCATCGAAGTGAAACCGCATGAGTATAACAGTTATACCACATCGAGCGACAGAATGACGAACGACAAATTTGTCCGCAACACACCCACGAAGTGCCCCATGACGTCTTTGACCAGCCCCGGATTCCTCGTCTCTGCCATTGCCACCGTACCAAATGTGTGGCGGGCCCACTGTGGCTGTTTTTGGGGCTGTGATTACATCACGTACTTCTGCTGGTTAAGTCGATCAATGACCACTTTGATCTGAGACGTCTCGGGGTGGAGATAGCCCATTGTCGTGTCCAGGCTTTACATCGGACTGAGCGGGATCGCGCACGCGTTCCGAAAGCTTGCTGGCAAGCTCGGAATCCCAGATGCCTTGAAGCTGTACTGCGGAGCGATGACGCGCTCGCTCAACGGCACAAGCCGGCGAGCTTTGCGTGTCTTGCCCTTAGGGTTGAAATAAAACGCGCTCTCCCAGTTGATCTGCTCCAAGCGCATTCTGATGACTTCCCCGTTTCTCAAGCCCGAGTCCAGCATGATGATCAAAACGTCTTTCAGCGGTCGTGGACACGATGCCAAGAGTTGTCTTTCGTCGTCCAAAGTCACCATGCGATCCCTGGGAAAAACTTTGAGCGATTTAATTCTTGGCACTTCACGAATCAACTTCCAGTCGCGGGCCTTGCCCAACATCCGGCGCAAGGTCCGGATAGCGCAGTTTCTGCTGTGGGGCGATTCGTGAAATTTCGTGGTCTCAACATCATCCGACGTAATTTGATTCATCCGCATCCCGCATAACGCGGATTGCAGAATCAAACGACGACCGTTCTTGTAATCGTTCTTGGTTTTCTGTTCAAGCGTAGTCTTGTCGAGCCATTCCAAGAATTGTTTGGCGAAATCTTGAATCAGCGGTGCTCGCTTCGGCTGTAACGATTCTCCGGACTCCGCAGCGACCCTCGCCTTAGCTTCGATTCGCTCCGCTTGCTTTTTGTTCTTGGTTTTAGTGCTGCCTCGGTAACGCCTTCCATTCAGGTAGAAGAGGTAGTAGCAGACATCACTCCGTAGGTAGATAGACATTCCGTTCCTCCTTGCTTGCGCGCACAGAGGAAACACGGATGCCAGATCGGATGAACGCATCCAGATCTGCAATATCATACAATGCGCGTCCTCGGGGTTTACACCTCCAAGCCCTTAGTGTGCCGGCTGGAATGCCGGAATATTCAGCTGCATCCTACGTTCCAACGAATCGGTTCTCAATCCTTCGCAATAGCACTGCCACGGCAACCTCCAAGCGTTGGTGAATCGTCCTTGCTCCAGGATGAACTTTTCGATCTTGCTTGCCCTATAGCGGAAGCGAAATATGGACCGTGCGCATCGTCGAGTTCTGGACCGCGGGTTGGGACGCTTCTCGCCGGAAGCGACAGCTACGAATTTGATTTATTCCTTCCCTCACCGGCGAGCCGAATTCAGGGTGTACCCGTTCATCGAGACTTCTTCTGCTGCTAGTGCGATTAAGCTGGGCTACTTTTTCGCCAGATCCAAAACTTTTTCTGTGGAAATCTCCGGATCGGGTTGAGAAAATCTTGCGTATGCGCGCTAGTGAGGACTATAACCAGCCGCCTGCCCAGAGCTCGTAGACCAGTTCCGCCGGTTCTTAGAAGCCAAGTTCGGGTTTCCGAAGGGCTCCTGAATCAGGTTGCTTAGGTTCCAAACAGATCGCTGTCTCAAGTTTTGTTCGAAACGCTGCTTCGCAGCGGCTGAAGGGTGACGCGTCACCCCCAAACGGGAACTGCAGGAATACCTGAAGTTCTCCGGGCTCTTAGGCGCGTCAACGCCTTCTGAATCAGCGATTAAGTTGTTTTTGTGAATTTCAACGTTTACGTTCGTAAACAGAATGTCGTTCTCAGCCGATGATCGTGTAAACACACTGATTCGATTGCGTTTGTTACTTTCCGTCGAAGAGGCTGCACTTGATACCTAAAGTGCGTGAATGCCGGTCCTTTTCGACGTAGGCTTACTGAGAGCGCTCTCCGCATTCCGCCATCTTCGATGTCCCTAACCGATACAACGCGACCCGGTCTGCGTGCCAAACCGTTGCTACCCGGCTTAGTCGGAGAGCTGCAGGAGGTCGAAAACGAGGAAGAGCTGCGCGGTTTGCGGGAGGACAAGCTGAAGGCGATCCGTTGTGTCGCCGAATTCATAGCGGAGGACGCGGCCTGACCTGCATGCTGAGCGGTATTGCCTGATAGCGACAGTTGACAATTTCGAGCCTGCCTGATGGGGAAAAATGAAGACTGGAAGGAAACTGTTGGGCGAAGAACCAAACCAGATTCCCCCGAGCAGTAGGACCTCTGTCGATCATGTCGGTCCCTAGATTTTCGCGGGAAAAGTTGCCCTTGTCGAACGAGCCGGCCGGCTGGCGTGCAGACGAAGTCGGCGCGTGGTAGTCGGTGACATTGCACTGACGCGCCGTGATGCTTAACGTCATCGGCACGCGCGAAACTCGTACCGTTGACGCCGGCGTGGAGGGCAACAGCCAGCCGCTGCGGATCACAGAGGAGTTCTGGTATTCTCCCGACCTCGAAGTGAACTTGTCGGTAACTCGCAAGGACCCGCGAGAAGGGACCGTGATGATTCACGTTGTCGATCTGTCTCGCTCTGACCCGGCCCCGTCGCTATTCCAGATTCCGGCGAATTTCCTTGTCGAAGACCATCGACGATCTGCGAAATCAGAAAATTGATAAGGCTTCGGATTGACGTTAAGGGGGAGCGTCAATGGACGTTGAAGTAGACTGACCGTTCTCCTTCTTTGCTCACACAGTTCTCATAGACCCAAAATCCGGGAAAGGTCTGCAGCACATAATCCAGCGCCTGAGAGACCGTTACGTCGTCCAATTCCCCGTGAATAACGCGTCCACCGCCACAGCAATTGCCCGGCAAAATGAAACGATCGGCGATCGGCCCAATGTTGTGCGCCTTCTTAAAAGCCTTCACCTCGGGATTCTGCAAAATGGCAAACACAGCCATCTGTGGGCCATGAACTGCATCGGAATCTGCGGCGTCGGAAGGAAAGAATGACAAGTGGTGAATCTTAAAATTCAGAAGGTCCGTCGGCACGTCCGTCTCCATCATTCGAATCACGCCCCCCTCCTCTGTCGTCACGCGCATGCGTGGATCGTCAGCAAAAATCTTCTGTAGAACTTCTTTCGGCGGACCAGAATAGTCAGGCAAAACTCGCATCGGGGGCAGATCGTCGGGGACACGTTTGCGGAAACCACAGCTTGAATATGCAAGCGATCCGGGGACCTGCGCTGCGTCTAGAATTCGATGAATCAGTTGCAGGTCTACTACGGCCTCGAAACCACCTCCGGCTTGGCCAACGCAAACCGTGAGAAACAGAAACACAGAAGCGGCTGTGATCCTGTAGGAAGTCATAACGCTCCTCTCTCTGCTACTTGCAAGCGTAGCACGCAGCCAACTGGCGAAAAATCGCCATTGGCCGGTTTATCCCGGCGCACCGGTTTCGTCAGTTATCATGCCCGTAATGCTCCCCGAGGAAAATAACGAACAGTCTGCGGACGGAAACGAGCTTCCGTCATCCCTTTTCGAAAAGCCACTCCCACGATGGGTGCTGGTTCCAGTTGGCATCGCTCTTGGATTAATCACTCTTCTTTGCGGATTTGCTCTGTTGTCGCTGTTGCTCATGCGATACAGGTTCTCTCCCGCGCCAGTTTTGCTGCTTGCTGTGGCACTTGTTCTCCTGCTCGCATGCGGTTGGATACTTACCAAGTGTCTTCGTTTGATTACAGGTCGCAAAAAGCGTGGCGGACTGCTCAGTCCTAACACACTCCGAGCGGTCGCTTGGTCGATGCTGATTCCCCCCATTGTGGCGCTGTTCACGGGCTATTACAGGGAGATGGGCGCTCTGGCGATATTTCAAGCGGTGGCGTATTTCTTGGGCTTTCTAGGGCTTCGTGCTTTGGCTCGAAAACGTGAAGGCGGGACGCAGTCTCGTAGTTC
>Ga0302324_100029699_pt1 | contig 10347 bp, 9 predicted proteins | sample Palsa_T0_1_FD_201949 | JGI IMG/M metagenome (GOLD analysis project Ga0302324, IMG submission 201949) | Peat permafrost microbial communities from Stordalen Mire near Abisko, Sweden - Palsa_T0_1 | ecosystem: Environmental > Terrestrial > Soil > Palsa > Peat permafrost | place: Sweden: Abisko... | reverse complement strand
AGATGGAGAAAGAAGCGCGCGATTACATCCGGCGTATCGATCAGATGGGCGGAATGATCCCAGCCATCGAACGCGGATTCCCGCAAACTGAAATCGCGAATGCCAGCTATGAATATCAGCATGCGATCGAAACCGGTGAGCAGAAGATCGTGGGCGTGAACGCGTTTGTCGAGCACAGCGACGAGTCGCTTGAGGTGCTGGCGATCGATGCAACGGCCCAGGCGCATCAACTTGAAAAGCTGGCGAAGCTGAAGTCCCGGCGCGACAACGTGAGAGTGGGGCAATGTTTGGATGCGCTGCGCGATGCGGCAGAGGGTTCGCAGAATACCATGCCGTATATCTTGGATGCCGTGCGCGCGTACGCCACCGTGGGCGAGATCTGCGACGTATTTCGCGGAGTATTCGGCGTGTACACCGAAACCAATGTCCTCTGACAGCCCTACTGAATACCGCAGGAGGATTTGGAGCACGCACGTGTAAATTCCGCTCCTAGCCTAACTCCTGGACCGCGAACCCTGACACAATTTTCTCCCATCTCCTCGAGATTCCATTTAGAATGGAATAGCCGATGAAAGCTCGCTCCGTTTCCAACCCGAGACAGATCAGGGCGATCAAGGTTCATCAGTGGTTGGCAGAATGGGAGAAGGTTCATTTTCAACCAAAGAAATACCGGGCAAAACCCCAGCCGTATTTCTACCTATTTTCCCTCGGCGCTCACGAGCTTAAAGCCCTATCCGGGATCGAACACCGAACTACTTCCGGCCGCCTCAGTAACAAAGAGGATCTTGGCATTCAACGACGCCATGATCCGGCCCGATCAGAGGAAATTCGAAAGTTTGTTGAATTCGGATACCCCTGGTCGGAGCTGAGCGAAGCCAAGCGAAATTCTGGTGAATATGACGATCTACGCAAGCCTGGTTGGCTCCCTACGGCGATCGTTGTTAATATCCTGGGGACTCACAACACACGACGAGGACGAAGTGTCAATCCAAGTGACCTTATCACTGTCCACGATGACGGCGATTCTTCTGCTTTGCTCGTGCTGCCCTCTAGCTTCAACGGCCCAAAGTGGCGCCCTTCGGAGCTTCCCCCAATAGAGGTAATCGACGGCCAGCATCGACTTTGGGCTTTCGGATCTGAACCGTCGGCAGGAAACTTTGAAATTCCGGTCGTGGCATTTTCCGGACTGGATCTCAGTTGGCAGGCCTATCAGTTTTGGACAGTTAACATAAAGCCAAAAAGAATCAATCCAAGCCTGGCTTTCGATTTATACCCGCTGCTTCGAACTGAAGACTGGCTGGATAAGTTCGAAGGCCATCCAATTTACCGAGAGACGCGTGCGCAAGAGCTTGTGCAAACACCTCTGGTCACAACCCGAGAGTCCCTGGCATCAACGAATCAATATGCTCGGAGAATCTGGGCTGGGTCCAGGAATGGTCAGCCAAGCGTCGTGGATTCGATCGCTGATGGCTACCTTTGTGAAGTCGCGTGACAAGGGAAGGATTGGTGGTCTGTTCGGTGCTCCCTCGGCGTCTCAAGATGAGGTGCTTCCCTGGAGCAGAACCCAGCAGGCAGCGTTCTTGATCTACATGGGTATCACAGTCCGGGACGCTGTAAAGAATGTTCAGGCCGAGTGGGCAAAGGAGATCCGGAATTTGGAACGCGTCACCGACAACGCGAATAGGAGTGGAGATGATCCCGCCTTCTCAAGCAGTGTCTCGCTGTTGACTGCCGACGTGGGCATACGTGGGCTTTTGTACGTAACCAACGACCTCTGTAGCCTTGAGTCGGGCAAGCTGGCCCTTGAGAAGTGGACAACCAATGACTCCGCCGAACCCGACCCAGCAAGCATTACGGCAGCGGTAAAGTCGCTTCCAAAAGCAGCCGCAGGGAAGTTTCTCCAACGAATCGCCGCGCACTTGGGGCAATTTGACTGGCGTTCCTCAGCCGCCCCTGGCCTAACCCTGGATGAAATCACTGTGAGGAAAGCGTTGCGCGGAAGCGGGGGCTATCGGGAAATGCGACGACTCTTACTTGAGCATCTTGCCAAAGCTAAAGACGACGTCGGGCCGTCAGCAAGAGCCGCACTGAAGACGCTGAAGCTGTCCTAAGACCGCAAATGCCAAACCGCCAGTCAGTTACCCTACGCGCGTCGCGGACTGCAACGGAAAGCCTAATAGGCCAACTACAAGCAAACTTTACCAACCGTACCTGGCTGGCACCGACCAACAGGTACGCGGTCGACACGATAAATCGCCTAAAGACCGACACCGTGAATTCCCCTACGGTGATTGGTGCAGATCTCGCGGAATACGTTGCCGCCTCAGCTCCATTGCACCTACTCGACGGCTGGACATTTCTCGGGCGGGCGGTTGATGCATCATTGCGTGGCGATGCCGACACTGCAAGACATCTGGCTTATTATGCTGAGCTGCGGGCAGCCATGGCTCTTCTCGCAAGCGAGGGGCTCGGCGTCTTTGACAAGAAGCATTTTGTCATTGAGTTGTCCAGGACGCCGTCGATAATATCTCCCGGTGCAGGAACCCATCAGATTGTTTGGGAGCTCTTAGAAGCTTGGTGCCATCTGCCCAAAGCCGCAACCCTAGTTGGACAGGTTGTTGCTGTTGGAGGAGCTTCTCTTTTCACATGGTTGAGGCATTTTGGCATGGCGGCCGGCAGCGCACTGCAGCCCGTCGCCGCTGACTGGCTTACGACGTGGGGACTTGACCTAAGACAACTCAGCCGCGACAGGGAGGCGCGAAATGAGTCGAGTTATCGTCCCTCCGGCCTCGTCAAAAATATTCCCGCGAAAACGAAGGACTGCTTCGCAACTGTGGGGGACTTGTGGAGGGTTCTGGAGCCGGCTTCGACCGGTAGGTTTGAAGTGCTCGATTCGTATCTGCTCCGATTCTGCTTAGAAGCGATCTTCAAATCCGTAACAGCTGGCACCCTGCCTAAGAGTGCACGGCAGCGCTATCGCCGGGAGGTGGACCGAATGATCGCGGGTGTGAACGCTAGCGGCGATGCGAAGCGCCTACGGGCATTCCTACTTCAGGGACATGAGCGCAGTGACCCTGATGTTTTCAAGATGGCGCGAAAAACCGATCTTCCCTCTGCTCCTGATCATCACCTGCAAGTGTTGAGCAGGGCAGCGCTGCTCCTCCGAATTGCGAGTGGCTCCTGCGCCCTGCTGCTTCAGGCGGGCGGCACATCGCTGTCGCAATTGCATTTTTGGTGGTCGCACCTGGGGGAGGTGCGCGGCTGCTGGGAGCGCAGATCGCCACCTCAAAACGTGACCGACCTGTGGGCGGATATTGAGGAGGCATTGGAGCAGCTCGAATCTAAACGATCAATCCTAGGAAGGGACAAAAGCTTACTAAGATGGAGACAGGAGTTACTAAGTGAGGTCAGCGTGCTTGGAGAATGCGAACGGATCGGCCTGTGGGGCATCAACGTCTGATTGAGAGCAACCAGAGCGCGAGCCGCAAGCCCTTCCTCAAGTGGCCGGGGGGAAAGCGGTGGCTCTGCCCCAAACTCTTGCAGATGATCTCCGGCCTTGAGTATCGGCGCTACCTTGAGCCATTCCTAGGCGGCGGCGCATTTTTCTTTGCCCTTCGACCGGCAAAGGCGATTCTCTCTGACGTGAATCCCGACCTGATTAACCTCTACCGGCAGGTAAAGAGAATCCCACATAAACTGATCGAAGACCTTCGAAAGATCCCGGTCACCGACGAAACTTATAACGCGCTCCGCGCCGAAACAGCATGCGGCAAGGTGAGAAGCGCTGTGCGGCTACTGTTTCTTAATCGGACCGGGTTCGCAGGCATGTATCGCCTGAACCGAAACGGCCAGTTCAACGTGCCCTTTGGCGGCGGACACCGCCGCCCCGACGTCCTATGGAAGAACAACCTGATCTTGACCGCGGCCGAGGCCCTCCGAGACGCTCATCTGCATTGCGAAGATTTTGAGACCGTTCTCGGACGAGCCCGCAAAGGCGATCTCGTCTACTGCGATCCGACGTACACAGTAGCGCACAATAACAACGGCTTTGTTCGATACAACGAAGCTAACTTCCGGTGGGCCGACCAGGTACGGCTGGCGAGCGTATGCACACGTTTGCGTTCCAAAGGCGTGACTGTCCTGGTAAGCAATGCCTTCCACGAAGAGATTAAGTTTCTCTACCCCGACGCGGTTGCCCATGTGGCTGAAAGAGCTAGCACCCTGTGCCCATCGCCCCAGAAACGCCGCATCACAAAGGAGTATCTCTTTGTGCTCCAACCGTGATTCGGAGATCCTCGAAGGCTACCAAGGCGGCGGTAGCCCCATTAACCCCTTTTTCTCGGCAGTCCCGATCCGTACCAACGATCGTCGCGTACGCCACCGTTGGCGAGATCTGCGACGTATTTCGCGACGTATTCGGCGTGTACACGGAAACCAGCGTGCTATAGAGCCGAAGAACCAGTGCTACCATCAGACTGTATGGATCCCCGCATCCGGGTGCTGGTCGCCAAACCGGGTTTGGACGGCCACGACCGGGGAGCGAAGGTAATCGCGCGTGCTTTGCGCGACGCAGGCATGGAGGTGATTTACACCGGCCTGCGCCAGACTCCGGAAATGATCGTAAACGCCGCTTTGCAGGAGGACGTCCAGGTGATCGGGCTGTCTATTCTCTCGGGCGCTCATAACGCGATCGTTCCGCGTATGATGGATTTACTGCGCGAAAAGGGCATGGACGACGTCCTGGTCCTGGTCGGCGGTATAATTCCCGACGAGGACGCCGCCGAGCTAAAGAAGCTGGGTGTCGCGGCTGTATTCCAGCCCGGTGCGTCGCTCGAAGCAATTGTCGACTTCATACGGTCTTCGGTTAAGCAGACCGCTTGAAGCAACCGCGGGCGCGAGTCGCCTGCGTACTTTGAAACATTGGCGCGGTGCGCCAGGTATAAACCAAAACTGATGCAAGAAAAACTGAACATCGCCGTGTTTGTCGATTACGACAACATTGAAATCGGCGTGAAATCGACTTTACGGCGGGAATTCGATGTATCTCTCCCGCTTGATGCGCTTAAGGAACGCGGCGACCTGGTCGCCAAATTCGCGTACGCCAACTGGGGACGCCAGGAGGGCGCGGCCCGTTCCATGGCTGAAAACGCTGTCCAGATGGTGCAGCGGCTGCCTTCCCCGCGCGGCGACAAGAATGGCGGCGACATCAATCTCGCGCTGGATGCGCTGGAGATGGCTTTCACCCATCCGCACGTGAACGCGTTCGCCATCGTCAGCGGAGACAGCGATTTCATACCGCTGGTCAACAAACTGAAGGAATATGGCAAGACCGTGTTCGTGGTGGGAGGGAAAGCTTTCACCAGCACCATCCTGCAACAGAACTGCCACGAGTTCGTGAGCTATGAATCGCTGCTGTCGGAGGAGCGTGGTGAAAGCCGCGATCGTCCACCGCGCCAGCAACAAGCTGGCCAGCTAGCACCGGCAGGCGGCGGTCGGGATCGACAACAAGGCGGGCAGCGGGTGCGTCCCGCGCCGCTGGATCTCGCGCAGGCCATGCCGCTCGTGGAGCGCGCTTTGCAAGTGCTGGAGCGCCGCGCCGTGCAGCCGCAACTGGGGCTGTTGAAATCCACCATGCTGCAGCTCGATTCGGCGTTCACCGAAAAAGCGTACGGCGCCAACAGCTTTTCGGATTTCGTCGAGAAGCTGAAGAAGGCCGACTACGTGAACGTGAGCGGGCAGGGCGGGCGCTACATTATCGAGCGCAAAGGCGCGTCGCAGCCCGAGCGTCCCACGCCGAAACCGGAAGAGGCATTACCGCCGCTACGCGATGTGCTGGAGACGCATCGCCTGGAGATGGAGAACGGCGTTCTGCTGGACGACCTGGCAGGCTGGGTTCAAACCGAAGTTCCAAATTTCTCCGCGGCCGCGTATGGATTCCAGGAATTTTCCGAATTCCTCAACTACGCCCAGGACAAGCTGGTGGTGCGCGTGGAGCCGGACGAAGAGAAGGGCCCCATCGTATTCATGGGCGCCGAGTTCTATCCGCCCGCCGAGCCGGAGCGGCCCCCAGAGGAGCAACCTGAAGAAGAGGAAGACGAGAAGCAGCCCATCGTGGAAGGACAGCCTTCACTGCTGGAGCCGAATCCTCCGCCGGTCAAGCCCAAGCCGGTGCGTCGGTCTCGCAAGCCGGCGGGTTCCGGAAATACCGATCGGCCTCGCCGTTCTAGCGGTCCGCGAAAAAAGCGGACGCCGGAGCACCACGGTCCGATGCAGTAGGGCCGCTTTAAGCGGCCCGAATACCGGACGCCGAAGACGGCGTCCGTGGAATACGTGGCTGCCAAGTCAGCCGGAATTCAAGGAATCGTAGCTGTATTCCTGGTATTCCCCGTATTCCTTGTATTCCCATTCACTTGCGTTTCCGCCGCTAAGTAACCAAACGCGACCACCGCGAGGAACATGGTGAGCACTTCGCTGTCGCCGAGATTGTACTCAGCGAATCCTTCGGCCAAAATCGCGATGATCGCCGCGATCGCACCGTGCAGGATGAATCGAGCCTCGGGAGCGGCGGGCTTACGCCACAGCGCTCGTCCGTAGTCCCAAAGCGCTTTCGCGATTAGCCACAGCAACGCCAATAGTACGGGGATTCCGCGCTCGGCGGCGAACTGTAGATAAATATTGTGCAGATGCCCGTAAAAGCCTTCCGGCAACGGCCGCGCGTCCGCCGGCGCCCACTGATCGAACTGATACTTGACTTGTTCCGGGCCAATGCCGAGCCAAGGATGCGCGCGGATCATCAAGACCCCGGTTTCGCGTAGAACGGAGCGATGGCGGTTCGAATCCACTTCGCCATGCGGCTGAATGACGGAAAAGACGCGTTCTTGCAGAGCCTCTGGTCCTAGGAACAGCGCAATAATTACTACCGCCGGCGCGGCCGCCACCAGCCATTTTTTCCAGAACCACAGCAGATAAAGCAAACCGGCCGGAAAGCCCAGCAGGAAAATACTGCGTGTGAATCCCAGCACCATGGAGACAGCAAGAATAGCGGCGCAAATCCATCCCGCCGTCTTCCAGCGCCGCTCGAGCGAGAAAAACAAATACGAGGCGAGCAGCAAGAGCACGATCATCTCTTCGCCTCCGAACGTCATCCAGTGGCTCATGAATCCGGTGATTCGCGCTCCCACGTAAAGGTCGTAAAACCTGCGGCCCTGCTCTTCGGACTGCTGATAGACACGCCAGAATTGGACAATACTGCGGGCGGCGGAGAGCGTGGCGACGCCCGCCCACAGCAGCACGATGGCGCGGACCTCGGCGAGGCTGCGGAACGTGCTATACGCCACCAGCAGAATAAAGAATACGTAAAACTTCCGGATTTGCGGCATGCCCTGCTGCATGTGCCCGGAGGCCAGCAATGAGCTTACGGTGCCGGCCATGAACAATGCGAGAGGAAGTTTGATGGGCGGCAGACGGATCGGAGTGGAAGAAAGCAGCAGAGCCGCAAGCGCGAGGGCCAGCAGAATCTGCGAGACCGCGATCGAGAATAGAATGGAAATCAGGGAGCCGCAGGTGAGGTAGAAGGCGGCGCGGTCGACGTAAGGCTTCAAATCAGTAGGCTACCAGGAATGGAAATCTATATTCTCCGGCACGGCATCGCCGAAGACGCACCGGCCGGGCAACCGGATTCGGAGCGAGCGCTCACTTCCGACGGACGCAAAAAACTACGCAGTGTATTGCGTGCAGCCGCGTCAGCCGGTGTCGCGCCTTCGCTGATTTTGACCAGTCCCTACAAGCGCGCGCTGCAGACGGCTCAGCTCGCGGTGGAGAGTTTGGAGTACAAAGGCGAGCTGTTACGCACCAAGGCGCTCGAGCCGAACTCCTCGCCGAAAACGGTCTGGGACGAGATCCGCGTGCATAAAGACGAGGCGCGAATTCTGCTGGTCGGGCACGAACCGCTGTTCGGCCGGCTGATGGCGTATCTGCTGGGGTCGCCGGAGCTGCAAGTGGAGTTCAAGAAGGGCGCGATGGCGTGCATCGAGCTGGACCGCTTCCCTCCCGAACCGCATGGCGTGCTGCGCTGGATGCTGACGTCCAAGCTAGCCGCGGGACAATAGCCGCTTGCTCACGCGCGCGGTTCAGTAACGACGCGGGTTAGACATCCCGTCGCTTGCGTTCGTACGGCTGCTTCAAATACTTGGCGGCTTCTTCCTGCGCGCCTTGCGTATCGTCTTTCGTGCGAATCGCCTGGTTATATTCGTTGACGGCGCGTTCGCGCTGGCCGGAGACGTCGAAAATGTTGCCGAGCTTGATATGCGCCCATACCTTGGTCCATTTCGGCTCCTCGTCGCCGTTGATCGCCTCGCGATATTCGTTCGCGGCCGACTGATAGTTGTTCTGCAGGAAGAAAACTTCGGCCACCCGATAATGCGCCAGCGAGCTGCCGTGGTTCACTTCGATGGCCTTCTGGTATTCCTTCAACGCATCGCCGAACTCACCGATCGCGGCGAACTGCTCGCCCCGTTTGATGGCCACCGCGGTACGCATGGACGGGCTCCAGCGCAGCACGGAACCGGCGGGATCGATGGTGACGGTCTTGGGCTTGCCGAAAGTATCCACCGTGAATTCCGATGACGTGCCCACCACATCGATGCGCTTGGTCTCGGGGTTGCCTTCGGTTTCGATCTTCAGATCCACGGGCATTTGGAACGTGTCGAGGTCCTGCGTGATCTTGCCCATCACGCGAAAACCTTTCTGGGTTCGAAAGACCGTATAATCCATCTTGAACTCAGGCGCGCCGCTCGATTCCAGCCACTGCACGAAGAAATACTGCAGATTTTGTCCCGAAATCTCCTCGGCCATCTTGCGGAATTCCACCGTGCTCACCGATTGCCAACCGTACTTCTGCGGGAAGCTGGACATCAGCTTGTTGAAATTGTCGCTGCCGATGACGCTGCGCAGCATATTCAGCACGGCCGCGCCTTTGCCGGCCGTCAGTGCCCAGTATTCGGGCGAATAATCTTCCAGACGCGCGGCTTGGATCAGCGGCGGCGAATCCACGGTCATGGCTTCGACGTAGGTGTCGTGCAAATCCTGCTCGAACGCCGATGGACCATTGACGTGTTCGTCCCACAGCAGCTCGGCGTAACGCGCGTTGCCGTTTTCAAGCCACAGATGATCGCGGTTGATGGGCGAATCCAGAGTCTCCCACCATTGGCGGGCAACTTGATTCGCCATCAGGCGGGCCGCGAACTGATTTCCGATGGCCCTGGGAGACAGGAAAATAATACCCGGCGCGGAAAATCCGTTGGGCGTGCCGTCCTCGGTTTCCACTAGCGTCAGATTGGCTTGCGGCGCCAGGCCGTACAGGCTGGTGAGGAAGCTCATGACTTTGCCGGTCTCGTCGCCATAGGTGTTGGCCATATTTTGTTTCTGGCGGAAATAAACGGACGTGGTCGCGCCTTCTGAATTCACTTTCACCGGATCGCCTTGCACCACGGCGATGCTGCCAGGAAACGATGGCTTGGTGTATTGGAAGTTGAAGGCCGCTTTGCCGGCGCCGCCTCCGGCTGACGATGCTGCCTGGGAGCTGCTCAAGCCGCTGGCGATTACCTGATAGCCGCTGGGTACCGTAATGTGAAGATCGGAGGTGAACCGATCCACCGAATAGCCGCTCACCGGAAACCAACGCGCCGGATACATCAGATACGCAAAATCGCTCTGGATGGCGCCAAACTTAATGCCGTAAATGGGCGATTCTTCCTGACCGGTCAAGCGCCCGTCGTAGCTGAAGGTCACAGTGGTGGGCTTGCCTTTGGCCAGCGGCGCGGGGAAGCTCAAACGAACGCTAAAATCCTGGGTAGACCGGGACGCTGGAATCTGGCGCCCGGAATCATCGACCACGCGCGACACGTTCAGCGCGTTGTTCAGCTCGAACGACACGCTGGAGAGGTCGTTGTCCAGCGGAATGAAGCGAACCTTGACGTTCGCGGTGAGCGTCTGTGTGCGCGGATTGACCTCGGCGTCGATCGAGTAATTGTCGACATCGATCCGACCGGACTTGCTCCCTCTGTCCTGCGCACGGAGCGGCGCTAAAGCGAGCGGCGCTACAGCCAACGGCCCGACAGCGAAGGACGCCAGCGCGATCACTGCCAGCAAAATCTTACGAAACATGCACCACTTCCTCTTTCGATTGCTTTTCGCCCAGGTGATTTTCAATGAGCGCCGCCGCCACTTCCAGCGGGTTATCCGCTCCCGAGAGACTTTCGGCGACTTCGGCCAAATCCCGCCGCATAGCTTCTCGCGCCGCTCTGTCTTCGAGCAGCGTAAGAGCTTCGTGCGCCAGACGTTCCGAGG
>Ga0302324_100029698_pt1 | contig 10347 bp, 9 predicted proteins | sample Palsa_T0_1_FD_201949 | JGI IMG/M metagenome (GOLD analysis project Ga0302324, IMG submission 201949) | Peat permafrost microbial communities from Stordalen Mire near Abisko, Sweden - Palsa_T0_1 | ecosystem: Environmental > Terrestrial > Soil > Palsa > Peat permafrost | place: Sweden: Abisko... | reverse complement strand
CAACACCGCCGCCACCTGTCGGGCGGTGCCCTCGGGGCAGTAGCTCCGGTCGTAGGCGGACTCCGCCCGGCGGGTCATCAGATCCACGTCGAAGGGAAACCCGGGCGAACTGAGCACCCTGTTCGACCGGAGGCTGGCCGCCACCGCCTCCTCCCGGCTGCGGGCGGCGGGGCGGAGAAGGGCGGCGAGGGCCTCGACCGTCGGGGCACCGACGGTGTGGTCCCCCGTGGTCGACATGACGGAGCACGCCGTGAGGACGTGCGTGGCATGATGGATGGCGAGAGCCTGGGTGATCATCCCCCCCATGGAGACCCCGACGACGTGGGCGCGCTCGATCCCCAGCGCGCCGAGCAGCGCGGCCGCATCGTCGGCCATGTCCTCCACCATGTACGGCACCGAACTGGCGTCCCCGCTCAACAGCGCGACGAAGTCCGGCACACCTTCGAACTTCGTCGAAAGACCCGAGTCACGGTTGTCGAAGCGAACGGTGAAGAAGCCGTGAGCCGTGAGCCGTTCGACGAACGCCTCGGGCCAGGTGATCAGCTGCTGACCCAACCCCATGACGAGGAGCAGTGCGGGGGCGCCCGGATCCCCGCTCGTCACGTACTCGATATCGATCCCGTTGACGTGTGCGGTCGGCACGATCTCCTTCCGTGGGTCGATGGTGCGCAGCAGGATGCCCGCGCTGATCGCCGCGCCGAGGGCGGCGCATACTAGGGATGCCGACCGACCCCGTCAAATTCACTTTGCCTATTTAACGTGCCTTTGCTGACTCCGTATAGAGGCAAATGCTCCCTGTATGGATCGATCATTCCGAGGTCAGCCACAGCCCGGGTACCCATACGCGCAGGTGAATGGCTATTTACGAACCCGAAGCCTTGGGCGGCGGCATCCCCTGCTACAGTGCCCGAGACAAAACCGAATCACACTTTCTGGTCGATGGGTGGAGCCGTCTACACGAGATTTTCCCAGAAAGTAATTCGTTTCAACCCACCGTAGACCTGTCCAGGTCTTGGCACGCCCCCCTCCACCTGGGAGGCGTGGAAGCAACGAAGCGAGGACACACCCAGGACCATTCCCGGGCCTTCACCAAACCGGCCGCACACCCTGCGGCGATATGCCAGAACGGACGACGCCTTCCCGCTCTCCGTTCGGGGCGCGAATGCAAAGGCCGGAGCCCGCCCCCACCGAGCAGAGCCTGGCGCCAGCGCGCGCCCAGACGAAGGGAGGTGCCGTGCGGACCCGCATTGCACTCACGACGGCAACAGCCGTCATCATAGGAATGACTACAGGAGTTTTCTCATTTGGCACGCGGCACGCCGTGTCCGCGGAGGCGGCGAGGCACCGACCGCACGCCGCCCACTCCACGGTGCTGTCCCACACTTCACTGGCCGGATTCGCCACCAAGGTGACGCTGCCGGCCGCATCGACGAAGCCGGCGGTACCTCCGCCAGCTCCAGCTCCAGCACCGGCTCCGGCACTTGCACCGGCACCGGCTCCCGCTCCAGCCCCGGCCCCGGCCCCGGCCCCGGCCCCGGCCCCGGTGGCGATCACCGATGCCGACAGTGTCGCCACGGCCGACTGGTCGTGCATCAGGGTGCACGAATCGAGCGACCGCTTCAACAGCCCGGCGGCTCCGGATGGTGCCTACGGCATCCTGCTGACCACCTGGCGCTCCTTCGGACTCGCCGGGTGGCCGTACCAGGCACCGGCGAGCCTGCAGGACGAGGTCGCATTGGAGCTGTACGCGCGGTTCGGGTTCCGTCCATGGAGCTCTCGCTTCGCCTGCGGTCTGTAGATCACGCCCCACCCAGGACGGCGGTGACCTGCCCCATGTCGAAGTAGTCCCGCCATGCGGTGATCTTCCCGTCCAGCACGTGGAAGGCACCCATGACGGGGAGGGGCGCCGACCGGCCGTTCACGGTGAAGTGGTCGGTCCGCTCGGTGAGCACGGTAGATCCGTCGCTCGCCAAATGGTGTATCTCGAACTCCACCTCTTCGAACATGTCCATGAACCCCTTCATCACAGCCATGGTGGCGTCTATCCCTTCGGCCGGATCCATCGGGATGTTGTGATAGACGACGTCCTCCGAGAAGAATGCCCGCATCGCCTCGGGATCCCGCCGACTTGCTGCAGCACAGAAGTCCCGCACGACTTGCTCGGCGCTCGGCATCTCTCTCCTCCGACTCCCTCGCTGGACAACCGATCAGGCTGCATCTCCCACGCTATCGATTCGTCCGCCAAGATGGAATGGTGGCCGTCGACGACCGTGCTCGCAGACGGGTCGCGCTGCTCACCCCCATGCGCCCGGAGCTCAGGGCCGTGGTGCGCGCCGGTGGTCTGGCTCGGATCTCCGGCAGTCCCGTGTTCTCCCACGCCGGCACCACCGGGCGCTGGTCCGTCGTGGCCGGGATCATCGGTATCGGTCCCGCATCGGCCCGTACGGCCACCGAGCGGATGCTGGAGCGGGGTCCCTTCGACCACGTGATGGTGGTGGGCATCGCCGCCGGCCTCGACCCCGCGCTCACCATCGGGGAGCTGATCGTCCCGAGCCAGGTCCGACTCGGTCCCCACGGGCCGCGCTACACCACCCATCCCCTGCCCGTCCGGACACCCGCAGGCGCCCTCATGACCCTCGACGGCCTCGTCTCCGAGGAGGCGGCCTGGCGTCCCATCCTCGACTCGGGTTACGGCGCCGTCGACATGGAGGCGGCCGGCGTCGCCGAGGTCTGCGAGCGGGCGGGCGTCGCATGGTCGGTCTACCGGGGGATCAGCGATCGCCCGGATGAGCACATCGTCGACCAGTCGATACTCGAGCTGAGCAAGCCCGACGGTTCGGCTGATCTGGTGGCCGTGGGCAGGTACCTGGCCCGAGATCCCCGCCGAGCCAGGACGCTGGCCCACCTCAACCGCTGCATGGGGCGGGCCGCCACCGTGGCCGCCGACGCGGCCTTCGGGGACCTGGCCCGCAGCTAGCCCTCGGGTTCCGCCGGTGGGTGACCGTTGCGCTCGGACATGCGGGCGATGACGTGCACGTCGATCGACTCGTCCGAGGCCATGCGCAGGATCTTCTGAATGACCGACCCGCGGGTGAACGACTGCCAGCGCGAGAGCTTCGAGGTTCCGAGGACGATCTGCGTGATCTGGTGATCGATCGCCATGGCCATGATGGTGGAGGCGACATCATCACCCTGCACCACCTGCCAGGTGGCGCCCACGTCGCGCACCAGTTCCTCGAGCCGCTCGGTGTTGTCCGACTTCGGATCCGCATCGCCGGAGACCACGTGCACGGCGAGGAGGTCCGCCTTCATGCGCGCTGCCATCCGGGCCGCCCGGCGGATGACGGTGTCGTTCCCCGGCGCACCGGTCACCGCCACGAGAATGCGCTCCGCCGTGTCCCAGACGTCGCTCGACGCCGAGGGCCCACGAGAGCGGAGGAACTCGAGCAGCTCCTCTTCTGTCTCGTCGGCCACGAAGCGCAGTGACAGTTCGCGCAACGCCACCAGGTTTTCCAAGCGGAAGAAGCCGGAGAGCGCCGAATGCACCTTGGCGGCCGGATAGATGTTGCCGTGCAACATGCGGCGGCGCAGCTGGTCCGCCGACGAGTCGATCAGCTCGAGCTGGTCGGCTCGTCGCACCACCCAGTCGGGTACGCGCTCACGAATGCTGACCCCGGTGATGTGCTCGACGGCTTCGGACAACGACTCGACGTGCTGAATGTTGACCGTGCTGATCACCGCGATCCCCGCGTCGAGAATGGCGAGGACGTCCTGCCAGCGCTTCGCGTTGGTCCCCGAGCCCGGCACGTTCGTGTGCGCCAGCTCGTCGATCAGGACGACCTCGGGACGGCGAGCCAGGACGGCAGCGAGGTCCAACTCCTCCCATGAAGAGCCCCTGTACTCCACCTGTTTACGCGGCACGACGGGCAGGGTGCGGAGCTGCTCGATGGTGTAGGACCGCCCGTGGGTCTCGACGAACCCGACCACGACATCGGTCCCCCGCTGGAAACGCCTCCACCCCTCGTCGAGCATGGCGCAGGTCTTGCCCACGCCGGCAGCCGCTCCCAGGTACACGCGGAAGCGGCCGGCGGGTCGAACCTCGTCTGGATCGGGTGTTTCCGTCGGCTCTGTCATGGATCGTTCGCTTCACCCGGTCCGTCGAGGTCGTCGGTACACTCGGTCGCGGGGAACTTATCCCGGGGAAAGACGTGACCGACGCGATGCGAAGCATGCATGCCCTCACCAGGGCGCAGTGGCGAGCCGTTCTCGGCACCGTGGTAGCCATCGCCGGGCAGGTCGCGCTGTTGGCCGTGATGGTGCCGTTTCGGGCCCATCTCAGCGTTGCCACTCCCCCCCTGGTGTTCGTCGTTCCGGTGGTCATCGGGGTGGTGGTGGGCGGCCTCGTACCCGGGGCGGTCGCCGCGGTCAGCGGCTTCCTCTTCTACGACATCTTCTTCATTCCGCCGTACGGCACGTTGACCGTCCGCGGCACGCAGAACTGGGTCGCCCTTGTCGTCTATGTGATCGTCGTGCTGGTGGTGACCCGCGTCGTGACCGCCCAGCAGGCCGCGCGGGAGGACGCCCAGCGCCGGGAGCGGGACGCCGACCGGCTTTTCGAGCTCTCCCAGACCCTGATCGGTGATCTCACCCTTTCGGAACTGCTCGAGCACATCGCCGGCACGGTGCAGGCCGTCTTCGCGCCGCGCTGGACGGCGCTCCTCCTGCCCGGGGTCGACTGGACGTCTCGATCCGAAGGCCCGGAGCTCTCCGTGGCCGCCCGGGCGGGACAGGAGCTCACGCCCGAGGAGATGGTCTCGCTCACCACCAGCAACGGGCAGACCCGATCGCTGGGCATGGCGGGAGGGTCCCCCGGCCGGGTCGCCGTGGCCCTGGTGGCCAGCAATCGACCGGTCGGACTGCTCGTCCTCCAAGAGGTGCAGTTCGCCCGCCGGGATCGGGCCCTGCTCGGGACGTTCGCCAACCAGGCCGCCCTCGCCGTCGAGCGGGCCCAACTGCAGGAGCAGGCCGTGCGCAGCCGGCTCCTCGAAGAGATCGACCGCTGGCGTGGGGCCATGATGGGCGCGGTCTCCCACGATCTGCGCACGCCCCTCGCCTCCGTCAAGGCGGCGGTGTCCAGCCTGCGCCGGGAGGACGTCATGCTGAGTGCGGCGGACCGGGCCGATCTGCTCGAACTGATTGAGCTGCAGTCCGACCGCCTGGCCCGGCTGGTGACCAACTTGCTGGACATGACCCGCATTGAGTCCGGCGCGCTGGCCATTCGGCCCATCCTCATTCCCCTCGACGAGCTGGTCGATGAAGCGCTCGCCGCCCTCAGCGGGCTCGTCCCGCCTGATCGTGTCTGCGTCGACACCGCCCCCGATCTCCCCTTGCTGGAGATCGACCATGTGCTGATAGGGCAGGTTCTGGCCAACCTCTTGGAGAACGCGGCCAGGCACAGCCCCATCGAGACGACCATCCGCATCGGCGCGCGAAGCGTTGCCGGGCCCGAGACACCGCTCGTCGAGATCTCCGTGGCCGACGAGGGCCCCGGGATCGCCAGCGAGGAGAGGGAGCGGGTCTTCGAGATGTTCAGCCAGAACAGTGGCGGGGCGAGGGCCGGGCTCGGGCTGGCCATTGCCAAGGCGTTCGTCGAAGCCCACGGAGGGTCCATCTGGGTCGCGCCCGACGTGACCCAGGGCGCTACCGTGGTCTTCACCGTGCCCGGAGCGGTGAGTGTGTCCCTGCATGCGTGATCCGAACGGAACGACATGACGAAGGTTCTCGTGGTCGACGACGACCCGGCGCTGGTCAAGGCGCTGCGGATCGGGCTGACGGCTCGCGGCGACAAGGTCACGACGACCCACTCGGGAGCCGACGCCATCAGCCAGGTGGCACTGCTCAGTCCGGATCTCGTCATCCTCGACTTGGGCCTCCCCGATCTCGACGGCATAGAGGTCTGTCGACGGATTCGGGAGTTCTCCCATGTCCCCATCGTCGTCCTTTCCGCCTACGGCGACGAGCGCCGCAAGGTCGAGGCGCTCGATGGCGGCGCCGACGACTTCATCACCAAACCCTTCGGAATGGCGGAGCTCGAAGCACGGCTCCGCGTGGCCATACGACATGCGGCCCCGCCGGCGGCGAATGGAGCCCCGTCGTCCCCCATCATCCGGGTCGGCGACCTGGAGGTCGACATGGTGCACCACATGGCGACGCTGCGAGGAACTGCGCTGTCCCTCACGAGCCGCGAGTTCGATCTCTTGGCCTACCTGGCGCGCTATGCCGGCAAGGTGTGCACGCACCACATGATCCTCAAGGATGTCTGGGGGGCCGGTTACGGAGCCGAGTCGAACTACGTGCGGGTCTACACCCACCGCCTGCGCAAGAAGCTGAACGACGACGAGGGCCGCATCCTGCGCACGGTGCCCGGCATCGGCTACCAGTTGATGGCCGACGCTCACTCCGACTGAGCCTCGTCGGGGACGAAGACGTAGTGGGGATTGAGCATGATGATGGTCTCATTCTCTATTGACGGGATCCCTTCCACGCGCAGACGAACCCCGGGCGCGAGGCCGGCGATCTCGGTCCGGCCCATGAAGCGGAGGGTGAGGGTGCCGGTCCCGTCGCTCAACTCGACGTGCAACCGGACCCAAGGCCGGACGTAGGCCCGCACGGCGACGACCCGCCCGACGAGGACGGCGGGTCTGCGGAGCACGACCGCCGCGATGGCGGTGCGCGTCATTTTTCCAGCTTGGCCAGTGCGTCGTTCAGCTGGAGTACGTCGATGTACGAGGTGCCCAGGAAGCCGAGCTCCGCACCCTGCGTCTGGCCGATGATCAGGTGCCTGAGCTGCGCGGCGGAGAGCCCGGTGGCCTTCGACACCATGGGGATCTGGACCAGGGCGTCCTGCTGGCTGATGTCAGGGTCGTACCCGCTGCCCGACGTCGTCACCAGGTCGGGTGTCGGGTTGACGCCGCGCGCCTTCCAGTAGGCCACCAACGCCCGCGTGTTCTGCAAGAGGGTCTTGGAGCGAGGCCCGAGGTTGGTCGCCCCCGACTCGCCGGCGTTCAGGACGCCGGGATGGCCGGGGATGTTGTTGGCCGCGAGGGGGTTGTCCCCCCCGCCGGCGGCCGGCTTGAGCGAGCCGGCGTAGGGGCCGAGGGCGTCGGGACGGCCCTGGAAGACGCAGCTGCCCAGCAGGTGGCCCGGGCACTTGGCCTGGGACCAGTTCTGCCCGATGAGGGTCGACCCCTTTGAGGTGATCGACCCGTCGGCCTGGTGCGTGAAGAACAGCTGGGAGATGCCGGTCCCGACGAAGGCGAAGACAAAGGTCAGGACGAGGACGACGACGCATAGGACGACCGAACGGCGGAGGTGGACGAGCATCAGGCGGTCTCCATCAGTAGGCGTGCAGCGCGACGAGGATGAGGTCGATGAGCTTGATGAAGATGAACGGCACGATGATCCCGCCCACCCCGTAGATCCATACGTTCCGGCGCAGGATGGCCGCCGAACCGGCGGCGCGGAACTTGACACCCCGCAATGCGAGGGGAATCAGGGCCACGATCACCAGCGCGTTGAAGATGACGGCCGACAGGACGGCGCTCTCCGGCGTGTGCAGGTGCAGGATGTTCAAGGGCTCGATCTGGGGATAGGTCGCCACGAAGAGGGCGGGGATGATGGCGAAGTACTTGGCCACGTCGTTGGCGATGGAGAAGGTGGTGAGGGAGCCCCGGGTGATGAGGAGCTGCTTGCCGATCTCGACCACGTCGATCAGCTTGGTGGGGTTGGAGTCGAGGTCGACCATGTTGCCGGCCTCCTTGGCCGCCGTCGTCCCGGTGTTCATGGCGACGCCCACGTCGGCCTGGGCCAGGGCAGGGGCGTCGTTGGTCCCGTCCCCCGTCATGGCGATCAGCTTCCCGCCCTCCTGCTCGGACTTGATCAGCGCCAGCTTGGCCTCGGGCGTGGCCTCGGCCAGGAAGTCGTCCACGCCCGCCTCCTCGGCGATGGCCGCCGCGGTGAGCGGGTTGTCGCCGGTGATCATCACGGTGCGGATGCCCATGGCGCGCATCTCGGCGAACTTCTCCCGGATGCCCTCCTTGACCACGTCCTTCAGCTCAATCACCCCGACGATGTCCGGACCGTCGGCCACCACCAATGGAGTGGAGCCGGCGCGCGACACGCGTTCGACGACCTGATCGAGGCCTTCGGGCACGATGCCACCTTGCTCGGTGACCCAGCGCTTCACCGATTCGGCCGCCCCCTTGCGCACCTGGCGGGGCCCGAGGTCGAGACCGGACATGCGGGTGGTGGCGGAGAAGGGCACGAAGGCGTGATCGCCTTCGAGTTGACGCTCCCGGATGTCGAAACGCTCCTTGGCCAGCACCACGATGGAACGACCCTCAGGCGTCTCGTCGGCCAACGAGGCCAGCTGCGCCACGTCAGCCACGTCCCGCTCGGCGTGGGCGCCCACGGGATAGAAGTCCGACGCCATGCGGTTGCCCATGGTGATAGTGCCGGTCTTGTCCAACAGGAGGGTCTGCACGTCACCGGCTGCCTCCACCGCCCGGCCGCTCATGGCCAGGACGTTCTTCTGGACCAGCCGGTCCATGCCGGCGATGCCGATGGCCGAGAGCAGGGCGCCGATGGTGGTCGGGATCAGGCACACCAGCAGGGACACCAGGACGACCACCGAGACCGAACCCCCGGCGTAGTGGCCGAAGGTCTGCAGGGAGACGACCACGGGGATGAAGATGATGGTGAGCACGGCCAACAAGATGGTCAAGGCGATCTCGTTGGGGGTCTTCTGCCGGTTGGCCCCCTCCACCAAGGTGATCATGCGATCCAAGAAGGTGTGCCCGCGCTCGGCGGTGATGCGCACCACGATCCGGTCGGAGAGGACCTTGGTCCCACCGGTCACCGCCGAGCGGTCGCCCCCCGATTCGCGGATGACCGGGGCCGACTCACCGGTGATGGCCGATTCGTCGACCGAGGCGATGCCTTCGACGATCTCGCCGTCCGAGGGGATGAGGTCGTTGGCCTCGCAGACGACCATGTCCCCCTTGGCCAGCTCGGCGGCCGGTACCAGCGACTCGGTCCCGTCGGCGTTCAGACGCCGGGCCTCGGTCTCCGAGCGCATCTTGCGGAGCGTGTCGGCCTGCGCCTTGCCCCGTCCCTCGGCCATGGCCTCGGCGAAATTGGCGAAGATGACCGTCAGGAACAGCCAGATGGTGATGGACCAGGTGAACTTCCCGGGATGGGCGATCGCCTCTATGAGGGTGATGACCGAGCCCACCAGCACGGTAAACATGACCGGATTGCGGAATTGGACCCTGGGGTCCAACTTGGTGATCGAATCGATCAGGGCCCGGCGGAGGATCTCACGGTCGAAGAGGCTGCGGGCCTCGGCCACGCCGTGGGCCTGCGTCGCTGGTGTCGGTTGACCGGGCTGGCTCGTCGTCGTCGTCATTAGAAGAACTTTCCGTGGCTGAGCTGCTCGACGATCGGGCCGAGCGAGACGGCGGGGAAGAAGGTGAGGCCACCGATGATCACGATGACGCCGATGGTGAGGCCGACGAACATGGTGTTGTCGGTCTTGAAGGTCCCGAGCGACTCGGGCACGACGTTCTTGGCGGCCAGTACACCCCCCAGGGCGAGGGCGGGGATCATGATGCCGTAGCGGCCGATCATCATGTCGATCCACCCGATGATGTTGTAGAAGGGGGTGTTTCCGGTAAGGCCGCCGAAGGCCGAGCCGTTGTTGTTGCCCTGCGAGGTGAGCGCGTAGAGGATCTCGGTGAACCCGTGGGGGCCCGCGTTCTCGGGGCCGGCCTGCCCGGCGTGGATCGACACGGCGACGGCGGTGAAGACGAGCACGATCAGCGGCATGACCAGGGCCCCCAGCCCCGCGAGTTTGATCTCCGTGGCCTGAATCTTCTTCCCCAGGTACTCCGGTGTTCGCCCGATCATGAGCCCGCCGATGAACACGGCGATGATGGCGTAGATGAGGATGGTGTAGAGGCCGCTCCCGGTGCCTCCGGGCGTCACCTCACCGAGCATCATGCCGGTGAGCAGTCCCATGCCGCCAATGGGCGTGAACGAGTCGTAGGAGGCGTCGGCCGAGCCGGTGGACGTGTTGGTCGAGGCCACTCCGAACAGGGCGGTGCCGGTGTCGCCGAAGCGCACCTCCTTGCCCTCGGTGTTCCCCACGTTTGCATGCACATCGGCCGTCGCTATCGCTGGGTTCTGCTGGTGTTCGGCGATGCTGGTGAAGGTGACCCAGGTTCCGAAGATGATCACCATGGCCGCCAGGAGGGCGGCACCGTGGCGGACGCTGCCGACCATCTTGCC
>Ga0302324_100029692_pt1 | contig 10349 bp, 8 predicted proteins | sample Palsa_T0_1_FD_201949 | JGI IMG/M metagenome (GOLD analysis project Ga0302324, IMG submission 201949) | Peat permafrost microbial communities from Stordalen Mire near Abisko, Sweden - Palsa_T0_1 | ecosystem: Environmental > Terrestrial > Soil > Palsa > Peat permafrost | place: Sweden: Abisko... | reverse complement strand
TGCAGGACGAACCGGGGAAGACGTGCCGAAAAGCTGGGCCGATAGTCGATGACAGCCTCGAGCCGCGTACGCCCATAATCCACCAGGTAGAAGCCCACGTGGGTGCGGCGAACCGCGGCGCGTGAGCCGTCGGAAACAGCAGCGGCCTGGAGGCAGAGATCGATAGCGGCTTCCGCGACTTCCGCTTCGGTAAGAGCGCTATACTTGGCCAGGTCGGCGAGCGCCTTGCGGTATTGTTCACGGCTTTCGAAATCCATTCGGGAATAGGCGCCGGCTGGGTCGCGCGCCAACACGTGGTGCGTATGACTCACGGCCTCGAAAAGATCTTTCCAGGGTGTTTCGCCGATTCTTCTCAGGCTGGTCAGCAGAACTGGCCATTGGGACGCCTCGGCTTCGATCAAGCGGTCGAGCAGCGCCAGTTGAAGCGCCGGCTTCAGCGTCCAGATTTCTCCAATTTCGAGGTCCGCTGTCTCCTGGTATCCCTCCAGAAAGGCGGTGAGCTCCTGTTCGTTGAAGCCCTGGCCGCCGGTTTCGAGGTATGACCGCGCCAGCAGGCAGACGCAAGGCGTCTCGGCGCCAGACTGATCCCGCACCACACGCAACTGCCGCATTCCCAGGGCGAATTCACGAGTTTCCTTCTCTGCCCCCAGGATCAAACGGAAATTGTCGAGCACCCACCTGGCGTTATCCCGTTCGGGAAGGGCCGTGGCTCGTGCAATAAGGTCCTGGACCCGGCTGCGGCGGTTGGGCTGGGCTGTTCGCGTCCGGCCGCGCGGTCTCGTGTCCCCATGCGCGCGGCCCAGCGCGGCTCCTGCCTCATGCCATTGCCGCTGGCTTGCGTCCGCCGTGGCGGGCGGTGGATCGGTGGCGATAATGGGTTCGTGTATCATCGATAGCTCGACGCTTGAAGTTCAAACATGGCTGCGTACTGGCCCCCCAGCGAAACCAACTGTCGATGGCTCCCCTGCTCGGCGATCTTGCCGTTTTCCAGGACTACGATCCGGTCCGCCATTCGTACCGTGGAAAACCGGTGCGAAATCAGCAGAGCTATCTTGCCCTCAGTCAGCTCCGCGAAGCGCTGGAACACGTCATACTCGGAGCGGGCATCCAGGCTGGCGGTGGGTTCGTCGAGGATCACCAGTTGGGCGTCGCGAAAATAGGCGCGGGCCAGCGCTATCTTCTGCCACTCACCGCCCGAGAGGTCCATACCTCCCTCGAATCGCAGCCCAAGCAATTGCTCGTAGCCTTTCGGTAATTACGGGATTACCTCATCGGCCAGGCTTTTCTGAGCGGCATGGCGTACTGCCCCGTCCTGGGCCAGTTCGATGCGCCCCACGGCGATGTTCTCGCGGGCCGTCATTTCGTAGCGCATGAAGTCCTGAAAAATGACTCCGATCTGGCTGTGCAGATCCTCCATGCTGTATTCGCGCAAATCCACGCCATCCAGCAGGATCCGCCCCTCAGTCGGATCGTACAACCGGGTCAGCAATTTCACGAGCGTGGTTTTGCCTTCCCCGTTCTCCCCGATCAGGGCGACGCGCTCTCCCGGTTCCAGCCGGAAATCCAGCCGGTCCAGAATGAGGCGCCGGCCGCCGGGATAAGAAAACGTAACTTTTTCGAAGGTGAAGCCATCCCGAATCGGGCGTGGCGCGGGTAGCGCACCCGGCTTTGAGCAGATCTTCGGGCCCACTCGCAGGAACTCCACCAGGTCCGTGAGAAACAGCGATTGGTCGGCAATGCTGGAAAAAGTGGAGAAGACGTTTTGAATGTTAGTGCTGGCGCCCGCGATGGCTCCCGCAAGGAATTGCAGCGTGCCCCAGGTCAATGCCCCGCTAACGGTGCGATAAATCACATAGGCGTAAGCGCCGTAGTAGCCGGCCGTGGTCACCAGCGACAGCGCTGCCCCCGCCCACAGCCGGCGGCGAGCCAGCCGGACGTTCTCGTCGTAGATCCCGTTAAACAAACGCTGGTATTCGCCGGACAGGAAACCGCTCAAGCCGAAAAGCCGCAGTTCCTTCGCCGATTCTTTGCTGGCGCCTATGGTACGCAAATAATCCAACTGGCGCCGCCTCGGCGTCTGCCGGATGTTCTGGGCGTATCCGAGAAACGCGAAATGACTTTCGCCGAGAAACGCCGGCACCACCGCTATCACCAATATCGCCAAAAGCCACGGCGAGAACCAGAAGATCCCGAGCGACAGGCTGACCGCCGCCACTATTTGCTGGCCGACCGAGCCGATAGCCTGGATCATCGCGATGCGGTCGGTCGCTTGCACCCGCGCCCGCTCGAGTTTGTCGTGGAAGAGGGGGTCCTCATACGAGGCCAGATCGAGCCGCGAAGCATGCTCCATCACCAGCAAACTCACGTGGCGCGTGAAACGGTCGGCGAGCAGCGAATCGAAATACCCGATCGTCCGGCCCGCGGTCGCGCCTAGAGCGGCCAGCGCAAACTCTGCACCTACCAGCCACCAGAAATGCACCGGTAGCGGGCGTCCCACGTAGTGCGCCTGAACGGCATCGAGAATCTTCTTGGACACCGTCAGCATCGCTACCGGGATCAGCGCGGCGACCAGACGGAAGGACAATACGCCGCAGACCACCGCCCGGCCGGACCCCCAGACAATCCTGATAAGCGAAGGAATATGATGGAGCGCCCGGAATCGTTCTTGCCAACTGCCCTTCAGAGTTAACGTCGGAGACATCCCATTCTTCCTGTCGGAGTCCTAAGCAGCGGGGTATTCATGCATCCGGAATGCCGTTTGAGTAGCTTTGAAAAACAAGTCGCAGCGCGCCCGTAAGTGCGAAATTTTTACGCGCTCTACCGGCCGGGAATGTGCTATGGAGTGTAAGGTTCGAATCCGGCCCGCTCCATACCGCGCCGAGCCTCCGGATTTTTCATGAACGTGTCCCACACGAACCCCGTGCGGGCGTTCTCCGCCATCAGGATCGTAATCCCGGTATCGATGCCGACCACATCGGTGTCATACCATTTCTTGAGCGGATTGAAGGCATTCACGAAGCCGTAGCGGCACCAGGCGCCGTCACTGTAGCGGCTCTTCATCGTTCGCAGGACTCGCAGGCACTCCTGGGGAAGAAACGGCAGCGACCCGCCGGTCGCGCTGGGGACCACCGTCCCGTCGATGGGACCCATGGCAGGAGGCCCGCCCCAAGCCACGTATCCCTGCACCGAGTCTGAAGCGGTGATGCCCCATAGATCGTCGCTGTAGTCGGGAAACTGCGCCGCCAGTTCCAGGCAGAAGCGCCGATGAACGTCGGTGGCGATGACCGAGTTCCGGAAATAGTCCGCGAAGCGGTCCCGCTTTCCCCGGAAGTCGAACCACGCCTGCGAGTATTGATGGACAAATAGCGGAGGCGCAAATGCCCCGATATAGCGAATTCCATCGTATTCGAAAATTGTTCGCTTCCAGGCATTCCACGCTTCCGGCGGTAAAGGATGCGCCGAAGATCCCAGGCCCAAAAGGTACATCATCATCAATTCGCTGTAGCCATCCCACCAATAAGGCAGGAAGCCGGCTTCGGGCATCCATCCGTGCGGCAGCATCGCGGTATCCTCGGAAAGCCAGTTCCAGTCCACCCGGTTGAAGATCGAGTAAGCCAGATCGCTGATCTCCTCATGATGAAAGAATCGGTGGCAAGTGAGTACCCCGCACAGCAGGATGGCGGTATCCACCGAAGAAGCTTCCGAGTCCCACTCTCGTTCCCCGGTATTCATGTCGGCGAAATGAAAGAAGAACCCCCGATGGTGCGGCAGCCTCTTCCAGAGAAAACGGAGAGTCGCTAACGCGCGGTCGCGGGCTTGCGCGTGGGGAAGATAGCCGCGCTTTTCCCCGATGCAGAGGGCAGTGAGGCCAAAACCTGTGGCCGCTATGCTAGCCACCACGCCATGATCGTTACCGCGCACGTTGAAGCGATCTCTCACTAAGCCGGTTTGCGGATTGCCTTGCTCCCAGAAATAGAGATAGTTGGCGTGCTCGAGTTCCTCAAGGAACTTGTCATCCTCGTCGGAAAAGGGCGCCCGTGTTTCCGAGCCGCGCAATAGCGGCATGGCGCCGAGGCCACCCAACAGGGTTACCTGCCTTAGCAGATTACGGCGCGAAATAATCCGCCCGCTCACACGATTCCACAAGGCCAAGTTTAGCAAAAATTGCACGGCCGGGAATTGCGAGTGACTGGAGCCCGCCGGGCTCCTGCCGCTTGTCGTAAAATAATTCTCGTGAGCGGTAAGAAGACCTTCGTGCTGGGCGCTAGCGCAGGCCTGGTAGCGTTGGCTCTCATCCTGTTAACCCACTTCGTTAACAAAAATCCGATTTACATCCGCGGTGCGGTTGTGGCCAGCGACCCGGATCCTGCTAAGGAGCTGCCGGTCGGCGACGTGGAAGTCACACTCATCAGCGGCCTGGACGCCACTGCAGTCCGCACCGACGCTTCAGGATTCTTCATTATTCCTGTTCCCCTGCGGCGGCGCGTGCGCCTGGGTCTACCGGTCACGCTCAACTTCCGCCATCCCGACTACGAGCCCCTCGACTTGCATAACGTTACGGGGGACAATTTGTATATCGCGCACCTGACCCCGGTCGTCCGCGCCGCGCTGGCACAGATTCACGGCCCCGAAATAAAAGTCGCTAAGATCGTGGCGAGATATTCGATGGACACCACGTCCGTGGTCAACATCGGAAGTGCGGTGAAGAGCTTCCAGGTGGTCAATGCCGGTAACGTCCCCTGTAATGGACAACCTCCCTGCTCCCCGGATGGCAAATGGAAGGCGGCCATTGGGACGGCGGTTTTGGACGCGGGCCGCGGCAATGAGTTTCACAATGCCCGCGCATCCTGCATCGCTGGACCATGTCCTTTTACCAAAATTCAGGACAATAACTTCTCGCGCGACAGCCGCACTCTGCGAGTCTCCGCCCTGAGCTGGTCCGACACGGCCACCTTTCTGTTGGAAGCGGAGGTCTATAAGCCGATGACCAGTGATGTTCTCCGGAGGTCCTACCCTGTGACCTTTGACCGTGCCTTGACCTTCACTTTACCGGCAGCCGCGGATGGCGTAAGCATCGAGGCCGAACTCAACGGAACCATGATCGTCTTCCCTCTTGGCCCGAAACTCTTCCTGAGCTGGGCTAATTGCCAGTTCCTAGTAAATAACGATCAGACCAAGGTTTACCGGTGTGAGCTCAAACCCGGATACCGGTTTTTGTAGGGTCGCGTCAGGCCAGCCGGAGATGGCCGCTCCGGATCACGGAAGGATCTGCACCAGCGCGAGCGCGTGCGGCTGTAAAGTGAGTGACACGATCGTTGGATTGCCGGGGGCGAGATCCTCGGTAACGGCATCCGGCAACCGGGCCGCATCCCGAATCTGCCGCACCTGCAGGCGAGTGGGGAACGCGGGGCGGCCCATGGCTTCCCATGCCGCGAGCGGCGAGCCGTGCCGGTTGTCCACAATCCGAATGCGGGCGTGTTGCAAGCCGTTCAGGCCAGTAACCGCCAAGCGAATGTCGCGCGGCGTGCCGGCCTCTTCGGGCGCCGCATAATTCCAGACGGCAATGGCCAACGTGCCTTCCGCGTCGCGGGTGACCAGCGCGTCGCTGGACGCGGACGGGATACGCGTGCTTCCCAGCATGTGCAAGAGCTGGAAGGCGTTGAAGGCCGCTTTCGGAATGTGATCCTCGGCGATCAGGCCGTAGCCACCGTAGAAGGGAGTCTTCACCACGCCCTGCTCTTCGAATACATCCGAGAAAGTCCAGTAAGACATCGCCGCGGTGAGCCCGTCGCACTGCCGGATATTGTTCGCCAGCCAGGGTCCCATGAAGGCGGAATCGGTAACCGCGACTTCGCTCATATAAGTTGCGTTGTATTCGCTCCAGTAGATAGGGAGATCGGGCCGCGGCGAGGCATGCACCTGGTCGTACACTTTCTTCGCCGCCCGTCCTACCATCTCGTTGCGGGGAATACTTTCGTGTGTGCCGAAGACGTCCTCTGAACTGTCATTCGCGTAGACGTGCGTAGACACGAAGTCAACCGGCGATTTGCTATCCACGCAATGGCGAATGAAACGATCTACCCAGGCTGCCTGCGCGGTAGACGGCCCACCTACGCGTAAGTTCGGGCTCACGGCTTTGATGGCGCGCGCAGTATGATCGTATAGCTCATAGTAAGTAGCTTCCTTCGGTTGGCCGGACCAAAAATCCAGGTTAGGTTCGTTCCAGACTTCGAAGTACCACTGATCCACTTCCGGCTCGCCGTACCGCTCCACCAGGTGGCGAGTGAACTGTGCGATGAGCTCGTCCCAATGCGCGTAATTGTTGGGAGGAGACACCAACGGCCGGTACCAGAACGGGTGCGGGGTCAGCGACGAGGCCAGCTTGCGCGGCATGAAGCTCAATTCGACGAACGGGCGGACATTCCGCTCTAACAGGCCGTCATAGATCTGGTCGAGATACGAGAAGTTGTAAACGGGCCGACCCTGCGCGTCTTCATCGTAGATGCCGATTTCGTCGTGGAGAATGGCGTGAAAACGGACGTACTGAATGGAGGTAGCCGCACGTACCGCATCCAGATCGCGGCGGTACGATTCCCGTAGCGAGAGAGCGGCGCGCCCGGAGCCGAAAATGAGCTCCCAAAAGTGCGGGAAGGGCCGGGATGCAGCTTGGGCGTCGATTGCGATGGTCTCGACTTGCGCGGGGGCCGGGGCCAGTTGCAGAGCCGCGGTGAGAATCAACAGGAATGCGCGAATCACGCCGCCCATGACCGCCCGCTGGAAGGTGAAGCGAGCCAGCCGTTCCAGCCCGCGCCCCGCCGTTCCGCCTGCATGGCCTCGATCCTCTCTTTTCACTAGACCGCTTTTACTTAGCTGCAATCATAAAGGTAGCGGCAAAAAATTGTCAATCGAGAACAGTAACGAAAAAGGCAATTTCGCGGCTGGCCGACGGCGCGAGAAGCTCGGGCGTACGGAAGCTCACCCTTCCCGCGCTCGTTTGCAACCCGTACCCGTCTTAGCACACACCCATCACCCGGTGATAGCCTGTACTGGATGAAAGTCGCACGCATACATGGACACGGCGGCCCGGAAGTGCTGGTTTACGAAGACGCTCCCGAGCCCCAGATTAGAGCTAACGAAATTCTGCTGCGGGTGCGCGCCTGCGCCCTGAATCATTTGGACCTGTTTGTGCGCGGCGGCATCCCGGGCATGACCTTCCCTATGCCGCACGTGCTGGGAAGCGATATCGCGGGCGAAGTGGTGCGCGTGGGCGAACTCTGCGAGCGCGTACAGCCCGGCTGGCGCGTGCTGCTCTCGCCCGGCCTGAGCTGCCGTCAGTGCAGCCAGTGTGTGGCGGGCCAGGACAGCCTGTGCCGCCGCTATACTATGTTCGGCTACCGCGTCGATGGCGGCAATGCTGAATTCCTGGCCGCGCCGGAGTATAGCGCCATCCAGATTCCGCACGACATGAGTTTCGAGGAAGCCGCCGCCGTGCCGCTGGTGTTCCTGACCGCGTGGCACATGCTGATGGCCCGCGCGCACCTCGAGCCCGGCGAGGATGTGCTGGTGCTGGGCGCTTCGAGCGGGGTCGGCTCGGCAGCTATCCAGATCGCCAGGCTGTTCCAGTGCCGCGTGATCGCCACGGCGGGCGGCGAAGCCAAGATGGCCAAAGCACGGGAGCTCGGGGCCGACCATGTTATCGATCATTAGCGTGGAGTCGCTGGCGCCGGCCGGCCGCCTGGTCACTTGCGGCGCCACCACCGGCTACGACGCAAAACTGGATCTGCGCTTTTTGTTCAGCCGCCAGCTCTCACTGCTGGGATCGTTCATGGGGACGATGGGTGAGCTGCACCGCGTGTTGCAGTTTGTCTTCCGCAAGCAGCTCAAGCCGGTGATCGACCGCGTGTATCCGCTATCGGAAATCCGCGCGGCCCACCAGAGGTTGGAGAATAAGGAGCAGTTTGGGAAGGTGGTGGTGACGCCGTGAGCTTGCACCGCTCGAAGTAACCGCTAAAGGTCTCTGTTGAGTCCGCCGATGGATGGGCTGAGGAACGGAATTCATGACATCAGTCAACTGGAACAACAGCGCGTTACCGGAAACCTACGCGCCTCCTGCATCGCCCAAGGCCGTCGGGTCCGGGGCAAGTTTGTCATCGGGGGCAGCGGGCGGCACGGCGCAGACACCGGATGTGCCGGCAGACACTTTGCATCTCAGCTCGGCGGCGCTGCGGGAAATAGCGCTGACCGGACGGGTTGCCCTGAACGAGCAGGCTGGCAACATCACCAGCCAACAGGCCGCCCAGCTCAATGGCCAGACATCCTCCATCCAGAGCCAGATCGCGGCGGACAAGCAGGCCAACGGAGGCACGCTTTCATCCTCCGATGCGCAGGCCATCCAGCAGCTTCAGAACCAATTGAGCCAGACGGTTTACAGCGATGCGCACAACGGCGCCGCTGCGCCCACGGATCCGGATGGTACCAAGGCCGGGGCCCGCGAGGCTGTGCAGGCCGGTCGCATAGCGCTCAACGAGACGGCTGGAAGTCTGAGCAGCGATCAAGCTAAGCAACTGAGTTCACAACTAGACACGATCCATCAGCAGATCGTCACCGACGAGCAGGCGAATGGCGGATCTCTGAGTCCGGCCGACGCCCAAGCGATCAATCAAGCGCAGAGCCAGCTCGGCCAGCAGATCTACGACGCCGCGCACAGCACCAGCTCACCTGCCTCGGCGTAAGCGCTATTTCACGGGAGTCAGCTTGTAGAGTCCCGAGGCGTGCGGCGCGACCTGAAAAGTATACGCCGCATGGACCGCTCCGAAGCCGGGGCGGTCCCAGAGGTCGCGCGGCATGCAAGTCTCAGGCATGTGGAGCGCACGAGGGCGGGAAATTATCGTCGCCCGGCAGGTCGCCAATGGCCCTTACGGTACTGCAACCTGCGTGTTAGCCGAGATCGGCGAGGCGTCGTTGCCCGTATCGGTCGCCTGGACCGCATAGTAATATGTCGCCAGGGGAGATACGGAGTAATCGACATACGATGCCGTCGCGCGAACGGCAACCTGGCTCAGGTTGTTCGGCGATATACCCCTGTAGATCTGGTAGCTCGCGATCGGCAGGCCATTGGCTACTACCGTCTCAGTCCAGTTCACCGTAACCTTGGTGCTGGAGTTCGCCGTGGCTACAACGGCAGTAGGCGCGTTGGGAGTTGCATACGTAACGGCCGATACCGGGGCAGACATGGCTGAAAGATCGCCTGCCGTATCAGCCGCCAGCACGGCGCAGTAGTACGTCGTCCCGGCCGCCAGGTTATTATAGGTATAAGAACTGTTTAGCGTAGCGGCGACCTTGGTCAAACCGCCGGGCGCCTGACCGCAGTAAACCTGGTAGCTCCCGATCGGCAGGCCATTGGGTGGAACGCTATCTGTCCAGCTCAGGCTGATCCTGGTGCCAGAGGTTGGCGCCGCCGCCAGGTTCGTGGGTGTGTTGGGCAGCGGCAGCGTGCTGGCCGAAGCGATGGCTGACATTGCCGAGACAAAGGAGCCCTGGGTTGCCTCTACACCATAGTAATAAGTAGTGGATGGAGTGAGGGTATAGTCCGTATAAGATAGAGTCGTACCGTGTACGGTCGAAACCTGGAGAAGGCCCGCCGGCGAAGTCCCTCGAAATATCTCATAGCTGGACACGCCCATGGGGTCCTGAGATGCGGACCAAGTCAAGGTGATCCCTACGGGGGAGTAAGGCGTCGCCACCACATTCGCGGGCGCAGTCGGCGGTATAGTGTACTCCGTCGCCAGGGCCAGTGTCGCTGAAGAGAGTGACGTGTTCCCGGCCAGATCGAATGCTTGAATCTGGTAGTTGTATGTCGTGGATGTCAAGAGTCCCGAGTCTTTGTATTGGGGCACGCTGCTGTTCGCGATCCAGAGCCCATTGCGAATCACGTTGTAACCGGCCACGCCGGTGTCGTCCGTGGAAGCGTTCCAGGCCAAATTCACAGTGGTCAAAACAGCGCTTCCCGTCAGGTTGAGCGGGATCGAAGGCGTGATAGTGTCCGGCGGAGAGACCAGCGAATTGTAATAGCTCATTCCGGTGGTGGTGTAGGCGGATGCCAGGTTCGCCGTCTGTGCCAGTGTGGTCTCGGCATTGTCGATGGTAATGTCCGTGCAGCTCGTCGTGGTACACGTGCAGTTCGCCGCGCCGCCGTTCGCCGTGGTGCCGCCGTAGGTCTGATAGCCGAAGAAATAGTCCGGTTCGCTGGGCGACTGGTAGAGCATCTGGGTGTAGTTCGCCAGATTCTGCATGGTCTGCAGGAACAAAGTGTTCACTGGCGCCCAAAAGCTGAACGGATCGCGTGCCCA
>Ga0302324_100029691_pt1 | contig 10349 bp, 6 predicted proteins | sample Palsa_T0_1_FD_201949 | JGI IMG/M metagenome (GOLD analysis project Ga0302324, IMG submission 201949) | Peat permafrost microbial communities from Stordalen Mire near Abisko, Sweden - Palsa_T0_1 | ecosystem: Environmental > Terrestrial > Soil > Palsa > Peat permafrost | place: Sweden: Abisko... | reverse complement strand
CAGATCACCAACGACCTGAACGTCTATTCGGGCATCAGTCTCACGGCCGATGCCAGGACCATCGCCACCACGCAAAATAACTTGAACGCAAGATTCGCAGAACTCCCTCGGGCGGGGTCCCTCGACGAAGACCAAACCGGCGAACTGGTGTGGTTCAGCTGGCTGGATAACGACACAATTGTGGCCAATGGCGCCGGGAATGTGAGGCTCATCAATCTTCTCAAACACGAGACGACCGCGGTGAATGTAAAGAACGGATTTTTGTTCGGCCAGCCCTCTTCTTGTGGCCGGGACACGATGGTCCTTGTCGGCGCCGCCCTCGAAGGGGATACTCGTCGCGTCTATTCACTCCATCTTGATGGCAGCGGATTGACGCAGCTGACGAAGGGACCGATGGATTCATTTCCGGAGTGCACGGCAGACGGCGAATGGTTATTTTACGCCGATGCCACCGAAGAGAAAAACTCGATCCTGATGCGGCAGTCCCTTCGGGGTGGGTCTCCGCAGAAGGTAGCGCAAGGGCGTATATGGTTTGACGTTTCTTCCGATGGCAAATTGCTGGCAACTGCTGCGGTTGAAAAAGGTGCGCCCCTGCAGATCGTTGCGCTCGATTCTCTGCGAACGATTCGAAGCTTCTCCACACGTGATTTTGATGATTTTAAACGCTTCGCGTTTTCGGCCGACAACAAGAGCATTTTTTACGTGAGCGAGAAAGGCTCGGAGGCAACCATTTGGCGGCAACCACTGGACACATCGAGTCCAGTGAAGGTGGCCAGCCTGCCAGGAAGGACGGTGAATTGGATTCGGCCATCTCCTGACGGCAAAAAGCTTGGCCTCATCCTCGAGGCGCCGACCTCAGAGGCTGTCCTTCTCCACGATATCCGGTGATTCGCTCCACGAGCACCTGCGTCGAAAGCCAACCTCGCCACTTCGGCCGGCATCTATTTGCACGGGAATATGCGAGGGAACCGGATGAAAAAGATCTACAGGATTCTGGCTGTCACCACGTTAAGCGCAAGCCTGATCGGCCCTATATCGTTTGCCCAGGATCATCATGACGACGATCATCATGACAATTATGTTCGTCATGATGAATGGAAGAAGGGCTACCACATGAAACAGGAAGACTGGCACAGGGCGCAACCAGTTGACTACCGGCACTATCATCTAAGCGCTCCGCCTCGCGGTTATGAGTGGCGGTCGGTGGATGGTAACTATGTGCTTGCTGCTATCGCTACCGGTGTCATTGCTTCTGCTGTTGTTGCCTCGACGGTTCACTAGAGTAACGGGAACGCGTGGTAAGGGCACGGCTTTGGCCGTGCCCGTCGTGCGTGTATGTGCTAAGAGCTTGTCCCGGATATTTTCGTCGAGATCCCCACGAAGGCGTCATCCTGAGCGGAGCGCGTCACGGATTTGTCTCGTGACACAGTGCTTGTAGCGCGGAGTCGAAGGAACCCCCGCGGTGCTTGCGGTGCTTAATGTTGCCACGCTGGCTGGGCTTTTTCGACAACAAAACCCGTGCACGACATCGGCATATCTTTGCAATTTCTTGGGGCTCGCGCTAGAGAAAGACCGTGGCGGAACCGCGCGGTGGGCTTCAGTGGTTGAAAAGGTTCGGGCGGCGTGGATAGGATAAGTACCGCGGGGGTCCTTCGACTCCGCGCTACAAGCACTGTGTCATGCGACAAATCCGTGACGCGCTCCGCTCAGGATGACGCCTTCGTGGGGCGAATTGAAGAAAGGGATCCCGTCGAATGGAGAAGATGGACGATGCTGCCTTTAAACAACTCATCCGCGCCGCGGTGACGGTCAACCCTGAACTCACGCGTCGGAATACTTTGGATGCCGATGGAGAAGGAGAGCGGCAGCGCCACGGAGCCTCGCAACTTCGCCTTCATGGGTGGTTTGGAGGCGTGGCGGTTTGCCGCCCAAGGTCAGTTCCCGTAGTTCCTTTTCGATGATCGGCGCGAAACGGCTCCAGGCTGAAGTTACATCGCCGTCGATCAGGATGAGTTCAGGGGCGAGGGCCGCCGTGACCATGCGCAGACCCCTGCCGATGTACGTGGCTTGTTTCTCTAATGCCTGGATGGCTGCCGGACTATCCGCTTCCGCAAGGCGGAGCAGTTCATGAAAGGTAATCGTCTTCGCCTTTGGAGCAAACTCGCTGTAGTAGCGCAGGGCTGCACTGCAGGAGGCGAAAGTTTCCCAGCAGCCATTCAGCTCGCAGCCGCAGCGGGGGCCCGCGGGGTCGATCGAAATATGGCCGAATTCACCAGCCATCCCACTCTGCCCGCTAACCAGTTGGCCGTTGACCAGGAGACCGGTACCAATTCCCTCGGAAACGGTGATCAGCACAGCATCGCGAATGCCGTCCATCCGCCCGAACCAAAGTTCCGACATAAGGCAGGAAGTGGCTGCGTTCTCCATCGCCACCGGCAGCCCCATTGCTCGCTCAATCACTCGTTTGACGTCGTAACTTGGCCAGTCGAGATTGGGAGCAAAGATAAGACGCTGCGTCTCCAGATCCACACGGCCGGGGAGACTGATCCCGATGCCTTCCAACGATTTGTTGGCATGATTCCCTCTCAGCCGTCTCATGCACTCAACCATGCTGGCCACGGACTTTGCCGGATCGGACCCCAGAGGAAGCGTAGATTTCGCCAGCAATCGGCCATTCAGGTCGATCATGGCCACCGTTACCTGGCGGGGGTGAATGTCGGCTGCGAGCACTACCAGATCGTCATTCAATGCGAGCATGGTGGGGTGCCGTCCGCGCGGGAGATGGGCCAACGCTCCCTCTCGCACCCAATGTTCTTTGATCAGTTGCTCAATAATTTGTGAAACAGTGCTGCGCTGCAGCCCCGAGAGCCTGGCCAGGTCAGCTCGAGAAACCGGCTGATGGGCGCGTATCAGCTGCAGGACGATATCTCTGTTTATCCCTCGCGCCGTCTCGCTGGAAGCGAGCCTCACGTCGGTAAGGTCCACTCTGCGTATGCCGTTATTGACTTGCAACGCTCTTGCCAAGGCCTTTCCTTTCACAAACCTTTACCTTTAGAGCAAGTGCTGCCACTACTGCTTTAGCGTATAGGCGTTGAGGCTGTCACCAACACCCACCAGGATCCACTGTTTGCCATCGAGCATGTAGGTGATGGGCGCGTTCGACAGATTCGCTGTCGATTCATGGTGCCAAAGCACGTGGCCCTTGTCCGCGCTGTAAATGATCAGATTCTTCTGATCATCTCCGGTGATGAGGAGATTGGCTGCGGTCGTAAGCATTCCCGGGCCCACGGTGAGCGGCGCATTGTTCAAGCTGGGATATTCATGCGTCCATATGGCATTGCCAGTGAGCGGATCGATCGCCTTCAGTACCCGTTTGGAAACGCCGATGAACGCGCCTGTCCCGCTGTATCCGGAGGGATGCGGACCATTGTCCGTCAGGTAATAAATCGCCTTTCCTTCGACCGCATTTACATAGAACAAAGAAGCCTGTGGGTTGTATGCCGGCGCTTCCCAATTGGTGGCGTTTTCGAGGCTGATCGAGCCGCCAACACTGGGATCCTTCTCCGGAATCGGGATAGGCTCTCCTTCCGGCGATAGGCCTGAGTAATAATCCAGCGGTACAAAGGGCTTGACCACCAGATATTTTCCGGTGACGCGGTCGAGGGTTACAAAGAATCCGTTGCGCGCGGCTTGCGACACTAACTTACGCGGCTTTCCGTTAACCACCTTGTCAATCAGGATCGGCGCGGTTGTATTGTCGAAATCATGCGTGTCGTGCGGCGAGACCTGAAAATACCATTTCAGTTTGCCGGTGTCGGCATCGAGTGCAACAATCGCTTCCGTCCATAGGTTCGCTCCGGGGCGTCCCTGACCGGCGAACACCGGATTGGTGTTGCCCGTGGGCCAATATAAGAGATTGAGTTGGGGATCATAGGTGCCCGGCATCCAGGTCATACCGCCACCATGCTCGGAAGTTGCTTCGTTGGGCCAGGTCTTGAGCGCTGGATCTCCCGCGCGCGGCGTGGACCACCAGGTCCATTGCAGATCTCCGGTCACCGGATCAAACGAATCGAGAAATCCGGGCATATCCATGGCATCGCCGCCGATGCCGACGAGTACGTGGTTCTTTACGATCAACGGCGCCGTGGTCGAGAAATATTGCTTGCGTGCGTCGGCAAAATTCTTCCGCCACAATTCTGCGCCAGTGGAAGCGTTGAGGGCGATGAGCCAGTTGTCGGGCGTGAGGAAATAAACTGTGGTCTTCCAGATGCCGACCCCGCGCTGGCCAATCAGATGGCCGCCATGATCGACCCAGTCGTAATGCCAATATGGGTTGCCGGTATGTGCATCGAGTGCGTACACGTGGTCGGGAATGGTGATGTAGAGTACGCCGTCCACTAAAAGAGGGGTGCATTTGATCGCTGGCTCAGGCGCGCGACTCTGCCCGGCCGGACGAGCAATTTTGTAGACCCACTGCTGGGCCAGTTGGTTCAAATTGCCGGCATTGATCTGGGTTAACGTGCTGAAGCGTTGGCCATTGTAGTCGCCGCTGTAACTGGTCCAGTTTTTGATCGGCGGTTTCCCGATCTCTTGCGGATCAAGCGAGACGGTGGGCGCTGCAAATGCTGGGGTCAGCAGTGCCGCCGCCACCCAAAGCACGGGGGCAATCCTCATTTGAGCGTCTCCAAATAAGCCGTCACGTTGTGCATGTCGTCATCCTTGAGGTTCATCACCAGTGCCTCATGGGGCGCGAGTGGGTCTTTCATTAGGACCTCAACCCCGGGTCCCCGGTCGATCACATGGCTCTGGCCGTTGCTGTCGACCAGCGAGATGCGGAAGTCGCTGACCTGGGTAACGCGGCCGGAGATCACATTGCCGTTCGCCGTCTTCACCGTTGCGGTAATGGCGAGCGAGTTGTCCGCGGGCCTGGCCGGCCAAACCCAGCTGCGCTGCAGCTGGTCGGGGGAGTGGAACTTGCTCGCGATATGGTCGAAGCTTTGGGGGGTATGGCACGTCATGCAGTTGGCGGTGACATAAGCTTGTCCCCGAGATGGATCGCCGACCAGGATGTTGAGCACATGATAGGTTCCGCGGTTGGCGACATCTTCAACCTGTAGATGAAGAAATTCAGCGATGTCTTTGAGTTGGTCGTCTGCCATGCTGGCAAAGGACGGCATGCCTTTATCCGGCCGTCCTTTTTTCAGGAACGGAACCAGATGCTCGCCATGGTCGTCGCCGAGAACCACGTCTGAGGTAATCAGGTTTGGACCTTCCGCACCGCGTGCCTGGGGTCCGTGGCAGAAGGCGCAATCCTGCTGGAACAGGGGCGCGCCACGTGCCGCTGCTGCTTTATCCGGCTCGGGTCCAAGCCCGAGAAAGACGCGAGTCGCAGCGGCTCGTTGGTCCGGTGTGCCGTTGAACCCGCCTTGCCCGCCGCGTGTCGGCGCTGCGTTCTGCCCGGGCGCTTTGGGGGGTGGAGCGTCCTGGGTCTCCTGGCTGATGAGGGCGGTCGCCAGAAGAGCGCAGCTCCCGAGGAATATTTCAATGAGGTAAAGGCGGCGCATACAAGAATCCCTCTGCATCCGTTAGTCTAATTTGACATGAAAACTAAAGCATTCGGCAGGGGTAACTGATGGAATGCCGAATTTTGCGATGCGGTCGAGGTGTCTTTCCAGGTCCGTTGCCGGCCCATTGTTTTGGCCGGCATGAGTGTTCGTGTCGAAATCCTTACAAAGGCAGAAGCGCAAGAGAAGGGAATTCCATCGTGATCCGTAGTGCGCGCCGCCGCCGCTTCGCCGGTTTTTCAGCCTTTGCCTTCCTGCTGGTGCTGACCTCTTTACGGATGTTGGCGCAACAGGCAGACATGCCTGATACGCAAAAGAACCCCTTCGCTGGAAACCGCGCAGCGGTCACCGCGGGCAAGACGCTGTATGACCAAACCTGCCAGGCGTGCCATGGCGCGGATGCGGAAGGCGGCCGCGGTCCATCGCTGGTATCGGGCAACTTTAGGCACGGCGGCGAAGACAATGACTTGTTCCGGACCATCCGGACCGGTGTTCCAGGCACGCAAATGCCGGCGTTCTCTCTCTTGCCTTCGGACGACGTGTGGCGGATGATCACCTACCTGCGGAGCCTCAATACCAACGGCGCTGCGGCCAACGAGACGGTGACGGGCAACGTTGCAGCGGGACAAGAAGTTTTCTGGGGCAAAGGCGGCTGCGCGCGGTGTCATGAGGTGAACGCGCGAGGCACGGATATTGGACCCGATTTGTCCGATGCGGGAAAGAATTCCGCGGCGTACCTGCGCGGCATGATCTCCAATCCCAATGCTGCCACGGGAGGCCCGCAGCGCTGGTTCAGACCCAGCGCCGTTACCGTCAAGACCCGCGATGGCCAGGAAGTCACCGGGATGCAGCGGGCCCAGGACAACTACACCCTGATCATGACGGACTTGGGCGGCAACCTGCGCAAGTTCGACAGGAAAGATATTCTGACCGAGCGCAACCAAACGAAGTCGCTCATGCCGGACAACTACAGTCAAATGCTCTCTGCATCGGAGATGGAGAATTTGATTGCTTACTTGAAAAGCCTGAAGGCGCGCGATCTAAGCAAGACGATCCAGGTGGATGTGCCCGGCGGATTGAGTTTTGCGAGACTGCGCAATGCCCAGGCGGAGCCTCAGAACTGGCTCACCTATTGGGGCAACTACCAGGGGCAACACTTTTCTTCGCTGAGCCAAATCACTCCGGCGAATGTCAGCCAATTGCAGGCGAGATGGTCGGTGCCGATGCCCGCCGGGCCGGCGCTCGAGGCGACGCCGCTGGTTGTGGATGGCACGATGTACGCAACCTATACCACAGCGGAATCGGCCGGCGTGTATGCCATCGACGCCAAGAGCGGCCTGATTCTATGGAAATATGACCGCCGGCAAAAGGTCATCAACCCAAACCAGATCAATCCATTTAACCGCGGCGTTGCGATGCTGGGAAATCGACTCTTTTTCGGCACTCTCGACGCGGCACTGGTTGCACTGGACGCGCGCAGTGGACGGATTCTTTGGGAAACCCAGGTGGCCGACACCATGACTGGCAATTCCATCACGGGAGCGCCGTTGGCGGTGAAAGACAAGATCATCGTTGGAGTGGCTGGCGGCGAGTTCGGCATTCGTGGCTTTATCGACGCGTACGACCCGAAGACCGGACAGCGGCTGTGGCGATTCAATACGATTCCCGGGCCGGGAGAATTTGGTAACGACACCTGGAGCGGCGAGAGTTGGAAACACGGCAGTGGAGCTGCGTGGTTGACCGGCAGTTATGATCCGGATCTCGACGTTGTGTATTGGACGGTAGGCAACCCCGGCCCTGGTTTGAACGGAGATGTGCGGGAAGGCGATAACCTGTTTACCTGCTCGGTCGTTGCTTTGGATCCCGACACCGGCAAACGCAAATGGCACTACCAGTTCACCCCTGGAGACACGCATGACTGGGATGCCAACGAAGACGTGGTGTTGGCGGACAGCGTGATCGATGGGGTGAAACGAAAGCTCCTGTTGCAGGCGGATCGTAACGGGATGTTTTACGTGCTTGACCGGACGGACGGAAAGCTTATCTTTGGCAAACCTTACGTCAAGCAGACATGGAACAGAGGCTTCCAGCCGGATGGCCGTCCTATCTTGTTGCCTGACTGGAAGGCAACGGCCAAAGGCAATATCGTTTCTCCTATCCTGGTAGGGGGTAGCAATTGGCAAAACCCTTCGTACGATCCAGTCCACTCCATGATGTACGTGGTTGCGCTGAGCGGAGGGATGGGCTACCGCAGTGTCCCGGTTAAGTATGAGCCGGGACGGCAGTACATGGGGGGAAGACCTTTCCCCACTGATGAGCCAAGCAAAATGGGACTTCTGGCCATCGATACGAAGACCGGCACGGTCAAGTGGGAATATCCTACATTCCGCATTTCCATGGGGTCGGGTGCGCTGGCTACCAGCAGCGGACTCGTCTTCCTCGCCACCGGAGACGGTAATTTGATTGCGCTGGATTCCTCGGCAGGGAAGTCACTCTGGCATTTCCAAACAGGAGGCTCAATTGCTTCCTCTCCGATCAGCTATGCGATCGAGGGGAAACAATACGTCGCTATTTCCGCGGGGAACGCGGTTTATGGCTTTGCTCTGCCAGAGTAGCTGATGGTGTCTCCGCACTTCAGAGCTGGACCCGTGCTCAAGCCCAAGAATTCAGGAAGGCCGAGAGGCGCACCGCAGATCCCTCCACTACGCTACCCCGGATTTCCTGTGGACCTTGGTGGCGTTGGTGCACTTCATGCGCCCTTTTTTACGGAAGGGCGCACACGCTGCCTTGTCCAGTGCAGCGTGGCAGGGAATCCGGGTACGCTCCGTTCGGGATGACAATTCATCTTGGAAACTATACCTAGCGTCCCCAAACAAAATTGTCATCCCGACCGGAGCGTAGCGGAGTGGAGGGATCTGCGGTGCGCCTCTCGGCCTTCCCGAATTCCTTGGGTGGCCCTTAGCCAGTCTGGCGGCACCCGGAGCTCATCAGCGCCAAAAGGCGTATTGCTTTGCAACACCCCCGAATCTAAAGCGTCTGCAGCAATCTGCCGATACAACATCTGTCATCCATTCTTTGCTACTTCGCCGACCCTATGAAGGGCATCATATTCAATCTGCTGGAAGAAGTGGTGATCCGCGATCACGGCGCAGACACATGGGACGAGTTACTAAGCGCCACGTCCCTCGACGGCGCCTATACCTCGTTGGGTAGTTACCCGGACGAGCATATCCAGGCGCTGGTTGGGGCTGCTGCGCAAGAGTTCGGCCTGAGCCAGTTCGAAGTATTGCGCTGGTTCGGGCAGAAAGCCATTCCGTTGCTGGTCGAACGATATCCGTCGTTTTTCACCTCTCAGCCGTCAGCCCGTCCGTTTGTCTTGAGCGTGAACGGCATCATTCACCCAGAGGTGCGAAAGGTCTATCCAGGAGCCGACGTCCCTACCTTCGAGTTTCAAGATGCACCGGGTGGGGCCCTCATGATGGGGTATCGCTCGCCTCGAAAACTGTGCGCCCTGGCGCAGGGGTTTACCGAGGGAGCTGCTAACCACTACGGCGAGACCGCGACTTTCGAACATCGGGAATGCATGCACAACGGAGATTCGAGGTGCCTCTGTCATATCTCCTTCTCGTCAGACCGGAGCCACTAGCTGGTGCGATCCGCCACGGAGCACTTCGCGGACGAAATCAGGAAGTTACAACAACGCGCGGAACGTGAGCGTAAGGCACGACTCACTGCCGAGTCGATTGCCGAAAGCGGGCTCCTGGAGCTGTATCAAAAGAAGCAACAAATTGAATTGCTCGGAACGATTGCGGTGGCTGCCAACGAAGCTACCCGTATCGAAGACATACTCCAGATCGCCCTCGATAAAATATGTCAGAACACTGGTTGGCCCTTAGGCCACGCATATTTTGTCGAATCGGTCGCTGGAAGCAGACACCTGCACTCCGCCGGCATCTGGCATGGAGTCGAAGCTGAGTGTATGCGAGCATTTCAGCGTGCGTCGGAAGCCGCAACCTTTGATCCGGACGTTGGTCTGCCTGGGCGGGTTTTTTCCAGCGGAAAACCATTCCTGATTCTCGATCTGGCAAAGGACACAAATTTTCCGCGAGCCGAGGCTGCACGCCTTGGCGGCCTGAGAGCGGGCTTTGCTTTCCCGGTTCTCGCGGGCACCGAGGTTGCCGGCGTTCTGGAGTTCTTTACCTCCAGAACAGAACCTCCCGACGCCTTTTTCCTGGAGTTGATGGCCCAGATTGGCACTCAGCTGGGTCGAGTCCTGGAACGAAGCAACCTGGGTAAAATCGTCGAAGAACGCACGCGCAACCTGCAGGCCGAAATTCTCGAACGACAGCATGCCGAAGACGCAGCCAAAGCTGCCAATCGTGCAAAAAGCGAATTCCTTGCCAACATGAGCCACGAAATCCGCACGCCCCTCAACGGCGTCATTGGCCTGACGGAGATCGTGTTGGATACGGTTCTCACTCCAGACCAGCGGGATTGCCTTGAAACCGTCAAACGTTCCGCCGATTCCTTGCTCACCGTCATCAACGACATCCTCGACTTTTCAAAGATCGAAGCAGGCAAGATCGATCTGGAGGCAATTGGCTTCGACCTTCGTGATTGCGTGGAAGATGCTCTCAAGTTGTTCGCTCAGCGCGCCGGGGAAAAGGGCCTGGAACTGCTGTGCGACATAGCGCCTGACTTGCCCGAGATGGTGCTGGGAGATTCCGGGCGGCTGCGGCAAATCATCCTGAACCTGGTGAGCAATGCCGTTAAATTTACCGAGAG
>Ga0302324_100029690_pt1 | contig 10349 bp, 8 predicted proteins | sample Palsa_T0_1_FD_201949 | JGI IMG/M metagenome (GOLD analysis project Ga0302324, IMG submission 201949) | Peat permafrost microbial communities from Stordalen Mire near Abisko, Sweden - Palsa_T0_1 | ecosystem: Environmental > Terrestrial > Soil > Palsa > Peat permafrost | place: Sweden: Abisko... | reverse complement strand
GTTACTGCTTCAACGGCGGTCATTTATCAGGACGGACAAGTCACCCCACCACAAGCGGTGGAAGCTTCGGCGGCTAGCTCCGCGATCGGTAACATCAATGTCCCCTATCCCGCCAATATCGGCCAGGATCCGACGGGCACTTATAACGGGGGTTGGGCAACATATCCGATAACTGTGGGTCCTTTTTATATTGATGACCTTGGCGTCTGGAAAAGGGCGTTGACATCATTGGAGGCCGAGTCCATATACTTGGCGGGTAGTGCCGGGATTAGTTTCACCGGCGCCGGGCCTACTAACTCTGTACCGCCCACGCCCACTATCGCATTGCTCCCTGGTCATCAACTGAGCCTGACGTGGAGCACTGGCACCCTCCAGGGCACCACCAACCTCACCGGAACATGGACGAACGTGACGGGAGCGACATCGCCCTACACCAACTCCCCAACCGGAGCGGAACAATTCTTCCGCATAGAGCAATAAGCTAGTTTATTTGGCGTTAAGCGAATTCACGCAGAGGCCGGGACAAAATCCCGGCCTCTGTTGTTTTGACCTTATGAGTTGTATTGCATCTGAGTAAGCTTGATTCAAATTCTCACAGAGTTTACGGAGAATACAATTCGGCGCTAGAAAGATGGTTGGTCGCCCCAAAGCCTCCCGCGATAAGAACCTGCCCGTTAGGCAACATCGTCGCCGTCTGAACATAGCGTGCAGTATTCAAATTCCCGCACGCATTCGTGCTCCATGTTCCGGAGTTTGGGTCGTAAAGCTCAACACCTGCGAGCACGCCAAGGCTACCAAACCCTCCCGCCGCCAACACCGCATTCTGTGAGAGCATACTCGCCGTGTGACCATAGCGAGTTGCCTTCAGTGAACCGGTCAATGCCCATTTCCCGGTGGCCGGATTGTAGAGTTCCGCGCTGGAAATAGGGCCGCCATCATATTGCCCCCCTGCGGCGAGCACTTGCCCGTTCGGTAGCAGTGTCGCAGTGTGAGAAGATCGTCCTTGGTTCAGACTACCGGTCGTCGTCCATGCGCCGGTGGCCGGATTATACAACTCTGCGGCTTCGAGTACGCTATTGCCACTTGTGCCTCCGCCTCCTGCGACGAGCACTTGCCCGTTGGGGAGCAACGTCGCTGTGTGCAAATAGCGAGCGTAATTCAAGGAACCAGTATTCGACCAAACCCCGGTTGCAGGATAGTAAAGCTCCGCGCTCGTAAGCGGGCCGCTTCCGATAAACCCACCCTCAACTAACACTAGCCCATTAGTCAACAAGGTCGCACACTGGCCCCAGCGTGCGTAGTGCAACGCTCCTGTGCCTGTCCAGGTTCCGTTGGCCGGATTAAAATACTCCGCACTGGAATAGACCGTCTCGTCATCCTTCCCTGCAGCAACAAGCACATTTCCGTTGTTCATCAGCGTCGCTGTGTGATATTCCCGTGCAACGCTCATCGAGTTGGTCAACGTCCAACTTCCTGTGACCTGATTCCATAATTCCGCACTTGAAAGATAGCCGGTACCCGTATTACCCCCGGCGGCCAGGACCTCGCCGTTGTTCAACAACGTCGCCGTATGTAACTCTCTCGCCGCATTCATTGAACCTGTAAACGCAGACCCTTCAACCGTGATGTCCAATTCCTCGGAAGTGGGTCCCTCAAGGCCGGTGTTATCCTTCCCATACGCCACAACGTTATAATCTCCTGGCGCGGGGGCATCCCAAGTGACGGAGTAAAGTGAGGCCGAAGAGGAAGATGTATATAATTGTTCGACAAAATTCGTGCCTTTGTAGATCTCAAAATAAACGGTTGATACCGTGTCGCTCGTGCAAGACGGATTGTTGGATTCGATGGCATAGGCCGTTAGCGTAATAGTTGATGGGCACCAAAGTTCCTCCCCGTACGCGGGCACTGTGCCGTTGAATGTGTTGATCACCGTGACCACGGGAAAAGAGCCAACCGTTACAATAACCGGAGCGGATTCCGCTTCGCTCCCGAGGCTGTCCTTTGCCACAGCGGTCAATATGTAATATCCGCTCGGCGGGCTGCTCCAAGTGTGTGAACTGGAAGCCGATGAGTAAAGCAGCACTCCATTGGTATAAAACGCCACGTTTGTGATTGAAACAGTGCTACAGTTGCCCGGAGCCTCGTAATTGGTGGTGTCGAGTGTAATGCTTGAGACATCGCAATAGTTGTTTTCACCGTTAGGAGAAGGACTCGTAAACCCAATTGCCGGAAATGAAGCGCCCACACTTATTGTCACGGGAGCGGATTCGCCCACACTATCGCCACTGTCAGTTACTAGTGCTATCAACGTATAATCTCCTTTTGGCGGGCTGCTCCAAGTATATGAATATGGACTGGAAGAAGAAGAACCGAGAAATACTCCATTCGTATAATAAGCCACGTCCGTTATGGTTGCACTGTTAGTACAGGATGGGCCTGGAATCTCAGAAGCACTAGCCGTGATCGTAATATTTGAGAGGTAGCACAGGCCACTCCCGGAGGAGGGGCTTGTGATCGAGACCTGTGGAAAGGGGCAAACAAGTAGCGAGACCGGGACCGAAGGTGCGACGACGCCGGTGCTGTCGGTCGCCTGAGCGGTGAGGTTGTAATAGCCCGGTGGCGGATTAGTCCATATAAATGTGTAAGTGTTCGACGACGATGGATGGGACATGCCAAGCAGGATATTGTTTTGATAAAAGGCGACGTTCGTAATTGTGGTGCCATCGCATGCGGGAATGGATTCTTGATTGGTCTCAATTAGTGTGAGGTTTTCCGAACTACACCACCCACCACCATCGAAACTCGGTGACACCATCAAAGCCGACGGGAAGGAGACGCAATTGTTAGTCGTTATTATCATTGAGAAATAATCGTAGTTGTCACTGAGTACCCCCCCAAAAACCGTCATTACCGGCAATGAGGACATCGATGTCATTTTCTCCATAATGCAGTACGCCATTAGTAAAGGCTGTGAGGCTGTATGCGCTGGCTAGTCCACCATTGAAGATTTTAATCACAATGCCATTGACCGTTAATTCATAATAGTTATCTATCGCGATGGCCCAATTCACTGCTGAGAGATTTACATTCGTGGGAAGATTCACCTTCGTTTGTAGTAACCAAGTCGCATCCAGCCCGTTGGTATCCCACGGTGTAATTACCTGTGGAATGGTGGTTGGAAAGCCAGTTGCATAGGCTATGGCTCCAAAAGGGGCTTGGAGGGTTCCCAAATTGTTTGGAGCGTTAGGGTTACTTACGTCGGTGACGCCCCAGAATGCATCTGGAGGAAGAATTGTGCCTCCAAAAGTCGGCGCAACAAGACAGACCGCCATCGCGGCGAAAAGAGCCACAAGGGCCGTCTTTCTCATTTTGCCTCGGCTCGTTGATGCCAGTGCGTTTTGGGGGTTGGGCTTCGCAGTCACCAAGAGGGGTGACTTACCGTCATAGTCTGAATTTAAAATTTTCATGTGTAGATCGTCAGGCAACCGGACTCGCACATCCATTTCCGACGACTATCTGTGGGCGACATTTGGTATCTGTGGGCGACATTCGATGTTTGCGTCTATTTGACAAGAAACGAACTCGGACGTGGTCATCCGCGTGAACGATTTGAACTGGCGGCAGAAGTGGGAAGGTTGTTTGAAGCCAAGTTCAAAAGCCACAACTTTGACCGACTTTCCTGAAAGGAGCAATGGCTTGGCGGCGCAAATTCTTTGTTCATTGAGCCAGTCCTGCGGCGAACGTCCGAATTTTTGTCGAAATATTCGTTGGATGTGGCGAGGTGTTAATCTGCACAACTCAGCCAATTGGTGAGCACTGTAATTTGCGTTGCTCGCTAGATCGTTCAATTTCGCTGGAAAACATATTGCCATGATGTTCCCGCCGATCCACACATGTCTTTGCCAAAGTCGGCGGTCATTGGCTCTTAAACGTTGCGGCAAAGAATAGATGGTGGTCTGAGTGTGCGCTATGGGGTATTCACCCCATACGAATCCCGTCGAACGGCCTCTCTTTGGTGATTCAAGCGTTTCTTGCTTCCTAATTCCCCTGGAGCGCAAGAAAACGCTCGGCATCAATGGCGGCGGCGCAGCCCGAACCGGCGGCCGTGATGGCTTGCCGATACACATGGTCGGCGCAATCGCCGGCGACAAACACGCCCGGGATGTTCGTGGCCGTGCCCTGGCGCGGGATGATGTAACCGTTTTCATCCATGTCCAGCACGCCCTGGAAAAGCCGCGTGTTGGGCACGTGCCCGATGGCGATGAAAACCCCGGCGCACGGCAGCACGCTCTCCTCGCCGGTCTTGAGATTCTTCAAGCGCACGCCTGTGACCTTGTCCAGCTTGCAGTCCAGTATTTCCGTCACGGCCGTGTCCCAGACGGGCCTGATTTTTTCGTGGCTCAAGACGCGCTGGGCCATGATCTTGGAGGCGCGCAAGGTGTCGCGGCGGTGGACCAGGTGGATTTCCGAGGCAAAACGGGACAGGTACAGCGCCTCCTCGCACGCTGAATCGCCGCCGCCAACGACCACCAGCGGCTGGTTGCGGAAGATGGGCCACGCGCCATCGCACGTCGCGCAAAAGGTCACGCCTTTTTTCTCCAGCAACCGCTCGCTCTCCAATCCCAGGTGGCGATGGCTGGCGCCAGTGGCGATGATCACGGTTTGCGTTTCCACTTTTTCGCCATCGACCGTCAGGACAAACGGGCGCCGGGAAAGATCGGCCGCCTCCAGCGCGCGCAGTACTTTGACACGCGCGCCGAAGCGCTCCGCCTGCTTTTGCATGCGCACCATAAGATCATGGCCATCAACGCCTTCGGGAAAGCCGGGATAATTCTCCACCGTGCTGGTGGTGGTGAGCAAGCCGCCCGGCATCAGGCCGGTCAACACCAGCGGCGAGAGATTGGAGCGCGCCGCGTAGATGGCCGCAGTCAACCCGGCGCAGCCGGTGCCGATAATGACGACTTTTTCCATAGGAGGCGCAACGTAAGGTCAATCAGAACACTTGGCAAGGACACCGTTGGTCCGGTGCAAAGCCGGAATGACCCATATCACCCTATGGAGGGCGCTATTGGTGGCTTTGTCCTTGCTCTCGCAAAAGCAAGAGCTAACATCACTACCCCTAGCGAAACACCTAAGCTGAGAAAAAACCACTTGCCGACTCCTGGGTCTCCCCGGTGATTCTGAGGGATAAAGTAACCATCCGGGAAGTAATAGCCGGGAATTGCATCCCCTAGGTTTACACTGTTGAAAAAATCGCGCGTAACCGCAATGTTCACCTTTGGCTGCCTGTTGCTGCTGAAAACGACGTGTGGCCGAGCCCTTTTTCCAGGGTCAACATATTTCCTGACCACAGTGAGCGTGTCGGGCTGAATCTTGCCAGATCGAATGCTTTGCAGCCTGCCTTCTAGCTGCTGTTGAGAATTGCCCATGCGAATGAACGCCACAATACCAAAAACAACAAACCCCAGCCCGAAAGCAACTGCCACGAAGGTTTGAATGAATGCACCAAGACGCATGATGCTATAACCGCAGCCGTTCTAGAGCAACGAAGTTCATAGAATTCCCAAGAGTTGCATGTAAATCATACACGGTCTTAACTATTTGCAACCCAATAGATTAGGATTAAGATTAAGAACGGATCCCTACTCAACATTGGGCAGTTCGCCCTTCTTGTAGCTGTCGAGCGTTTTTTGAAGTTTATCCTTGTCCTTGTCGCCGGCCAACGCCACCGCCTTTTGTTCCAATGCAATACCTTCCTCTTTGCTCCCTTGCATGAATTTCACCCGTGCCAGCGTGTCCATGAACATGCTTTTCTCGGACGGTTCCTTGGCGCCGTCGGTGGCGCGTTGGGCCATCTTTAGCGCCAGATCGAGGTCGGGATGCTCAATGGATTTGTCGGCGACGATCATCCAGGCCAGCTCGTTCTGCATCATCGGCTCGTCCTTGTGGGCGTCGCCGACCTGGCGGATCACTTTGAAAGCCGCCGGATAATCCTTTTTGGAGGCAAGGATTTTGAAGCGCATTATGGACAGAGAATCGGCCGCGCCCTCAGGCGCTACCTTCTCCAGTTCATCCAGGTCGCTCATGGCCGCGTCCCAGTCCTTCTCCTGCATGGCCGCCTGGAGTTTGGCTCCGAGGGACTGCAATTGGGCGTTTACCTTTGCTTCCGCGGCGGCCGCTTCCTTGGCGTTGTATGTTCCGGCCAGGACGTCGTCGATGGTTTTTTCCTTCAAAGTCATGGGGTGTCCGATCCAGGCAACGTGGCCGGTGGTGTCAATCAGGAAAGCGGTGGGGATGCCGTTTTGCCCGGCGGCTTTCATCCAGGTGTCCGCCATTTTCCCTTTTTCGCTGCCCTCCTTGTCATCCAGCGCCACCCGGTAGGTCATGGTTTCGCCCATGGACTTGACGAAGGGGGCGACTTTGCTCTCGTCCGTTTCCCAGCAATTTTGACCGATGACGATCAGGCCCTTGTCCTTGAACTTGGTGTAGGTTTCATTGAGGTGCGGAATGGAAGCGCGGCACGGCCCACACCAAGTGGCCCAGAACTCGACGATATAGGCCTTGCCGGGGGCGAATTCCTTCACCGGGTCGCCCTGCACGAACTTGCCCGTCTGCAATTGGGGTGCCGGATCGCCCACGTTGAGGGTGGCGGCAACGGCGGTCAAGGAAAGGCCGGCGGCCAGCGCCAGCGTGACGATTAAATGACTGCGTCGAACATTTTTCATAATAATCCAGTGTGGTTAAAAGTTCTCTGCGATTCGCAGCGCAATGATATGCCATGCCGACTCATCAGGCAAGCCGTAATCGCGGCGGCACATTTTTGGCGTGCCGCGCTAAAAAAGCCGCTTGACTCTCCCCTTGCTGGAGGCCGTAATCCATTGAAACGAATCCATGAGTTACAAAAGAAAATCCTGGCAGGAAAAGCTGGCGGGCCACAAAGACTTGCCCAAGGTCTGCAAGATTGATTCCACGAAGAGCAAACGCTGGGGCGCAGGCACGTTCGTCGTCCCCGCTCCGATGGAAGTCAATGAACTCATGCGCCGAGTGCCTGAAGGCAAACTCACCACGATGAACGAACTTCGCCAAGCCCTCGCGCGCCGGCATGGAGCGACCATCGCCTGTCCCATCACAACTGGAATTTTCGCCTGGATTTCCGCGCACGCGGCCGCCGAAGACGAAGCGAACGGCCAAAAGAATACGAACCCCTATTGGCGCACGCTCAAATCGAAAGGCGAATTGAATCCGAAATATCCCGGTGGCATTGCCGGATTGAAGCGCAAGCTTTCCACCGAAGGGCATCGAATTATTCAGAAAGGAAAGCACTTTTTCGTGAAAGAATTCCAAGATCGTCTCGTCGTGTTCGACGATTACCCGGCAAAAAGAAGCGCGGCTAATGGCTCACGACTGCGCGAAAAACGCTTTCCAACAGCCCCGGATTGACAGAGGATGGCTCATGTTCTCAGTAGCATGACCGAAATTGACGCAACCATCACAGGCAACGCCCATATTCTGCGGCGGCAAAGGGACACCCGCCGGCATTCCCTCGAACAATTTGAAGGCGACGGCGGCGCGCGTGTTATCACGCTGGAAGGGGATGAAATGGTCATTGGCCGCGCCCCCGATGCCCACGTCCGTCTGACTTCCAAACGCGCCTCGCGCCAGCACGCCTTTTTGCGGCCGCACGGCACGGATTGCATGATCTTCGATAATGACAGCCACAACGGCGTTTTTCTCAACGGCGTCAAAGTCTATTCCGCCGTGCTGCGGGACGGCGATGTGATCCAGGTGGCGGACAGCATTTTTGTTTACAGCGGGGATTGACATGGCGGCCTTTGTCAAGTTTTGGGGAACGCGTGGTTCCATTCCAACCCCGGCCAGTTGGACGCGGGTCTATGGAGGCAACACTCCCTGCGTCGAAGTCCGCTTCGAAGACACGATCTTTGTCTGCGACGCAGGCTCGGGCATCCGTGAATTAGGCAAGGATTTGCTCACACGCCAGCCGCCGCCCAAAGACTTGCACTTGTTGCTCACGCACGCCCATTGGGACCACATCCAGGGTTTTCCGTTCTTCGCCCCGCTCTATCTGCCCGGCATGAAAATTCGCGTGTATGGCAAGCAAGCCCAGGACGACAGCCCTTACCGCCTGCTCTCCGGGCAAATGAGTTCGAGCTATTTTCCCGTTTCATTCCGCGACTTGGGCGACAGCGTCGTGGCCGACTATTTGCCCGAAGGGAAAAAGGACATCAACGGTGTCCTGGTAAGCTCCTTCGCCCTCAACCATCCGGGCGGCTGCATCGGCTATTCTTTCTCCAAGGAAGGACGAAAAATCGTGTACATGACGGACAATGAATTGGAGATTCAACCGGGGGACACTTTTCCCGACTTGGACGATGCCGGACCGTTGCGCAATGTTCCAGAAGACCTGGTGGCCATGGCGCGCGACGCCGATTTGCTCATCGCCGATGCGCAGTATGACGAGAAGACGTATGAGGCCCGGTTAAAATGGGGCCACTCCTGTTGTTTCTCCGCCACCGATCTCGCCATCCAGGCCAAGGTGAAGAACCTGGCCCTTTTCCATCATGACCCCGAAGACACCGACCGTGGCATTGACGAGAAAGTCATGGCCTGCCGCCGGCGAGCCACCCGGCATGGAGCGAAACTGGCCATTTGCGCGGCGCGCGAAGGCGTCGAAATGAAATTCTGATCGGGATCTCATTTCGAGGCCGGCGGCGCCGGAACCAAGGACCGGGCTTCACGCAGGAGAAGACGGGCTGTCATCCAATTTGGCCATTGGGCGCCCAAGTCTGCGCTTTCCGGTTTGGGCATTTTCGTGTCAAGTATCTGCTGGCCCTTGTCCAGGGCGGCGCGCGCGTCGTCGGGATGATTCAATTGCTGCCGCGCCATGGCCAGGACGGCATTGGCTTGCGCGGTGGCGGTGGCGCCCAATTCAGAGGCGTCGGACAGCGCCTTGGCCGCCCAGTCCGCCGCCTCCGCAAAATGGCCCTGCCGGTACTCGGCCAAACCCAGAAGCAATTGCCGGTTGGCTTGATGAGGTTCAGAAGCGCCGAGCGCAACCGCATTGCTTGCCAGCGCCGCCAAAGAGGTCAAATCCACTTCGCGCGCCGGCGCCAGCAGACAATCCTTGGCCACGGCGGGATTGTTGGTTTCGCGACATTGCCGCAAGAATTGGGCGCAGTGACGGCCATAAGCCTCTCCCACGCCGCTTTCCGCCAGCAGAGGCGCCAGCCGGTGATGCAGATCGGGATCGCCTGGATCCAAGGTCAGCGCCTGGGAAAAATCGGCGATGGCGGCGGCACTGTCGCCATGGCGGGCGTGCCAATTGCCGCGCGCCAGCAAAAACGGCGCGGCCCACGGCTGTTTCAAATTCTCCGTCGTGAACAATGCGTTCGCGGCTTGCAGAGCATCCGCCGGCGGCACCGTGTCCAGGCCGGCCAGAAGGTTGGTCATGGCTCCGCGCCATTGGCCAACCTGAGCCAAAGCCGTGGCCACCGACGCCTCGGCCTGCCGCCGCAAGCCGGCTTCCGCGGCGGCGCTCTTGGTTGCTTCCTCGAGCTTGGCGGCGGCCTCATTGGCCCGGCTTTGAGCGGCTTCGGTTTCGTGCAAGGCCGATTGGGCCATGGACTGGGAATCCTTGGCCTGCTTCTCCGCCGTGTCGGCTTTGTTGTGTTCGGCGCTGGCCTGTTGCAAAGCTGTTTCCGCTTGGTGTCGGGCGGCCTCGGCTTCCTTCTCCGAAGCCTGGGCCTCCTTTGCCGATGCCTCAGCTTTCTTCTCCGACGCCAAGGCTCTGGCGCGGTCCGCTTCGGATTGTTGCAGCGCGGCTTCTGCTTTCTGCCGGGAGGCCTCGGCTTGCAGCCGCTCGATTTCGGCGTGTTTGAGGGCGGCGTCGGCCTGTTCGCGGGAGGCCTCGGCGATTTGGCGGGCGCTCTCGGCGCGCTTGCTCTCGATGTCGGCCAGGTCTCGTTGCTGTTTTTCCTTGATGACGAACCAGGTTGTCACGCCCAGGCCGAGGACGAGCGCCACCCAAATGGCAATGCTGGCGGCGAAAGCGGTCCTGTTGCGCAGCACCAGTTTTCGGAAACGGTAAAGCTGGCTCGGCGGCCGGGCTTCGACCGGCTCGTTATCCAGGACACGCTGCACGTCCGCCGCCAGGCTGCCGGCGGTTTCATAGCGAAGGTCACGGTCCTTCTCCAGGCATTTCATGACCACCCAATCCAAGTCGCCGCGCACCAGGTGGATCAATTTGTGGGCGTCGGTCCCGTGCCGTTTGGCGGTGGTGGTGCTGTCGGAGTCTTTTTGGCTGCCCAGGCGCAACGACGGTAATTGTGGCT
>Ga0302324_100029689_pt1 | contig 10349 bp, 9 predicted proteins | sample Palsa_T0_1_FD_201949 | JGI IMG/M metagenome (GOLD analysis project Ga0302324, IMG submission 201949) | Peat permafrost microbial communities from Stordalen Mire near Abisko, Sweden - Palsa_T0_1 | ecosystem: Environmental > Terrestrial > Soil > Palsa > Peat permafrost | place: Sweden: Abisko... | reverse complement strand
ACGATGAGGCAACCGCTTGCCATGGCCTCGACGAACGACCACGAGAGCACGAAAGGGTACGTCAAATAAACGTGCACCGAGGAAACCTGTAAGAGTTTGAGATAGGCCGGGTAGTCGATCAGACCAAGGAAGTGCACGCGCTTAAGGTCAAGCTTGCTGCCAAGCTCGTTCAGCATCATGGCGCGGAAGGAGGAGGCTGGTGGCGGCGGTGCGCCGTAACTCACGCCGTCATCCCCGACGATTACCACCTGCGCGCGCTTGCGCCGACGCAACAGCTGCGGCAGCGCGCGCATAAAGACATGGAAGCCACGATACGGCTCCAAGTTGCGTGCCACGTAGGTGACAACCTCATCGCGACGGGTGAGGACTCGCCCGGATCCAGGCAATTTGAAGCTGGCCTTGGCGTTCGGGCGGACAAGGTCTGTGTCGACTCCCTCGTGCAGCACGCTGATCCGCGACTGCATCTCGACCGGATACAGACTGCGTTGCCAGCGTGTCGCCGAGTGGCCCCAATCGCAGGCGTGAAACGCGAGGAGATTGGTACCGTTGCGCGCTCGCAGCCGTGAGGGCTCGTTGAATATGGAAACAAACTCCGGATCAAAGTCCGCGTCCACTCCGCGGGCGTGATAGAAAAACTCGAAATTGGCAAGGACCGGCACGTCTGGAAATACATCCTTGACGAATAGGGTCTCACCCCAACCGCTGTGACCCACGATTAGATCCGGCCGAAATCCCTGCTCGCGCAGACCGCGGCAAGTGTCCGCCACTATTGCGCCATAGTGAATTGCTCGGTCGAGTTCAACTGCGTAGGCGTGACAGTTGATATGTCCACGCTGATCCTTGGGATAGGTGATTTTGAGTACGCCAGGCATGGCGTTGTCGTTTGGCTGCGTAATGAAATAGATCTGGTTGCTAGGCTCGCTTGCCAGGTGACGCACCACGTGCCGGTATTGACCGGGGAAATTCTGATGGATAAAGAGGTAGTTCATAGCTCAAGCGCTGCCATGAGCGCGGAGCGCTCGGCCTCGTCGTGCGCAGGGGTGACACGGGCGACCGCAGCAAGCTCGAATTCCGCCGCGCGCCGTCGAATGAGAAGCTCGCCGAAAGGGTGCTTTTGGAAGCAGCGCCGCAGGCTACCCGGCGTGAAGCCGCAACGATGCGCCATTGAGGTGCGGCCGTGGGCGATTGCCGCTCCGAATCCGAAAAAAATGTCGTGCGGCGTAACCGGTCCTGCCGGGGAATGGTAGAGGGGCTCGTGGGATTGGTCGGCGACAAAATACTGTGCCACTGCCTGAAGATCGGGCACGATGACGCACACAAATCCATCCTCGCGCAGGACGCGTCGGAACTCTGCAAGCGCTAGAGTGACCTGGTGCTCATACAGGTGCTCAACGCAGTGCGCGGCCCATACTGCATCAGCACTGCCGTCGGGAATCGGCGATAGATCCGTGAGATCTGCAATGATGTCCGGCTCAACTGTCGGGTCGACATCCACGCGCAACTGGCGCCAGGTGTCGAAGTGGGTTGGCAGAGTGCTCGAGTTGCGCGCCCCGCAGCCGACATTGACGAGAACACGCTCCCGCTGCGGTCCACTCACGGACGGCGATTGGTAGGTCGCCGAGTTGGACGCCCATTGCTCAGATTGCGCTGAGCCTGAGTCGCTGGGTTGGCGTTCCTCGTGCCTACATCGGTTGGCGCAGTGGACCAGCGCTTCATCACCCGGACCTGGATTCCCTCAAGCGGATCGTTTGCCACGGTTGAGCGACACGGGGCACCGTTGCGCAGTGGCCCGACCGTCACGCCGGACTGAAAGTAGCCGCTGTACTCGCACTCGTATCCCGCCGTTGCCGCACTCGCCCTGAGCCGCACCGCAAATCCGACTAGCGGTACGGCCATGCCCTTAGTGCCGCACATTTTATCGTCGCTGAGCCAGGGCGTCTCGAAGCCGCTGCCGGTGAGCCCTTTGTACTCGACGTCCTGGGCCCCAAATTGCTCGAGCGGCAGAACCGAGAAGGATTCAATCCACAGTCCCGGAGCGACGCGGCCCGCCCAGGGCGCGTCGACAAACATCATGTCGCCACGTGCACGGATATGGGCGCCGATCTGAACAGGTACGAACAGATCATCGCGTGCCTGAGTGACTGCCGGGTTTTTTGGCAGCCGGCCCAGTTGACCGGGAAGCGCAGTAGGCGCTCCCTTCGCCTCTTCGGCGCTCGCCTGCTGGGCCGGAGCGGCATCGCCACGAGACTCCAGTCGTTCTACCTTTATCGACAGGACCTCTCCGCCTGGTGCGCGCACTGAAGTCATTATCAGCGTCGCGCCGGCGGCATTGACTTTGGCGACGAGCAGGTCGCCTTGCGCGAAGAGCCACGCACCATGTGTACTCGGACCGGCAATGAACTCCACCTGGTCGGATCGAACTCCGGGACCTAGGCTGACGTGGACCGCAGGTAAAGACAGCTCGCCGGCGGCAGGTATCCTCGTCGGAGTCGCCGCCTTGACGGAAAAGAGGTACAGCCCCGGTGGCAGCGGCAGTACCTGCACCGATGCGCTCATCCCTTCTTCACGCGTTTCTTTCAAGGCCCTTCTCTCGGAGATCTGATTCATTTGTATTTCTTCTTGGAACCGCGGCTCATCCATATTAGCGTCATCGCGCTGGCGCAAGGGCCGCGATTGAACAGAACGTCGGGCGAGCCTATCTGGAACGTGCGTGCGGTCAATAAGTTTCAGGAACCTTTCGTTGATCCGCCGAGGTGCAAGCCCTAAGGGCAGGAGTACTCCCCCCCCAGCCGCGCGCAGCCGCTCCGCAATGGCGCCTAGATCGAAGGCCACAACCGGCAAGCCAGCGCCTAGAGCGTAGTCCAGCGTATAGCACCAGGTCTCGGGCCACACGGAGGGCAACCAAGCAATGTCGGGTTGCTCGCGGCGCAGCAAGTGCGCGGCTTCCCCGTCGCTGTAGCGGCCCGTGACGAAAACCTTGCCGGTCGCGAGCAGCGGGATATCGGCCCGCGTGTATCCTATCACGACGAATTCGAGGGGCAATCGGCGTGCGCGCGCATCGCGAGCGCAATCGAGCAGAACTTTATAACCCTTATGGTCGCCGATGGCGCCGACGAGCGCCACGCGGATGGCTTTTCTCTGCGGATCCCGCAGCGGAAGCGGTGTCGAAACGACCGGCGCGGCGTGAGCCTGCGTGTGTATATTGAGATCGCCAAAGTGTCGCCGCAGCCGTGTGGCCGTGTCCAACGATGGCACCAGGACGCGGCGCGCACCGCGGAGCCACCTATTGCTGCGCGCCCGCAATGCAGGTACTGAGATCGTTTCGCCGAGGTTCGAGCCGTTGCGTCGCACGCACGCCTGGCAGATTGTGACCGCGGGCTCACCGCAGTAGCGGCCGCTGCCGTCGATTAGCGTCACGCGCGGGCAAATCCAGGCATAGTCGTGGACGAATATGTCGTAGCCGATGCGTAGTGCCCGAACCACATCGATGACGCGCGCATCGAGGTGCAGAAAATGCTGAATCTCGACCGCGTCCAGGCGCAGCTCGCGTAAAAGTGCGCTGAGAGCACCCAAATCTTTGGGGATATCGTACTGAAGGTTCGGCAGCTCCATCGCATCGGTCGACAACTCACAGCGGCGTGAATTGCCTTGCGCGGACGGTTTAAGCAAAAGGGGGAACAGGCCTTGGGCACGTAGAGCGCTGCAGCGTTCGGCGACAAAACGCTCGACGCCACCGGTCATTGCCAGCGTTACCAAGAGCACAAAGCGCCCCTGGAATGCGGATATACGGTGCTCGTCGAGCCGGCGCCGCAGCGCGTGCAGTGGATCTTGCTTGAGGAAACTGGCAATGAATCCGCTGTAGCCGGGATATCGCAGATTCAAAAGGCGCTTGCCGCGATCAAGCAGCGCTGCGCGCCGGCCGCCGAATGAGAGTCCACCTGCATGGTAGACGAAGACGTCCGCCGCAAGGCGATGGGACCATCCCCGGCGCCGCGCGCGCAGGCAGAAGTCGACCTCTTCCCCGTAGCCTTTACCAAAGATGTCTGCATCGAGGGAGCCGACGTCGCTTAAACAGTCGCGGCGCATATACATACAGAAGCCAATCCCGACCGGGATCTCGACGTGAACTCCCGCGTGCGTTGATGTGGCCAGGGTGTGCAATGCGGCCGCATGTTCTGGCGAAATCTCTGTCCCCTGGGCGTACGGGTAGCTCGCAATTGAACCGCTGTTGCTCAATGGCGTCACGGTTCCCACGGTGGCCGCGCTGTAAGCTGCTGCCCGAAGCCGAACTAGCCAGTCATCGAAGACCATCGTATCGGAGTTCAACAGTACGGCATCGTGCGTTGGATGCAGCGCTAGCGCGCGGTTCACCGAGGCCACGAAGCCCTGGTTTTCGGCGTTGCGCAGCAGAATGATGCGTTCGTCGGCCGCTAATGCGTCAAGTTCGGCCGCAAGCATGGGATCGTCGGTCGCATCATCCACAGCAATGATGCGCGTCTCACTATCGACAGTGGCCAATACGGAGTCGATGCAGGCGAGGGTCTCCTTTCGACCACGGTACACCGGGATGATGACGTCAGTCAGCGGTGCACGCTTGACAGGCGCACGTGTGAATCGGGGCGGCGTCGGTCTGCTGCCCCAATCGTGCAAGCGATGTGTTCGGTGACCCGCGTCGCGGAGAGCCCGCTCAAGCAGGAGCGGCGAGTCTGGCAACGGTTCCCAGCGTCCATCTGGCAAGCGCGCCGAGATTCGAATGCGGCTGCCTCGCAGGCCCGCCGCACGCATATTGAGCTTGAATGGCAGGCCCTGGCCGGGGAATGCTCGTCCAGTCTTGGCCATTGTGCGATGGTGCACCTCATCCTCGATTCGCAGGTGCAGCTTAAGAGTGGGCAGCCATCCGATGCGGGCCCAGCCGGTGAGCAGGTTGCCCCTCGTTGCAGCGCGACCGTCCAGGGCGAACTTCGCGGGCACAGTCAATCCGCTGCCCAGGAGCGGCGCGTCGCGAATGCTCACATCAAGGTGTGAGTGTGGGCTGACCTGCGGGGCTGAAAAGCTGAATTTACGCCGGCGCTCGAGGCTAGTATCGCAGCGCAGCAGTTGAGAAAATCCTGCCTGTCCGTCTATCTTGATATCGAGCAAGGTCGAGGATTCATCGGGAGAAATCTCCCCCACCAGGTCAAGGTTTGCTGCTCGTCCGACCCAGCCGGGGGCCCGAATTGCGGGATGCAGCATGACCTCGCCGGCGACGGTAAATAGCAATCCGTCGGGCTCGACGCAATGGTCTGCGACCGCTGCCTGCAAATGCCGCCGAGCGTCCTCGGGACGGTCTAGGCGCAGCAGTGACAGGGCGATCAGCGCCGCGATCTCAGGGCCGGGTGTCAATTCCCTGGCGCGCTCCAGCAAGCCGAGCGCGGCGTAATAATCACGCGCCTCAAGCACCAGCAGAGGGCCGTAAATCGACGCAACGGTCGCCGCGTCTTCGGTCAGGCAACGCCAAGCTCGATCGAGGTGCCGCAGCGCCAGATCCAGTTCATCGGCGCGCAGGGCGTTGCGGGCCTGTCGCAGGCTCGGTGTAGCGGCCGAGCGCACAGGACCCAGCAGGCTTTTATTGAGTACCTGGAGGAGGAAACGGCGCAGCTGATAGCCAAACGGCGTGCTGCGGGGCAGCACGCCGTTGGCGGTGGACGTCTCAGGTTCGATCACGGGCAGCGCTACCCCACCCGGGATCAGTACCTCAATGCTTGATGCCGCTGATGGTCACACCGTGGAGGGCGATCACCGTCTTGCCACCATCCATGTGGATCATGCTGCTCTGGTCGGGATGCATGCTGATCTGGTTTTTCGCCAGCAGGTGGGTAAGCGAATGAGTGTCGAGCTGCAGGTGACTTGCGCCGCCGGAGACGAAGTTGCTCCTCACCTGCTCACCCATCTGATGCGGGGAGAAGTCGTAGGTGGTGTGGCTACCGCCGGCGCTCGTCGAGTCGTGCCCGGAGGTGCTTTGCCCGTGGGTCGAGCCGGTCGAGCCGCTGCTGCCTGCGGTAGTCCCCGTTGAGCTCGCACCGATAATCGTTACACTGCCGCCGTTCACTATTTCCCGGGGCGCATGGCCGGGCGCCTCAATGACCGTAAGCGTGCCGCCGTTGATGGTGGCCGAGCCGAACGCGCCATGTACGGTGGCGTGGCCCTGCTCCGCGATGGTGTAGGTGCCGGTGCTGCCGATGTGAATCGTATCGTTGCCCGAAGCGCCATGTTCGGAGATTGTTCCGCTATTGCCGAGCGTGAGCGTGTCGTTGCCGCTGCCGACAATTATCTGGCCTTGGCCGGTAATCGTGATTTTGTCGTCGCCGTTGCCGGCAGTTACAGTGCCGCGACCGTAAACGGTTACGTCCGCCTTCCCGCTACCTGAAATACTGACGGTGGTGGCCACTTCATCTCTCCCCTGATTCGAATACGCCTTACAGGCGGGTTATTTAGCGTTCAGCTTCGCGACCTTCACCGAAATGTTACCAAAGTGATACTTCGGTCACAATCGAGATTTAACTTAATTATCAAATATTTTATCGATATTTTTAGGCTCCGCGCGCCAACGGAGTGCACTTGGGGTCCGCGCCGCTCCACCGGAGTGCACTTCCGGCTTTTCATTTCGATTTAGCAGAAGCAAATCATCCGAATGAGGTATGCGGAATGGATTTTGTGGCCGACCAACTGGCGGACGGCCGCAAGATTCGAACGACGATCATCGATCTTCTTACTCGAGAGTGCTTAGGTATCGAATTCGGCTTCAGTCTGCGTGCAGAACACGTCGTTGCAGCGATGGATTGCCTGACGGGTGACCGCGGCCTACCGCAGCGGATCTCCTTCGACACGTCCAAGGTCCGGAAGCGGGGTCTTTCGCAAGCGATATACATCCTGCGCAGTGTCCCAAGACATCGCGCGATAGAAACAGCGCGCTGTGCATGCGGTACCCGCGGTCTTCCGCAGTGACGAGATCCTCGCTGAGCATCATGAACACAAGATCCGTCGCGCAGCGACGCTCTTCACCGCACCGAAAGCAGCGTAAGGACCCAGCGGCAGGTCCGAGCATTGTCTACGAGGTCTTGAACGCCTCTACGGCCCGTCTATAGAGATCGATCCGCTGGGTAAATCGCCAGTAAAGCGCCGGGGGGCGGAGCGTGCTTGATCAAACCGCCCGAGCCGTTTTGGCAGTGATAACCGTAGGTGCTCTGCGTTTGAGATCCGAGTCCTCAGGCGCCTCGGCAATGTATCGTTGATAATTGTCCCGGAACGCGCTCTCGCGCATTCCCGCGGCGCTCATAGCAGCCCTCCAGTGCGCACAGCGTAATCACGCATTGCCGCGTTTGCAGAGCTGCTCACGAGATCTGAAGGTACCGGACTGGCTCTGCGCCAGATCCAGCCCCCAGAACATCAGGAATTGCCGGTGGTGCGAAGCGCCGCAGATCTCCTGTTTCAGTAACAATGACGAGCGCGTTTGATCGGTCCCACACCAGAAGCAGTTTTAAGCCGCTGATAATCGAGATTGTTGGCCAGAAGCGCATCAGCTTGGCTTTGCAGTGCGGCGCGCGCCCCACATAGCTGCGGATAGCGCTCGAGCTGCAGTCGGAAAGTGCTGATCGCAGATGAGCTTGCGGAGAGGGGCAGTGCGATCGTATGCAGCGCAAGAGCTCGATCTCAGCGATTTTAGCCGCTTTGTGCACGCGGCGGCCCATCAACATTCCAGATGGCATCACGAAACTCCTCGATGCTGACCGCTGCGATCGAGGCAGGAGTCGCAAAGCGTAGCAGCAAACGAATGAACTACTCGTTGCGCTGCGAAGACCAGAAGCGTTCGATCTCGGGGAAGTACACGTCAGGGAGTGGGTCAGCAGGATGTGCTGCAATCGAGTTCCGGCGCCCGAGGCTGTGCAGATATGTCTTTGACAACTCTTGTAAATCATGAGTTTGCGTTACGCGCGGATCGCAGTACCGCTGTGTCATAGCCTGCTTGAGCAACCGCATGATGACCTGCGCATCCTTCAAGTCGTTCTTGTGCCAGGAGTTGCAGACCGTTTCGCGCAGTCGAGCTGCCGCAACCGACGCTACAAGAACGAGGTCAAATCCTTCCGATACCAGCCGGAAGGCGGTCGTGCGGCGATAGTCGGCCGTCAGTTCCAACGCCTCGCGTTATAATGTTTTGAGAGATTTGAGGGCGATCATCTCTGGATTTACTATCACCCGATGTCGGGCGCCGCCCGCCGGCGTACGCAAGGCTGGCTGTCCGGCCGACTCACACGGAAAGGCATTGGGCGATGGCAAGCGGGCGATACAGTCCCATGATTCTTGCATCGGAGCCTGAAATTAAAGTCCCCCACCAAGGAACTGAGTAAGTAAAATCTGACTTGGGCTCGCATTATTAGCTATACAGGCGACCCGAACATGAATCCGTATCATGATCAGCGAACTCTGCGAGAAACGCTTGTGCTCGGGAGACGTCCATATAATTAAGCCTCGGATCATTGGTGGTGGCAGAGATTCGCGTTGCGTCGGAGCTGGTAGATTGACAGCAATGGCAGTGAACTCAGGAGGGCGGCTACACTGCTGCGACCGTCGGCACTGCATACAAATTGCGGAAACTTAGGAAAACTGAAGTGGAACGAAAAGACATTCTTCTATCTAACGGCCGAACAATTTCATTTGAAATTACGCGGGAGCCCGGCCGGGGTGCTTTTTTCATACTTGGCGTACGGAAGTCAGGTAGCTCTGTTTTGAACGCAATGTGCACGGCATTGTCACGCTTTAATAACTACAATTATGTCGATGTAGCAGGGATCATGTTCAATAACAATCTAACTGTTGCATCCTGGGTTAATGATCCCGTCATCAATGAATTGCTCGCCGAAGGCAATGTATATGGCGGCTTTAGAGTCATGCCATTCGCCTTTTCTAAAAGCAGAATCTTCCGGAATGCGAAGAAAGTACTTCTTACTCGTGACCCGCGGGATGCGCTTGTTAGTGAATATTTTTCCAACGCGTATTCTCATGTCATTCCGGCAGCATCTGGCGAACGAGCCGAAGTTAGCCGTCAAATGACCGAATTGAGGCAGAAAGCCCTTCAAACAAATATTGAGGATTCAGTGCTTTCAATGGCGCCGAATTTGAACCGCACTATATTGGGCTATTCATCTGTGTATAAGGATGCCGCCACACTAGTGCTTAAGTATGAGAATGTGATTCTCGACAAGCGGCGCCTCATCGGGAGTATATGCACGCACTTCGGGTGGAACGCCACCGAGCAGCTCACGACCAATATTTTAGGTTGGGCCGATGTTGTTCCGGCGAAAGAGAACCAAATGGCCTTTGTTCGCAAGGTCGTTCCTGGCGACCATAAGGAAAAGCTGTCCAAGAAGACTATTTCGCGATTGAACCGGATATTGAAACCCGCTATGGAACTGTTGGGGTACGATTCGGCCTGATCTCAATCATCCAATCACAGTACGGGCCGAGACAGGCCACAGTGTCGCGCGCGCAATGGCAGCCGGGGTAGCCGCGGACTTTCAGGCGTTTGAGGTGCCCGAAGGAAAGTGTTGCAGGGCTGAGAGCGAGCGTTTGATTGCGGCGATCTTCGGTTTGGTGGTTTTGGCGTTCACCGTGGGCGATATGGATATTGGCCGACGTGCGGGTAATGCAAGTACGTCCACCGCTCTGCAGACTTCTCTCTTAAGACCAAGAGACCGGCACCTCTTCTAAGTCTGGCCGCCCAACCGCCGCGCAAAATCAGCGTCGCAAAGACCGCTTCCGCAACCCCCCGTAATCCATACCTTGGGGGTATGTCCCAGGCACGTTAAGCATTTGAAAACGGCCAAAGCTCGAATCCGCGAAGTTCGGCTAGCCAGATTTCGACTCAGCGGCATTTTGCTTCGTCAATCGCTCCTCAAGAGCCGCCAGTCTTTCGTCATATCGAACCAGCAAGCCGCCAAAGAAAGCGATCAGATCAGGCATTGACAAATCGTCCACCGAAACGGCCTGCGGCTCGCTCGGTAATACGAGCGGGGCAAACAACTGCGCGCGATGAAAATACTTTCTGGCGATGTCCGCGTTCTCGTCCGCAAAGTAACGGTCGACTTCCTCGACCAGCGCACGCGGAAGAAAGTTGTGCACCTGACCGGAAGCCGCGGATCCGAATTGCGTTGCATTCTCAATCACCATATCGGAAAACTTCATTCTGGGGTGGAAACGGTTTAGCAACAGCATGATGCTCAGCTCTCGAGTTGATATGCTCGTGTTGACATCGTTGACTTCAAAATCAAGACCTTCTGAATCGATGTTCAGCGCGTTCATCATTGCATTAAGCA
>Ga0302324_100029688_pt1 | contig 10349 bp, 5 predicted proteins | sample Palsa_T0_1_FD_201949 | JGI IMG/M metagenome (GOLD analysis project Ga0302324, IMG submission 201949) | Peat permafrost microbial communities from Stordalen Mire near Abisko, Sweden - Palsa_T0_1 | ecosystem: Environmental > Terrestrial > Soil > Palsa > Peat permafrost | place: Sweden: Abisko... | reverse complement strand
CGCGAGCGCCGAAGGTGGTCGGCAGCATCGATATTGTCCAGATCCAAAACCGCGTCAACACTGAGGATGTAATCGCTCACGCACGCCGCTTCCGGCGCTCGCCGGATTTTGCGCCGCAACCGTGCGCGGGCCTTGGCCGGGTCAAGGGCCTCACCCCGATCAAGGGATGCGAGGCGGCGGCCAACCTGCCCGTTGAACTCAGCCCAGTTGTGCGGCACGAGCGGAGTCGTGTTCCTCCAGAAGCCGAAGGGCTTCGCGAACGACTTCACTCGCCGAGTTGTGGCGTCCCGAATCGACTTTGGCGCTGACAAGCGCTCGAATTTTCCGTTCTCTATTGGCGATTCCGACGGCTGCCTCGGCCACGAGCCTCGACCACGAATCTGTTGCGGCGCGATTTCTGCCGTGCTAGCATCGTGCAAACTGTAAATCTTAGTCGTTGAACGTGATCCGACGCGTCGTTCGCCGGATTGCGGAGGACATGAATGCCTATCATCCGAGGATTTGCCCTTTGGTTTGCAGTCTCCATTTCAGTGGCTTCAGCAGCCACACTGATCGGCGTCAATTTCGGACCGGCCGGTTCCCTTGCCCCTGCCAACTGGACGCTGATGACTTCGCCAGGAGCGCTCAATAGTCTTATCGACACTACCGGGGCGCCGACTTCGGTCTCCCTGACGGTGACCGTTACGGCGCCGACACCCGACATGTTTCAGGGGATGCTGCTGACCAGCACCATTCCCAGCGACGCTCCGGCCTTGGGCAATCTGCAGTCGAACTTCAGCAGTATTAATGCTCCCGCCCAGAAAACTTTGACGGCGCAATTCTCGGGCCTGATCCCCAACGCCGTCTATAACGTTTACGCCATCGGCCTTCGATTCTTAGGCGATATGGACCAGAGCGTGACGATCACCGGCTCCGGCGCGCCGGTGTCGTTCGCCCAGGCGGGCCCGGTGCACTCGCTGTTCTTCAACGGGTCGCTCGGGTCCAACTCCCAAACGCTGGAATCCTATGCGCTGCCAATCCATGCCTCCGGCTCGGGAACGATTGCTATCGAATTCATCTCCGGGGCCGAGCGATACACTGTGGGGGGCGTGGCTTTGTCCGCCACGCCGTCTATTCCCCCAACGCCTGTGCCAGGGTCGCTGGTTCTGGTTCTGATCGGTCTGGCTGCTATCAGCCTGTTTTATTTGTTCCGGCGGCATGCGGCTCATTTCTGAACCGCGCACGCGGACTCTGAAATTGCATCCGCCCTTCGCAACATTGCACCGCCGGCTCCGTCCCTGTGATGGGAGCCTGCGTTTCGTCCGGGAGTCTGCAATTTCAGAGGTGGGCGGCCATGCTTTCGTGGTGCTTGCATACAGCGCGGCTCCGCATACTGCTCCATCCGATGCCAGGCTCAATCCCGGTCAAGGCCAAGTCAAGAAATTCACAGGTCTAGATCGGGTCAAGACCCTCCCTTGACACCTACCGCCAGCTTTGATATCGTTCACGATCATCAGGTGTTCTTGGGGTAAGAGGTTGTTGGGGTCAAAAAAATCAAACTACATCTTGGCCGTCTCGAGACAGGCCAAGCAGGAGGATAGATGTTAACGAAGCAATCGCTTCTGGGGTGCAACATTGCTTTGATCGCTTTGTTGTCCGCGCCATGCTTGCTGGCTCAGTCGGCCGGAACGGGCGCTCTGACGGGAACCGTAACGGATCCAACCGGCGCTGTGATACCCGCGGTAACCGTCACTTTGAAAAATGCCGAGACCAATCAAACCCGCACTGTCACCACCGGCGCGGACGGCGTCTATAAGTTCGCATTGCTTCCGCCGGGCGCCTACGATGTGCGCTTTTCGGTGACGGGTTTCAAGGGCTCTGAAGTGGCAGGCGTGACCATCGACGTGACCGAAACACCGGTAGTGGACCGCGTGCTTGAAGTGGGCGCGCAAGTCGACCAGGTGACGGTGGAAGCCTCGGCTGAAACTCTGCAGACCGCGAGCTCGGCTCTCGGCACTACCGTGGGAACGCGCAGCGTCGAAGCCCTGCCGCTGACTACCCGCAACTATACCCAGATCCTGGGTATGTCGGCGGGCGCCAATGTCAGCGTGAATAACGCCTCCCTGCTCGGAAAAGGGTCGCAAGACGTCAGCGTGAACGGCGCCAATATCAACCAGAACAACTATCAAATGGACGGTGTCAACATCGACAACTTCGCCGGCGCTGGTTTAGGCGCGGACAGCGGGATTTATGTCGGCATCGGAATTCCCAATCCGGACGCGCTGCAGGAATTCAAGATCCAAACCTCAACTTACGACGCCAGCTACGGCCGCAACCCGGGTGCCAACGTGAACGTGGTGACGAAAACCGGCACCAACTCCGTGCATGGCTCCTTGTTTGAATTTTTCCGCAACACCGATTTGAACTCGGTCGACTTCTTCCGCAATCGCGGCTGCGGTCTCAACCGGGTCCAATGCGCGGACTCCGGTGGCGTGCGCCAGGTTCTGAATCAGAACCAATTCGGCGGAACCGTGGGCATGCCGATTAAAAAGGATAAGGTATTTTTCTTCTTCAGCTATCAGGAAAGCCGGCAGATTAATGGCGTCGGCTACCAGGGCTACTCCACTCCCACTCTGGCTCCCATTCCAACCGGGGATCGCAGCGATACCGCGGCCTTCCAGCAGGCCGTGGGAGCGTCATTCTGCCCGCAGAACCATCCGGGCAGCACCGCGTTCAATACGGTGGCCGGCGGAATACAAGTAGCCTGCAACGGCTCCAACATCAGCCCCTCGGCCATCTCTTATCTGCAGGCCAAACTGGCCAATGGCAATTACTACATTCCGGGTTCCGGAACTTCCGGATTCCAGACCGTCCCGTTCTCCTCGCCCGCCCGGTTCACTGAGCACCAGGCCCTGGCGAATATCGATTATCTGATTGGGCCCAAAAACACCCTCGCGGGGCGCTTCTTCACCACGCAAGACCCGCAGGAATTGAGTTTCAGCAACACCGGTTTAGTGGAAGTGCCTGGGACGCCCGTCAATGTCCTTTACGCCAATACCAATGCGGTGTTAAAGCTGACCTCCATTGTCACCAATACCCTGGTCAACGAAGCCCGGATGTCCCTGCAGCGAAACGTAGCGGCTACCCATGACGGCGATCCCTTCACTGACTCGCAGTTCGGAATTACGCCCATCAACCCTGCCATCCCCGTGGTTTCGCCCATCACCATCGCCGGGCAGATGAATCTGGGCGGCGGAATTGGCGACGACGTCTTCGATCCCACCAACCAGTTGCAGTTTGCCGACACGATTTCGTGGTCCCACGGGAAAAATACCTTCCGTGCCGGCTTCGAATATGAATTCGTGCAGTGGGATATCACGTATAAGGGCATCGAGCGCGGCCAATTGACGTTCCAATCCTTCGACGATTTCCTGATCGGCCGTGCCGGCTGCGCTCCCGGCAACACAAGTTGTAGCGTGAGCAATCCGGGTGTGACGAACGGCGGTCCGAACAGCAACATTTCGCAATGTTTGTTCTGCGTGTTGAGCGGACCCACCGGTATCGTGCACGGGTACCGTTCGAACAACACGAACTGGTTCGTTCAGGACGACATCAAGCTTAGCTCGAAGCTTACCGTAAATCTCGGCCTCCGCTGGGAGTACGACGGGACGCTCAGCGATGTGTACGGGAATCTGACCAATGTTTGGGCCAGTTTACTGCAGTCGGTTCCAATTCCTCCCACCACGCCGGGACAAACTGCCGCTAACCTGACGGGCTATGTAGTGCCCAAAAACTATACGCAGTTTCATGGAGCCGTCCCCGCCGGCGTTTACCAAAGCTCCCGTAGTTTGCCCGTCCAAAACGGGCCCCCGCTCAACAACTTCGCGCCGCGCTTCGGCTTTGCCTGGCAGCCAAACTCGAGGTTAGTGGTCCGGGGAGGCGTGGGGATGTTCTACGATCGCGTCGGCGGCAATCAATTTGTACACTCGGTGGAACAGGGCAACCCGTATGCGGTCACGGGCGATTACGGCGGCAGTGGAGCCAATCCCTACAGTCTCGCGAACCCCTTCCCGGCGTCTACTCTTGGCTTCGCCTCCCGCTGGGCCAACTTTGCGACGGTAAAAACGTCCAACCTGAATCTTCCATTCCTGGATCAGGACCTGCACACGCCGCTCACCCGCCAGTACAACCTCACACTGCAGTACGAATTCATACCGCGCTGGGTTTTGGAAGTGGGTTTTGTCGGATCCAGCGGCCTCAACCAAACCGACTATAATCACAACGTCAACTCGGCGTACATCGCCAGCGCGGCCAATCCGATTTGGGGCATCACCACCACCACGCCGCAAAATGTTGCGCTCCGAACTCCCTATCTGGGTTATCAGCCGGCTGGTCTTCAAGAGACCGCCTTCGATGGCATCTACAACTACAACAGCTTGCAGGCCACCGTGCGGAAGCAGTTTTCGCATGGGTTTTCCATTCAGGGCTCCTACACCTGGAGCAAGGATCTGACCAACCTGGAGGGGTACGGAGCCAACTGGAACAACCCAACCGCTCTCGGGCAGCAATACGGCCCGGCGTACTTCAATCGCCCGCAGCGCTTTGTCTTCAATTATTCTTGGGATCTGCCCTTCGGCCATCCCGCCGGATTCATGGGTAAAGTGGCGGAAGGCTGGACCGTTTCCGGAGTCACCGCTGTTCAGGACGGAACTCCGTTGACGTTCACCGATGCCAAGGCTGGCTCGGCCTACGGTGTGTTCGGAACTGATTCGAATGTCCCGGGCCTCACCAGCGTGACGTTCGGTTCCGTCAACTACGGCCGGTCGCAACTCTGTCCCGGCGCGAACACCGGCACCATCGACACGTCCGGCGGAGTGGAGTCGCGGCTGGGCGGACGCAGCGGCGGATCGGGCTATTTCAACAGCAGCGCGTTCTGCTCCACGCCGGCCATCATGCCGGATGGAGTCACCATGACCAATCTGGCGTCATGCCCCACTTGCGCCACCCTGTTCGGCGATTCCGGCGTGGGTATCGTGCTGGGTCCGAGCCAGTTCAATTCCGATATTTCTATCGCCAAGATTACGCGCGTAGGTGGAATCCGTGAAAATGCTACGCTCATTTTCCGCGCCGACTTCTTCAACGCCTTTAACCATCCCCAGTTCAACAATCCGGGGACGGCGACGTCTACTCCCGCGACTTTCGGCATTATCACCAGCGAAAGCGTCGGGCCGCGGCTGATCCAGTTCGCTATGAAGTACGTGTTCTAAGACACTGGAAAAACGGCGCGCGGCGCGGAGCGGATTCCGCGCCGCCGCGCGCTTGAATCTGAGCTTAGACAGTCCACAATCCAGCACACAGCCCGCGGCAGCATGCGTCAAGGCAGCATGCCGCCAGTCCGGATCAAAAATGATATCATCGTACGGTGCGCTACAAGGCGGTCGCGCAGAGGTCCAGGTCTCATGCCGAAGCGAAATAAGAGATCGAATGGCGGCGTCCCCTTCCCGGGTAGCCTGCTGCGCTGCGCTCTGTGTCTGCTCCTTTGCGCCATCGCGGCCCTTGCCGATGACTCAGCCGTTATCAGAGGGAGATTGCTGGACCCCAACGGGAATGCCGTAACGGGTACCGGCGCCACCGTGTACGTCACAAACAGCGTGGGCGGCGCCGCAATTACGGCCCCGGTCCTCCAGGACGGCAGGTTTAGCTTCACCAGCTTGGCGGCGGGTTCGTATCAAATTGCCGTTCCCCTGCCTTGTTGCATGTATACGTCCTTCGCGCGGAAGGACGTTGTTGTGAAGCCGGGGCAGACTTTGCAGTTGGATTTGCCGATTGCATGGGGAATCAATCTGGGAACCATAGGTGACGATCCGGTAACGCTGACAAACGACATGCGCGCGCGTGCCAAGGTTCCCGTGGGCCCGGCGCCGCGCACGCCCGGCGGAAAGCCCGATCTCAGCGGCGTGTGGGCAACTATTCCCGAACCAACCGTCCGCACGCCTGCGCCCTTGCAACCGTGGGCCGCGCAACTTGCCCGGCAGCGCGCCGAGAGCAATCGAAAAGACGCACCCGGCAACTTCTGTCTGCCCAATTCTCCCATCCAGCTATTGATCCCCTTTCATTACCGGTTCGTCCAGACGCCTGCGCTGATCGTCATGCTGCAAGAGTTCGACACTCCGGGCTATCGTCAGATCTACCTGGACGGACGCGGTCATCCCGAGGATTGGAATCCGGCTTGGTACGGCCACTCCATCGGCAAATGGGAAGGCGACACTATGGTGGTGGACACCGTCGGCTTCAATGACCGCGGCTGGCTGGGAGTGGCTCCGCAGACCGAGAAATTGCACGTAGTGGAGCGCATCCGGCGGCCCGATTTCGGTCATCTGGAAGCGCAGATCGTCGCCGAAGATTCAGGCGCGTTCACCGCTCCTTGGAAGACCGCCATCCATGCCGGTCTGCTGCCCGACGAGAACATCCTGGAATTTGTGTGTGAAAACAACAAGCCCCAACACATGGTCGGCAAGTGACGGCCTATCCGGGCTGGGAGAGTTGACGATGAGATCGCGACTGCTGGCCGCGAGTGTAGCGGCGTTCTGCATGGCTCCGTGGGTGTTATTCGCGCATCACTCCTTTACCGCCGAGTTCGATGCCACGAAACCCGTGACTCTCAAAGGGACGGTCACCAAGCTCGAGTGGACCAATCCGCACGCCCGCTTCTTTATCGATGTGAAAGGCGAAGACGATGCGGTGGTGAACTGGGAACTGGAACTGGGAAGTCCCAACACCCTCCTGCGCTATGGATGGAAGAGGGATTCCATCAAGGTGGGCGACCAGGTGATTGTGGAAGGATACCTGGCCAAGGACAATTCCAAGATGGCGAATGCCCGTACGGTTCAGTTTCCCGACGGACGCAAAGTCTCCGCCGGTTCAGCCAGCGACGCCGGCGCACCGGGTGCGAAGTAGTTATCCAGCTTAGCAGCCTGTGTCGAAACCGGCTTCCTCACGGTCGCGGCTCTGTAAGGAGCGGAATCCTGACTGAGCCGCGCGCGTAAGCAAGCGGTCCTTTCGGACCTCAGACGCAGGCTGCTAGAGACCATAAGCGGTCAAATGACCAAATCAGGTCAGATTGGTAGCTGCGCCTAAACCTGCTTGACCCGTGGCAATGCGCCGGCCTCCGTGCCGGCAGTGTTTACTTGGCCCATCTGAACGGCCACAGGCGTGCCTCCTCCAAAATGGCTGTGGTCCGTTTCGGCGGCTAGTTCCCAGCAATTATAGTCGGGATAAAACGAAATCCTGGCTTCAAAACGAAAGACGAAAGAGATCAACTTCTATGAGAACGAATCTACAAAACTGCGTGCGGGTACTGGCGATTGCCGGTTCCCTGACTACCGCCGCCTTCGCGGCGGAAAGAGCAATCAAGGTTGACGACAGGCTGGATGCTTCGGCCGACGCGCTGACCGACATGATGCGAGCTTCCGACAACGGTATCCCCCAGGATCTTATCGATAAGGCGCATTGCGTCGTTGTCCTGCCGGGTATGAAAAAGGCCGGGTTCATCTTCGGCGCTGAGTATGGCCGCGGATTCGCTGTGTGCCGCCGGCACGACGGCGCAGGTTGGAGCGCCCCGGCCGCGATGCGGTCCGAAGGCGGCAGTTTCGGGTTTCAGATTGGCGCTTCGGACACCGATGTTGTGTTGCTCGTGATGAACGACGGTGGAATGAAGCATCTGTTATCCGATAAGTTTTCGCTCGGCGCAGATGCATCCGTGGCGGCAGGGCCGATCGGCCGCGACACGAGCGCCCGTACGGACGCGGAGCTGCAGGCGGAAATGCTATCGTATTCCCGTTCGCACGGGATATTCGCAGGCGTCTCGCTCACCGGCGCGACGCTGCGGCCGGATGCGGATACCAACCGGGAGCTTTATGGGCGCGACACAACCAATCGTGAAATCCTGACCGGTTCCTTCAAAGCCCCGGCCGTCGCAAAAAAGTTTGAAGGGGCGCTCAATCGCGACTCCGCCCGACGCAACTAAACAGAACGTCATGGGTGTTTGCGGATAAAAACCGCTCGCTAACGAGCGCGGCTCGGTTCAGCCCATTCAGACCCGCGACCGTCAGGGAGCGGATGCGCAAATACTTACGACGCTATGTTTAGCGGCACGCTTGCACTGGCGGGGATATCCAATCCTGTCCCCGCTTCACCTCGTGCTCGGCTCCGCTAATACGAACCGCTTCATCCTGCTCGTCATCCTTCCAGTCCGCTCCCCACCCGTTCGGCCGACAACCTTACGCGAGGCTCCTTTGCTCCCGGGCAGAAAGCCCGGCAGTTGTGCGATCACGCATGGGACCGCCCGCCAACGCGCTCTCAGCGTCTCCATCTGGTAACCTCTTTATTGCTTCCGTATGAGTCTCGTCCAACTTGAGCCCACCCTTCGAAAACCAGACCTCGACGCCGCGCAGTTGGAGCAGGAACTGAAAACCTCCATTGAAGGCGAAGTACGCTTCGACAGCCTTTCCCGAGCTCTCTATTCAACCGACGCCAGCGTCTACCAGATCAAACCGCTCGGCGTGGTGCTGCCGAAAACGCGCGACGATGTCGTTCGCATCGTCGAAATCTGCGGACGCCACAAATGCCCCATCACCATGCGCGGCGGAGGCACCTCGCAAGCGGGCCAGGCCATTGGCGAGGGAATCCAGGTGGATACCTCGAAGTACTTCAACAAAGTTCTGGAAGTGAACGCCAAGGAATTGTGGGCGCGCGTCGAACCCGGAGTGGTGTTGGACGAAATCAACGCGCAACTCGCGCCGCTTGGGGTCCGCTTCGCGCCCGACATCTCCACGGCCAGCCGGGCTACCCTCGGCGGGATGATGGCCAACAATTCCTGTGGCGCCCGTAGCGTGATCTACGGCAAGACCATCGATCACGTCCTGGAGCAGACCGTAGTTCTCGCCGACGCCGGCATCGTGCGCTTCCGCGAAATCTCGCGCAGCGAAATCCCGGCCGGCGACACTTTAGAAGCAGCCTGCTATCGCGCCGTAATCGGGCTGGCGCGCGAACACGCGGTGGAAATCGAGCGCCGTTTTCCCAAGGTGCTGCGGCGCGTGATGGGTTACAATCTCGACGAATTTGTGGACCAGGCCAAGCCCGTGAATCTCGCCAAAATCATGGTCGGTTCAGAGGGCACGCTTGGAGTGGTGCTGGAAGCCAAAGTTCGGCTGGTCCCCTTACCCAAAGCCAAAGCGGTGATGGTGATTGGCTTCAAAGACCTTCTGGAATCGCTCACCGCTACCCCGGTAATTCTCCAACACCAACCTTCGGCGGTGGAAGTGATGGACAAAGCGATTCTGGACAACACCCGCCAGAACGCCAATCTGGATAAGATCCGCAGCCAATATGTGGCCGGCGATCCGCAAGCCACTCTCTGCGTCGAGATGTACGCGGATCGGCCGGAAGATCTGCGGCCACGCATGGCCGCGCTGGAAGAAGACCTGCGCGCCCGCAAACTCGGCTATCACTATCATTCCGAATTCGACGGCCCATCCCAGGCTCGCATCTGGAGCCTCCGCGAAGCCGCCCTGGGGCTTTCGATGGCGATGAAAGAAGACGCCAAATCGATCTCTTTCGTCGAGGACACCGCAGTCCCGCCCGAGAAACTCAGCGAGTACATCGGCAAATTTCTTCAAATCGTCGCACGTCACCAGACTACCGCCGGCGTTTACGCGCACGCCTCCGTCGGCTGCCTGCACGTCCGCCCGGTCATCAACCTGAAAACCCAGGACGGGGTAGCCAAGTTCGCCTCTATCGCGCAACAGGTGGCCGATCTGGCGATCGAGTACGGCGGCGCAATTTCAGGCGAACACGGCGACGGGTATGTGCGCAGCCCCTTCATGCGGCAAATGTTCGGCGACGCCATCTACGAGGCTTTTCGGCAGGTCAAAACAACGTTCGATCCACATGGCATCTTTAATCCAGGTAAGATCGTCGACTGCCCGCCGATCACCGACAACCTCCGTTTCGGACCCAAATATCAAGCCGCCAGCCCGGCATCCTATTTCGACTTCTCCGAATACGGAGGCTTCGCCGGAGCCGTCGAAATGTGCAGCGGCGTGGGCGCGTGCCGCAAGAAACTATCCGGCACCATGTGTCCTTCCTACATGGCGACGCGCGAAGAAACCGACGTCACGCGCGGCCGTGCCAATGTTTTGAGACTGGCCATGTCCGGCCAGCTCGACGAAGCCGGGTTAACCAGCCACAGCGTGTACAAAGCTCTCGATCTCTGCCTGGAATGTCGAGCCTGCAAGGCCGAGTGCCCGGTCAACGTCGATATGGCTCGTTTCAAGAGCGAATTCCTGGCGCAATATCACGCCCGGCATGGC
>Ga0302324_100029687_pt1 | contig 10350 bp, 10 predicted proteins | sample Palsa_T0_1_FD_201949 | JGI IMG/M metagenome (GOLD analysis project Ga0302324, IMG submission 201949) | Peat permafrost microbial communities from Stordalen Mire near Abisko, Sweden - Palsa_T0_1 | ecosystem: Environmental > Terrestrial > Soil > Palsa > Peat permafrost | place: Sweden: Abisko... | reverse complement strand
GAACGACTTCGCCGTCCCGTTCCTGGCGCTCGAAGACATTACCATCGCAGACGCTCTGGAGCGTGTGAAGCAGCTCATCCTCCGCGAACGCGGCCAGGTTGCGCTCTACGCCGTCATGAAAGTCGTCCTCGGCTTCGCCGGGCAGATGGGTATCAGCATCGTCTTCCAGGTCGTCTTCGGCATCATCTCCATGATCCTGTGGCTCGCAGGTCTCGCCGCCTCACAACTTCTGCTCCAGGCTGGAGTGCCTTCCAATATCGTCACCGGTCTTGGGTTCGCCGTCACGATCCCCTTATACCTGGCATATTTCGTCTACTGCATGCCGATGATCGCCGGTATTGTGATGACCTTCCTGAAGTCCTACAGCCTCTACTTCCTCGGCGGCCGCTACGCCGTGATCGGCGAACTCCTCGAACGCTCCACCCCTCCACCATCGATCCCCAACTACCCGCCGCACAGCTATCTTTCGCCACCACCACCGCCGCGGTCTTAAGCCGTTTCTGCCGGAGTATGATGTCCCCATGGCCGTCATCCACATCTCGGAAGAAGAAGCCGCGCGTGAGCTTTCCACCTTGATTGACAAGGTTCGGGCGGGCGAGCAGGTGCACATCGATTGCGGAGCGGAGTCCTTCGCCATCGTTCCGGCGAGTCCAATCAAGAGGTGGACCATCTCGGAAGCAATTCGGATGGCTGAGGAGCGCGGTCCAGGCGTCGCTGCCGACCAGGGCTTTGCCGACGATCTGGAAGAGATTATGCGCTTCAACAGGCTGGAAAGGCCCGATCCTTGGGAGTCTTCCTGGATGCGAGCGTTGGCATCAAGGCCCAACGGTCTGGACTCGACCACATAGCGCTGCTCCGCCTGATTCGATCGACGGTGGGCGATCGGGAACTCGCAACCTCGACAATCGTGCTGACCGAGATGCTGCACGGCGTTTACCGGACAAGCGTGCCAGAGCTAAGGCAGCGCCGCCGCCACTTTGTCGACTCTCTCTTGCACGAAGTTGCGGTTTTACCGTATGACACTGCCATAGCCAATCTTGCCGCCCAAATCGGTGGCGAGCAAGCTGCTCGTGGCCAAACCATACCGCCGGTTGACATGATGATCGGAGCGACCGCCCTCTCCATCAATTTTTCCATCCTCACCGCGAACCTCCGCCACTTCCCCATGATCCCCGGTCTCCACGTTATCCCCTTCTGATCTCTGCCCCCTGTAACCCGTTCTGCGGTATGCTCATCACCAAAGGAATCGCCCCATGCTCGAGAACGCTCAGGACCTCTACTTCGAAGATTTTTACGTTGGCCAGAAGTTTCACTCCGCCGGCTCAGCCCGCGTCACCGCCGAAGAGATCAAGGAATTCGGCCAGAAGTACGACCCCCAACCCTTCCACCTCGACGAAGCCGCCGGCCAGGGCTCGTTCTTCAAAGGCCTCGCCGCCTCCGGCTGGCTCACCGCCGCCATCGTCATGCGGCTGCGCGTGCAGTCCATCAAAGTCTTCGGCGGCATGATCGGCGCCGGCGTCGAGGAGATGCGCTGGACCGAACCCGTGCGCCCCGGCGACACCATCCGCTCCGAGATCGAAGTGCTCGGCGTCCGCCACTCCACCAACCGCCCCAACTTCGGCATTGTGCGCACCCGCTCCGTGGCCTACAACCAGCACAACAAAGTCATCCTGCGCTCCACCGTCAACTTTCTCGCCCCGCTCAAGGGCCATACCCTCACCTGATCTGACCGCCTCATGACCGACGAAGACCACGCCCTGCTCAAGCGCTCTGAAGACCGCATCCTCGCCCTCGAACTCACTTCCGGCGAGCAGTTCTTCGCCGAAATCGTCATGGTCGTCGACCAGCCTCCCACCCCCGACGTCTTCCTGCTGCGCGTCAATCGCGAACCCGATGGCGCCTTCACAGCCACCACCACCGCCGGCGACTCCATCCTGCTCGCCGACATCGCCCGCGTCGCCCAAATCCCCGGCGTCGACTATCCCGACCCTTCCTGATCCCCTGCCAGCCCCGCGCACCAGTGCTTCACCGTCGCGTGATGCACCGCCCACGCCCTCCACACCGACCGCGCCCAGGCCATTACCGCCGCCTCATGGGCTTCCACTCCCTCGGCACCCAAAACACTCTGCACGGTCAGCGTTCCCAGCATTGAGGGCGGCTCCAGCCACTCGCATTTGTCTTTGAACCCCGCAATCGTTCCCGCCGCTTCATTCACTCGTTCGATCGCCCATCCGCGCTCCAGCAGCAGATAGAGCCGCGCCAGATGCAGTCCCACCGAGCGTCTTGCCGCCGCCGTCTCCACCCCCGGATGCTGCGCCGCATACGCATCCACCGTCAGCCGGTGCAGCCGCATCAACCGCACGTCCGAATACTCGCGCGCCAGCACCTCGCCATAGGCCGCCCAGCAGCCCGGAGCCGACAGTATGTACTCGTGCGTCGGGCCAATTTGGTCCTCAAACTCGCCATCGCACCCGCGGCATCGCATGGAGCCAGTTTATCCACCTCCCGGCTCTCGCTCCCGGCGAACAAACCGCGTATCTTAGCCCTATGCGCATGACCGTCCTGGCCTCCGGCTCCAAAGGCAATTCGACCGTCATTGCGAGCGCACGCACCCGCATTCTGGTTGACGCCGGCCTCTCCTGCCGCGAGCTGCTGCGGCGCATGGCCCTCGCCGGCGAAGATCCGGCCACGCTCGACGCCATCCTCATCACCCACGAGCACGTCGACCACATCGCCGGCATGCCTGTGCTCGCCCGCAAACTCGGCATCCCGGTCTTCATTACCGAACCCACCCACCGCGCCTGGGTCCGCATGGTGACCCCCCGCACCACCATGTCCTACGCCCAGTGGCTCGACCATCTGCAGCAGGAAAAACTCGCCCGCGCCCAGGCCGCCGCCCACATCCCCACCTACGAACTCCCATCCAGAGAAGCGGGTGCCCCATGTCTCGCTTCTGAGACATGGGTAGAGCCAGCGCAAACGCGCGTGGAAGCCACGATCGACCTCTCCGCCCAGGCCCAGATCCCCGTAGACCCCGACGTCGAAGAAGACCTGAGCCCAACCTCCAACCCCAAACCCGACCCCACCTTCCTTCCCTCCGTCGAATACTTCCAGGCCGGCCGCCAATTCTCCATCGGCGATCTTGCCATCTCGCCCTTCACCATCCCCCACGACGCTGCCGACCCCTGCGGCTTCGTCTTCGAGGCCGACGGCGTCCGCATGGCGCTCGCCACCGACCTCGGCTACCTCCCGCCCAACGTCAAAGCCGCCCTGAGACGCGTCGACGTGCTGCTGCTCGAATCCAACCACGACCTCGAAATGCTGCGCGACGGCCCCTACCCGTGGTCGGTCAAACAGCGTGTGCTCTCGCGGGTCGGCCATCTCTCGAACGACGCCACCGCCGACTTCCTGCTGCGCGACTACGACGGCGGCGCCACCTACATCGTCCTCGGCCACCTCTCCGAGTCCAACAACGCCCCCGAACTCGCCCGCATCACCGCCGAGCGCGCCCTCAACGACCGCATGAGCCTCCTCGGCAACCGCATCCTGCTCGCCACCCAGGCCACCCCCCTCGAATCCATCAACGTCTAGAGCCCCTCGTCGACCCAAAAATGCGCGTCGAAGAACCCAGGTATTTCATCCCGCTCTTGGTCGCGTATCGGTTTTTGCACCACCCCGTTTTGAACCTTTCCTGTTGCAACCGAATCAAACAGGTTAGAATGGCTTACAACCCTATGTCCAGCCGAGCCCACGCCTCCAGTACGAGCCCGCTCGCAGCCAGGTCCTGTACGGACCCCATCGTCGGAGCGATCCTCTCCGGGTGGCGCTACGACATCTCCAGCATCTCCCCGGACATGCGCACCGACTACGAAAATCACCTCGCCGGCTGCCTCCACTGCTGCCGCCGGCAGCGCATCGCGCGCACCATCGACGTCCTGCTCATCTCCGTCAGCACCCTCTCGATCGGCGCCTTCCTGCTGGCCGCTGTCATCATGCACCGCCTGGAGCTGCTCACCCACATCGCCGGCAGCCTCACCGTCTTTCATCTGCGCCAGACTCCGGTGGTGGTCTCGCTCCAGGCGGTCGCCATCGCCGGTCTCGTCATCTCCATGATCCTCTGGGTGCTGGTTGCCATTGCTACCCCGCTGCCCGGCATCGTCAGCTCTCTGGTGGTCGAGCGCGTCCCCGGCATCCGCCAGCGCTTCGCCCGCCGCCACGCGTAGGCCCTTCTCCGCCCATGTCTGACCCCTTCCAGCACGACCCCTTCCAAGCCGATTCAGCGTCCTCACTTCCTCAGGCAGAGGTTCAAACCGTCAGCCGCGACGCCTACGCTCCCGCAGAACCTCCCGGGCAACGCCATTTGAGCGAGTGGGATCCCCGCTACGCTCCAGGCACCTACGCGCTGCTCGCCGTCAACATCGCCGTCTTCCTGTGGATGGTGCTGCACGGTGTCTCGGCCAGTTATCCCACCACCCTCCAGTTGCGGCATTTTGGCGCCAACAGTGCGGACCTGGTACTCAACCACGGTCAGTGGTATCGCCTGCTGACCGCCACCTTCGTCCACATCGGCCTGCTCCATATAGCCACCAACATGTGGTGCCTCTGGAACCTCGGCCTGCTCGGCGAACCGCTGCTCGGCCCCTGGGGCCTCATCGCGGTCTACATTCTTACCGGCGTCGCCGGCAATCTGCTCTCGGTCGCCTGGGATGTCCTGAACGCGCACCTGCATCATGTGCCGCTGGTGCTGGTCTCGGGCGTCGGCGCCGGAGCCTCGGGAGCTGTCTTCGGCATTGCCGGCATCCTCATCGTGCTGCTTTCGAACCGCCGCCTGCCCATCCCCTGGAGTGAACTCAGCCGCCTGCGCCGCTCGGTCGTCCAGTTTGCCGCCATCAACCTCGTCATTGGCGCCGTCACGCTGGTTGCCGGACCCATCCGCATCGACAACTCCGCCCACATCGGCGGCTTTCTGTGCGGCCTCGCGCTCGGACCCGGCCTGGTCCCGCGCATGACCGCCGGCCGCACCGGCTACCTCGCCCGCCAGAAGCTCGTCTTCGTCCTGGCCGCGCTGGCCCTGTCCCTCTTCGGCTATTGGATCGCCAACTTCAAATGAAAACAACCCCTTAACGAGAATCGGAGGGACAAAGGCGGGATCAGAAACAAACAAAGGCTCTATCTTGCTTTTGCCTGCTTCTGATCCCGTCTTTATCCCTCTGATCCCCGTTACGCCTTGCTTTTACGTCAGCGCGCTCGAAGCGAACTTCCTCACCATCGCCAGCAGCAGCCTTCGATCGCTGTCCGACAGATTCGCCGAGTAGCGCTGCACCTGCGTCAAAAACCGTATCTCTTCCTCGCTCAAATTCAGCGTGGAGACTTCTTTCCCGACGTTGTCCTCGGCAAAAAACTGCGCCAGTTGCAGATCCAGCGCGCCCGCGATCTTCTGCAGCGTCTCGAGCGACGGAACCGTGTGCCCGTTCTCCACCCGCGACAGATAGCAGCGCAGCAGCCCCGTGCGCTTTTCGATGTCGCCCTGCGACATCCCCTTTTGCAGACGATAATCGCGAATCGTACTGCCGATGTTGCTCGAAATGGACTTCACTGGGGCACTCGTCGGCGCAGGAAGGTAGGTTTGCATATCACTCATTAGCGGTACGGTACTGTGACGGCCCGATGGAGGCAAGCCCAATCTTCACTTCCGCGCACAATCCCGTACCCATTCAGATTCCCATATCCAGTCAGGTTCCTTACAACCAAACCCTCAACCAACACTTGAGCCCCAGCACCGCCGGGAACCATACGTAATAGTATCAAACCAGTAAACACCCGTGGACAGGCGAAGGAGCCCTACGCGCTGGTCTTCGCGTCTTCCCGCATCCACAGCGCGAGCTGCCGCAGCAGCCACACATTGCGCTCGAACAGCGTGGTCGCGTAGTGCATCGCCGACACATCCTCGACCGCCTGGTTCTCGTCCAGCCGCATCCGGTCGCGCAGCCGTTCCATCATGCCGCCGCGATCGTCCGTCAGTTGCACCAGCATGTCGACGTCGCCCGCCTCCTTCGTCTTCAGCGCATCGGCCGCCGTCAGCACGATCGTATCCAGCGCCTCCACCAGCCGCCCGGCCAGCTTCATCGCGTCGTGGCGGCTGTGCAGCGTCTCGGCAAACTGATAGACATTCTCTTCGAGCGCCCTCAGCGTCTCCTGTTTGCGCTGAAACGAGATCGCCCGCGCCGCCAGACCGGTCGCGATCGGCATCCTCGTCAGCGTCTCGATAAACAGCGTAATCTCGGTGCCCAGCGTACCCGCCGCGTCGTGCAGCGTCGCCAGCTTTACCCCCGCCTCGCCGCGCGCCGCCTTCAGGTACTCTTCGAGCGCGCCGATCACCCGCAGCTGCTCCAGCGCCACCAGATCCAGCGCCGTCTCCGGGGACAGCAGTGTCTCCGCCTGCAGGTACATCGGCCGCGACAGATCCTCCTCAGGCGTCGGCGGAGACATCCGCGCCAGCCATGCCGGCGCAAAGCGCAACATCGCAATCGACACCGCCAGCAGCACCAGGTTGAAGACAAAGTACATATACGCCATGCGTCCCGACATCGAGCCGCTGACCAGATGCACCAGCGCAAGCAGCAGCGGCAGCCCGGTCATATGCTCTACGATCAGCAGCACCGCCACCAGCGCGCCCGCAGCCACGTTGGTGATGGACTGAAACACCGAAATCTGCCGCGCCACGCCGCGCAGATTGCTCGAAAGCAGGTACGTCGCCACCGCCGTGCCGACGCCCAGGCCCGCAATCCCCATCATCGCCGGGAATTCGCCCAGCATCCCGCCCTTGTTCACCGTGATCGCAATCGCCGCCACGCTCGACGACGAATGCACCACGCTCCGGCTTATCATGCCGACGAAAAACGCCGCATCCGGCCAGTAGTCAAAGAACTTGCTCACATCCACGCCGCCCGACGTCGACGACAGCGGCTTGAACGCCTGCTTCATCATGTCCAGCCCGAAGAACACCAGGCCCACCGACAGCAGGCCCGCCCAGCCCGGCTTCCACTTCGCCCAGACCTTGAACGCCAGAACCAGCCCGCTGAACCCGATCAGAAACAGCACCGGCAGATGCAGATCCACCGCCGCGATAAACACCAGCACCGCCGTCCCGATGTTCGAGCACGACAGCACCAGCAGCGCCCGGCCGAGTGACAACATCCCGGTCGCCACCATGCCCGTCAGGATGAACGCCACCACCGACTCGCTCTGCGTCATCGCGCCCATCGCCAGCCCCAGCAGCCCCGCGATCACCGGATGATGGGTCGCGCGCGCCAACAGCAGGCGAAACTTCTGCCCGCTCATCAGCCGCAGGTTATCCGAGATTCCGCCCACGCCGGTGAAAAAGAAGCTCACCCCGGCAAGGTAGAGCGCAATCAATTCCAGCATCTTCATCCGCCCACCTCGCATCCAAGATACCAACGCTGACTCGGATGTTGTGCTAATTTAAACCTATGGCCCTGACCTTCCGCACCTCGCGCTTCTGTTGTTGTTGCGACGCAGGTCTGCGCCTCCTCTCCGCACGGCTCTAGCTCTCCTCCGAGCCCCTGTCTCCTTATCCGGAACCAGAACCACTGACCAGAGCGGCCGCCTGCACCCATTTGCAGCGCCGCGGCCTCCGCCAAGGAGCCTCATGTATCGCCGCACTTGTGTCTTCGTCCTCTTCGCCCTCTCTTCCGCCCTCCACGCACAAGTCGTCGGCGGAACCATAAGCGGCACCGTCTCCGACCCATCCGGCGCGCTCATCGCCAACGCCGTCGTCGTCGTCCACAATCAGGACACTGGAACCCAGCGCACCCTCACCACCAATGCCTCCGGCTCCTGGTCCGCACCGTCCATCTCCGTCGGAACCTACAAAGTGACCGCGACCGCGGACGGTTTCTCCCCCTGGTCCCGCGACAAGATCTCGCTCGCGATCAGCCAGTCCCTCGCCCTGCCCATCGCGCTCACCGTCGGAACCTCCGGCACCGTGGATGTATCCGATCGCCCGCTTTCGTCGGTCAACCTCTCCACCGAGCAGACCGCCGGCCTGGTCGGCGAGCGCGAGGTCAAAGACCTGCCGCTCAACGGCCGCTCCTACGACCAGCTCATCACGCTCAATCCCGGAACCGTCAACTACACCGCCCAGCGCAGCGGCGGCATCGGCACCTCCAACTCCTCCGTCGGCAACATGTTCGCCGTCTCCGGCCGCCGCCCGCAGGACAATCTCTTCCTGCTCAACGGCGTCGAGTACACCGGCGCATCGCTGATCAACGTCACCCCCGGAGGAACCAGCGGCCAGCTCCTCGGCGTCGACGCCGTCCGCGAGTTCAACGTCGTCTCCGACTCCTACTCCGCCGCCTACGGCAAGCGCGACGGCGCGCAAATCTCCATCGTCACGGCCTCCGGCACCAACGCCCTGCACGGCTCCGCCTACGAATTCCTGCGCAACTCCTTCTTCGACGCGCGCAATTTCTTCGACCAGCCCCGCATCCCCGAGTTCCAGCGCAACAACTTCGGCGCATCGCTCGGCGGACCCCTCCGCCATGACAAGCTCTTCCTCTTCGCCAACTACGAAGGCTATCGCCAGAACCTCGGCGAATCCCTTGTCACTCTCGTCCCCGACAACCAGGCCCGCCTCGGCCAGATCCCCAACGCCAACACCGGCGTCTACGCCGCCACCACCGTCAGTCCCATCTCCGCGCAGCTTCTCAACCTCTGGCCCGTCGCCAACGGCCCCGAGGTCACCCAGTTCAACCCCGCCGGAGCCCTCATCGTCCCCACCGGCATCGCCAAGTACTTCGGCACCGCTCCCCAGCACATCCGCGAAGACTTCGGCACCACCCGCTTCGACGCCAACCTCACCCCCAACGACCTGCTCTTCGCCGTCTACACCGTCGACGACTCCACCGCCAACACCCCTACCCAGGACCCCTACTCCGTCGTGACCGAATTCCTGCGCGAGCAAGTCCTCAGCATCCAGGAACAGCACGTCTTCTCGCCGCGCCTGCTCAACACCGCACGCGCCGGATTCTCGCGCGCCAGCTTCCTCTTCCTCGGCTCCGTTCCGTCGGCCATCCAGGCCGCCACCCCCACCTTCATCCCCGGCAAACCCACCGGCGCGGTCGTCATCGCCGGTTCCACCGCCTCCAACGGAGCCTCGTCCATCACCACCGCCGGAGCCAACGTCGGAGCCAACAACGCCATCGCCCGCAGCCTCTTCACCTTCGACGACCACGTCTTTTACTCGCTCGGCCGCCACCAGATCGAAGCCGGCGTCTGGCTGCAAAGGTTGGAGTCAAACGACAACCTCGCGCAAGACCAGTTCGGCCAGGCCTCCTTCGCCTCGCTCTCCACCTTCCTCTCCGGAGCCATCAAGACCTTCGCCTACGCGCCCTCGCCCACCGAACTCGGCTGGCGAACCCTCTTCGCCGACGCCTACCTCGAAGACACCTTCCGCCTCACGTCCCGCGTAGAGATCCGGGCCGGCATCCGCACCGAATCCGGCACCGGATGGAGCGAATCCCAGGGCCGCGCCGGCGTCTACAACCTCGTCAACGGCGTGATCCAGACCACCCCCAGCGTGCAATCGAACGCCATCGACAACAACCGCGCGCTCTTCCTGCCCGAGCCGCGCCTCGGCATCGCCTGGAACGTCTTCGGCAACGGAACTACCAGCGTCCGCGCCGGCGTCGGCCTCCACCACTCGCTGCTCGACGCCCTCGACTACCGCCTCGACCAGGCCGCGCCCTTCAACACTGTCTACGCCTACAGCGGTACCGCCACCACCGTCGCCAACCCCACTGGAGGCACCGCCCTCGTCTCGCCCTCCACCCTCGACTCCGGCATCGCCACCCCGTCGCTGCTCGCCTACTCGCTCAAGATTGAGCAGCAGCTGGCCCGCGCCACCACCCTCACCGTCGGCTTCGACGGCTCCCGCAGCACCCACCAGATCCTCTCCGGCGACCTCAACGAACCTGCCTTCACCATCGTCAACGGCGCCGTCTACTATCCCAACCCAACGCCCCCACCAGCTACACCCTCTGCCCCCATCAAGGCCAATCCAGCCCTCGCCAACTCCACCTCCTGGTGGTCCGGCGGCTCCGGAAACTACAATGCCTTCATCGTCGACTTCCGCCACGACATCGCCCACGGCCTACTGCTCCGCGCCAACTACACCTGGTCGAAGAACCTCGACGACGGCTCCGCCTGGAACACCAGCGTCTCCGCCAACTCGCCTGCATTCGTCGAAGTCCCATCCCTCCCGCACCTCGACTACGGCCCCGCCGCCACGGACTTCCGCAACCTCGCCGCCATCAACGCCACCTGGGATCT
>Ga0302324_100029685_pt1 | contig 10350 bp, 11 predicted proteins | sample Palsa_T0_1_FD_201949 | JGI IMG/M metagenome (GOLD analysis project Ga0302324, IMG submission 201949) | Peat permafrost microbial communities from Stordalen Mire near Abisko, Sweden - Palsa_T0_1 | ecosystem: Environmental > Terrestrial > Soil > Palsa > Peat permafrost | place: Sweden: Abisko... | reverse complement strand
AGCGGGAGCTGGCTGACCTGTGCGGCGGCCTTGGCGACGGCGAGGGAAACGCCGAGCATCGCATTGGCGCCGAGCTTGGCTTTGTTGGGGGTGCCGTCGAGTTCGATGAGGAGCTGGTCGATGGCTTCCTGATCCCGCGGGTCCAGGCCGATCAGTTCGGGGGCGATTTTGGTGTTGACGTTTTCGACGGCCTTGAGGACGCCCAGGCCGAGGTAGATTTTTTTGTCGCCGTCACGGAGTTCGACGGCTTCGTTGGCGCCGGTGCTGGCGCCGCTGGGGACGGCTGCTCGACCGAGCGTGCCGTCTTCGAGAACGACATCGACTTCGATGGTGGGATTGCCGCGCGAATCGAGAATCTGGCGGCCCTGAATGAATTCAATGCTGATACTCATGTGTGCGTGCCGCCGGCGCGAGGCCGACGGCCCTTTCATAGTTATCGGACGAAATTGGGTGATCTCTTAACCCTGCGCCGGGAAGTCTATGCGCGGGGAAAGGGGTGTAAAGGGGGGTTGGAGGGTTTCTTTCGATTCCCAAGCCAAAAACAAATGCAACCGCCGAGGACGCCGAGAGCGCCGAGGCAGACGCCGAGAAGAGAATTGAATTGGTCAAAAAATACATCAGGATCGCCCATATTTGATCCCAAATCCCGCATTTCCTCCGACCTGCCTCGGCGCTCTCGGCGTCTCGGCGGTTGCATTTTGTTCACTTTATGGCTGCGTAGCCGCGGGATTATGAGCGCCGTGGGCGATGGCCCATTCGACGAAACCGGGGGGAGCGCCGACGAGATGGTCGACGTCGGCATTGGTGATATTAATCGTTTGCCAATCTTTCACGTTGGCGAGATTGACTCCAGTGAGCGTTGATTTCTCGAAGTCGGTGCCGGTGAGGATCGCGCCGCTCAAATCGGCCCCGGTTAGATCGGTGTTGGAAAGGATAGCCCCTTCCGTCGGTCTCTCCCCGGTCAAATCCACATCGCGCAAGTCTGCGGAGCGAAGATTGGTGGAATCCATATCGGCATCCTGCAACCCAGCGCCGCGGAGGCTGGCCCTTCGCATGTCAGCCCCAGAAAAGTTGGCTCGCCGAAGATCCGCGCCGTCGAGGTTGATGCCGACGAGATAGGCTTGGGAGACATCCACACCGACCAAGGGGACATGATCCTCGTACAAATCGCGCAGTGCGTCGAATCGCCCGCCGCTGCCGGGCTTGCCGGCGGCGGTGTTGATCACCTGCCAGGCCTCGTAATGTTTTTGTTTCAACCGCTGGTCGCTCTCGGCGAAGAAGAGGATGACCGCGACGAGGATCGAGAAGTTGCCGATGTATTCCAGCACCTCCAGAAACGCCCATCGGCTGAGCCAGTAGGCGCAGTGGTCGAAAAGGTAGTCGAGAAACAGGAGCGGTGGAATCCAGCGCAGGGGCGAATGTTTCTTAAATTCATGCCAGGGTTCGGGGGGCGTGCGTTCCTTGACGATGTAGGCCACGGATTTCTCCTTGCTTAATTTGCAGGGATATTATCCGGCGATCAGCAGCATCGAAAACATGATGATCCAGACGATGTCCAGAAAATGCCAATAAAGCGCGGCGTGGCGGACGCCCATGTTGGCTTCGTGGTCGTATTTGCCCATGCCGGCGCGGACGGCCACGATGATCATCGCGATCACCCCGCCGACGACGTGCAGGGCGTGGATCATGATGAGGAAAAAGACCAGGCCGTAGAGGTTATTGGGGGCGCCGCCGAGAGCGCTGTGCTGGCGGAGGATGTAGGCCATGCTGGGAGTTTGGACGCAGAGGAACGCGATGGCCAGGAAGAGAGTGATGTAAACATCGCGGCGGAAGGGTTTTTGGCGCTCACGCCGGACATTCACCACGGCGCGGTGGATCATGAAGCTGCCGATGAGAAGGATCGCCGTGCTGCCCCAGAGGCTATCGGGCAATTTGACCGTGAATTCCGGATGATGCAGGCGAATCAGCACGTATCCCAACATGCTGGAGAGAAACAGCATGGAAAGGGAGGCGAGGAAGAGGTACATCCCGATGGACAGGGCGCGGGGCGGGGTGCGGAAATCGGGCTTGCTTTCCATGGGAATTCAGCCGCGCAAATTCTCTTTTCCCCCTCGCCCGGTACCCCGGGAGAGGGTTGGGGTGAGGGGTATTTTTTTTGACACCTCGAAGAAGAGAACCCTCACCCCGGCCCTCTCCCGGAGTACCGGGGGAGGGGGAATACAATCACGGCACCGGCTTGATGATCGACTGATAGGCGTTGGTGTCGAGCAATGCCAGGCCAATGAACAGGCAGACGAAAAGAAGGGCCGCGATGATGGCCAGGGCGTTGAACGGGCTGTCCCAGCGGAGGTGCATGAAATAGAGGAGGACAAGGGAGCCCTTCACCACGGCGACGGCCAGCGCGACCATGATGTTGTAATTGCCCAGGTCGATGCGCGACACGCCGACGGTGATGACCGTGAAAATGAGCAGGAGAACATAGACACCAAGAAGATTCTTGGGCGAAACAACGTGATGGGCGTCCAAGGGATCGCCGTCCGCGGGGGAGGCTGGTTTTTCAGATTCGGAATGACTCATGGCTCGTCCTCAAAAAATTCTTTGCATCAGTGAATGAGATACAACAACGGGAACAGGAAAATCCAGATCAGATCGACCAGGTGCCAATAGAGGCCGACGAGATCGACCGGGGTGTAGTAATGGGAGTCGAAATCACCGCGCTTGGCGCGGATGAAAATCCAGGTGATCAGGCCCATGCCGACCAGAACGTGAATGCCGTGCAGGCCGGTCATCAGGAAATAGCAACTGAAGAAAGCGTTGACGCGGTATTCATCGGCGGGGTCGAGTTGCTTGTAGCGATTGGCGACGCCTTCTTCGGTGCGGACGACCACGGGTTCCTGCGGCCCGGTGTTGGGCTGCACGAGGCCGGAATCGATCGGGAAAGTCGAGTGAATCTTGCTGATATTCGCGCCGGCGTTGGCGTCGTAGTAGGTGGGACCGGCGTCGGTGGGCGTGGCGGCGGCGGGCGCGGGGGCGGAGGGAAGAGTCGCCGGAGCCAATTTGTCCGGACCCGTGTATTCCTGGCTGTAGCGATTCCATTTCCCGACCCAGACGTATTCCGACCACTTGGCGTGATATTCAACTCCCTTCACGACCATGAAGCCGGCGCCGCCGAGGAGCGTGAGCAGCAGGCAGACCAACAGGAGTTTTCGCTGGTTTAACTGCGCCGCGCGCACTCCCCAGGCCATCGATAAGCTGCTGGAGATCAGGATGAGCGTGTTGAGCGTGCCCAGCGGGATGCTGAGGTATTGCTCGGCGGCGAAGGAAAAGACCTCCGGATGATTGTGCCGGTAAACGGAATAGGCGCAGAACAAGCCGCCGAACATCAGGATTTCGGTGCCGAGGAAGACCCACATGCCCAGCTTGGCCGAGACATTTTGCTGCTCGGGCGTGTCGAACTGATGGGCCAGATGCGGGTCACCGTGACCGTGGCCGGCTCCGGCGTGGGCGTGAGGATCGGTGGTGGTGCTCATGCGATTATTCCAATGGACAAAATCTCAGTGCTCGGCCGGTACATAGTTTTTCTTCAGCACCCATCCCTCGGTGGGTGAAACGTATTCCCAGGCGGCCAGGTCGTAGGGATCGCCGACATTGGTCGGAGCGATGGGGAAATTATCGTGCGGCGGCGGCGAGGGGGTGTGCCATTCCAATGTCGAACCGCCCCAGGGATTGGCGGGGGCTTTTCGTCCCCTGCGAGCGCCGTGCAGCCAGTTGAGACCAACGAGGATAAACCCGCTGGACATGATATAGGCCCCGATGGTCGACATCTGGTGATAGATGGCATATTCCTGGGGATAGGTCGCCCACCGCCGCGGAGCGCCATGTGCTCCTGCGACGAACTGTGGGAAAAACGTCAGGTTGAAGCCGAGGAAGGCGACCCACGCGGCGATCTGTCCGGTGCGCTCGTGGACCATCTTTCCGGTGATCTTGGGGAACCAGTGGTAGACGCCGCCGATGAAGGCAAACAAGGTGCTGCCCATCATCACATAGTGGAAGTGGGCGATGACGAAGTAGGTGTCATGGAAATGGATGTCCGTCGCCAGCGCGCCCAGGAACAGGCCGGTGAGTCCGCCGATGGTAAAAAGCAGGATGAAGGACAGGGCGAACATCATCGCCGGGGTGAAGCGGATGGAACTTTTGTACAGGGTGCCCAGCCAGTTAAACACTTTAACCGCCGATGGAATGGCGACACTGAATGTCAGCAGGCTGAAGATCGAATTGGCCAGCGGCGATTGTCCGCTGGCAAACAGATGGTGGCCCCAGACGATAAATCCAAACAATGCCAACGCGATCGAACTGACGGCGATGAAGTTGTATCCGAAAATGTGCTTGCGGCTGTGGACGGAAATGATTTCGCTAATCACGCCCATGGCCGGGAGAATCATGATGTAAACGGCCGGATGCGAATAGAACCAGAAAAAGTGCTGATAGAGAATGGGATCACCGCCGAGGGCCGGATCGAAGATTCCGACTCGTAGCGTTCGCTCAGCCGTCAGCAAAAGAAGCGTGATGGCCAGCACGGGGGTGGCCAGGATCTGAATCACGCTGGTGCCATAGAGCGCCCAGAGAAAAAGGGGCATGCGGAACCAGGTCATTCCCTTGGGGCGGAGGGTGTGGAGGGTCGTGATGAAATTCACGCCGGTCAGAATCGAACTGAATCCCAGAACGAATGCGCCCAGGGTGGCCGGGACGGTGCCATCGGCGTAGCCGGGGCGAACGCTATAGGGGGTGTAGAAAGTCCAGCCGGTATCCAGACCCGTGGAGCCGGGAAGATGGAATCCGAACGCAATCCGAAGGATGCCGCCCAATAGAATGTAGGTGAAGAAGCAGGCGCCCAGGGCATAGACGTAAAGGCTCAGAAGATTCAGCCGGGGAAACGCCACGTCTTTCGCCCCCAGCATCATGGGCAGCACGAAATTGCCGAGGATGGCGGGGATGGCGGGGATCATGAACATGAAGACCATGACCGCGCCATGCAGGCTGAACATGTTGTTGTAGAAGACTTCGGTATTGGCGCGGGTTTCCGACGGCGTGGCTCCGTGAATCATCCAGGCATTGGGGCTGAGCAATTCGGTGCGCAGCATCAGGGCAAAAAACCCGCCGAGGGCGAAGGCGCTGAGGACCAACGTCATGTACATCAGCCCGATGCGCTTGTGATCGAGCGAAAGGGCCCACGATTTGAATCCCGTGGAATGGGTGAGATAGTTGTCGGGCTTGCCGGGTAGATCGGCAATGCCATGAGTATCTGCTTGAATGACTGACATAAACGACTCCGGAGTCTAAAAAACCTCTCCGATTTTCTCCACTTCCATGAAAATCTCCACTACTGCGCCGGCTGCGTCGCCGGCGCGGTGGCCGATTCCGTACTCGCCGGGACGATCTCCTTATCCGGCGATTTGATGAACTCAATGATCGCTTTCACCTGTCTGTCGGAAAGATTGAACAGCGGCATCACCCGGCTATCGAACGGCGGTTGCAGTTTCCAGACGTTGGGCTGGGTAATCATGTGGGTGAGATACGCCTCGTCCACTTTCTTGGTCGATCCATCTTCCATCGTGACGGTGCTGCCCCAGATGCCCTTCCAGGTCGGGCCGGTGTTGGCGCTGCCGTCCAGCGAGTGGCAGACGAAGCAGAACGTGTTGTATTTCCGCTGGCCAAGCTGCCAGGGGGTGAAGCGGTCCTCGGCATGGAGCAGATAATTCTGGTAATCATCCTCGGAGAGGACCTCAACGGTGTTGCGCATCTCCGAGTGGCCCTTGCCGCAATATTGGGTGCAGTAGATGTCGAATTTTCCAAGCTGGGTGGCCTGCACCCAGATCACGTTGTCCCGCATGGGAACGATGTCTTTTTTGATGCGGAACGCGGGGATGTAAAATCCGTGGATCACGTCCGAGCTGCTCATGTGAAACACGATGGGCGTATTGATCGGAATCTTCAGTTCCCCATCGGTCAGGCCATTGGGATAGGTAAACGCATACGACCACATCTGGGCCTGCACGACATCGGTCGCGGCGTATTTGGGGGGGACGGAAAGGTCCAGAAAATCCACGAAGCCGTAATAGAAGATCACCACCACGAGCACGGTGGGAATGAACGTCCAGGTGAGTTCCAGCGCGGTGTTGTGTTTGGGCGCGTCGGTGTGTTCGGGAACGCCTTCGCGGTAGCGATATTTGATGGCGAAGTAAATCAGCAGCACTGCGATGAGCAGGAAGAAGAAGACGCACAGGTAGTAGATGCCGTAGAAAAGATTGTCTATCTCCGGCGCAACGGTGGAAGCCTGTGGGGGCAGCCAGAAGCTGCCGCCGGTCTGTGCGAGAATGTTGGGCATCGCAAGCATGGTAAAAAATCAGGTCAGAGTTTTCCGGACAAAATCACGGCGGAAGAGCCAGAAGAGGGTTCCACCGACGCCGAGCAATGTCACCACGGCGCTGACTCGCATTAATCGCATGGCCACCAGGGCGTAGCCGCCGAGGGTGGCGTTGTAGCAGCAGACCAGCAGTTCAATATGGTCCGTCAGCGTGCCGATTTTGTTATGCGATGCCTCGTCCAGCGAAAGCTGCAGCGTTCGCGGGTCGAAGCTGATGCCATAGAGATATCGGGAGACTTTGCCCTCGGGGGTGATAATGATCAGGACGGCCGGATGGGCGAAAGCGGCGACCGGAGGCGTGTTGTACTCGCCGGGGAGCATGCCCTGGCTGTAGTGGTATCCGACGGCGGCGGTAAGCTCGCGGATGGCGCTCTGATCGCCGACGAGGAAATGAAATCCACTGGCGGTATCGGCCCGGCCATAATCCGCCAGATACGATTCCCGCTTTAGCCCCGCCAGCCGCCAGTCTTCGGCGGGATTGATGCTGGCGAACACGAAATCAAAATCCTTGCCGGCGTTGAGGTCCATTTGCTTGGCGGCGTTGAGCAGCCCTTTGGAAACCTGCGAGCAGAGCATGGGGCACTCGAAATATCCAAGCTGCAAAACAATCGGCCGGCCAGAGCCGGTGTTGAAATATTTGCCCAGCGTCACATCCTCGCCGGCGTCGTTGGTGAAATGTTGATCCAGCGGAAGCTGGGCATCGAGCATTTCGTTGATCCCGGCGTAGGCGCTGTTGGGCTGGCCGTCGGCGTTGGTGTCGGCCACTTCCGGGTCGGCCATCGCGCGCATCCCCCCCGCCGCCAGCATGATTGTGGCCAGCAGGATCAGAGGAAATTGTCGCAAGCGTTGCCGCATGTTCTGTCTATTGTGCCGATGGCTGGGTCGCCGGGAATTGCTCCTGCGTCTGCACCATAATAGTCATGGCGTCTTCCACCGGCACGGTAATCACATTGTTCTTTTTATCGACCCAATTGTATCCGCTGATGTGGGTGAGCTGGGCGTCCTTGAGATCCTGCAGCGGCTTGTTGCCGAAATGCCCGGAGGCTTTGACGATTGCCTCGTCCTGGGTCATCGAGTCATACCATGCCTCGGTGCCGACGATCAGCACCAGCAGGATGATCAGCCCCACGATGCCGATGGTCAGTATCAGCGGGATGTTGATTCCTTGTTTGAACTCGGCCACAAATCACCTCAACAGAAAATCACCTCATCAAAACTTCAGCACTCACACGTTCTCAAACGCCAGAGATGCTGCCAGCCGCGGGTCGTGGATGGGGCGGATCGCATCATGCGATGCCTTGCGCACAATCAGCGCCGTCACCAGACCGCCAAGGCCCACCAGCAGACACAGATCAATGACATCCAGATGAAAATCCGCGTGCAACTGCGGCATGGCGATCCAGAACAGATCGACCCATTCCATCATGAGAATCCATGCCGCCCAGAATCCCAGAAGCACAGGATTTCGCTTCACATGCCGCGACATCAGCCCGGCAAACGGAATCAGGATGTGGGCGAAAAGAATCAGCAGGCAGACCCACGACCAGCCGTTGGCTTTGCCCATCGCCGTGGTCGCGCCGCGGCGGGCGTACCATTCGGTTTCATCCGGCAGGTTGGCGTACCACTGAAGCATATATTGGTCGAAGGCGATGTATCCGTAGAAAAACGTGAAGCCAAACAGGAGTTTGCCCAGATCGTGGAAATGCTCGATGGTCACGCTCTTACGCAGGAATCCGCGCGCCTGGAGGAAAATGACGACCAGGATCAGCGTCGCAATGATCGTCAGGGTGGAGCCGGCGAAACAATAGACGCCAAAGATCGTGCTGGCCCAGTCCATGTCCAGGGACATCAGCAGATCGAATGATGCAGCGGTAAAGGTAACGCCGAAAATCACCAGCCCGGCGGGCGCAATGCGCTGCATGAGGCGGGTGATATTGTAATCGCCGGTGACGTCCTGCTTGACAGACTGCTTCCAGAACCAGAGTCCCAGGATCGACCAGACGACGAAATAAAACACAATCCGGACGATGAAGAAAACGGGATTCAGATAAATCTGCTTGAAGTGGGACATGTGATCCAGCGCGCCGGGCTTGGCCCACTCATACAGCGAGTCCTGGCCCTTGGCGCCGAGAACGACGGCAATGATGATCGGGGCGCTGAGCAATCCCATGACAGGAATGATGGAAGCAAACCACTCGGCAATGCGGCGGACGTTCACGCTCCACCCGGCCTTGACCGCGTGCTGCAGCATCACAAAAAACAATCCGCCGAGACACATAAACAGAAAGAAACACCAGGCCACCAGATACGAAAAGAAGAACTGTTGAAAACCATCCTGCTTGGCATAACCCATCGCCACGCCGCCGACCAGCCCGATGACCGCCAGCACCGATCCGCCCAGATAGGCAGGCCAGCCTTGCTGGCGCAGATCGAGTTTCTCGTCGGGAGGCGTTGAAGATGGTTCTGGCGTTGTCACGATTTCTTTCGTTTCGTTAATTACTGACTCTTGAGCGCCTGTTGTTTGTCCGGAGGCGCCACGTCAATCGGCGCCTGCTGGCTGAATTGCAGACACCTGACATATGAGACGATCGCCCATCGATCCGCCACGGGAATCTGCGGGCCATACGCCGGCATCGAACGGATGCCGTTGGTGATGGTGTTGAAGATCTGCCCATCGGCTTCCTTGCGAATGGTGTCGGTGGTGAGGTTGGCGACCTGCGTCCAGGTGATGCCGTTGTTGGGATCGTTGGCCAGTTGCAGCGCTCGCTGATTCACCGGGCCGGTGCCGCTGGCGTCGTATCCGTGGCAGGGGAAGCAATAGATATTGAACCTCGCCTGGCCGCGCTGGACCAGCGCGTCGTTAAGCGGCGTTACCTCGGAAATCTTGGTCACGTATTTGACGACGAGCTTTCCGCTGGCGGGGTCGGTCACGAGCGTGAATCCGTGTTCGTACATCGGATTGGCCTCGGGATCTTCGCCGTCGAGATTAAATTTAACTGCGCCGGGAATGGGAGGCCGCATGGAGCGGTCGTCGGCAAACAACGGATTGGTGTCCTGCTGGAGGAATTTCGGCTGAACGCCCATGTCCTGGAGCAACTGGACGCGCGGCTCGGCGGACCGCGTGACCCGCGCCCGCGCGATCAGCGCCAGCGGCAGCCACGTCACCACGATCGACACCAGCGCGATGGCCACCATCCAGAACGGAGGGCGCGGCAGCGGCGGAAGCGGCAACTCCGCTGGCGCATCCAGCGGAAGCTCCGTCACATCGAGATGGGGATCATGTTCCGCCATTGGGGGCCTTAATCCTCCACCGTTTCCACGGCCGCGGCGCCGATGGATTTGAGGAAATCGGTCGTTTTGCCTTCGTCGAATTTCGCGTCGCTTGCGTCGATGTAAATGAAGAATTTGTCGTTGGTGACGCGCTTGAACCGCTTGATCTTAAAGAGCGGGTTGTAGTGCAGCGGCAGGCGATTGAGGCCCAGCATGCCGAACACCGCCGTCAGCGCGGAGAAGAGGACGGTGCATTCGAAGATAATGGGGATGTTGGCCGGAAGACTCCAGAACGGCTTGCCGCTGATGAGGAATTGATAGTCGTGGGCGTTGGTGTACCACTGAATCCAAAGGCCGAACGCTAACCCGGTCAGGCCGCCGCAGAGCACGAGCCACGGGAGGATCGTCGGGCGAATGCCGATGACGGCGTCAATGCCGTGGATGGGGAAGGGGCTGTGGACATCCCAGACTTTGTATCCCTCAGCGCGGACCTTGGCGGCGGCGGTCATGATGCTGTCCACATCGCCAAACTCCGCCAGCACCCCGGTCACGCGCGGCGGGGCTGCTTCTTCCGTTGTTTCGACTTCGTGTTGTCGAGGTTCGTGCAGTGTCGTCATGGCATCACCTTATCTGTTGGAAAACCTCGGCGCATCGCG
>Ga0302324_100029682_pt1 | contig 10350 bp, 9 predicted proteins | sample Palsa_T0_1_FD_201949 | JGI IMG/M metagenome (GOLD analysis project Ga0302324, IMG submission 201949) | Peat permafrost microbial communities from Stordalen Mire near Abisko, Sweden - Palsa_T0_1 | ecosystem: Environmental > Terrestrial > Soil > Palsa > Peat permafrost | place: Sweden: Abisko... | reverse complement strand
GTCCAGCTCGTGTTCGAGGGGCCGATGTGCGCCGCGCCGGGCGACGCCTTGATCCTGCGCGACGCGCAAGCCCGGCATACCATCGGCGGCGGCACCGTGCTCGACTCGCGCGCGCCCGCGCGCCGCCGCCGCAGTCCGCAGCGACTCTCGTATCTCGCGGCGATCGAGCGGCTGCTCGACGGAGAGGGCATCGAGCCGCTGCTGCGCGAGGCGCCCGAGGGTATCGCCTTGCATGAGCTCGTGGGACTTTGCGGATGCGAGCCGGAGCTCATCTCCCTGCCGAGCGATGCACGCCTCGTCGATGCAGGGGCCGGCACCGCCACGGTCATTCTCGACGCGCACTGGCAGGCGCTCGGCGAGCGCGCCGCCGCTGCGGTTCGCATGTTTCACACCGAGGAGCCGCACGAATCCGGAATCGACCGCGGCCGGCTGCGCCGCATGACGGCGCCTCGCATGCCCGATGGCGTCTGGCGCGCGCTCATCGCGGAGCTTCTCGAACGCAAGGTTCTCGAGAAAACCCATCATGCGTTGCATTTGCCCGGTCATCGCATTAGCTTAAGCCCATCGGAGCAGGGCCTCGCCGCGACCCTGTGCAGGGCGATCGCTGCGGGAGGATTCGATCCACCCTGGGTGCGCGATCTGGCCCTGCGCACTCATGCGCGCGAGGACGACGTGAGGCGGGTGTTGCGTGGATGTGCGATACAAGGACAGGTTCAACAGGTCGTGCACGATCTCTTTTATGACCGCGATCGCATACGGGAGCTGGCTGTCATCCTGCGGCGCCTGGTGACGGAGCATCGCTTGCTCGAGACGGCGCGCTATCGAGATGCCATCGGGGTGGGCCGCAAACGTACCATCCAGATCCTGGAGTTCTTCGATCGCGTTGGGGTTACACGCCGCGTCCTCGATGCGCGCATCCTCAGAGCCGACAGTGCCTGGCAGGAAGACTAAGGAGCGAGAGTGACGACGATGATCTCGGAGGGCATGCGCATCCGGTGGTGCGGCCGGGCTTCAAACCCGGTGGGGGACGTCAACCGTTTCCCGGTAGGTTCGACTCCTGCTGCCTTCCGCTCAACCGCGGGAAAGCGCCGACCGTGCGCGCATCGGCCATGACGGAGCCAGCAGCCTCCCCGCGGCCGGAGCCTCGGCTCACGTCGCTGTCGCACGGCGGCGGATGCGGCTGCAAGATCGCACCGGATGTGCTCGCGCAGCTGCTCAAGGATAAACCGGCCGGCGGCACCTACAGCAATCTCCTGGTCGGCAGCGACACCTCCGACGATGCGGCCGTGTATCGCTTGAACGAGTCTCAAGCGGTCGTCTCGACCACCGACTTCTTCATGCCGATCGTCGATGACCCGTTCGATTTTGGCCGGATCGCGGCGACCAACGCGCTCTCCGATATCTATGCGATGGGAGGGCATCCGCTGCTTGCGTTGGCGATCCTCGGGATGCCCATCAATAAGTTGTCAAGGGAGACGATCCGGGAGATTTTGCGCGGCGGGGAAACGGTGTGCCGGCAGGCCGGTATTCCGGTGGCCGGGGGCCACAGCATCGATTCGATCGAGCCGATCTACGGCCTCGCAGTCACGGGCGTCGTGGATCCCTTGCTCGTCAAGCGCAACAGCGGCGCGCGACCCGGAGATGTCCTCATTCTCGGCAAGCCCTTGGGCGTCGGCATCCTCTCGGCGGCCCTGAAAAAGGGGCTGCTGGAGGAGGCCGGCTATCGAGCGATGATCGAGGTGGCCACGCAGCTCAACCTGCCGGGCGAGGCGCTTTCGCACTTGTCGGGCGTACACGCGATGACCGACGTCACGGGGTTCGGATTGCTCGGCCATTTGCTCGAGATGTGCCGGGGAAGCACGCTCGGGGCGCGGATCGGGGTCGAGAGGTTGCCGTTGCTGCCCGGAGTGCTCGAGCTCGCGCACGCCGGGATCGCGACCGGTGCCTCGACGCGCAACTGGCAGGCTTGCAGCGACGAGATTCGATTGGCGTCGCATATTGAGAATGCCATGCGAGCGATTCTGACCGATCCTCAGACATCGGGCGGCCTGCTCGTCGCGTGTGCGCCGGATGAGGCATCGCGAGTACTCGATACGTTCAACGAGCTCCAATTCGAGCGCGCCGCGGTGATCGGCCGGTTCGTGGGTGAAGTCGTGCGCGTCGACGTTGACTGAGCGGGCGCCCGCCCCCCAAGTGGGCTGCCGCTCACCGGGTCGGACGCAACATATATAAGTTGGCGCATCTCATGGGGAGGATGCGATCTCCTCGAAGGAACTTTATTGAACGATACCTGGAGTCACGCCGGAGCCCGCGTTCTCGTTCGACCGCTCGTCGGAACCTGGGTAAGACCCAACCACATCACGTTCATCCGCCTGGTAACGGGCGTCCTGGCTTGCGTGCTATTGGCGCGAGGCGGCTACACCGCGGAGTTATGGTCGGGCATCCTCTGGCTGATCTCGGCATTTCTGGATCGCGCCGACGGGGAATTGGCCCGCATCGGGAAACTCCAGAGCCGCGGGGGACATCTATTCGATTACTACACGGACGTCGTATTGAATTCGGGCTTTTTCCTCGCCGCGGGGATCAATCTGCGGCATGGATGGCTCGCCCATTGGGCGATTCTCTTGGGGACTGTCGCGTTCGCATCCATGCTCGCCTGTTGTCTCTTGTCAGAGGCCTATGAGCGCACTGTTGCGACGGGCGCGCGAGTCTGGGAGGGCAGCTGGGGCTTTCAACCCGACGATGCGCTGTATCTGTTGCCGCTGTTCGTATGGCTGCACTGGCTCGGGCCGATGCTGATTGCCGCAGCCATCGTCAGCACCGTCATCGCGCTCGTCATTCTCGGCCGATATATTCTTTTAATCCGACGACACGCGAGTAGACCCAAGTCAGCGGCATCGTAGCTTGACGCGTACTCTCTCGTTCGACACGATGTTAGCGCTGGTCAAGAAGAGGGGAGAGCGTGATCATGGTGCGGAACCTTCCGGCGAACTGGGACATCGAGACGGAGCTCGTCGCGATCGGCTCAGGCATCGGTGGCTTGTCCGCTGCAATCACGGCCCACGACCATGGCGCGAAGGCGTTGGTTCTCGAACGATCCGAGCAGGTGGGCGGAGTCACTGCCCTCTCGATGGGCGAGGTCTGGGTCGCGGGCAATCACCACGCCGCCGAGCTCGGCCTCGAGGATTCGGTCGAAAGCGGCTTTCGTTACCTCAAGCGCCTATCGATGGGCTATGGCAACGACCTGGCCATTCTCAATAAAGTCGTCCATGCGCGCCATGCGCTAAAGTTTTTCGAGGAGCGGATCGGCCTTAAGATGCAGGTCATCCGCAATTGCCCAGATTACTACTACCGCACCACGGAGGAGAGCGTTGCCGAAGGCCGCATGCTCGAAGTCGTACCCTTCGCCGCCGAGACGCTCGGCGAATGGCAATCGAAGACGCGTCTCTCGCCGCAGATGCCCTACGGGCTTACCCATCACGACATGTTCGAACGGGGGGGCGTCGCGAACATGATGAAATGGGACTTCGCCCTCATGGGCGAACGCCTGAGCAAGGACGAGCGTTGCCTCGGCCCCGGTCTCGCGGCCTACTTCGTCAAGGGCGTGCTCGATCGAGGCATTCCCATGCTGACCGGTGCCACGGCGCAGGAGCTGATCAGCGACGGTGAGCGGATCGTGGGCGTGCGTATGACCCAGGATGGCAAAGACGTTTTCGTGAAGGCGACTCGCGGTGTCGTCATCGCGGCCAGCAGTTACGAGCGTAACCAGGATTACAACAAGACGCTGGGTCAGCAGCTCGAGCTGGGATCCATGGTGTTCTCGACGATCGATGGCGCGAACTTCCGGCTTGCGGGTCCGGTCGGCGCGCGCAGCGCGCGGGTGCCCGACATCACCTCACTGGGCTTCCTCGTCCCCGGCGAGGAGGACGAGGAAGGCAAGCCGCTGTGGCGCAGCGCGCTGCCGGTCATCGGCCAGCCTCACACGATCGTCGTCAACCGCAAGGGCAAACGTTTCGGCAACGAGGCTTTTTACCGCTCCTTCTATTACACGATCGACATCATCGACGGCGGCGACCAGACGCACCCCAACTTTCCCTGCTGGGTCATCATCGACAGCCAAGTGCGAGAGAAGTATCCCTTCGGCGCCATCACGCCCGGCCAGGACTGGCCAGAAGGGCTCGGTGCCGTCGCCGATACGATCGGCGAACTCGCGAGCACGATCGGCATCGACGCCAAGCGGCTGGAGGAAACCGTTGCCGCATTCAACACTCATGCTGAAAAGGGCGAAGACCCGGAATTCGGACGCGGCAGGCATCCCTGGAGCGTCTGGATGTGCGGCGATCCCTTCCACAAGCCGAACGCCAACCTCGGCTCGTTGGTCAAGCCGCCCTTCTACGCGGTCGAGCTCAAGCGGATGGGCGGCACCGCCATCCCTGCGGTCGGCCTACTGACTGATCACCACTCCCGCGTCATGGGCTGGGATGATAAGCCGATTGCGGGATTATATGCCGCGGGCAATTCCGTGGCGCGCATGGAAACCGGAGCCGTCATGCAGAGCGGAATCTCGAATGCACGCGGTATGACTTACGGGTGGCTCGCCGCTCGCCATGCCACCGGCAACCCGAGTGGCCTCCTCCAGGAAGAGATCAAGCGCCTGGGTCTTTGAGCCACCCGCATGATCGAGGCAGAGCAGTCAGTCCTGGTCAATGTCGGAATCGACCACGTCTGGCATTACGTCAAGGATATGCAGCGATGGGCCGGCATGATGCCGGGATACCGGGAATGCACAATCATCGATGCGAATGACTCGCGCTGGATGCTCAAGGTGGGCGTTGGCGGCCTCGTACGGACCGTGAAGGTACTGGTGCACGTCGAGGAGTGGGACGAACCGGAGCGGGTGAGCTTTTCGTATAAATTGGAAGGCGATCCGGTTCAGGGCGCGGGCTCATATGCCGCTTGCCGAAAGGGGCCCTATGAGACCGAAGTCGCGTTGCGAGTGCGCGTCGAGGGCAGTGGTCCGATGGCACCCATGTGGGAGGCTGTGAGCAGGCCGCTCCTGCCACGGCTCGCGAAGTCCTTTGCCGAGAAGCTGAAGGCCGAGATCGAGACGGCGGTTGGCGCCCACCCTTAAGGCCTTGCTGCCGGCCGAGGCGGAAATGAACGACAGAATCGGGACGGAGGTTGAAGGCCGAGATCACGCTGGATGCTAAATTGACACCTTCGCCCGGATCGGGAGCTTCCATTCGGGCCGAATAAAATGACAGGTGTAGCCGTCGGGATACCGCTCCAAATAATCCTGATGCTCGGGCTCGGCTTCCCAAAAAGCGGAGGCTGGAGCGATCTCCGTCACCACCTTGCCCGGCCAAAGACCCGATGCTTCGACATCGGCGATGGTGTCCTCGGCGATCCGCTTCTGTTCCTCGGTCGTGTAGTAGATGGCGGAGCGGTAGCTGAGTCCACGATCGTTACCTTGCCGATTCTTGGTGGTGGGATCATGGATCTGGAAAAAGAACTCGAGTAACTTGCGATAGCTGATCAAGTGGGGATCAAAGACGATCTCGATCGCTTCGGCATGCGTGCCGTGATTTCGATAAGTCGCGTTCGCTACATCGCCGCCCGTATAGCCCACCCGCGTAGACACGACACCGCGATAGCGGCGCAGAAGATCCTGCATTCCCCAAAAGCAGCCGCCTGCCAGAATTGCGCGTTCGGTTGTTGCCGTCATTGCTTTTGCCTCCTGTGGTCGGCCCAGTTGCTTTAGGCGACTTATCTTGGGTCGTCGGGATTCTGTTTCAATGGCACCCCACTTGAGTTTATCACGGTAGATGGCAACATCTTGGATGCTGCCCGGGCAGCGACGTGATCACCGCAAACGGTTGATCCAGCACGCGTTCCTGTTCATCGCCGGCCGGGCATTTATCGCCGTCGCGTATTCTGGTCGGCGAGGGTACGATGAAATAACGACGGACGTAACCAGGAGAGCGCCAATGCCATCGAATCCACCAGAAAACACACCGCGCATCACTCCCTACCTCTTGTACGAGAATGTGGCCGCTGCGCTCGATTGGCTCGAAGCGGCATTTGGCTTCCGAGAACGGATGCGGATTCCTGGTCCCGGGGGTAAGGTGACGCACGCGGAGATGGAGCTCGCGGACGGCCTCGTTATGATGGGATGCCCCGGGCCGGAGTACCGGAATCCGAAGCGATTGGGTCAAGTAACCCAGCATCTGTACGTGTACGTGGACGGTGTTGATGCCCATTATGAACGCGCCAAGAAGGCCGGCGCAAAAATAGTGGAGGAGCCCAAAGATCAGTTTTATGGGGATCGGCGCTATGGAGCCGAGGACCCTGAAGGACACTGCTGGTTCTTCGCCGAGCATGTTCGCGACATATCTCCCGCAGAGATGAAAGCAGCGGCTCAACAGCAATGAGGTCGCATAAGCGACGATTGCGCGCAGAAGTTATAGCTCGATACGCGTTGCCCGGAGGGTCTATCAGAGATGTTGGCGCGTTTGGGGGCGCGCAGGTAAATTCAGCGGCGCATCAGAAACCGGCAAACTGCGGCAAATCCCGGCATGGTGATCGGATCGTTGGCGGCGTTCGTTGCAATCGGATGGGAGCTGAAACGCGCGATCACCACGTCTGCGGCAGGGGCGATGTACAGTCTTTGGCCGTGAATGCCGCGGCCCTCGAAGACACCCAGCGGGTCGTGCGAGACCCACCACATGTTGCGGTAGGAATAGCCGGCGAGCTGTTTGTAGCCGGCCATCGCGAACTTGCTGGGATCGGAGCCGCGGCGAATGTCGGCGATGACCGCGGCGGGGAGGAGCTGACGTCCCTGCGCGGCGCCCTCACAACGCATCAATTCGCCGAAACGCGCCAAGTCCCGTAGGCTCGCGCTCATGCCGCCGCCGCCCATGGCGACACCGATCGAGTCGACCGTGACGTAGGCGTCCTGTTCGCAGCCGATGCGCGACCAGATACGATCGCTGAGCAGGATCTCGAGCCGCGAGCCGGTGACGCGCTTCAGCACCCAGCACAGCACCTCCGTGTTGACGGTCTTGTACGCGAACGCACGGCCGTGGTCGCCTTCCTTGCGCAGCGTGAGCAACGACTCGTAGAAGTTGTCGGGACCCGAATAGTCGCGCGGGCGGGCACGCAAGCTGCCCGCACGGGCATAGGCCCAGACTTCGGCGTGCGGATCGGCGTATTCCTCGGAATAGGCGACACCGATCTGCATGTCGAGCACTTCCCGCAGGGTCGCATCGCCATAAGCGGTGTTCGCCATCTCAGGCAAGTAGTAGCTCACGAGTTGCGCATCATCGAGCACGCCCTCGTGAATCAGCGTGGCGGCGATGCTGGCCACATAGGACTTCGTGATCGAGAAACACGCGTGCGGAATGTGAGCCTGCAAGGCGCCGAAGTAACGCTCGTAGACGCACCGCCCTCGATGCAAAATCACGATACCGTCGGTGTAGACGTCGTGGTGCGATGTGCCGAACGTGCGGGGGCGCCCCGTCGCATCTTCGAATTGGACAGCATCGATCGCGGCGGTGGTCGCCGGATCGATGAGCCCGAGATCGGTCGCGCTTCCCCGGCCGCGCCAGACGTTCGTCGTCGGGCAGAGCTCGCGCATATGCGACAGCGTCCAGCGAATCTGGGGAAATTCCAGGAAGCGATCGTCCTGAAAGCGAACCCTTTGATCCGGCGGCGGCGGCGAACCTTCCATCAAACCCAGTAACTTGGGATCCGACGACTCACCGTCCAGGTATCGTTGGCCGTCGAACTCGAGCATTCCCGCCATCGTGTGTCCTCGTGAGTCTACTTGCGTGATCATGCGGGTACACTGGATGTATTCTATCTTGATCCAGCGGCCGGAACACAGCTGACGTCCGAATTTGAGGTGTCAAACGATGCGCTCGATCTCATTGGCTGACCTACCCATCGGCGAACTGACGGAACTCATTTGCAGCAACTCGGTGACTCCGGGTGCCGGCGCGGCGGGTGCGCTCACCCTTGCGCTCGCCGCCGCTTGCGGCGGTAAGGCAGCGTCGATCAGCTTGAAACACTCGGACGATGCTCACCTGCACGTGGCACTCAAACGATTTCAAGAGCTTTGCCGCTGCGCGCTACGGGGGGCGGACGACGATGCAAGGGCGTTTGACGCGTGGGTGCGGGACCGACGTGCCGAGGTGACTGACGAGTTGATCGAGTCTGAAGAGAGGATGGCTCGTCTGATCAACGCATTGCTGGTTACGATCGGCGAAGTCGAGCCGTTCATCATGCCCAACATGGTTGGCGACTTGATCGCCGCGAGGTCCCTGGCGAGCGCGGCAAAGACGATCCAAACGACCAATGAGGCCGAAGCGAAGGGCGGCCGGGGCCGTCAATGACTCTTAGAGAGATCCTTGAGCCAACGCTCGACAAGGGCCCAGCCGACTGGCCAGTCGCCTAGACCGCTGGCGGCGTTAATGTGCCCGCATCCCAACAGGCAAAGGTGCTCGGCATCCCAGGCGGCAACCTGTTCCGCAGTGTACGAAGGGGTGGTGTACGGATCATCGTTGCTGCTGACCACGGTGACTCGGTGTTTGCGCAAAGCGGCAGGGACCGACGCGAAGCCTGAGGCGGCTGCCGGAAATGCCGGTCCGCGGGGATCAGGGATCGCGACGAGCAGGGCAGCGAAGCACGGTCGATCGTAACGAGCGGCCCAGTGGGCAATCGCCAGGCAACCTAGACTGTGCCCGACCAAAATCGGCGCGGAGGCCGCTCGTGCTACCGCTTGATGCAAGGTCTCCACCCACTCGTCGCACACAGGATTTTCCCAGTCACGCTGCATGACACGCACGACGTCCGGGCGTGTGCGCTCCCACAGCGATTGCCAGTGATCGGGACCGGAATTGCCAATGCCGGGCACAAGAAGCACGGGGCGCATTTTTATGGGTCTTCCGCAGCTTGCAATCGGGCGACGTCGATGATCTTGCTTTCGTTGGTTTGCCGTTGATCGAGCGCGCAGAGCTGACGAAACAATTCGCCCGCTAGCCTCCCGAAGGGACTGCAGCAACAGTAGCTTCACGGCGAAGCCGCCGAGACTCGCCAGACGCTGTTGCCCGCATCGTCGGCGATCAGCAGGGCGCCTTGGCCATCCACCGCGAGGCCCACCGGCCGTCCGCGTGCTTTGTCGCCATCGATCAGGAAGCCGGTGACGATGTCCTCTGCCGGACCCGACGGTCGGCCATTGGCGAAGGGCACGTAAACGATCTTGTAGCCATTCAACACGGTCCGATCCCAACTCCCGTGCTCGCCGACGAAGGCGCCTCCGCGGTAGTGCACCGGCAGATTCGTCCCGGTGTAAAAGACGAGCCCCAATGGCGCAACGTGCGAGCTCAGAGCGTAGTCGGGCGCGATTGCCTTGGCGACGAGATCGGGGCGCTGCGGTTGAACACGCGGATCGATATGTTGACCGTAGTAGCTGTAGGGCCAACCATAGAAGGCGCCGTCCTGCACCGAGGTCAAATAATCGGGTACCAAATCCGGGCCAAGCTCGTCGCGCTCGTTGATGACGGCCCAGAGCGTATGAGTCTGTGGCTCGAACTGCAGTCCGTTCGGATTGCGCAGCCCCGTGGCGTACTCGCGGTGCGCACCGGTGGCCCGATCGATCTGCCAGATCGCTGCGCGGCCGACTTCGGCCTGAATCCCATTCTCCGTGATGTTGCTATTGGAGCCGACGCCCGCATAGAGCTGAGTTCCGTCCGGGCTTGCTGTCAGGCTCTTCGTCCAATGATGGTCGATCGGGCCGCCAGGCAGGTCGCACAGCTTTACGCCGGGAGCGGTGATCTGGGTCTGGCCGGTGGTGTAAGGAAAGCGGATCACCGCATCGGTGTTGGCGACATAAAGATCGTTACCCACCAGAACGACGCCGAAGGGTGAATTGAGATGATCGAGAAACACGGTCTTCTGGTCCGGCACACCGTCGCCGTCGGTGTCGCGGAACAGGAGGATGCGCTGACCGGGCTTGGTGCGGGAGTGCGCCATCTTCTCCAGCCAGTTCATGACGATCTCCTTCGGCCGGCTGACCGGCCCGGGCGGGCCGCCAGTCTCGACCACGAGAACATCGCCGTTGGGCAAAACATAGAGGGAGCGGGGGTTCGCGAGACCGGTTGCAAAAGGCTGCACTCTCAAACCGAGCGCAGCGTTCGGTGTCGCGCCGTTCCAGCCCACCACCTTGGCGACATGCAGGGGCGGCAGCAGGTACTCGTGGATCGGGGGCAAATACGGGTTGGCACCGATTTGACGTTGCGGATCGATCGGGGCGGGTCCGCAACCGGCAATCGCGAGCAGGATGGCGGTCGC
>Ga0302324_100029680_pt1 | contig 10351 bp, 3 predicted proteins | sample Palsa_T0_1_FD_201949 | JGI IMG/M metagenome (GOLD analysis project Ga0302324, IMG submission 201949) | Peat permafrost microbial communities from Stordalen Mire near Abisko, Sweden - Palsa_T0_1 | ecosystem: Environmental > Terrestrial > Soil > Palsa > Peat permafrost | place: Sweden: Abisko... | reverse complement strand
CACCGTGTTGCGATAGTTCGCAACGGCCGCCTCGTAGGCGGCCCGTGCTGCCTGAACTTCGGCGTGCCGCTCGCCGAAATCGAAAAGGGTCTCTGTGCCGTTCGCGCCGAGCGACCAGATATGGTTTGCCGAGTGCAGCAGGCCATTCAGGGGCGATTGCGTGAAGCCCCCGGCGGCCGAGAGAGAGATGGTGGGATAGTAGGCTGCGACCGCGACGCCGATCGCAGCGTTTTGCGCCTTCATGGTGCGCTCTGCGGCGCCGATATCGGGACGCCGCTCGAGAAGCGTCGATGGCACGCCGATTGGAATGGTGGGCAGCGTCGGCACGGAAGTGCTGCGGGGTATATCGAGGTCTTCCGGTTTCTTGCCGACCAGAACGGCAATCGCGTGCGCGAACTGAGCGCGTGCAACGCCGAGACCGATCAGGTTGGCTTGTGCGGTCTCGAGAGCAACTTGCGCCGTGATAACGGCCGACGGTGGTGTGGCCGTGATGCCGGCGTTGCCTTGCTGTTGTGTGACCCGCAGCGCCTGGCCGTAGGCCGCCACGGTCTTTTGCCCGAGATCGATGTTGGCATCGGCAAAACGCAGCTCTACGATCGTGGTGGCGAGCAAGGTCTGCTCCGAGAGTGTCGCGTTGGCGAGCGTTGCCTCGTCGGACTGCGCGATGGCGGTATTTTCCTCGACCAAGCGGCGGATCTGCCCCCAGATGTCGAGCGTCCAGCTCGCAGTACCCTCGAGGGTCGCGGACGTGACGCTGCTCCTGCCGGTGGCGGCACTCGCGGTGCCGGTGCCGGTTGTCCCAGCCGTGTTGCCGCCGCCGGTATAGCCGGGTCCTCCCAAACGAGTGACTGACCCCGTGAGTCCGAGCGTGGGAAATAGCTGTGCGCGCGCAACCTTCACTTCCGCAACTGCTTGTAGGTAGTTCGCGTAGTCTTGACGCACCGTCTGGTTCGACACGGCGACCTGGGGCTCGAGCTGATCGAGCAGCGGGTCGTGGAAGTCGGTCCACCAATCGCCCTTGGGCGCCGCGTCCGACGGCGCCGCCGGGGCCCAGCCTTCCGGGGGCAGCTCCGTGTACTGCGTCGCAACCGGCGCGCTCGCACGGTGGTAGTTGGGACCGACCATGCAGCCGCCGAGCACGGCGCCCAGGGCGGCGATGGGCAAGAGCCTCGCTAAGGTCATGTTGAGTTACCTGCACTGAGATTGCCGCCCTGGGATGATGCGCCGGCGAACCTGGCGCGCATCTTGAGCCGCAGCCTTTCAAATCCAAGATAAATGACGGGCGTTGTGTACAAGGTGAATACCTGGCTCAAGATCAATCCGCCGATGACCGTGATGCCCAGAGGCTGGCGTAGCGAGGCGCCTTGACCGATTCCGATGGCGAGCGGCAGCGCGCCCAGGACCGCCGCTGCCGTGGTCATCATGATTGGCCGCAGCCGCAATACAGCGGCGTCGTGAATCGCCTGTTGTGGTTCCATGTGTTGCTCGCGTTGCATATGGAGCGCCACGTCAATCATCATGATGGCGTTTTTCTTGACGATGCCGATGAGCAGCACGATGCCGATGAACGCGATCACCGAGAGCGGCGTGCCGAAGATGAGCAGGGCCAGGGTCGCGCCGATCATGGCGGACGGAAGCGTCGAGAGAATGGTGATCGGGTGGATGGTGTTCTCGTACAGAACGCCGAGCACGATGTAAATGGCCCCGAATGCGGCCAGCAGCAACAGCGGCAACGCAGACATGTTTTGGGCGAACACCTGCCCCGCGCCGGCCGCACTGCCGTGGATGGAAGCGGGCATGCCAAGTTCCCGCATCGCCTGGGTGATGGCCGACTGAGCCCGGCTCAATGAGCCGCCCGGCGGCAGGTTGAAGGAGATGGTGGAGGCCACCAGGCCACCCTGGTGATTCACCTGAGTGGCCGTGTGATTGCTCACGTAGGTCATCATGGCGGGCAGGGGCACCATGGTTTCCGCTGCCGTGCTATCGGCGCTGCCGGTCGAGCTGCCGCCGCGGCTGTTCGAGATGCTGTTGGTGAGTGAATTCGCCTCGGCGTTGCCGTTCAAAGAGTTGGTCGAAGAGGCCGCCGCTTGTGCTGCCGAGATCGCGGAAAAGCGCGTTACACCGCTCACCGTACCGGGCGGTGCCTGAGTCTGCTGGCTGCCGCTGGGATTTCCGGCGGCAGTGCTCAAGTAAATACGGTCGAGCATCTTCGGGTCCTGCCAATATTGCGGGGCCACCTCCATGACCACGTAGTACTGGTTGAACGGATTGAAAATGGTGGTTACCGTACGCTGCCCGAACGCATCGTAGAGCACATTGTCGATCTGATTCGGCTCGAATCCGTAACGCATTGCGGTGCCGCGCGCGACGCTGACGTAGGTCTGAAGCCCGTTCTGCTGCATGTCGGAGTTCACATCCACGAGTTCGCTGTGGTACTTGCCGAGTTCCGCCAATAGTTTCGGGGTCCACGTGTACAAGCCTGCAGTATCCTCGCTCGTCAGCGTGTACTGATATTCGGCAGCCGATTGGCGTCCGCCGATGTGCAGGTCCTGCACCGCCTGCAGAAACAAGCGGGCGCCCGATACCCTATTGAGCTTCGGCCGCAGCCGCTGGACCACCTGATCGGCGGACAGCTTGCGCTGCGCCAGCGGTTTCAGCGCGACATAGACGTTGGCCGTGTTCAGGGCGCGGGTGCCGGTGAACCCGATGACCGAGGCGACGGCCGGATCCGACTGCACGATGGTCTGAAGCTGAGCAAGCTTCTTTTCCATCGCCTGGAAGGAGATGCTTTGATCGGCGATGATTTGCCCGGTGAGAAGGCCATTGTCCTGCTCCGGGAACAGGGTAAAGGAGACCCACCGGAGTAAAAATACGTTGAACAGGATCATGGCGACGAGGAGCACGCCCACGAGCAACGCATGATCGAGCACCTTGGCGAGGGAGCGCGAATATCCGGCCTTGAAGCGTTCGAACAAGGTCTCGGCCCAGACTGCCCAGCGCGCCTTCGTATGCAGCGAGTCGCCGCGCACGAGCAGATACGCACACATGGTAGGGGTGACGGTGAGCGAGACCAGCAGCGAAATCAGGATGGCGATGGACAGCGTCACGGCAAATTCGTGGAACAAGAGGCCGACGATGCCCGGAAACAGCAAGATGGGGATGAATACGGCGATCAGCGAGATGCTCATGGAGATCACCGTGAAGGCCACCTCGCCGCTGCCCAGAAGAGCCGCTTCGCGCACGTCCATTCCGGACTCGACGTGGCGCACCACGTTCTCCAGCACTACCACCGCGTCATCGACAACGAAGCCGGTGGCGATGGTGAGTGCCATCAAGGAAAGGTTGTCGAGGCTATAGCCCAGCAGGTACATCGGGCCGAACGTGCCCAGTATCGAGATCGGCAACACCGCCGCGGGTATGAGCGTCGCGCGCGGGGACTGCAGAAAGACGAACACCACGCCGACGACCAGCACCACGGCTATCATGAGGCTTCGCTCCGTGTCTCCCACGGCGGCGGTCACCGACTGTGATCGGTCCGAGGCAATGTTCACCTTGATGTCCGGCGGCAAGGTGGCCTGAACCGACGGCAGCACCTTCTTGATCTGCGCCACGGTCTTTATGATGTTGGCGCCGGGCAGCGGATAGATGATCACGCCTACGGTCGGCAGGCCATCGAAGAGCCCGGCGTTGCGGATGTTTTCGTTCGAGTCGACCACCGCGGCCACATCGTGCAGCAGCACTGGGGCGCCGTTGCGATACGCGATGACGAGGTTTTGATAATCCGCCGCCTTGGTCGCCTGGTCGTTGGACATTACTTCGTAGCGCTGATCACCCTGGTCAATGTAGCCCTTGGCGCTGTCCGCGTTCGCCGATGAGATCGCAGCTCGCACATCCTCGAGTCCGATGCCGTAGCTGCTGAGTTTGTCGGGCTGGATCTCGACGCGAACCGAAGGCAGGGCGCCGCCGCCGAGCTGGATCTGACCCACCCCGGTTATCTGCGACAGCTGCTGCTGAATCACCGTGTCCGCCGAGTCGTACAACTGCGCCGTGGTGCGTGTGCTCGAGGTCAACCCCAGGATGAGGATCGGCGAATCGGCGGGGTTGTATTCGCGATAGCTCGGGTTTCCGCGCAGCGTGGTGGGCAGGTCCGCACGCGCCGCCTGTATTCCGGCCTCGACGTCGCGTGCGGCACCGTTGATATCGCGGTTGATGCCGAATTGGATGACGACCATCGCGGTGCCGACGCTGTTGGTCGAGGTGAGCTCGGTAACCCCGGAGATGGTTGCGAGACGCCGCTCGAGCGGCTCTGCGACGGTCGAGGCCATGATCTCCGGGCTGGCCCCCGCCATGCTCGCCTGCACCACGATCACGGGCAGCGTGACATTAGGGAGGGGTGCAACGGGCAGATGAAAGTAGGCCAAGAGACCGGACAGCGCGATGGCGATCGCGAGAAGCGAGGTCGCGACGGGCCGCTTGATGAAGAGCGAGGGGATATTCACGCTGCACCCGAACCTGAGGGCTGGCTCGCCTTGCGGCCGAAGCGCAGCGAGATCCGGTCGAACATCAGATAGATCACCGGCGTTGTGAACAGCGTGAGCACCTGGCTCACCAGCAGCCCGCCAATGATCGCCAAGCCCAAGGGTCGGCGCAGCTCAGAACCGGTGCCGGTGCCGACGAGAAGGGGAAGCGCCCCGAGCATCGCGGCGAGCGTGGTCATCAGGATGGGACGGAAGCGCAGGATCGAGGCCTGAAAGATCGCCTCCTCCGGGGACTTGCCATGAACGCGCTCGGCCTCGAGGGCGAAATCGACGATCATGATGCCGTTCTTCTTCACGATGCCGATGAGCAGCACGATGCCGATGATGCCTATGACATCGAGATCGCTCCCAGCCAGCATCAGGGCGAGCAGCGCCCCGATTCCCGCCGAGGGAAGTGTCGACAGAATGGTCACCGGGTGGATGTAGCTCTCGTACAGAACGCCGAGAACGATGTAAACCGTCGCCAGGGCGGCGAGCAGCAGGAACACCTCGCTCGACAGGGAGTCCTGGAACGCTTGCGCCGCGCCCTGGAATGAAGTGGTGATGGATGGCGGCAGGTGCACGGACTGCTCCGCGCGCTCGATCTCATCCACCGCCGTGCTCAATGATGCGTCGGCCGCTAGGTTGAATGACACCGTAACGGCCGGAAACTGTGCAAGATGACTGATCACGAGGGGTGACTTCGTGACCTTGATGTCGGCGATGCCGCGCAAGGGTACCTGACCAAGGCTGCCGGTCTGGGTCGGCAGGTAGAGATTGCCGAGTGCCTGCAGGTTCGGAAGGCTTTCGGGCTTGGCGACCAGCACGACCCGGTACTGGCCCGATTGATTGAATATGGTGGAAACGATGCGCTGCCCGAGCGCATCGTAGAGCGCGTTGTCGATCGTCGCAGGGGTGATCCCGTAGCGGGCGGCAAGCTGGCGGTTCACCTCGACGTTGACGCTTAGACCATCGTTGTCAAGATCACTCGTCACATCCGAAATCGATTTGATTTGCGACATGCGTGCCACCAGCTCGGGCACGTATTGCTGGAAGGCTTCCTGACTGGGGCCACGCAGCACGAACTGATACTGATTGGGCGATACCACCGTGTCGAGCGTCAGATCCTGCTCCGGCTGCAGGTAGAGCTTGACGCCGGTTACATTCGCGACCGCATCCTGCAAGCGCAATGCGATTTGTTTCGCGGAGCGCGAGCGATCGCCGTGGGCCTTCAGGTTGATCAGGTACCTACCGTCGTTCAGGGTCGTATTGACTCCGTCGATGCCGATATACGAGGTGATCGAGGTCACATCGGGATCCTTCAGGATGATATCGGCCAGCTCGGCCTGGCGGCGGGACATGGCTGCATACGACACCGAGTTGTCGGCGATGCTGATGCCCTGGATCACTCCCACGTCCTGCACGGGAAACAGGCCTTTTGGTATCACGATGTATAAGATGACGGTCAATATGACCGTCACGGTTCCAACCGCCAGCGTCAGAGCCTGATGGCCCAGTACCCAGCGCAGGCCGCGGTCATAGGCCGCCAGCGTGCGGTCGAAGAGTCCCTCGCTAAACCGCTCGAAACGGCTGGGTTTGCGCTCCGCTTTGCGGCGCAGGATCCTCGCGCACATCATCGGCACCAGTGTCAGGGACACCACGGCCGAGATGACGATGGTCACGGCAAGCGTCACCGCGAACTCACTGAATAGGCGGCCGATCACCCCGCCCATGAAGAGCAGCGGTATCAACACGGCGATCAACGAGATCGTCAAGGACATGATCGTGAAGCCGATCTGGCCGGCGCCGGCCAGGGCGGCTTCCATCGGGCTCATGCCTTCCTCGAGATAGCGCACGATGTTCTCGATCATGACGATCGAGTCGTCGACCACGAAACCGGTCGCGACGATGAGCGCCATCAGCGACAGGTTGTCGATCGAGTAGTTGAGCTCGTACATGATCGCGAGCGTTGCGATCAAGGAGACGGGTACGGAAATGCTCGGGATGATGGTCGCAGGCACGTTGCGCAGGAACACGAATATCACCAGCACCACGAGTGCGATCGAGAGCAGCAGTTCGACCGCGGCGTCGGATACGGAGGCGCGAATCACGCCGGTGCTGTCGGCGACGATCGCCACGTGCATGGCTTGAGGCAGGCTGGCGAGCAGCTGAGGGAGCTGTTTCTTGATCTGATCGACGGTGGCTATGACGTTCGCACCCGGCTGTCGCATCACGTTGAGCACGATGGCCGGAGTGTGATTGAACCAGGCGCCTTGCTCGATATCCTGTGCGGCCTGCGTGACCCGCGCGACATCACGCATGAACACCGGAGCGCCGTTCTGGTAGGCGATCACGGTGCTCAAGTAATCGTTGGGGTCCTGGATCTGATCGTTGGCGTTGATCGTGTAGTCGAGCTCGGGGCCGTCGAAATTGCCCTTCGGCTGGCTCACGTTGATGTTTGCGAGCAGCGTGCGTATGTCGTCGATGCTAAGACCGTAACCCGCGAGCTTCTGCGGATCGACCTCGACGCGAACCGCCGGCACGTTGCCGCCGGAGGGCGTGACCTGACCCACTCCCGGCACTTCGGAAATCTTCGAGGCGAGACGATTGTTGGCGGCGTCCTGCAGCTGCGTCAGCGACAGCGAATCCGAGGTCACTGCGAGCGTCAAGATGGGCTGATCGGCAGGGTTGACCTTTGCATACATTGGCGGCGCCGGCAGACCCGTGGGCAGCAAGCTATTCGCGGCGTTGATCGCTTCCTGAACATTTTGCTCGGCGATGTCGAGGTTGAGCGCCAAATTGAACTGCAAGGTGATGACCGATGCGCCGGCCGAGCTCGCGGAGGTCATCTGCGTGAGGCTCGGAATTTCGCCAAGCTGCACCTCCAGCGGCGCGGTCACCGTGGTCGCCATCACCTGCGGACTCGCGCCGGGATAGAAAGTCAGCACCTGGATGGTCGGATAGTCGACGTCCGGAAGCGAGGAGACGGGCAGAAATCTCACAGCCACGACGCCCACGAGCACGAGCGCGATCATCAGCAGCGAAGTCGCTACCGGCCTCAGGATGAACAGCCGCGAGATATTCATGATGCGCGCGTCGAGATCAGGCCGCTCAGCTCGATGAGCTCGAGCTTTGCGCGCCCGGCCGCTTCTTCGCCTTCGAGCCGGGCGGCGATCCCGGGGTCGGGGCGGGGGCGGGGGCCGCTACGGGCGGCTTCGGCGATGCGACGCTGATCTTGGCTCCGTCACTCAAGCGATCGGTGCCGTCGACGACGACGGTGTCGTTGACCGAGAGACCGGACAGGATGACGGTGTGCTGGCCATCGCTCGGGCCCACGGTCACCTTTCGTACCGACACCGTGTCGTTCGGGTTGACGAAATAGACGTAGTCCCCGGGTGCGCCGCTCAGCACGGCCGGCGTGGGCACGAGGATGGCTTGCTGCAAGGTATCGACAAGGATCTTGATATTCACGAATTCATAGGGGAACAACGCCTCGTCGTCATTGGCGAACGTCGCGCGCAGAGTGACCGTACCCGTGCTCGTCGCCATTTGATTGCTGAGCGCATATAGGGTGCCGGTGGCAATCGCCTGATTGTTGTCGCTGGTATATGCGGTGACGGCAAGCTGTGCGCCCGCGTTGACGCGCTCGATCACCTTGCCGAGGTCGTTTTGGGCGACGGTGAATTCCACGGTGGTCGGTTTCATGGTGGTGATCACGACGATGCCCGGTGAACTGGATGCCGTGACGTAGTTTCCGGGATCGATCAAACGCAGCCCGACGCGGCCCGCCACGGGCGCCGTGATATGGCAGTAGATGAGATCGAGCTTGAACTGGGCAATGTTCGCTTCATCGGACTTGACTTGAGCTTCATCCTGTTTGACCAGAAATTCCTGGTCGACAACCGTCTGCTCGGCGATAGCCTTCTGGGTGCGCAGCTCGTGAAAACGGGCGAGATCGGAGCGCGCTTGGTCGAGGGAGGCCTGATCTTTGAGCAAAGCGGCTTGAGACTGTTGCAGGTCGATTTCAAATTGACGAGGATCGATCTGGGCAAGAAATTGGCCTTGCTTGACGTCCTGGCCCTCTTTGTATCCCACCTCAGTGAGGTAGCCGCTGAGCTGCGGCAAGACCGTGACCGTTGCGACGGGGGTTACCGTGCCCAGCTCATTGAGCGTCTCGGGCATGTCGCCGCTCGCTGCCTTCGCGACTTTGACCATTTGCGGGGCTGCGGCGCGCACTGGCTTCTTCTGCTCAAACAGATGGACGAGCACGAAGATGAGCAATACGGCCGCCACCGTGCCCAGGAGCCAGCGGACCCAATGGTGCCGCGAGGCGGCCGGGGGTGCATCCTGAATTTCACTCATACGGTCTCCGGATCGCGAAGCTTATTTTGAGATGTCCGGGCGCAAAATCGTTTCAAATATATCTCGGTTTCCCATAGGCTCCGTCAAACAATCAAAGCCGGGTGATGCCTTTCGGACCGAGTGAAATGATACTGCCGCCGATACGAATCGGCGGATCGTCGAAGCGGTCGGGTATTGGCGCGCCTAGCGCGGCGTGCGATTCATTGCAATTTGCCCAAAGGCCCGAATTTGAGCGCCAATGGTCAGCTCGAGCAAGGGTCTAAGCTAACTCGCTGAGCAGTCGTTCGCACCCATCCAAGATCTGAGCTGCCGCGTGCTGGGGCGTAAAACCGGCGATCAAATTCAGACATCGCCTCGCCGCCCCAATGCGATCGGCGCTGAGGCTAATCACTGCATCCATGGCGTTTGCAAGCGCCGACATATCGCCCGTGCGAAAGGAGTACCCGGTGACGCCGTCAACAACAAGGTCCGGAACACAGCCGCAGACGTCACTTACGACAACCGGGCAGCCATAACTTAACGCTTCATTGACAACCAAGCCCCAGGGTTCACTATGACTCGGTAAAATCAAGGCCGTGCTGTCGCGATATAGGTCGGCGATTTCATCGAGGGTTTTCGCACCCAATAAATTCACCGCGTTGCTCAGCTTCATGTCCTCTACCCGCCTCAACAACTCAGCTTGCAGCGGGCCTGCACCGACCAAATCCAATCTCACATCCGTTCGTCGCCGACTGATCTCCGCGAATGCGTTCAAGAGATCCCACAGTCCTTTCTCACTCGCCAATCGCCCAACATATAGAAACCGATGCTCAGAGCCTGAATTTGGACGCGCTCCATAGTACGCAAGAACTTCGGACGCGTTATAGGTAGGAGGGAGTGCGGCGGCTTGGTAGCGGATAATGATTCTTGATTCCTCGACCTCGTAACTCAATAGATAGTCCTTGCTCCTGGCTCCATAGCAGAAGTAGCCGTCGCACATGCTGAAAAACACCCGCTTTGCGATTTCTCTCCATAACGTTCTCTTCCGATCAAATTTGGTGGAATCGCAAAATACCGCACGCTTTCGTCGCAGTACCACGCAGGCAAACAGCATCGCCCAATATTCGATCCTGTGGTACCCAGGCAATATCGTAAAATCAGCGGGATTGTTCTTGACGTCTTTTACAACGCTGACAATGCGGCGTAACAGCGGAACATGTTCGTAGGTGCCGCGAAATAGCAAGCGAAATGGATATTGATGAAATGAAAGATCGACGGAGCCCAACACGACCCGGTCGTCTTCGGTCTCTGCAATTTGAGTAAACGCGGTATCGATGCCGCGGGCTTTTGCAAGACCGTATAGCTCGGAAAACACGACTCCTTTGTATTTAGACCAGAGAATGCTGTGATAGATCGCAATGCGCATAGGCGGATCGTCGGAACTCTGTTGGATTAAGCCGGCGGCGGAAGTTGCGAGCCTACTTGCATGCAAA
>Ga0302324_100029676_pt1 | contig 10352 bp, 6 predicted proteins | sample Palsa_T0_1_FD_201949 | JGI IMG/M metagenome (GOLD analysis project Ga0302324, IMG submission 201949) | Peat permafrost microbial communities from Stordalen Mire near Abisko, Sweden - Palsa_T0_1 | ecosystem: Environmental > Terrestrial > Soil > Palsa > Peat permafrost | place: Sweden: Abisko... | reverse complement strand
GGACTCGGCCGACGGCCGGGGTCCGAGGGAGGGGACGATGAAGGCGGCGGCGAAGGCGCAGAGACCGAGGATGGCATCGAGCGCGTAGGCCCGGCCGTACCCCGAGGTCAGTGCGGCGGCGGTGCTGGACCCGTGGGCGCTGCCGAGCAGGCTGCGGGTGCGGTCGATGGCGATGGTGGCCAGGACGGCCAGTCCGACCGAGCCGCCCATCTGGCGCGCCGTGTTGAGCACGCCCGAGGCCAGGCCGGCCTCGGTGTAGTGGACACCCGAAGTGGCGGCCGAGGCCAGGGGCGTGAACAGCACCCCGATGGCCAGGGAGATGATGCACCCCGGGCCGAATACGTGGTCCCAGTAGTGGCTGGTGTCCGAAATGCGCGAGAGCCAGGCGAAGCCCCCGCTCATGAGCAGCGTCCCCACCAGTAACAGGGGCCGGACGCCCAATTTGGGCAGCAGCCGTGAGCTGGCCTGGGCGCCGATGATGATGCAGATCGCCATGGGGAGAAAGGCCAACCCCGTCTTGAGGGCCCCGTAGCCGAGGACGTTCTGCAAGTAGAGGGAGAGGAAGTACCACATGGAGAAGAAGGCGGCTCCGACCAGGAACATCACGATGTTGGACCCGGTCACCGAGCGCGAGCGGAAGAGCCGGAACGGGACGAGCGGCGTGTGGGCCACCCTGAGCTGGATGACCGCGAAGACGGCCAGCAGCACTGCGGCCACCGCCAGGATCGAGACGGTGTACGTCGAGCCCCAGGCATGGGTGTCCGTGCCGACGATGGCGTAGATCAAGGCGCCGAGCCCGGCAGTCACGGTGATGGCCCCGCCGACGTCGAGGCGGGGCGAATTCTCGTCGCGCTCCCCGCGCTTGGCCTCGGTCAGATAGAGCAGGGCGGCCACCGTGACCGCGGCGCCGATCGGGATGTTCACGAAGAGGACCCAGCGCCATGACAGCTCGGCGGTGAGCACGCCCCCGAGGATGGAGCCGGCGGCGCCGCCGGCGCCGGCCACGGCGGCCCAGGTGCCGAGGGCCTTGGCCATACGGGCCCCCGAGAACGTGGTGACGATGATGGTGAGCGTGGCCGGTGACAAGAACGCGCCACCGATGCCCTGCACGGCGCGGGCCGTCGTGAGCCAGGCGGAGTCCTGGGCCAGGCCGCCGACCAAGCTGGCCACGGTGAACAGCCCCAACCCGAACAGGTAGACCCGGCGGCGCCCGAAGAGATCAGCCGCCCGGCCGCCGAGCAGGAGGAAGCCGGCGAAGGTCAGCACATACGCGTTCACGACCCACTGGAGGCCCGTGGGGCTGTAGTGGAGGTCGCGGCCGATGGAGGGCAACGCCACGTTGACGATCGACACATCCAGCACGACCATGAACTGCGCCACGCAGGCAATGGCCAGAATGACCCAGTTGGGAGCCCGCCGCCCGCTGGGCGTCCTCGTCGGGCCGTTGTCGGAGGTGAGTGCGTCGGTCATAAGAAAGAGTGTGGCGCAGCGGTGTGACGTTCAGAGACGGGGGCGCACCAGCATCCCCACGACCGAACCCCTACCCACTTCGACTTCCAACCACACCGCCGCCACGAATGTTCCCCGATTCCCCGGTCGGCGCCGCAGGCACGGCCCGGGGCCGCCCGGCGACGGGTGACGGGTGACGGCGGCCGGGCCGCGGTTCAGAAGACCCGCAACGACCTGGTGATCGCCAGATCCCCCTCGTCGCCCGAGCAGGCAACGCCGGCCGCGTCCCAGGTCGTGCGCTGGGTGATCCAGCGTACGAAGGAGTCGGTGTCCGACATCACCCGGCTCGCCGGCTCCCCCGGGCCAAGTCGGATGAGGCGGGCACCGGGCCCTCGGAGATCGATCTCCACCGCGGCGCGCAGCCCCGCCAACGCCGGCGCGTTCTGTTGCGGGAGTGCGGCCTCGACCCAGTCCAGAGCCGGTCCGAGGTGGAGCTCGTCGGACGGCGGGGGCGTGCCGGTGAGGGGCCCCCGGGGGGCGAACAGGTCGCTGCGGATATGGAGGAAGTGGTCGAAGGCGAACGCACTCGGGAGCTCCGAGGCCCGGTAGGTCCCGAGGTCCCCCAACGGCACCGAGAAGTCCTGGTCAACCAGGCCTTCCAGGGCGGCGAGCGCCCGGGTGCTCACGGATTCGTAGTCGGCCAGTACCTGTGCCGCCGTCCAGGAGCGCCGGTTTTCGACGAGGACGTCCTGGGCCCGCTCGGTCGGCAGGTCCGACACGTCGGGCAGGGTCGAAGGGTCGACCACGACCCAGTAGAGGGCCCCGAGGTGGGCCACCACACTCTGTACGGACCAGCCGGGGCAACCGCTCTGCGACCCCCACTCCGTCTCGCCGAGGCCGGCACCGATCTTCAGGAGCGCCTCGCGGTCCGCCGCCAACGCCTCGATTGCCTTCTGGGTCACGATGTCCTCCCGTTGATAGTATTATTATGTCACATAACGATACTATGAACCATGGGTGCGCGCAACCTCCTCCCGGACGCACTACACAGTCTGGTGTGACCGAACCACGGCCGTCCGGTGAGAACCGGCCCTCCCTCCGCACCGACCAGGTGGCGCAGACCAGGGCGGCACTCGTCGCCGCGGCACGCCACCTCTTCGGACGCGACGGCTTCGCCGCCACCTCGGTGGACGACATCGCGCGGGAGGCGCGGCTCACCACGGGCGCGCTCTACCACCACTTCCCCAACAAGACCGCCCTGTTCGAAGCCGTGTTCGAGGCGGTCCACGCCGATCTCCTCGAGGCATCGCTCCACGCCGCCCTAGGGGCAGCCGACGAGGTGGAGCTCCTCACGCGGGGCTTCGACGCCTTCTTCGATGCCGTCCTGGAGCCGGACGTGCAACGGATCATCATCATTGACGCGCCGGCTGTCCTCGGACTGGCCCGCTTCACCGAGCTCGACGAGCGTTACGCCTTCGCCGCCATCACCGACGCACTGCGCGCCGCCACGACGTCGGGCCGGCTCCGGGTGGACGACCCCGAGACCCTGGCCCGGCTCCTGCTCGGCGCGCTGACCCGCGGGGGGATGCTCATCGCCAATTCCGCGGAGCCGAGAGCGACGCGGGAAGCGGTCGCCCGCACCCTCCGCTCCGTGCTCGAGGGGCTGGAGCAACCAGGCGGCTGACCCGGTCCGCCGCGCAGGCCCGATACGGTACGCGCGACAGAACCGGGCCACCTACAGGAAGTCCGGCCCACCCAAAGGAAATTCAATGGCCACCCATAAGAAGTCAATGACCGCAGCGGAGAGCAACGGCACAGCCGAACTCAACGACCCCGCCCTGGCATCCCTGGTCCAGGTGATCGCCGGCTCCACGCAGAGGCTGGCCGACCAGATCGAACAGCTCACCCCGCAACAGGTCCGCCAGCAGGCCTATCCGACCGAGTGGACCGTGGCCGACGTCCTCTCCCATCTCGGTTCGGGCGGGACCATCATGCGGCTGCGCCTCGACGGCGAGGAGGTGGACATGCAGGCGATCTGGGACGAATGGAACGCCAAGGACCCTGACGCGCAGGCGGTGGATCTGCTCGTGGCAGACGAAGCGCTGCAACATCGGCTGTACGCACTCACGGCCGAGGATCAGGACCAAATGCGCTTCGCCATGGGGCCGATGGAGCTGGATCTCCTGACCTTCCTCGCCCTACGCCTCAACGAGCATTCCCTCCACACCTGGGACGTCGCCGTGACCTTCGACCCCCGCGCCACGCTGCCCGACCACCAAGCCGCCCTGATCGTCGACACCCTCCCGACGATCGCCCGCTGGGCCGGCAAACCGACCGGCGTCGAACGGGACATCTCGATCCGGACGGTCTCGCCCGTCCGCACGTTTGCGCTGGCCCTGCGGCCCGACGGCGTCACCCTGTCGCCGAGCGACCCGGTGGACGAGCCCGACCTGGCACTGCCGGCCGAGGCGTTGATCCGGCTCGTCTACGGGCGGCTCGACCCCGACCACACCCCCGCCGGCATCGTGGGGGCGAGTCACCTCGACGAGCTCCGGCAGGTCTTTCCGGGCTTCTAATCCCGGCCCGGGTTCTCGCGGTTGGCCTCGACCCAGGCCGCAATGTCGCGCGCCATCCCCGACGGGTCCTCGAGCGGCCCGAAGTGTCCGAGGTGGCGTCGCTCGATGAGCGTCCCCCGGGGCAACTGGGCCAGGTTGGCCGCGACGAATGTCACGGGCCCGTACTCGTCTGGTCGCCCGGCGATCAAGGCGACTGGCAGATTGAGCACGGACAGAGCCGCGAAGGCCTCATTGTTGCCCGCACCGCGGAAGACCTCCGCTTCGGTGGCCGGGGAGCACCGCAAGGTCACGCTCCCGTCGGCCTCGGGTGCGAAGCCGCCCCTGACATAGGCCGCCAAGGCGTCGGGGTGCAACTCGTTCAAGGGTGCCTTCCTGGCGAAGTTGGCGAGGGCCTCGTCGTAGGAGGCGAACGTCGCTCGCCGGCGGAGCGCACCATCGGCCATGGGATTGGACGTCCCGAACGGGTCCGCGGATTCGGCGGGGGCCGTCGCCCGGGGCGAGACGATGGCCGGCTCGTACAGCCACAGCGAACGCAGGAGCCCGGGCCGCCGTGAGGCCGCCAGCACCAGTGCGGCGCACCCCAGGGAGTGACCGATCCCGTGAACTTCTCGATCACCGCCGATGCGGTCGCTGTCGAGCGCGGCCAATACATCGTCGCCCATGTGAGTCCAGTGCAGGCTCGCCTCCCCGGGGGTCTCGCTCACGCCGTGGCCGCGCAGGTCGAGGGCAAAACAGCGGTACCGGTCGGTGAGCGGCGCCGCCGTCGGTTCCCACACCTGCCCACAGAACCCGGTGGCGTGCGCGAACAACAGGACCGGCGCCGCCGGATCGGCGGGTCCCCCCAGGTCATGGAGGGCGACCCGCACGCCCTGCGTCGAGGCGATCATGGCCGGACTGCTCATGGCGCGCCAAGGCGCCACGCGGCGCGTCGCAGGGTCATTGCTCGATGCGCTCACTGTGGCGGAGGAGGAGGCTCGAGTGCGCCGTGAGGTTGACGGCGTCGTTGCGCACCTGGCGCGCCCACGGACCGGGTCGCGCCGTGTTGAGCAGCTCCTCCCACAGGCCCGGGGTCTCCATGCGCGGCAGGGTGTAGGAGTGTGATCTGGTCCCGGCGTTGAGCAGGAGAAGCAGCGTGTCCGCGGGTGCGGAGCGTCCCCGGATGTCCACCTCGTCGGCGGCGCGGCCGAACAGCAGCATGCCGATGCTCTGGTTGTTGGGATCCTCCCAGGCCTCGTCGGTCATCTCCTGCCCGTTGGAGCGGATCCACGTCACGTCCTTGGTATGGGTCCCCGGGACGGCGGTGCCCGTGAAGAATCCCCGCCGGCGCAGGATGGGGTTGCTCTGCAGGACGCGGATGAGCTCGCGCACGAAATCGCGCATGTCATAACCCGACTCGCCGATGTCCCAGTCGACCCAGCTGATCTCGTTGTCCTGGCAGTAGGCATTGTTGTTGCCTTGTTGCGAGCGGCCGACCTCGTCCCCGCCCAGCAGCATGGGCACCCCCTGGGCGAACAGGAGCGTGGTGAGGAAGTTCCTCTTCATGCGGTCACGGGCGCGCTGAATGCGCGCCGAGTCGCTCGGTCCCTCGGCCCCCCAGTTGCGGCTGGCGTTGTCCTGGGCCCCGTCGCGGTTGTCCTCGCCGTTGGCCTCGTTGTGCTTGTGCTCGTAGGTGACGAGGTCGGTCAGGGTGAAACCGTCGTGACAGGTGACGAAGTTGATACTGGCGTACGTCCGGCGCCCACTCGGCGCGTAGATGTCGCTGCTTCCCGTGAGGCGTGACGCCAGCTCGGGGACCTGCCCGGGGTCGCCTCGCCAGAAGCGGCGCACGCAGTCCCGAAAGGCCCCGTTCCATTCCGACCACCCGGTGGGGAACTGTCCCAGCTGATAGCCGTCAGGACTGGCGTCCCACGGCTCGGCGATGAGCTTGACCTTGGAGAGCACGGGGTCCTGCTGAATGATCTCGAAGAAGGCGCTGGGCTGACCGGCCTCGTAGCCGCGCACGAGGACCGGCGCCAGATCGAACCGGAATCCGTCCACGTGCATGTCGGTCACCCAGTACCGCAAGCTGTCGGTGACCAGTCCCATGGCGCGCGGATGGAGGATGTTGAGGCTGTTCCCGGTGCCCGTGTAGTCGAGGTGGTACTGGGGCTGGTCCGGCATGAGCCGGTAGTACACCGAGTTGTCGATGCCCCGCAGCGACAGCGTCGGTCCCAGCTGATTGCCCTCGCCGGTGTGGTTGTAGACGACGTCGAGGATCACCTCGAGCCCGGCCCGGTGCAGCGTGCGCACCATGGACTTGAACTCACTCACCTGCTGCCCGAGACCGCCGGTGGCGTACCCTACGTGCGGCGCCAGGAACGCGATGGAGTTATAGCCCCAGAAGTTCGTCAACCCTTGGTCGACCAGATGCCGGTCGGCCACGAAGTGGTGCACGGGCATGAGCTCCACCGCCGTCACACCGAGCCCGTGAAGGTGGTCGATGATCGGGTCCGAGGCCAGGCCGAGGTAGGTCCCCCGCAGGTGCTCGGGCACTCCCGGGTGCCGCGCCGTCATGCCCCGTACGTGGGCCTCGTAAATCACGGTCTGGTTCCACGGCGTGTTGGGGGCCCGGTCGTCCTCCCAGGTGAAGGACGGATCGACCACGAGGCACTTGGGCATGGCGGCCGCCGAATCACGGGAGTCGAAGGAGAGGTCCTCCTGCTCGTCCCCGATCCGGTAGCCGAAGAGGTCGTCGCTCCAGCGAATGGGACCGCTCACCGCCTTGGCGTACGGGTCGATGAGCAGCTTTTTGGGGTTGAACCGATGTCCGTTCATGGGCTCGTACGGCCCGTCCACCCGGTAGCCGTACAACGCGCCGGGCCGCACGTCGGGAAGGTACACGTGCCAGACGTTGTCGGTCCTCTCGGCCATGGTGATGGTCGCCGTCGGCACGCCGGCCGTGGCTTCGTCGAAGAGGCAGAGCTGTACCGCGGTCGCGTTCTCCGAGAAGAGGGCGAAGTTGACGCCCTCACCGTTCCAGGTGGCCCCGAGCGGACGCGGACTGCCGGGCCAGACCCTCACGCTGCCCCCCGGTCCTGGGCCCGCTCACCGGCCCGCCGGGCCCGGGCCGGCACCGGGCGGGGGGAGGGAATGCTGGCGGGTACTGGGGCGGGAGGTGATGGGAGCATGTGCGGAACCGTCTCCGTCGAAATTGGTGACCGACCCCCTCGGCGGGCGGAAGCGGTGGGTGCAGCAGCGGCCGTCGGCGTCACGCACACTACCCGCAGGCCGAAATTGGTCAAAAGTGACGCAGGGCTCCCGATTCTCATCCCAGACCGAAAAAGAGGCAGCCGAGGGGCGGAATGGCCACGGTGAGAGTCCATGGCATCCCATGGGCCGGGACCGGTTGGGCCTCGATCCCCCCGAGGTTCCCCCAGCCGCTACCCCCGTAGTGCACCGCATCGCTGTTGAGCAGTTCCCGCCAGAAACCCCCGTTGGGCACGCCCACCAGGACGTTCGAACGCGGCACCGGGGTGAAATTGCAGATCACCAGCACCGGTGGTCCGTGTGGCGACATCCGCAGGAAGCTGAGCAGGCTGGTCTCGGCGTCGTTGGGCTGGGTCCACGTGAACCCGCCCGGTTCGGTGTCGAGGTCGTGCAGCGCCCGCTGCCCGCCGTAAAGCCGGTTGAGGTCGCCCACCCACCGGAGGATCCCGGCATGCGCGGGACTCTCGAGCAGGTTCCAGTCGAGGCTGATGTCGTGGTTCCACTCGCGGCGCTCGGCGAACTCGTCGCCCATGAACAACAGCTTCTTCCCCGGTTGCCCGAACTGGTACCCGTACAGGAGACGCAGGTTGGCGAAGCGCTGCCAGTCGTCACCGGGCATCTTGGCGAGGAGCGAACGCTTCCCGTGCACCACCTCATCGTGGGAGAGAGGGAGCATGAAGTTCTCGCTGAAGGCGTAGACGCTGCGGAAGGTGAGCTCGCCGTGGTGGTGCCGACGATGTATGGCGTCGCGCGAGAAGTACACCAGGGTGTCGTGCATCCATCCCATGTCCCACTTGAGCCCGAAGCCGACGCCGCCGGCGTGGACGGGGCGCGACACGCCGGGAAAGGCGGTCGACTCCTCGGCGATGACCTGCACGTCGGGATGGTCGGCGTAGATCCCCGTGTTCAACCGGCGCAGGAACTCGAGCGCCTCGAGGTTCTCCCGGCCCCCGTGGACGTTGGGGATCCACTCCCCGGCGCGGCGGGAGTAGTCGAGGTAGAGCATGGAGGCCACCGCGTCGACCCGCAGCCCGTCGACGTGGTAGTGGGACAGCCAATGCTCGGCCGACGAGGCGAGAAAGCTCCGCACCTCGTGCCGCCCGTAGTTGAAGATCAAGCTCTTCCAGTCGGGATGGAAGCCCAGACGGGGGTCCGCGTGCTCGAAAAGGTGCGTCCCGTCGAACTGCCCCAGGGCGAACGGGTCCTCGGGAAAGTGCGACGGCACCCAGTCGAAGATCACCCCGATCCCGGCCCGGTGCAGCTGGTCGATCAGCGACATGAGCTCCTGGGGGGTCCCGTAACGGCTCGTCGGGGCGAAGAAGCCCGTCGTCTGATACCCCCACGATCCGTAGAAGGGGTGCTCCATCAGGGGGAGGAACTCGACATGGGTGAACCCGGCCGCGTGGACGTGACGGATCAACGGCTCCGCCACCTCGGCATAGCCGAGGAGCCGCTGCGGGTCAGCGGGGTCGCGGCGCCAGCTGCCGAGGTGCACCTCGTAGACCGAGATCGGCGCAGAAAGGGCGATGCGCTCGCCCCTCGTCTGCATCCAGTCGTGGTCACCCCACTCATAGGCCAGGTCCCAGACGACCGACCCGGTCCGCGGCGGATGCTCGGCCCGGGCCGCGAAGGGGTCGGCCTTCTCGAGGACGTCGCCGGCCCGCGTGGTGATGGCGAACTTGTAGACGTGGCCGGGACCGGCGGCGGCCGCGGCTCCTTCCCAGATACCCGAGCTCCCCCGCGGCGCGAGCACGTCCGCGTCGGCGTTCCAGTGGTTGAAATCCCCGATGACCGCCACCCGGGTGGCGTTGGGCGCCCAGACCCCGAAGGTGACGCCTCCGCCGGCGCGGACGTGCGCGCCGAGCTTGTCCCCCATGCGGCGATGGGTGCCCTCGTTGAACCAGTAGAGGTCTTCCTCCGAAAGGAGGGTCTCGGCCGACGAGGTAGCCGGCGTGCGCAGCGGTCGTGCGGGGCTCATCGCAGGGCCTCGACCCGATCGGACGGCGCCGCGGCGGCGGCGGCGGCGGCGGGCCCACCGTCACGGACCCGGTTGAGAGCGCGCAAGAACCCGGTCGTCGCGCTGTCGCGTTGCGCCTCGGAGAGTGTGCGCGTCCCTCGGCGCCGCCAATTGGCGCCGCCGGTCCCGGTACCGGGCCGGTTCTGCGGTTCGCGCTCCCCCCACAGATCCTCGAGATCGACCAGGACGAGATCGGCCGCCCCCGAGGCCAGATGGAGCAGGCAGCCTCGCAGCGCCCGTGCAGGCACGCCGCGCTCGTCACCTTCGTCGTCGACCCCGAGCGCACGGAGCAGCGCGGCGCGCCAGTGGTCCCGACCCGAGCGTTGCGCCGCGGCGTCGGTCGGCGAGAGCCGACCTTCCCGCTCCTGCTCGCCGATGTCGTCCCCCGAGAAGTACGCCGGGAAGCGGGACAGGTCATGCGTGCCCCATGAAGCCAGCACGCCGGTCGGATCGGGTGGGAGCGGGTCCGCCACCGTCGATTCGAATTGGAGAACCCACGAGCGCAGCATGCGATCGTCGGCCATGCGCCGCCGCACCCCGTCGGGCACCGTGCCCAGATCCTCACCCACGACGACCGCCCCGGCCCGGTGGGCCTCCAGGGCGACCACCGCATGGAGCTCGTCCGCCCGGTACGACACGTAGGCACCATGGCGGGCGTCGAAGCCCTCCGGGATCCAGTACAGCCGCTGCAGACCCATGATGTGGTCGACCCGCAGGTAGGCGGCGTGTCGGAAGGCCCGCCGGAGCACACCGATGAAATAGGCGTACCCGTCGTCCCGCATCCGCTCGGGGTGGAGGGGGGGAAACGCCCAATCCTGGCCGCCCGAGAAGAAGAGGTCGGGGGGCGCTCCCCCGTGCACTCCCCGCGCGAAGGCACCGGGGGCCCAGACGGGGTCGAAACCGTCGGGATGGACGCCGATGGGGAGGTCGGCGTAGAGCGGGACCGCGGCTGCGGCGGCCGTGAGCTGCTGGGCCGCCACCCACGGGGCGTAGAGGTGGTACCCGAGCGTGGGCTCGGCGTCCAGGTCTTCGGTCTGCGCCTGGGCGTGGGCTCCCGGGCGGTG
>Ga0302324_100029675_pt1 | contig 10352 bp, 8 predicted proteins | sample Palsa_T0_1_FD_201949 | JGI IMG/M metagenome (GOLD analysis project Ga0302324, IMG submission 201949) | Peat permafrost microbial communities from Stordalen Mire near Abisko, Sweden - Palsa_T0_1 | ecosystem: Environmental > Terrestrial > Soil > Palsa > Peat permafrost | place: Sweden: Abisko... | reverse complement strand
CGGTGTATGGGCTGCTGCTGAAGTCGCTGCCGTTTGAGGATGCGGGGCGGATCCTGTCGGTCTTGGAGACTCATGCGCAGATTGCGGGCGGGATCGAGGCTACGTATCTGGATTACCAGGACTGGCGAGCGCAGCAGAGCAGCTTTACGGATATGGCGGCGTACTCGACGCTGAATCCGGGGATGGTTTCGCTGGTGATGGATGGGCGCGCGGTGCAGGTGCATCGGGTGCTGGCTTCGGGGAATTTCTTTTCCGTGCTGGGCGTTTCCGCGCTCATGGGACGGACGCTGGGCGCGCAGGATGACCGGGCAGGGAGCGATGCGGTTGCGGTGATTAGCGCGGAGGCGTGGCGGCGGTACTTTGGCGGCGATCCGGGAGTGGTGGGCCGGAGCGTGGATCTGAATGGCGCGAGCTTCGCGGTGGTGGGTGTGCTGCCGGAGGGCGCGGCTTATCCGGCGGAGGGCGAGGTCTGGCTGCCGTTGTCGCGGCTGGATACGGCGACGCGTGAGTCGCGGGTGTGGCATTCGGTGAAGGTGCTGGGCAGGCTGCGCGGTGGTGTTGATCTCAAGACGGCGCGGACGGATATGCAGACGGTTGCGGCGCGCGTGGCGGCGGCGAATCCGGCGACCCACCGGGGTATTGGCGTGATCGTGACTCCGCTGCGCGAGCAACTGGTGGGAACGCTGCGGCCGGCGATGCTGAGTTTGCTGGGTGCGGTGGTGCTGGTGTTGGCGATTGCCTGCGCCAATGTGGCCAGTTTGCTGATGGTGCGGGCAACGGCGGCGCGCCGCGAGATTGCCGTGCGCGAGGCGCTGGGCGCGGACCGATGGCGGCTGCTTACGCAGTCTCTTACGCAGACTACGGTGCTTTGCCTGCTGGGCGGCGCGCTGGGCGTGGGCCTGGCGTGGGGCGCGCTGCCGCTGCTGCGGGTGGCGCTTGGGCATACCGCGGGGCTCGATGCCTCGATGATTGCGGCAGTTGAATTGAGTTGGCCGGTGCTGCTGGTTACGCTGGGGGTTTGTTCGGCGACGGCGCTGGTTTTCAGCTTGCTGCCTTTGATGCGTGGCGGTTCACGTTCTGATGGGATTGTTGAGGCTTTGCGGAGCGGGGATCGAGGGAGCACGGCGGGCGGCAGGTGGGGGCGCGGCGGGTTGATCGCCGGGGAGATTGCGATTGCGGTGGTGGTGCTGTTTCTGGGCACGCTGGTGATGCGGAGTTATACGAAGCTGCTGGCTGTCGATCCGGGGTTTCGCACCGACCGGCTGTTGAGCGCGGAGATTACGCTGCCGGAGCCGAGATATTCGGATGACGGGCCGCAGACGGCGCGGTTTTATGAGCAGTTGCTGGAGAAGCTGAGGCAGTCGCCGGGGGTAGTGAACGCGGGAACAACGACGCAGACTCCGCTGGAGGCTTCGCAGGTGGTGACGCGGTTTCGCGTGGAGGGCGCGCCGCCGCTGGCGTTGGGGGCGTTTCCGGTGGCGCAGTTCCGGTACGTGAGCCCGGGGTTCTTTCAAACGATGGGGCTGCGGCTGCGCGAGGGCAGAATTTTTGAGCAGAAAGATATCGAGAAGCCGACCAATGTGATGGTGGTGAATGAGGCTTTTGCAAAGCGGTATCTGGCAGGGCGGGATGCTCTGGGCGCGACGGTGGTGCTCGGAGTTTTGAGCGCGAGCCCTGACCGGTTTCCGGTGGTGGGAGTGGTTTCGGATGCGCATGAGGTGGGCGTGGATGCGGAGGCCGAGCCGGAGTTCTATATTCCTGGGTTTGGGCTTCATGCGGTGGTGCTGGTGCGGTCGGCTTACGACGCGGAGAGCCTGGCGCCGGTGGTTCAAAAGGCGGTGCGCGGACTGGACGCGAATCTGGCTGTCTATCACGTGAAGACGGTGGATGCCGTGCTTTCCGAGTCGCTGGCGCGGCAGAGGATGACGGCGGTTTTGCTGGGGATCTTTGCGCTGGTGGCGCTGCTGCTGGCGGCGATTGGGATCTATGGGGTGCTGTCGTATTCGGTGGCGCAGAGGACGCGGGAGATTGGCGTGCGGATGGCGCTGGGGGCTGGGCGCGGAGATATTCTGCGGCTGGTGATGGGGCAGGCTGGGGTGTTTGCAGCTTTGGGCCTGGTGGTTGGGCTGGCTGGCGCTTTTGCCGGGGCGCGGCTGATGGGCGGATTGCTGTTTCAGACGGGCGTTTTGGATTTGGCTTCGCTGGCGATTACGGTAGCGGTGTTGGCCTCGGTGGCCTTGGCGGCGGTGAGTCTGCCGGCGGGACGCGCGGTTTCGGTGAATCCTACGGAGGCTTTGCGGAGCGAGTAGTTTGTGTGCAGCCCGGTACAGTGTTGATGGCGTAGGCGGCATATGATGGCCGCATGAAGATCGACCGGGGGAGCACGCAGCGGCTGAGAACGAATTCCCTGCCGAAGATTGAGGCCAAGGTAAATCAGCAGACGATGCCGGTGGAGGGGTCGGTTGGGGGAACTGGGCGCGGCAGTGACTGGTTTGGGCAGTTTGCAGCCAAGGCCTCTACGTGGCTCGGGTCGAAGTGGGCCTTTGCGGGGGCGGGGCTGATTATTGTGATCTGGGCTGCGACTGGGCCGATTTTTCACTTCTCGGATACATGGCAACTGGTGATCAATACGGGGACGACGATTGTTACTTTTCTGATGGTGTTTCTGATTCAGAACACGCAGAACCGGGATGCGCGGGCGATCAATTTGAAGCTGAATGAGCTGATCCATGCGATCGATGCGGCGCGGGATCAGATGATCGATATCGAAAGCTTGAGCGACCTGGAGTTGAATGCGATTCAGGCGAAGTTCGAGAAGATCAAGGCGGATATGCCGGTGGAAGTTGAAAGGGATTAGGGAATAGAAAAGCTATAAAGGGCTGTAAAAGGCCTATAGGTACAAAGTATCCCACCTTAACCGGCACAGAACGCCGGTAAAGATGGGGCACCCACATGGTATTTCCGGCGCGATCAAGGCTGGCGTTTCTGCTTCCATGCGCGCCACTCTTCGGCGGTGATTTCCCAGGTTTCCGAGGACAGGCGGCCGGAGACGTAGTCGGCTTCGCCGGTGGCTACGATTCTCATGCCGGTCTTTTCGGAGATGCGGCGCGAGGTGGTGTTGGCAGCGGCCTTGGGCGCGCGCAGGACCGGCAATTTGAGGACATCGAACCAGTAGTCGTTGACGGCGAGGACGGCTTCGGTCATGAGGCCCTGGCCTTGCCACGGCAGGCCTAGCCAGAAGCCGCGATTGTTGTCGCCGGTCATCAGGCCGATGGCGCCGACGATCTGGTCTGGGGATGTTTTGAGCCGGAGAGTCCAGTGCCATTCTTCGCCGCGGGCCATGGCGGGGAGAGCGGATTCGCGGTAGTAGTCGCTTGCGCTGCCGGGTGGGAACGGCCACGGGACGCGGTTGTTGAGGTGCTGGACGATCTCCCACTGCGCGAAGAGGGGCTCGACTTGGGCTGCGTCTTCCAGTTGAAGCGGGCGCAGGATGAGGCGGGCGGTTTGGAGTTTGGGAATCATAGAGATAGTGGTCAGTGAACAGTGGTCAGTGTTCAGAAAAGCTATAAAAGGCTGTAACAAGCTTATAGATACAAAGTATCCCACCTTAGCCACAAAAACAAAGACGTGGCGAAGGTTGATGGGCACCCATTCCAGAGGGAGCTATTTGACGCCTTTGCTGGGGTCCCAGGAGCCTTGCAGTTTGCGGACCAGGATGATCTGGCCAATGTGGTAGGCGTTGTGGGCTCCGACATGGGCGATCAGGGAGGCTTTGGCGGCGAGGGTCTGATCGTCGGCGGCTTCTACGGCTTTTTCCCATGCGGTCATGATGGCGTCGAGTTTCTTGACGGTGTCGGCCCATTGGGCGGCGTCGAAGTTGTTGAAGGTCTCGTCGTTGTTGCCGCTGAAGGGTGGGGCTTTTTCGCCTTTGAAGTCGGCAAGCTCATGGGTGTTCCAGAAGAGAAGATGGTTGGCTAGCTGGCCTACGGAGTGGACGTCTTTGCTGGGGGTCCACTTGGCCTGGTCGGCGGTGAGGTTGGCTACGGCGATGTTGGCGGGGACGAACCAGTCTTCTTCGCTGTGGGTGGTGCGGAGCTGCTCGAGGAGGACGCCGCGGAGGGTGGTGGGCTTTTTGTTCTGGGTTTGGGCGGCGAGGGGGAGGGTGAGCAGAAGCAGGAGAGCCAGTTTCTTCATGGATGTGTCCTCGAATGGAGGGAAGTATAGCGCCTGGGGAGAATCGAGTCGCTGGGATTCTGTGGTGGATGTGAGGGATTTGTGACGAGTGGTCCGGGGTGGGAAACTTGGCGGGTAGATGCGGGCGGTGAGGGATGGGAAGGATCCCATCCCTCACCGCTTTGGTTCTCTCTCGGCTTGCCACTGCCTACCTAGAAGCAGGTCCTTCACTTCGTTCAGGATGACAACTCCCTCACAAGATCAAGGAACAGGTTAGTCGCAGCGGAGGGCTACCATGGGGTCTACTTGGGCGGCGCGGCGGGCTGGGAGCCATGCGGCCAGCACGGTCATGGCGGCGATGATGACGATGGCTGAGCCGATGACCAGCGGGTCGAGCGGGCTGAGCTGGTAGAGCTGGGACTTGAGGATGCGGGTGCTGGCCAGGGTGATGGGGACTCCGACGAGGAGTCCGGCGGCGAGCAGGACTAGTGTTTCGCTGAGGACCATCCAGAGGAGGGTGCGGGTTTGCGCGCCGAGAGCTAGGCGGATGCCGATTTCGTTGGAGCGGCGGGCGACGGAGTAGCTCATGAGGCCGTAGATGCCGATGGCGGCGAGGAAGACGGCGAGCACGCCGAAGAACGCGGAGAGGCGGGCGATGAGCGATTTCATGGCGATGGAGCGGTCGACTTGCTCTTCGAGGCTGGAGACGTTGTTGACGAGGATGTTGGGGTTGGTTTGGGCGATGGCGCTGCGGACCTCTGAGATGAGCTGCTGCGTGTTGGCGCCTGGAGCGTAGCGCACGGCGAAATTCTCGTAGAAGCCGGGGTTCTGGGTGCAGGGGAAGTAGGCGGCCATCTGGGAGCCTTCGTCGAGCGCGGTGTATTTGGCATCTTTGACTACGCCGATGACCTCGATTTCGCCGGGATGGTCGGGAACGTCGCCCACACCGAAGCGATGGCCGATGGCGGAGCCCGAGGGGAAGAAGCGGCGGGCCATGGACTCGTTGATGACGGCGACTTTGGGCGAGGTCTGGGTGTCATGGACGTTGAAGGCGCGGCCTGCCAGAAGGGGAATGCCCATGGTGGAGAAGAAGCTGTTGCCGGCGATGTTGAAGAATACCTGCTTGCCGTTCTCGGAAGTGCGAGGGATGCCCTGGAAGAGGACGAGGTCGGTCCATCCGCCTCCATTGAAGGTGAAGAAGGAGAAGCTGGCGGATTGGACGCCGGGGACGGCCTGGACGCGGGACTCGATCTGCTCCTGAAGATGCACGGATTTGATTTCTTCGGGCGTGTGGTGGGGAAGATTGGCGGTGCTGGAGTCGAGGAAAAAGATGAGGACGTTGTGCTTGTCGAAGCCGGTGGGAATGCTGGTGAGGTTGACGAGGCTGCGGACGAAGAGGCCGGCGACGATGAGCAGCAGAACGGAGAGCGCGACCTGGCCGACGATGAGCGAGCGGGAGAGCATGCCGCGCGTGCGCGCCGAGGAGCTGCCTCGGCCGTCTTTGAGCGCGGGGGTGAATTCGAGCTGCGTGGAACGAAAGGCGGGAAGCGTGCCGAAGAGCAGCGCGGTGAGAATGGTGACGGCGAGGGTAAAGCCGAGAACGGGCAGGTCGGGGATGGCGTTGACGGGAATGGGGTCGGGGCTCGGCAGGGCCATGCTTAGCAGGAAAGCGCCGGCTTTCCAGGCGAGAGCGATGCCGGCGGCGGCGCCGGCGAAGGCGAGCAGCAAGGACTCTGTGAGGAGCTGCAGGACGATGCGGCGGCGGGAGGCTCCGAGAGCCATGCGGACGGCGACTTCGCGGGTGCGGGCGACGCCGCGGGCAAGCAGCATGTTGGCGATGTTGGCGCAGGCGATGAGCAGGACCAGCGCGACGATAGCCATCAGGATCTTGAGCTGGAGAGAGAAGATATTGCTGAGCCGAGGTACGCCGCGGCCGCCGGGAGTGAGCTCGACGCCGGCGTGCTCGATACTGGCGAGCTGTTTTTGCGAGGGCTGGGCGCCGAGGAAGCCGCGCATGATTTGCTTGTAGAGCAGGTTTGTCTCAGCGGTGGCTTGGGCTTGGGCGACGCCGGGCTTGAGGCGTCCGATCAGGTAGAGGGACTGGAAGAACTTGTTGTCCAGGCCGTTCCAGCCGGGAGAGATCTCCTTCTCCATGGAAAGAGGAATCCAGAGATCGGCGGATTGGCCGACGGTGGCGCCAAAGAAGCCGGGACGGGCGACGCCGACCAGGGTGTAGTCATGGGACTGAATGCGGATGACCTTGCCGAGCGCGGAGGGGTCGCCCTGGAAGTGGCGCTGGAACCAGGAGAAACTGGCCACGGCAACGGGGCCTGCGCCGGCAGCTTGGTCGTCGGATTCGGCAATGGTGCGGCCGAGGAATGGCGGGACGCCAAGAACGGAGAAGTAGCTGCCGGAGACGAGATCGATGTGGGTGGTTTCGTATGCGCCGCCGGCGATGGAGGCCTTGGCGCCGAACTCGATGCTATTGACGGCGGCGATGCCGGAGAAGGAAGTGGTTTGCCGGCGAAATTCCTGGAGGAAAGCGTAGGAGAAGAGCGGCATCCGGCCTTCCGGAACACCACCGATGCTCCCCTGTGCGTGGCCATCGCCGAAGAGGAGCAGTTCCTGGGGCTTCTGGACCGGAAGCGGGCGCAGCAGGAAGGCGTTGAGCAGGGTGAAGATGGCGGTGTTGGCGCCGATGCCTAGAGCGAGCGAAAGCAGGGCGACGAAGGTGAAGCCGGGGGTCTTGAGGAGCTGACGGAAGGCGAAGCGGAGGTCCTGGAAGAGATTGTCGGGAAGGGATTCCCAGCGGGAGGACCAGACCCGATGTTTGACGGAGCCGGGGCTGCCCATTTCGGCTTTGGCGGCGCGGCGGGCGGCTTTGCGGCTCAGGCCGGCGCGCTGCTTGTCGGCGGCGGAGGCTTCTAGGAAGCTGTCGAGCTCTTCGTTCAGCTCGCGGTCGATCTGCTGCTTTTGGAATAGGGATTTCAGGCCGTTGATCAGGTTGCGGAACGGGTTCATGGGCTACCTCGCTGGCTTGGTTTTGGAGTGCGGGCGGTGTGGGATGGGGTCCTTCCCATCCCACACCGCTTTGGTTCTTTTTGCTGTGCTCAGTGCCAAGGCTGAAGCCTTGGCTTACCTAAAACGTTGGTCGATGCGGACGAGTGGTCGACGGTTTGGGTTGCGCAGGCTCAGGCTTCGAGGATGCGGGTGATGGCGGCTGTCTGGCGCTGCCATTGGGCGGTTTCCGTGCTGAGGGCTTTATGGCCTTTGGGAGTTAGCTGGTAATACTTGGCGCGGCGGTTGTTTTCGGTGGCGCGCCACTCGGATTGCACATGGCCGGCTCGCTCCATGCGGCTGAGGGCTGGGAGCAGCGAGCCGGGGTTGACGCGGAAGACGCCGCCGGAGATCTGCTCGATGCGCAGGGCTACGCCGTAGCCGTGGGTGGGTTCGAGCGCCAGGGTTTTTAGGATGAGCATTTCCAGGGTGCCCTGGATGAGATCGCTGGATTTCGGATCGACTTTTGGGGATTCCGCGGAGGGATCGGGCATCGGTTCTCCTCTTGATAGTCAAGAGGAGACACCAACTTCCTCTTGATTGTCAAGAGGAGATGAGGGAAGCCTCTCCAAGCGGAGAGCCGGAAAGCAGATTCCCTTCGGGAAGGACAGCAAGAAAAGCAAGGGCAATGGCAAAAGCGAGGCCAACAGGCGAGATCAATGGCGGAACAAAATCAGTAGGAACGAGGGAGGATGGCGTCGGCCACGCGGTCGGGAAAGTGCATTTTGTGCATGAGGTGAGAGAGGTCGGGGGAGAACTCGGCGAAGAGGTTGGAGCCACCGAAGGTGCCGAATTCAAGGGCTGAGCGCTGCATGGCGTGGGTGGGGTTGTTGAAGCCATCCGGCTCCCAGAGATTGCCGACGAAACCTGCGGCGGCGGACCCGGCGAGGTTGCTGAGGGCCAGGGTGCGGCGGCCGGAGTTGGTGCGGTCGAAGAGGGTGAAGAGCAGGGCGTGGGTGACCCGGTGGCCAAGATTGTGGTTGACGGAGCGGAAGTAGCGCGCGTCTTCGCCGTCGATAAAGGCGGTGGTGAAGTGGCCGAGACCGCCTGCGGAGTGACGGCCTAATTCGGAGCCGAAATTGCGGGCATAGGCTCCGCCACCGTCGCTCCAGTCGCGGGGATAACCATGAGGCGGATCGGCCATGGTGATGGCGGCTTCGCCAGCCGGGGAAAGAAAGGCGATGGGGCCGAAGGTGGTGTGGGCTTGCAGGAGAAACCGCTCGCGGAAGGTGAGAAAGTGCGAGGGATGGACCGTGGCAGAGGTGTCCAACGGGACAGGGTTGTTGGAGGCAGGCTGGGCGGATTGCGGATCGGGCTGCGGCGCTGCGGGGAGAGCATCGGCAGCTTGCGCGGATGCTGGCAGGATGGAGGCGAAGAGAAGGCAAGACAGAGTGAGCTGGAGAAGATGGCGAAGCGTCAATCGCTGAAGAAGTGAGGGGCCTTGGAAGGTCTCGTGCATGAGTTTTCGCTTTCTTTATCTAAGCTGGTCTGCTTTCACGCCGCCTGATTTGTCACCAGGCCCATTTTTCGATGCTATATGGGGCCGCGGGTGAGGGATGGTCTAAAAGAATCAGAGTGGACGCCGCGGCTGTGGCTGGACGATGGCCCGATATGATGATCCGCTATACTGCGGGGGCGGATGAAGAACTCGCGATGGAGACAGACCATGGGAATGGGCAGAAGAGTATTCAAGAGAACAGGCTTGATTGCGTTGGCTGCGCTGGCGTTCGGCCTGGTGGGACTCGAGACACGAGCGAATGCGCAGGCAGCGCAGGACGCGGTGCTGAATGCAGCGGAGGCGACCAAGCTGCTGCCGGCCTCGGTATATTTCAAGGGGCAATCGGCGACCACGCAACTGCGGAACTCGGGCGGGGTGAAGTTTGCCGACGGCTTTTATGTGCTGGCGGTGATGGTGGATACCAGCGGGTACTCGTCCGATGTCCAACAGAAGTACCAGGCTTATTTAATTTCGGAAATTCCGATCGCGATCGAGGGGCATGCGCTGCCGGCGGGCGTCTATGGCGTGGGCTTTGTGGCGGATAACAAGTTTGTGGTGCTGGATGTGGGGGCGCATGACTTGTTCTCGGTGAGTTCGCATAAGGATGAGGCGCTGAAACGGCCTATGCCGTTGAAGGTAACTGCGGACGGAGGCAGTTTCCGGCTATATGCGGGGCGAAACTATGTGAGCTTCGGCAAGTAGGCGACTCGCAGGCGAGAGCGGTCAGGCTTCGGCCGGCCGCTTTTGTTTTTTGGAGGGAGCGTGCTGACTCCAATCAGATGCTTGTTTGATTAGGTGCCGCTTCACGGCGTACGCGAAATAAATAGGTTGGATAGAAAAGCAGGAAGATAAGCGGTGGCGCAAAACGGATTGAGTTCTCAATTCGCTCAACTCTGAGAAATGTTGGATCGCCGGATTGGTAGTCCTGTGGATCGACTAGCGTGATTGAGTGTCCGGCAAACGAGTTTAGTTCCGCGACCGAACTGAAGTTGCGATAGATGCCGGTGCGGGTATCTAGAGCAAAATAGCTTGCCTGTGGCGCATTTGAGAAGTCATGGCTATAAGCACCATAGACCGTGCTGGCTTCGACGGCGATTCCTGCTACCGAGCCGACACTCTGAGGAGGCCCTACTATTTCCGCGTTGTGATGCATTTTACCCATTGCGATAAGCTTGTCGCCGTTGGGGAGAGCTACGTCGATGTCCCCAAAGAGCAGATCGTTCCCAATCATTGAAAGGGCAATGCTTGCGACAAGAACGAATGCAGCGCAGCCGAGCGGAAGCAAGCCAGCGTAGAGGAGGAGTTTGCGTCGGCGATATGGATGCATGCGTAGTACGAGCCACACAAAGGCCAGATAGGAAGCGCTCACAAGTACGGCAAATGCGAAAAATGCGCAGACAACGAAGAAGAGCCCGACGATTTCCATATGGTTGATTGCAGGATATTACAAGGCTTGATTCTCTCGCAGTTGAGCCCTCCCACATCTCAAAATCGAGATATGGGGCACCCAGCGTCGCAGGCTAGTAGAGTGATTCCCAAATAACATTGCAATTGACTAGATGACCGACAAAGTCTCCGGCTTGTATTTCCAGCGGTAGACCACTTGAGCCTCGTTGACCTCTTT
>Ga0302324_100029674_pt1 | contig 10352 bp, 7 predicted proteins | sample Palsa_T0_1_FD_201949 | JGI IMG/M metagenome (GOLD analysis project Ga0302324, IMG submission 201949) | Peat permafrost microbial communities from Stordalen Mire near Abisko, Sweden - Palsa_T0_1 | ecosystem: Environmental > Terrestrial > Soil > Palsa > Peat permafrost | place: Sweden: Abisko... | reverse complement strand
CGCTCTGTACCTGCAGGTCGGGGAGGACGAGCTGATCAGGCGCCTGCTGGCGCGGGCGGAGCAGGAAGGTCGTGCCGATGACGCCGAGAATGTCATCCGCCGCCGGCTCGCGCTGTATCGCGAGGTGACCGAACCGATCCTCGGATGGTACAAGGGGCGAGGGATCTTGGTGTCGGTGGCGGGGGACCGGCCGGTCGAGGACGTCACGCGCGAGGTTCTGGTTGCGCTCGAAGTGCTGCAGGCACTCGTCGGCCAGGTGCCGGACAGCGACCGGCGTTCGATCGACCTGACCGGGCTGGACGCCGCCTTCGGCGCCACGCCAGAGCAGTGACCCTGCAAGCGGGGATTAGCGGCCGGTTGGGGGCGGTAAGGACCGGCTTGGCCGCTGAGCTCGGATTGAGCATCTGCTTGTGCTGCTTCCCGGAGTTGCGCGCAGTTTGGTTCTCGTCCCCTAGGCTCCACCTAATGTCATAGGCAATCGACGCTCGCGCTCACCAGGCTCTGGCGGCGACCGTGGCTTCTCTTAACGCTGTGTAATTGACCTTTGCCTAGAACGCAGCACAAGTAGCCGCCGATCTGCATCGTCACCGGTTTAGCTGAGATCGGGGTGGATGCCGCGCCGATCTGGCCGATCTGGCGCGATGAGGTGCCGGACGTGCTGCTGCCCTTGCATGTCAGCCTGGAGTACGGCAACGTGCTCGCAGACGCGCCCGCTCGAAGCTCAGCCCCACGTCGGCTGACCGCGGCGTGGCCGTCAGCATCATGGCGCCGCCGGGCTGGGCGGCCGAGCGGGGAGTAAGCCATGGCCTAGGCCGGCCAGGGTCACACTGCTGCCTTCCTTGCCGGTACGCTGCGTATAATGCACTTACAGCATTTACTGCATTTAGCAGAGGAGCGTCGTCACCATGGGGACTCCCAAGGTTCTTGAACCAGGCCAGGTCAACACCGAAGATGCGGCACGTGCCATGCGCCGCATCCGGGACTACTTGGTGCAGCATCCGGGCGATGCTGATGTGGATGTAGCCTCCGAACTGGCTGGCGATGGCCCGCTCATCCTTCCCCGGGCTGTCGTGGTCATGCTCGCATCGATGCTGGCGCAGCTCGCCGAGGGGCGCGGCGTCACCTTGATGCCCAGCCACGCCGAGCTGACCACCGTGGAGGCGGCGAGCATGCTCAATGTGTCCCGGCCGTACCTGATCAAGCTCATCGACAACGGAGAGCTGCCGGCACGGCTTGTCGGGCGGCACCGCCGCATCCGCTTCGGTGACCTCATCGACTACAAGCGCCGGACAGATGCCTCCGCGCACCAGGCAGCCGACGACCTGATCGCGCTCAGTGAGGAGATGGGGCTGTACGAATGAGCATCCCCGTTCTCTATGACGCATGCGTCCTGTACGGCAACGAGGTCCGCGACCTGCTGATCCGCATCGCGATCTCCGGAATGGTCAGAGCGCACTGGACCGATGAGATCCTGGACGAGGCATTCGGCAATCTCATCGCGAACCGGCCCGACCTGTCGCCGGAGCGCCTGGCAGTGACCAGGGAACGGATGAACGCCGCAGTGCCTGGGGCACTCGTCGGTGGCTACGAGACCCTCGTGGAGGCACTGAAACTCCCCGACCCGACGATCGCCACGTGCTGGCAGCGGCAATCACGGCCGGGGCAGTCGTCATAGTGACCAGCAACCTGAACGACTTTCCCGCCGAGACCCTCCAGCCGTTCGGAGTCGAGGCGAAGACCCCGGATGACTTCGTACTCGATCAGATCAGCCTCGATGAGGGGCAGCGTTCGTGACTGCGTGCACCAGATCGCTCGCGGTCGTACGCGACCGCCGAAGACATATGAAGCGGTCCTCAACACTCTCGAGCGGGTCGGCCTAGTCGGTTCCGCGGCGGCATTGCGGGACTGATCCGAGGCACCCCTCGCGTGCCAGGCCGTCACAGCGCGGACAAGTTGCAGCACGGTATCCGCGCCAGCGGCACTCGACGACCGCGCCAAACCGGACGATCTGCGCGAGATCATGCCGGCTACTCGCAGAGCAGTCAACCATCCGTAATCGGCAGGTATGGGGCGCTGAGCTGGAAGGGCGGTGAGCTGTCAGCCTTCGTTGGTGTCGGCTGGCTGCAAGGGTTCGACTGTTACAGCCGTGCCGTAGGCGGCTATCTCGGACATGATGTCGCCGATCTCGTTGCAGTCGAAACGCATCGCGACGACGGCGTTAGCGCCCTCCGGCCAGGGTACGCAGCGATGCGCCAAAGTTGCTGAAGGCGTTGCTGCGATTGGTTATCAGGCGTCATTTGCTGCTGGCCTCGCCATCGCCTGGCGAGTCCAGAACGCGAGTTCGTATCGGTCGGCCAGGGTATCCGGGTGCTCGGGGCCGTAGACCCGCTCCAAGAGGGGTATCAGTTCCGCGAATAGATCCCGCGCCCCCGCCGCGTCCCCCGCTCTCCCGGTGCACTGGGCGAGATTGTGCCTAGCAGCCAAGGTCTCTGGATGCTCCGCACCTAGGACACGCTCGATGAGAGGCATGAGTTCCGCGAATAGATCCCGCGCCCCCGCCGCGTCCCCCGCCGTCGCGGTCCACTGGGCGAGGTTGCCCATCGCCCTGACAGTAGACGGGCTTTCGGCGCCGAGGACGCGTTCGGCGAGGGGTATCAGTTCCGCGAATAGATCCCGCGCCCCCGCCGCGTCCCCCGCTCTCCCGGTCCACTGGGCGAGATTGTGCCTGGTAGCCAAGGTCTCAGGATGTTCCGCACCGATGACACGCTCCCGCACGGTAAGCAGCTTCGCGAAGAGCCGCCGCGCCCCGATCGCGTCCCCCGCCATTCCCGTCCAGAACGCCAGCTCATGTCGGTCGCCCAGGGCATCCGGGTGTTCGGGGCCGAGGACCCGCTCCATCAGGGGCACCAGTTCAACGAAAAGATCCCGCGCGCCCGCCGCGTCCCCGGCCTTCCCTGTGAAGACGGCAAGGCTGTGCCGGTCGGCCAGTGTGGCGGGGTTCTCCGCGCCGAGGACGCGTTCCATGAGGGGCATGAGTTCCGCGAAAAGATCCCGCGCCCCCGCCGCGTCCCCCGCCATCCCAGTCCACCGGGCGAGATTGTGCCTGGTAGCCAAGATGCCCGGATGTTCCGCACCGCTGACGCGCTCGCGCACGGGAAGCAGCCCCGCGAAGAGGTCTCGGGCTGCGGTTGCGTCCCCCGCCATCCCGGTCCAGTAGCCGAGATTGTGGATGGCGGCGAGGGTGTCCGGATGTTCGCGGCCTAGGCTTTCCCCGCAGGCCGAAGCGATCGTCTGCCACATGTCACGGGCAGCCGGATAGCTGCCGCTATGGCCCAGATAGTTCGCAATCCGCCACATGCCGTCGCTGGCGCAGTCGAGGACGGCCTGCGCGTGCGGCAGCAGTACCGCGCACGTCGGCCAGGCGGCGGGATCCTCAGTGTCTTCGGGGATCCCGAACTCGATCAGTGTGGCGGCTGCCTGCCGCCACATGGCGGCCACATCGGTGGTCATCTGGGTGAGGGTGACGGCCTGCACCAGCCGGTGCACCCGCATCAGGCCGTTTCCGGCGGGTGCCACCAATGAAAAGCGGCGCAGCGCCGCGACGGCGTCAGACAGGGCGATTTGGTCGTCGGCCAGCTGCCCTAGCATCGCGGACACCCCCGGGTTCAGCCCGTCGGCCGCTTCGGGAAATGCCCGCAGCAGGGACAGCGGGACCGGTTCGGGTGCCAGATAGGTCAGCAGCCGCAACAAACTGGCCGCGTACGGGGCGTCTTCATCTAGTCGCCCGAAAGCTACTTTCCATGTTGTAGCGACTGTCCTGCCGTACCCGGACGGCTCGCCACGGGCCAGCATGTCCGCGCGGCGGCGCCTGAACAGACCCAGGTACTCTGCCAAGGTGCCGCCGGTGGCCTGGATGTAGGCGCTGGCCTGCTCCAGCGCCAGCGGCAGCCCGCCCAGCTCAATGCTGAGGTCTTCAGCGGACTGCCCGTCCGGGTCGCCTGTGCGGGAGGTAAGGAACCTGGCCGCGGCCTCCACGTCCAGGACCGGGACCTCTATGCCCTGGCCGGGCGGCCACAGGCTGCTCTGGCTGGTGATCAGCACCTGACCGTTCCCGGTCGGCGGCAAGAACGGTCGCAGGGAGGCACTGTCCGGGGCGTTGTCCAACACCAGCAGCCATGGTGAGGGGCTGTCAGCCAAGACTGCGTGCACGGAGGCCACCGGATCGCGCGGATCCATCACGCCGCCAGCCGCGCCGAGAAGGGCAGCGAGCCGGGCAAACTCAGCGGCCAGCGTGGCGAGGTCCTCAGCCGGAAACTGCCATACGATCCCGGCGGTGGACTGGTGCCGGTGCGCGTACTCGGCTGCCACGCTGGTCTTTCCCACGCCGCCCATGCCGTAGAGGGCCGCGATTCGCGGGCCGACCCTGTCGCTGCCTTCCACGAGGCGGGCGTGCAGCTTGGAGAGCAGGCCTTCCCGGCCTGCGAGCATAACCGGGCGTGGCGGGAGTGACGTCGGCCGACCCATCGGCTCCAGGCGCGGAGGCGTCAGGCTCAGGCTCCCGACATATCCGATAGCCAGGCCCCCCGCCCAGGCGGAAACGTGGAAGTTATTTCCGACCGTCAGGCCCTCGCCCGGCCTGGCCTCACCGATCAGGCCGGACCCGGCTAGCCGCTCGCCGGGCCCGGCATCGGAGGGTTCGGCGGGCCAACGTTGCCGTGAATCGAGCCGGCCGCGATACCGCCGTTAGTCGCGATTATGTTGATATTCCCACCCGCAGCCAGCGAGCGGTCTGAAGCGGACACGGTCGGTAGCATCGTCCTGATGTCGTCAACCAGGGCACGCAGCTGGGCTTCGGCGTCCGGGTATTCATCCAGCAGGTCGGCCAGCCGCCCCGCCCACCGGCTCGCCTGATCCGCCTGTACCCGCTGCAGGTCAGCCGGTGCCGCGGCCGCGAGCTGCTCGCGGGTCGCGTCAAACCGCCGCTCAGTCCCCAGGTCCGGCTCGCCCCGGCCGAACAGGCGCGCAACCTTCCCGCTCACATCTTCCCATGCATCAGTAACCGCAGCCGTCACCAGCGTGTTACCCGCCAGCGCCACCAGAGCGGCGATATCCATTCCTGTGCCCCTTCGCCAGGCAATCCAAGGATCGCACGAAGTGACCGGTCGGCACCATCAGAAGTCCAGACGGCCAACGCCCTCCGGCCGCCACGACCGCGGCCGCAGCGACGACCCGGCCCGGAGCCAGCGTCCAGTTCAGGTCATCCGGGTGCTCCCGGGCCGCGCGGAATATCTGCCCTAGGGTCTCGCGGCGTCCTGCTCCGTCAGCGTGTCGAGCAGGTCCAGGGCATCGTCGCTGCCGAACGCGCCAGGTCCCCAGGTTCCCACTCGGTGACCATACCGTGGCGTGCCTGGCGCATCCATCGCCGTGCGAGCTCGGTAACCTGCCCTTCCCGGGCCGAAAACACCGCGGCCGCCCGCTGGGCCAGGGTGCCCCAGGTCAGGGACGCCGCGGACTTGGTGTCAGGCCGTGGGGTCGGCGAAGGCGCGGGTGACGGCGGCGGTCCGGCTCGAGACCTGCAGCAGGCGGTAGATGTTTTCCAGGTGGGTGCGCACGGTTCCCTCGGATATGCCCAGGCGGCGGGCGATCTGAGCGTTCGTGTGCCCGGCGGCGACCAGGTGCAGCAGTTCCCGCTGCCGGCCTGTGAGCTTGGGGGCCGGGTGACGGCGGCGCTCGGCGTCGAGGTAAGCCTGGTGCATGTGCGGGCGCAGCACGGTGAGCAGGTCGCGTTCGCGGTCGGAGAAATCCGGGCCGGGCCCGCGGATGAAGACCAGCCGGAGCGTCCGCCCGGGCCCGGCGGTCCACTCGGGTCCAGCGGGCAGGCACAGCATCAGCTCATGCTCGTTCCCGTAGGGCTTGCAGCAGTCCTGGTACATGCCGGTGCTGTGCCATTGCCTGGCCGAGTAGAAATCCGAGATCAGCACGTGGCGGCGCAGGTCGCCGGTGTCCTCGGGGTAGCTGCAGGGGCTGTTCCAGTAGTGGGACCAGAACGACGCCTCGTCGAACCCAGGGTCGTGGGCTTGGGTCGGCACTGTCTGCCCGAACCAGTCCACCTGCCGGCTGCTGTCGGTGCCCGAGAAGACCACGAGATCGCCGCCGACCAGTCCCAGCAGGTCACCGAGCAAGGACGGCGCCACCCCTTCGGTCGGGGACTCGCCGCGATCATCGCTGACGATCCTGGCTAGGGTGCGCAGGTCCCGTCCGCTGGCTGTTACCGGGCCTCTCATCACGCCGTCCTTCCCCGGACCAGGTTACTCCGGCCGCGGCCGCCCGAACATCCGCAGAACGTCGGATGGCGGACACAGACGGGACCTGGACACCCTGGCTGGTGAGCGGCCCGCGACCCGCAGCCGGAGCAGGTGGGGGATATGGACGAGATCAGCCAGGACCCGAAGCTGAACGTCCGCCTTCCCCGCGGGCGCTGGCTCGACCTTGCGGTGGCGGCGGCCCTGATCGCCGCGGCCGTCCTCGCGGCGATGACCGGCCGGGGCAGCGGGCCCGCCGCCGCTCCCGCGGCCGGACCCGGCGCGGCGGCGGCCCCGGCGCTGCTGCCATCATCTGTGCGGGCACGGATCCCGGTGCCGTTCGGCCAGCCCGGCGGTATGACCGTACTCGGCTCCACGGCCTGGATCTCGGACTGGTCCGCCAGCCAGATCGCCCGCGTCGACCTGGCCACCAGGCGGGTCACCGAGACGGTGCGGGCCGGCGACGGGCAGGATGAACCTGTCAGCATGACATCGGGCGCCGGGTCGCTTTGGGTCCTGGACTTCGCCGGCCCGCTGCTGCGCATCGACCCGGTCAGCGGCGCCATCACCGAGCGCCTCGGCGTCCGCGGGCTGGGCGCCGACGTCGCCTACGGTAACGGCTTCCTCTGGGTGATCACCGACGATCCCGACGGCGGCGGCCAAGAGTACCTGTACAAGATTGACCCGTCCCGCGACGTGATCGTGAAGGCGGCCCCGATCCCCGGCGCGGGAACGGCATGTGCCGCGTCCCCCGGGCCGCGAGGCATCTGGATCGCCTGTGCCGCCGCCGACCGCATCACCTTGATCAACCAGGCCTCGCTCAAGCCGGTACAGAGCCTGCCGGTCCGCAGCGGCGGATACACCCCGCAGATCGTCCCTGGCCGCGACGCCGTGTGGGTGCTCACCCCGTCCGGGCTGGCCCGGGCAGATCCGGCCACCGGCAGGATCACCGCCATCATCCACACCGGCTACGCCCCCAGCGCCATGTCAGCCCCGGCCCTGCTCATGGACTCGGCGGGGCGCCTGTGGATCACCGGCTCCCTGCTGACCGTCGTGGTCCCAGGCACCATGACCGCATATCCGGTTGCGCACACACCGGACTTGATCAGCGCGGCGGCGGACGGTCCGGCCATCTGGGCCGACACCGGTTCCACCCTCATCATGCTCCAGGTCAAAACTCCCGCTGCGACTCAGCACCCGTTACAAAACGCGCGCTCATACCTCCGATGAGGCCGTATCCAGGCGACTGCCCCGGATTCCGAACCGGATCATCTGCGTGTCTAGCACGTCATCATTTGGCGCGTCAGTCGGCCGAACCTATTCGGCGATCTAGCTGCCGGCCGACCTGAACTCGGATCACGCTGAGTAACTTGGCCAGGTCAGCGTTGACCGCGAATAGCCGCCGGTATCTCGGGCGGCTGCGGGAATTAGGTTCTGGTCGGCAGGCCCATGCAGATGGGCTGTGATTTGTGCGCGGTCACGCGGGTGGCTGGCATGGCTGGCCGCCGCTGCTCGGTTCTGCCGATGCAGCGCCGACATTAATATAAATATATATATGCAATGAATCCGTCAGGTACTGGGAAATGGCGAGCATGGCAGCATATGCTTTTCAGCAGTGCTGGTGCGGCTGCGGCCGGTACGTCGGCGGATTACCAGCGGCCAGGGGGCGGAAATGCCAGTCAGCGGCGAGAAAGCGAAGCCAGCGAAGCCGTATCCGAGACAGAAGGCAGCGGCAGGCGTCGTTCTCGCTGTCGCATTCTTGGTCACGGGCATTTGGGTTTACGCGGCTCATCAACCGGCGAAGATCAATCCGGTGACGCTGCAGTGGTCGGCGAGCTTGACACCAAACGCGCTGGCCGGGCTCCGCCCGGATTCCGCTAGGTTCCGGACCGCGCTGGACTGGGACATTTGGGCCCTAATCCCGGGATATCTGGCCGGCTTGCTGTTGGCCTGCTATATGGGGTACCGGGTGTTCTGGACCCGGCGCTCTCACGCCTGGGCCGTGCGGGGAATGGCCGCGGCCGCACTGGCTGGCGCCTGCAATATCGCGCAGGACCTGCTGCTCCTGAAGGCGCTCGGCGATGGGCTAGCTACGGGCGCGCTGCTCGACTCGGCGGAGGTGCTGTCGTTCGTCAAGTTCGCGGCCTTGCTGGTCGCGGCATCCGTCGGCATCGCGGCGATCATCGTAACGTCCGGGCGGCTCGCGACCAGCAACCGGACCAGGACCCGCTGGAAAGGCGCGGAGACAGACTGCAGGACCAAGGACAGGGACCGCGGCACCGAGGAACGGCCGCTGGTGATCCCGCCGCCGGAGATCGAGGATGCCACGAGCCAGGTATCCGGCCTGACGGCAGCCGAACAGGACTGGTGGAAGGGCCTGTCGACCGGGCCGCAGGCGCGGTGGGCGGAGGGCTTCGCGGCACCATCGCACCGGGTCGAGAGCAAGACTGGCGTCTGCGTGTCGGGCGGCGGCATCCGCTCGGCCGCGGTCGCCCTGGGCGCGCTGCACGCCCTGCGCGAGGAAGGGGTGCTGGACCAAGCGGAGTACCTGGTGTCCGTGTCCGGGGGCGGCTACACGGCGGGCGCCCTCCAGCTGGCCATGACCACGGCTGCGAAGCGCATAGCCTCCGAGACGGCTCCCTCCTCGCAGGCTCCCCCTAGCTGCGCGCAGGCTACCCCTCCCTCCTCGCAGGCTACCCCTAGCGACGCGTTCGCGCCGGGCTCGCCTGAGGAAGATCATCTGCGCCGGCACAGCAGCTACATCGCCGATGGCCTGGGGCAGTGGATGGTCGCACTAGGGGTCCTGCTCCGCGGTGTCCTCAGTTCACTCGTCATCATCGGCGTGACCATTACCACGGTCGGGCTAGCCATCGGCGAGTTCTACGGCCGCGTGCCGGTCACGGCCGGCGGGGTTCTACACAAGCCCAGGTTCGTCCTGACCGGCAAGAACGTCCCGGCGCCTCGCTACCCGGGGATACCGTTCGGTGTCTGGTGCGCGATTGCCGTGGTGGGCGGACTAACGATGCTCGCTTATCTCATCAGGCAGCTGACGACCAAGCCCGAGCGGATGCCGCGCGCCTCCCGCCGAGCGGCGGTATTGCTGACCGTCACGATACTGCTCGCCGTGCTCGGCGTGGCGCTGCCCGCGCTGTTGTGGCTCAGCTCATGGATGACCTGGCCGCTGGGGTTCGGGTCCTTGCGAGCGGCTACGGTCAGCTCGCTGAGCCTCGTGGTGACCTACCTGGGCGCGGTGGTGGCCGTGTTCTGGCGGAAACGCACCACGATCGTGAAGACCGCGGGCACCGTGACCGGCCTGGCCGATAACAGGTCGGTCAACCAGGTTCTGCCGAATAGCATGGTCCAGCTGATCCTGCTGTGGATTTGCCTTGCCTTCCTGATCTTGGTCGGGCTGGTGCTTTGCGGCTGGGCGGCCACCAGCGGGTTGGTCCATTCCCTCTGGGCGCTGGTCCCGGTGGTCACGCTGGCCGCCCTGGTGGTGATTATTGATCAGACGTCGCTTAGCCTGCACCCGTTTTACCGGCTGCAGCTGGCTCGGGCCTTTGCCGTCCGCCGGGTAAGACGGTGCAACGCTGACATTGCCGAGCCCTACCCGGCCGACGAGATGACCTGGCTGTGCGAGTACGGGAAACGCGAGCCCGGGTTTCCCTTCGTCACGTTCGCCGCCACCGCCAACATCACGAAACAGGACCGCACCCCGCCAGGCAGGCGCGCCGTACCGTTCATGCTCGCGCATGATTACGTAGGCAGTCCGGCCACCGGCTGGGTACGCACGGATTTCCTGACCGCAATCGCCGGGAGGTACGTGCGCAACGACCTGACGGTGGAGGCGGCCATGGCTATCTCGGGCGCGGCGTTCGCGTCGGCTATGGGCAGCCAGACCCGCTTTTATGAGGTGTTCCTGGCCATAGCGAACGCCAGGCTGGGCGCCTGGCTGCCGAATCCCTTCTTCGTGGCGCTCAAGTACGGAAATCTTGATAACTGGACCATCCCTGGATTGCCCTGCAAGCGCAGGCTCAGCTATTTCGCCCG
>Ga0302324_100029673_pt1 | contig 10352 bp, 9 predicted proteins | sample Palsa_T0_1_FD_201949 | JGI IMG/M metagenome (GOLD analysis project Ga0302324, IMG submission 201949) | Peat permafrost microbial communities from Stordalen Mire near Abisko, Sweden - Palsa_T0_1 | ecosystem: Environmental > Terrestrial > Soil > Palsa > Peat permafrost | place: Sweden: Abisko... | reverse complement strand
CGGAATGCTGACCGCCGCCTTCACCGCCGCCACCGCGCCCCAGTCGGCCTTGCCCGAATAGAACTGATTGCGCGTGCGGCCGTGCACCGTCACCGCCTTGGCCCCCGCGGCCTGCGCCCGCTGGGCCAATTCAGGAGCGTTGCGGTCGGCCTCTTCCCACCCGAGCCTCATCTTGACGGTCACGGAGGCATCGACAGCCTGGACGGCGGCCTCGACCAGACTTTGGGCCAGATCCAGTTCACGCATCAGGGCCGAGCCGCATTGGGCCCCGGTGACCTCCTTTGCCGGACAGCCGAAATTGAGGTCGACGATCTGCGCTCCGGCCCGCTCGGCGAGGCGCGCGGCCAGGGCGACCCAGCCCCGGTCGCGCCCCACGAGTTGCACGATCATCAGCGGCAGCCCCTCGCCGACGGCCGCGCGGCGGACGACGTCCGGCCTTCCTTGCGCAAACTGGGCGCAGGCCACCATCTCGGTCGCCACATAGCCGGCGCCCTCGGCGACGGCCATGCGCCGGAACGGCAGATCGGAGACGCCGGACATCGGCGCGACCCAAACCCGCCCTGGGACCTCGACCGCACCGATCCTCACTTCAGCCCTCTGCTCGCTTTCTGCGCACGAGGCGCGCCCTTTTTTTAGGCAGTTCGTGGGCCGGGGTAAAGGCTGGACAACCTGCGGGGAGGCCCTACACGCAAATCCGTGAGCTTCGCCGCCATCATCGTCGCCGCAGGAGCGGGCGTGCGCGCCGGCGAGGGGCCGGCCAAGCAGTGGCGAAACGTCGGCGGTCGGCCGATGGTTCGCTGGTCGGCCAAGGCGCTGCTGGAGGCAGGTGCCGCACCGCTGGTCGTCGTCATCGCCAAGGGCGACGAGGAGCGCGTCGCTTCGGCCCTCGCCGGTCTCGACGGCTATTCGCTCGCGATCGGCGGCGCTTCACGAGCCCAATCGGTCCGTGCCGGGCTCGAGGCTCTGGCGGAGGCCGATGGTCCGATCGTCATCGTCCATGACGCCGCGCGGCCCTTTGTCGAGCGCTTCCACGTCGAAGCGCTCCTGGCGAGCCTGGGCGATGCGCAGTGCGCCATCCTGGCCCTGCCGGTGGTCGACACCCTCAAACGGGACGAGGCCGCGACCGGACCGGTCTCGACCGTGCCACGCGAGGCCCTGTGGCGCGCCCAAACGCCCCAGGCCTTTTGCCTCGAGGCCTTGCGGGCTGGGTACCGCTCCTGGGACAATCCGGCGCCGCCCACCGACGACGCGGCGGTGATCGAGAGGGCCGGCGGGAAGGTGGTTCTGACGCCTGGCGATCCGATGCTGATGAAGCTCACCTATCCGGAGGATTTCGCCATGGCCGAACGCCTAGCCGCGGGAGCGCGGGCGGTGAGGATCGGACAGGGCTTCGACGTCCACCGATTCGGGCCGGGCGACAGCTTGTGGCTATGCGGGGTGAGGATCGCCCACAGCCAGGGTCTCGTCGGTCACTCCGACGCCGACGCCGGCCTCCACGCGCTGACCGATGCGCTCCTTGGCGCGATCGGCGAGGGGGACATCGGCGACCACTTCCCACCCGAGGACCCCCGATGGAAGGGCGCGTCGTCCGACCAGTTCCTGCGTCATGCCGCCGAGCTCCTCGCGGCGCGAGGCGGGGTCGTCACGAATGTCGACCTGACCGTCATCTGCGAGGCCCCAAGACTGAAGCCGCACCGCCAGGCGATGCGCGAGCGCCTCTCGGAACTCCTGGGTGTTCCGGTCTCGTCGGTGAGCGTCAAGGCCACGACTACCGAGGCTCTGGGCTTTCTTGGCCGCCGGGAGGGCCTCGCCGCACAGGCTGTCGCCGCGGTCCAACTTCCGGCATGAGCCTCTGAAGAGGAGTTCCAGCGTCCGATGTTCTCTCTCGAAATCGACACCCTGAGCCGCCTGATCATTGACGATGCGCGCGAACGCTCGCTGCGCATCGTCACGGCCGAAAGCTGCACCGGTGGTCTCGTCGCCGCGGCGATCTGCGCGATCCCGGGCGCCTCCGACGTCTTCGAGCGCGGCTTCGTCGCCTACACCAATCGCGCGAAGCAGGAAATGCTGAGCGTATCCGGAGACTTGATAGCTGATCTTGGCGCCGTGTCCGAGCCGATCGCCAGGATGATGAGCGAAGGCGCGCTGGAGAATTCGCACGCCCATGTCTCGATAGCGGTTACAGGCGTCGCCGGCCCCGGGGGCGGAACGCCGATGAAGCCGGTGGGCACGGTCCACTTCGCCACCTCCCGCGCCAACCAGTCGGTTCACCACCGGATGGAGATCTTCGAGTTCGAAACGCGCTGGGAAGTCCAGATGGCGGCGGTGCAGGTGGCGCTCGAGATGTTGCGTGACCGCCTGCGCTGACCTCTCTCAGCCGTAGAGCTGGCCCGCGCGCGCCTCGAAACACCGCACCAGACGGTCGCCCGCCCTATGGAAGTTGGAGGCGAGAAGTCGATCCAAAAGGCGGGATTGGAACTCGAAGTCGATCTGAAAGGACAGTTGCGCGCCGCCCTCCAGCGGCAAGAAGCGCCATTGGTTCGCCAGGCGGCGGAAAGGCCCGGAAATGAGGTCGACATCGATGGCGAGCGCTGCCCGGTCGAGCTTCACCCGAGTCGAAAACCGCTCGTGGACGAGAGAAAACCCGACATCGGCGTCGGCGTCCAGGACGACCACCCCATCCTCGGCCTGCCTGCGGTTCCGGGTTCGAAGGCCTGTCACCCAGGGCACGAACTCCGGATAGCGCTCCACGTCGGCGACCAGATCGAAAAGTTGCCCCGGCTTGAAGACCGAGGCCCGCGTGAGGCTGTGTCGCAACCGCGCCCGAGGGTCAGGCCGCCGGCCGCCGGGCGAGTCTGGCGGCCTTGAGGCGGGCGAAGTCCTCTCCCGCATGGTGCGAGGAGCGCGTGAGCGGGCTCGCCGACACCATCAGGAAGCCCTTGGCCAGGGCCGTCCCCTCCAGAGCCTTGAATTCGTCGGGCTCGACAAAGCGGTCGATAGCGGCGTGCTTGCGTGTCGGCTGAAGATATTGGCCGATGGTTATGAAATCGATCCCGGCGCTGCGCATGTCATCCATGACCTGAACGACTTCGGCCTTGGTCTCGCCCAGCCCGACCATTAGACCCGACTTGGTGAACCGGTCGGCATCGCGCTCCTTCACCCGCTCCAGCAGCCGCAGCGAATGGTAGTAGCGCGCGCCGGGCCGGATCCCCGGATAGAGGCGCGGGACGGTCTCCAGGTTGTGGTTGAAGACGTCGGGCCCGGTGTCGATCAACCGCTCGACACACTCGACCGGCTTGCGCAGGAAGTCGGGCGTGAGGATCTCGATGGTGGCGAGCGGCGCGCGCGCCCGAATCGCGGTCACGGTTGCGGCGAAGTGCGTCGCGCCGCCGTCGGCAAGGTCGTCACGATCCACTGAAGTGATCACGACGTGGGCGAGGCCCATGGCGGCCACCGCCTCGGCCACCCTGTTCGGCTCCGAAGGGTCGAGGGGCCCTGGGCGGCCCGTGGCGACGTTGCAGAACGCGCAGGCGCGGGTGCAGACGGCGCCCATGATCATCATCGTCGCGTGCGACTTGCTCCAGCATTCGCCGATGTTCGGACAGGCGGCTTCCTCGCAGACCGTGACGAGGCCCTGTTCGCGCACGATACGACGGGTCTCGTTGTAGGCCGGCGATCCGGGTGCGCGGACACGCAGCCAGGGCGGCTTTCTCATGATCGGGGAATCGGGCCGCCCCTGCTTCTCAGGATGGCGCCTCGCCCTCAAACTCAGATTGTCGATCACCGTCGCCATAACTCGCCAAGATCGGGCCTCCGGGATCGCCAATCAAGCGCCGGCGCTCTTGGCGAGAGCGTGGGCGCTTTCCAGGCCGCCGCGCGGCCTGTAGCTTTCGCCCCCGGCGAGAGCGACGAGCGGCGAGAAAGGGTCTCCAGGAATGGCGCTCCACTGGCGGGGCGAGATCAGGGACGGAGTCTTCGACGCGCTTCTGGACGCCGCTCGCCGCTACGGACCGGGCAAGGCGATCCTCGAGGATCAGGAGCGCCGGCCCCTGACCTACACCGACCTCATTCGCGCGAGCTTCGCTCTTGGCCGCAAGATCGCCGGCATCACGGCGCCGGGCGAGCACGTGGGCGTGTTGCTACCCTCCAGTTCGGCGGCGGTGGTCACCTTCTTCGGGCTGCAGGCCTTTGGACGCGTTCCGGCCATGCTGAACTTCACGGCCGGCATTCGAAATCTGAGGGCGGCAGCGAAACTCGCTGGAATCAAAAGAGTTCTTACCTCGCACCGTTTCATCGAACAGGGCAAGCTCCACGACCTGGTGGACGCGCTCGAGGCGAGCTGTTCGATAACCTACCTCGAGGACGTCCGGGCGACGATCGGGACCCTGGACCGGCTGCGGGCGGCGGTGGACGCGATCCTGGCGCACCAAGCCAGAACCAGGACGCGCCCGGGGGACACCGCCGTCATCCTCTTCACCTCGGGAAGCTTCGGCGCGCCGCGCGGCGTCGCCCTCAGCCACGCCAACCTGATCGCCAACGTCGCCCAGATCGCCGCCCACATCGATCTCGATCCGAACTGGGTGATGTTCAATCCCCTCCCCGTCTTCCATTGCTTCGGCCTGACGGGCGGCGCCTTGCTGCCGCTGCTGACGGGGATGAAAGCTTTCGAATATCCAAGCCCGTTGCACATAAAGCTCATCCCTTCCCTCATCGGCCAGACCGGCGCCAGCGTCCTCCTGGCCACCGACACCTTCCTCAATCAGTATGCGCGGGCCGCCGAGCCCGGCGCTCTCTCCAGCCTCAAGTTCATCGTCTGCGGCGCCGAGAAGGTCCGCGAGGAGACCCACGCCCTGATCACCGACCGCTTTGGCGCGATCCCGGTGCTGGAGGGCTATGGTGCAACGGAAGCCTCGCCGGTGATCGCGGTGAACAAGCCGACCGACAATCGCCGCAACACCGTGGGCGCTCTGCTGCCAGGCATGGAGACCCGGATCGAGAAAGTGGAGGGTATCGCCCGAGGCGGAAGGCTTTTCGTCCGTGGTCCGAACGTCATGTCGGGTTATCTGGATTCCACGGGGGCAATAGAGGCGCTCGCCGACGGCTGGCACGACACCGGCGACGTCGTGGAGATGAGCGATGACGGGTGGATCACGATCCTGGGCAGGGTGAAACGGTTCGCCAAGATAGGCGGCGAGATGGTCTCGCTCACCGCCGCCGAGGACCTCGCCGCCGCCGTCTGGCCAGGCGCGAGGCATGCGGTGATCTCGATGCCGGATTCGAGAAAAGGCGAACGCCTCGTTCTCGTCACCGACCAACACGACGCCGACGTCGCCGAGTTGATCGCTCATGCAAAGAGCGTCGGCGCTCCGGAACTGGCGGCGCCGCGCCGGATCGTCTCGGTGCCCGAGATCCCCGTGCTTGGGTCGGGCAAGACCGACTACGTCGCCATCCAGCGGATGGCCGAAACCGAAGCGCGCACGGCCTGAGCCCGACCCGATCCCCTCAGATGTGAAGGACCCGTCCGAAAGCATCGAGCGCGGCTTCGTGCATGGCCTCGCTCATGGTGGGATGGGGGAAGATGGTCGCGAAGATCTCGACCTCGGTGGCCTCCAGCGTCATCGCCAAGGCGAAACCTTGGATCATTTCAGTGACTTCTGCACCGATCATGTGCGCGCCAACGAGCGCACCCGTGCTGGCGTCGAACACCGTCTTGACGAACCCCGTCGTCTCGCCAGAAGCGATCGCCTTGCCGTTGGCCCTGAATGGAAACCTTCCGATCTTGATCTCCAGGCCTCTTTCACGCGCCTGGCTTTCGGTGAGTCCGACCGAAGCGACCTGCGGCGTCGAATAGGTGCAAGCGGGGATCGGCGCAGCCAGATCCGGTCCGCTCAGGCCCGCGATGGCCTCGACGCAAGCGACGCCCTCGTGGCTCGCCTTGTGCGCCAGCCAGGGCGGACCGGCCACGTCACCGATGGCGTAGAGCCCAGCGACTTCGGTCGCGCCCTGTGCGCCGGTGACCACGTGGCCGCGATCGATGGCCACGCCCAGAGTCTCCAGTCCCAGATTCTCGACATTGCCGTCGATACCCAGGGCGACGACCGCCCTCTCCGCTTCGAGAGTGTCGCGCGCGCCGCCCGCGTCCGTCTGGACCTTGATCCCCGTCCTCGTCCGGACCAGGCTGGTGACCATTGCGCCCAGGCGGAATTCGATGCCGCGCTTTTCGAAAGCCTTGAGGGCGGCGGCCGAGATCTCCTCGTCTTCAGAGGGAAGTATACGCGGCAAGGCCTCGATAACGGTGACTCTCGCGCCAAGAGACCGGTAGAAGCTGGCGAATTCGACGCCAATGGCCCCGGAGCCGATCACCGCCAGCGATTTTGGCGCAACCTTGGGAATCATGGCCTCTCGATAGGTCCACACCCGGTCGCCATCGGGGCCAAGTCCGACGTCCGGCGCCACCCTCGCCCGAGCCCCGGTGGCCAGGATCACCGCGCCGGCGGCGAGACGCCGCTCGGCGGACCCTTCGCCCTCCACCACCACGACGGGCGCCCGGTCGCCCTTTTCCAGTCTCGCGGTCCCCTTGATCACCTCGATCTTGTTCTTCTTCATCAGGAAGGCGACGCCGGAGGAAAGCTGGGCGGCGACCTTCCTCGAGCGCTCGATGACCGCAGCGAAATCGAACGAGCGATTCTCCGCGGCGAGGCCGAAGTCGCCAAGGTGGCCCAATTGTTCATAAACTTCGCCAGACTTGAGCAGCGCCTTGGTGGGAATGCAGCCCCAGTTGAGGCAGACCCCTCCGAGGGCCTCGCGCTCGACAATGGCGGTCTTCAGGCCAAGCTGGGCGGCGCGGATCGCCGCGACATAGCCTCCGGGACCGGATCCGATGACGACGAGATCGAGCGGGTCGGCCATCCTAGAGCACGGCCTCGATCGCGGCTTCGATGGCCTTCGGCTCGGTCGCGGGGCCAAATCGCCCCTTCACCTGTCCGTCGCGGGAAACGAGGAACTTGGTGAAGTTCCATTTCACGCCCTCGCTGCCGAGCAGTCCCTTTTTCTCGTGTTTCAGCCAGGCGTAGAGCGGGTGGGCGGCGGGGCCGTTGACATCGATCTTGGCCATCAACGGAAAGCTTACGTCGTAGGTGAGCGAGCAGAAGCTGGCGATCTCCGCGGCCTGGCCCGGCTCCTGATGGCCGAACTGGTTGCAGGGAAAACCCAGCACCGAGAAGCCCCGATCCTTGAACTTGCGATGGAGCGCCTCGAGGCCGGCGTACTGCGGAGTGAAGCCGCACTTGCTGGCCGTGTTGACGATCAGCAACGCCTGGCCGCGATAGTCGGCCAAGGGCGCTGGCCGACCGCCCAGTGTCTGGGCCTCGAAGTCGTATGCGTTCATGGCTTGTCCCTCGCCCTGCGCCTTCAGACGAGCATGACGATCGGATCCTCGATCATCGCCTTGAAGGCCGAAAGCCAGCGCGCCCCTATCGCTCCATCGACGACCCGATGATCGCAGGTGAGGGTGACGGTCATCACCGTGGCGATGGCGAGCGCGCCTTCGCGCACGACCGGCCGAGGCTCGCCCACGCCGACCGACAGGATTGCGCCCTGCGGTTCGTTGATGATCGACGCGAAGGACTTCACGCCGAACATGCCCAGGTTCGAGACCGAGAACGTGCCGCCCTGGAACTCCTCGGGCTTGAGCTTTCGGCTGCGAGCACGCTCGGACAAGTCCATTGTTTCACTCGCGATCCTGGCGAGGCCCTTGGTCTCGGCGGCGCGCACGATCGGGGTGATCAGACCCCCTTCGACGGCCACGGCCATTGCGATGTCGGCATGGTGGTGGGTGGCGATGCCCGCCGGCGTGTAGCTCGTGTTGGCCTGCGGGACCTTCATCAGGCAAGCAGCGCAGGCCTTGATCACCATGTCGTTGACCGAGACCTTGACGCCCTCCTTCTCCAACATGGCGTTGATCTTGGCTCGCGCCGCCAGCAAGGCGTCGATCTCGACGTCGATGGTGAGCGGGAAGTGCGGCACATCCCTGAAACTCTCCGTCATCCGCCGGGCGACTGTCTTCTTCATCCCATCGAGCGGCGCCAAGTCGTAGGATCCTGGGGCGATCCCCATCTGCTCCAGGGTTCTGGACTGACCGGTTGCGGGGGCTTCGGAGGCCGGCGACGTCGGCATCAGCTGGACGACGGGCGGCGCGGGGGTGGCCGGCGACGCAGCGGTCGGCGAGACGACGCCTCGAGAGGCTTCGACGTCCCGCCTGATGACACGCCCGTGGGGTCCCGAGCCTTTCACCCTCGCGAGGTCAATTCCCAGCTGATCCGCCAGCCGACGCGCCAGGGGCGAGGCGAAAAGCCGTTCGCGTCCGCTCCCTTCGGGCGAAGGCTCGGACCGGCCCTTGGCCTGGCTGGCCCCGGACGCATCGACCCGCGAAGCTGCCGAGGGCGGCTCTGCGGCGGCGGGCTCGGGCGTCCTGGGCGCCGACGGCCGCGAGGGGGCGTCGCCCTCGCCGCGCAGCCTGGCGATCGGGGTGTTGATCTTGACTTCCTCGGTCCCCTCAGGAACCAGGATCGCCTCCACCTCGCCCTCGTCGGCCGCCTCGACCTCCATGGTCGCCTTGTCGGTCTCGATCTCGGCGATCACATCGCCGCTCTTGACCTTGTCGCCCACCTTCACCAGCCACTTGGCCAGCGTCCCCTCCTCCATCGTCGGGGAAAGAGCCGGCATCAAAACTTCGGTCACGACGCCTCCCTCGAAAGTTCGGCGAGGTCCTCGGCATGCGCCTCCCAGTGGGCGCCGTCGAACGGCTGGACATCGATTCTGAGCCCCGAGGTGTCGTCCAGGCACCGCAGATTGACCGACCAGCCGTCGGGATTCGAGCGGGGCCGATAGAAGCTCTTGACGCCGCACTTGCTGCAGAAGAGATGGCGAGCAGTGTGGGTGTTGAAGCTGTAGCTCGTCAGGCCGCCTTCGCCGGAGTCGAGGCGAAAACGGCTCTCCGGGACGATGACGTGGACGAAAGCGGTCATCGCGCAGATCGAGCAATTGCATTCGTGGACCAGAATCGAATCTGGGAGGCCGACAGCGAAGCGCACGGCGGCGCAGTGGCATCCGCCCGAGCGCCAGGAAAGCGCGGCGTCCGTCGTCATCGGTAACAAACCGCCTTCACGGTCTCGATGATCTTTTCCACAGCCGGCAATGAAAGTGCTTCGAGATTCGCTGCGTAAGGCAGCGGCGTATCAGCCTGGAAGACCCTCAGAGGCGGAGCGTCCAGCCAGTCGAACGCTTGCTCCACCACCCGAGCTGCGACCTCCGCCCCGACGCCCATGGACCCCCATCCTTCCTCGATGGTCACCAGACGATTGGTCTTCTTCACGCTTTCAACGACCGTGACGTGGTCGAGGGGCCGCAGGGTGCGAAGATCGATGACTTCGGCCTGGATGCCGTCTCGGCTGAGTTCCTCGGCCGCCGAAAGAGCCAGGCCAACCATCCTCGAATGGCTGACGAGGGTGACGCTATCGCCCGGCCTGCGGACCATGGCGCTTCCGATCGGGACCAGCCAGTCGGGGACGTCGGGAACATCGGACTCCTTGCCGTAGAGCATCTCGTGCTCGAGGAAGACCACCGGATTTGGATCGCGAATGGCGGCCTTGAGAAGTCCCTTGGCGTCGGCGGAATCATAGGGAGCGATCACGATCAGGCCCGGCACATGGGCATACCAGCTCGAGTAATCCTGGCTGTGCTGGGCGGCGACCCGGGCGGCGGCGCCGTTAGGGCCGCGGAAGACGACCTGGCAGCGCACCTGGCCGCCAGACATATAGAGCGTCTTGGCGGCGGAATTGACGATCTGGTCGATCGCCTGCATCGCGAAGTTGAAGGTCATGAATTCGACGATGGGTTTCAGTCCCGCGATCGCCGCCCCGACGCCAAGGCCGGCGAAGGCGTGCTCGGTGATCGGGGTGTCGATCACGCGCCGGTCGCCGAACTCCTGGAGCAGGTCCCTACTGACCTTGTAGGCGCCCTGATACTGGGCCACCTCCTCGCCCATAAGGAATACCGACGGGTCACGGCGCATCTCCTCGGCCATGGCGTCACGCAGCGCGTCGCGCACGGTGGTGCGGATCAGCTTCACGCCCTCGGGAAATCGGGAGGCGGCCGGCGATGGCGCGACGGGGGCCGCGGCTTCCTGCTTGGTCGCCGCTCGCTTCTCGGGTGGCTGTTTCTCGCCGCTCGATTGCCGTGGCGCGCTCCCATGGTCAATCGGCGCCTCCGTCCATGTCTTTGGCGCGGCGGCCGGGCTCTGGCGGGCGCCGTTCGACCCTTCGCCGCGCAGCCTGGCGATCGGGGTGTTGATC
>Ga0302324_100029668_pt1 | contig 10353 bp, 13 predicted proteins | sample Palsa_T0_1_FD_201949 | JGI IMG/M metagenome (GOLD analysis project Ga0302324, IMG submission 201949) | Peat permafrost microbial communities from Stordalen Mire near Abisko, Sweden - Palsa_T0_1 | ecosystem: Environmental > Terrestrial > Soil > Palsa > Peat permafrost | place: Sweden: Abisko... | reverse complement strand
CGACGAGAGTTCCAGCATAGGGATTCCCGGGCGAACCGATTGGATGTTTTCTCTGGCGGCGGCGCGATCAAACTCCACCGCATCCGCCAAATCGATTTTTGTGATCACGGCGAGATCGGCGCTGTTGAAAATGGTGGGATACTTGAGCGGCTTGTCTTCCCCTTCCGTTACCGAGAGCAGCACGAGCCGCATGTTTTCGCCCAGATCGTAGGACGCAGGACACACCAGGTTTCCGACGTTTTCAATGAAGAGGAAATCCAATTCGTTGAGATTCCAATCCTGGATAGCGCTCTCTACCATGGCAGCCTCCAGATGGCAGAGCGTTCCGGTGGTGATCTGCTTGACGGGGGCGTGGCTGCGAGCCAGGCGATCGGCGTCGTTGGCGGTAGCGAGGTCGCCCACCACCGCGGCCGGCCGGTAGCCAGTTTCCCTGAGCAGCGTGAGCGTCTTTTCGAGAAAAGCTGTTTTGCCCGAACCGGGGCTCGAAACCAGACTGGCCACGAACAAACCTGCCTGCTGAAAGCGCTGGCGGAGTACGCCTGCTATCTGATCGTTGTGCTTCAGGACGTTTCGGCGGACTTCCACGATCCGGGGTTGGGCGCTCATTCCAGAAGCTCCAGCGCCGCCAGTTCCAGTTCGCGGCCGTGAATCACCTTCGAAGCCGGAGTATCGCATTCGGCACAGGAAAAATCCTGCAGAGAGCGGACCGGGCGTTCCGCGTCGCACTTGGAACAAAAAACTACGATAGGAACTTCTTCGATCACCAGGCGGCAGCTGGCGAACGGCGTTGCCTCACGCGCCAGTTCATAGGCGGAGAGCAGCGCTTCCTTGACGACGCCTGAGAGAGGGCCCAACCGGAGATAGATCGCCTCCACCTGCGGATTTCCGCGCCGCTCCGCTTCTTCTTCCGCCACCTCGAGAAGGCTCAGGCAAATGGAGAGCTCATGCATGGGACGCCCCGGATTGCCGGAATCCGCCGGTGATACAACCGCGCCCTTGCCAACCCACCTGCGTTACCTTGCCGTCTTCGATCAAAACTGGAACGGTGCGCTGACCGCCCGTTGCCTCCGACATTCGCGCATAAGCATCCGGATCGGCTTCGACATCGTACTCCTCGAAATCCAGATTCTTCCACTCCAGCCATTCCCGCAGTTCGCGCGTATAGGGACAGCTCGCCGTGCCGTAAAGTTCAGTTTTGGGCATGACCGGCGGTCTCCAGTAGCTGGCGAATGATGTGATACACGGAGGCTTGCACTTCCTGAATGCGTGGGATGTAATCGGAGCGGATCACCAGCGGCCAGTCGGCTAATCCACGCCGCACAATCCCGCCGCCATCGTAACCCAGCAGCGCCACGGTCAGCAGATTCCGCTTGTGGGACTCTTCCAGCGCCAGAATGATATTTTTCGATCCACCGCTGGTGGAGATCCCGATGGCAACATCTTCCGGACGCGCTTGCGCGATGAGCTGCCGAAGGAAGATGACATCCGTCCCGACATCATTGGCGAGCGCGGTGATATTGGCGGGTTCAAGAGAAAGCGAGACAGCAGGAACAGGCCGAAGTCCGGCGGGAGGCTGGACACAATCCAGCATCCAGTCATTCGCATCGGTGGCCGAGCCTCCGTTCCCAAATAGGATCAGTTTTCCTCCGCGGCGGAGGCGATCGTGGATGGCGAGGGTTGCGTTCGCGATCTGTTCCGACTCCTCCTGGGCCACCTGCGCACGCAGCTTCGCGTCTTCGGCAACCTTCATCCGGATGGATGCCGCTACATCCTCCAGCATGCCGCCAGTCTCCTGTTTCTGTTGGCCAAGGAACGGGTAAAGAAACCCAGCATCACCCACATCGTGACCCAGTTCGCGGTGTTCGAGGAATACGTGCACGGTTTCCCAGAGCGTGTGATAGAGCATCTCGATCATCTCCTGGTGTTGGAAAGGATCGGTTGCCAGACCCGGGCAAGTGTAGGAACCTCGGACGCCCGGCAAGGCGAAGGTCATGGCGCCGGCGGCTGTGGCCGAATCCAGCGCGGACTGTACCTCCGGGTCGCCTTCCGGAGGGCCAAAGCCCATCACGATATCTTCCGGCTTCAGGATGGCGCCGAGCCAGGGTCCGAAGAGAATGGACAAATCCAACGCCGGAAGAGCGCGCTTGCCGACAATCACAGGGTGAACGAATTCCACCGATACGTGCTGCGCATCGGTAGCGTACGGTCCGCGGCCAAATGCCAACAGGCGGCCACCCTTGAGAAAACGGTCCGACATGCCGCGGCAGGCCAAGGCCAAGCGCGGGGCTTCTTGTTCGAAGAATTCGCCATAGCGCCGGTTGCGTTCGAGGAGCGCTTCCTCAACGTGGCTGGCGAGTATGGAGCGGTTGCTGACCATGTTTGACAAATATGTTTAACAAATATGTTTAACAAATACGCGGCAACGGATCTCCCACCAGCATATCGATTACGCGCGTTCCACCATAGCTTGTTGCGCCAAGAACGGTTCCGGCCGGTTGCTCGGACAGCTCGCCGATGATGGCTGCCGGCTGACCGCCGGGGGCGTCTCGCAATGCCTGCAGCGCCGCGTCGGCATGTTCGGCGGCAACAATGGCCAGAAACTGACCCTCGTTGGCGATGTGCAACGGGTCAAGACCCAGCAGTTCGCAGGCGCCGCGCACGGTGTCGCGGATCGGGATCTTGTCTTCACTGAGAATAACGCCCAGCCCGCAGTCCCGCGCTAATTCGTTCAGGGACGTTGCCACGCCGCCGCGAGTGGGATCGCGCATCCAGCGAATACCGGGCGCCGCGGCCCGGGCCAACGCCTCTACCAGCGGCAGCACGGAGCGGGTGTCCGAACATAGGTCCGCTTCCAGATCCAATTCTCCGCGCGCCAGCAGGATGGTGACGCCGTGATCCCCGATGGGTCCGCTGAGCAGTACTTTGTCGCCCGGGCGGACGGACGCGGCCGAGAGAGCGATTCCGGGAATCGGAAGACCGATGCCGGCGGTGGTGATGTACATGCGATCCGCCTTGCCGTGTTCGACAACTTTGGTGTCGCCGCCCGCGATTCGGACTCCGGCCTGACCAGCCGCCTTGGCCATGGCGCGAACCTCGGCCTCCAGGATCTCGGTGGGAAGTCCGGATTCCAGAACAAACGTCACCACCAGCGCCTGGGCGCGCGCGCCCGAAACTGCCAGGTCGTTCGCGGTACCGTTTACAGCCAGCTCGCCGATGGAGCCGCCGGGAAATCGAAGGGGTTTCACCACGAAGCTATCCGCTGTAATGGCAATGCAAGTTCCGTTCAGGTTGAGATGTGCTGCGTCGCCCAGAGGTTCGGTGGATGATCCGAACAAGAGCGGGGCGAAGAGACCTTCCACCAGGCGGCGGCTGGCCTTGCCTCCGGCGCCGTGAGCCATTTCAATTTGCGGGTCGCGGAAGCGGATTTTAGGGAGCATGGTGGTCATGCTCACGCTCCCTTCCGGTCACGGCTCGGTAACACCATCGAAGCACGAAGCATCCCTCAGACTGGCGCCCCGATACTTGTAAGGACGGCCGCCTTTCGATGCTCATAACTAAAATAAGCCGCGCAGGAGCCCTCCGACGACACCATGAGCGCGCCCACCGGACGCTCGGGTGTGCATTCGGTTCCGAATAGCTTGCACTGCGCGGGCTTCAGCACGCCTTTCAGAACTTCGCCGCACTGCGCCGCCTTGGGATCGGTGACGCGAACCCCTGGCACCTGGAAACGCTGCTCGGCGTCCCATTGCGCATACGTGTCGCGGATCTTCAAGGCGGACTGCGAAATGAATCCCATGCCGCGCCATTCGAAATAGGGACGCAGTTCAAACACGTCAGCCATGGCCCGCAAAGCCGGCCGGCTGCCCTCCCACGGGACCACGCGCTTGTATTGATTTTCCACTTTCGCTTCCCCGGCATTGAGCTGCTGCAGCAACATCACAATGGATTGCAGAACGTCCACCGGCTCGAAGCCGGATACAACAATCGGCTTGCCCTCATTCTTAGCGATCCATTCGTACGGACGGCATCCGATCACCGTGGAGACGTGTCCGGGACCGATGAAGGCATCAATCCGCATATCCGGAGAGTCCAAAATGGCGCGGATGGCCGGAATGATGGTGACGTGATTTGAAAATACCGAGAAGTTGGGGAGGCCGAGTTCTTTCGCGCGCATCAAGATGAGAGCGGTGGAAGGCGCGGTGGTCTCAAACCCGATGGCGAAAAACATCACATGCCTGCCGGGATTTTTCTGGGCCAGCTTCAGCGCATCGGTTGGGGAATAAATAATCCGGACGTCCATGCCGCGCGCCTTATGTTCCAGCGGGCTGCCGTGGGTGCCGGGGACGCGCATCATGTCGCCGAACGCGGTGAAGATGACGTTCGGATCCTGCGCGATGGAGAGTCCGTCGTCGATTCGTCCCATGGGCAGAACGCATACCGGACAACCTGGCCCGTGCACCAGCTCAATATTAGAAGGCAGCAGGTCTTTCAGCCCGAAGCGATAGATGGCGTGCGTGTGGCCGCCGCACACCTCCATGAATCTGTAATGCCGCGCGGGATCGGCCAGTCGGCGGATCTCCGCAGACGCTTTCCCGATGACGCCGGGTTCGCGGAATTCATCGACAAATTTCATGTCTCGCCCAAGCCATAGCCTTCCACCTCTTCGAGGGCCGCTTCCTGTTCCCCCAGCATGGTCAAGGTTTGAATCTGATCCAGCGCCTGTTCCTCGCTGATTTTGCTCATTGCGAAGCCGACGTGGATCAAAACCCAGTCGCCCATGTTAGGCGGATCGTCAGCCAGCAGGCCGGTGTCGATGTGGCGGCGCACGCCCACCACCTCAACCAGCGCGCGGTTCTGTTCTTCCGGAAACAGCTCAACCACTTTTGCCGGAATCGCTAAGCACATTGGAATACCATCAGCTATTGTCTCCCTTTTTTCTGGCGACGATATCGAACGAGCATTTCAGTTCGTCTTTTACCTTGAGCGTCCCGCCCGCAATTGAGATCGGTTTAATTCCATAAGCGCTTTGCAGGACGGTGAACTCTCCGTGAGCGCGCAGCATATCTCCGGTGAGAGAAATCCGCGCCTCGACAGGCTGGTTGTTGGAGACCCCGTGCAGAGTAAGAGTGCCCACCAGGTTAACCAGGAACTGGCCGCCGCCTGCCTGGCTGGCCGACACTTTCGCGCTTTCAAAAACGATCTCGGGAAACCGTGAGGTCTCCAGCACGTCCCGGTTCATGGTGAGTTCCAGCTCCCGGCGATCCTTGTCGCTCATCTGATCGGTTACCGCGAGCGAGGCCGACCGAATGCGAAGCACCAGCCGGGAAGCATCGACGGCCTCAGGCGAGAATCCCGCTTCGCCCTCAAAATCGCGAATTGCGAGCGTCGGACTGTGGCCAAGAGCCGAAAACATTCCACTTGCGAAAGCGCGCACGGTGAACCGGCTGATGCCCGGATCGATGGTGTAAACCGCAATTGATGTGGTGGGCGTCACTTACATCGCCTTGAGTTTCAAATACCTCTCAAAATCGGGCGCGGCTGTTTGCAGCAGGTTGCCCACATTGAGGCCGCCCAGATATTTCCGGATGGCCGGGCTGCTAAGAATCATACCTGTGCCCAGTAGCACCAGAGCCAATCCACCGAACATCACCATGGTGTCCCGCGCCTCCGCGGAATTAGCATCGTTGTTTGCGAAGTCCATTGTTGTTATCCCTTCTCAGAATTTAAATAATCCGCAATTAATCTTCTGACTAGCACGGCCGCTTCCTCTATCGCCGCCGTGACGGGTTCACTGAGTCCCATGTGCCCTTCCTCGCCGCCCAGCGTGGCCGGTTCACAACCCACCAGCAAGACTTTACCGGATACCTTCCCCATGCTTCCGGCAAGTTTGAGAACGCTGACTGGATTCATGGCGTGCGCATCCAAAGCCACGCCCTGAGGCTCGGCGACATCCTGGTTAATTTCAGGTTGGATCACGAATAAAGTGCCCGGCGAGGATCCGCGCGGAGCGGCATCCACCAGAATCATCAGGTCGTAGCCATCCAGCAACGCATACGCCAGATCGTAACCGCGGATCCCGAAGTCTTGAATCCGGACACCATCGGGAAAATCGCATTCCGAGAGCCGCCGTGCCACTTCGACACCGAATCCATCGTCACCTAGAAAGATGTTGCCGATGCCGGCCACCAAGATTTTCGAAATTTTGCTAGCCTGGCCATGCGCGGGAGCCGGCCCGATCGGCTCCACTTCCTCGGGCGAAAAGAAAAAGCGATGGCCGGGCTGGCGTAATACACCCAGATCCTTGCCGGGATCTTCCTCGAGCACCACCGCGAGATGGACCTTGCCTTCGTAATCCTGCTCAATGGATTCGATGCCGGCGATCTGGCCTGCCAGAGCCAGATCGAAGATGTCGCCGCCCTGCCGGGGACGCAAGCGAACCAGGTCCCCTTTTTTCACTTCCATTCCCGCAACGGTCACGCTCTCCACCGCAGCGGATTCTTCCAAAAGCTGCCATTCCCATTCGTTCACGGCATCTGCTCCTGGACTTCCCGCAGGCTTCGCACCACGCCATGCATTTTCATGAACTGCTCGGCAGGCATTGATTCTGTTCGCTCCAGAATCAGTCGCGCGCGTTCGTCCGAGCGACCGATTTCAAGCTTCTCCTCATCGGTTAGAGTCAGGATGCGCAGGGTCAGGATCTCGTCGATCTCGGTACCGTCGAATAAAGCGCCTGGGCTTTCGGGGGCGATTTTGGGGTAGTCGTAAAGGATGATGGGTGAGGAGAGCATGGCGTCACGCTGGCCGTCTTCTCCCACCAACACCGGCCAGGTCCCGATGTTCTTGCAATCGCCGGCAATATCGCGCAGTTCGCCGGGCGGATCCAGCAGAGAGATGAACTCAGCGCGGTCTATAGCGAGGATGCTGTGCGCCGAAATCAGCGAGTGCCGCAGAGCTTCTTCGCGGGTTGCGCCGTGGTAGGAACTGGTATTTGAAATCGTAACCCGGAGTTTGTATAACTCGCGATCGACAAGCATTGCTTCCACTTCAATCAGTGATGCCGCCGGTTCGGTGGTCGCGAGCCGACTGGGGAGTTCGCTCAGACGCAGGGATGAAAGGGTTATGTCGCGTTCCAACACGCTCCCTTGCGGCCGCGGTTCAATTAGCAGTGTGTCGTCGTTCCTAACCGCGACCGCAAGGGAGCGTGTGTCCAACTGCAGGAACCGCAAACGCACGCTCAGCTTGGTATCGGTTTGGGCTCGTACCAGGCACTCGGTCTGGCTCAACCACGCGTCCGCGCCTGACTGCTGTTCGGCGTAGGCACGCGGATAGAGCACGCCGAAATTCCAACGCTGCTGATTCTTCAACGCTGAAGCTCGATACGGATACAAGAGATAGCCTTCGTACAAAACCGCGCTGGCGATGTCTTCGATGAGCTTAGCGTTCATCGCACCACCACCTCGTCCACGGAGGCCAACAAGCGCTCCAGCGCCTCTTCCCAGCTTGGGATTCCGTTGCGAACCTTGAATTCGTACAAACGCTCAAATACGTCTCGCTGAATCGCCAGCCACGCGCTGTTGGGATAGTATTCGTCCATCATCTGTCGCCAGACCTGAACGGGCAGCCGGAAGCGGGCCTCTTTGTTCCAAGGAATGGGCGTCACCTGCAGCGTGCCATCGGGAAGAGCATAGAAAACAGTGCCGCTGAACAAGAGATTCAGCGGGATTTCGCCGTCGCTGACACCGTGGAAGTATTTGGTTGCGGCCACGTTGAAGTCGAACGTGCAGGGGATCTGCAAATCTGCAGTGGTGCTGCCGGCGAACCCTGGGATGACAACGTTCGCGTGGGTCCATAGCATGGAGCGGAGGGTGCGGCTCCAGCGGACAGGCTCACCGAATAAATCCAGCAGCTTTGCCTTCTCAGCGTCCGAATAGCGCCGGCGGGTGGACTCGATCTGGATCTGCGCCCGAAGCGCGATGGTATGGATGCTCTCATCCGCCAGCGTATTGGTAACGCGAAGCTTTAACGATATGGCCGGCGAAGCCGCAAAGGGGACGGCTTCGGCGCTCTCCGCCGAGAAGTTGAGATCAGGCATTGGAACCTGCTTTCAGCTCCACGAAGAAGTCGCGGATTTTTTCCCACACCTCAGTGCCGCCGGAGAGGCCACGCCAGTTCGAGCGAATCAATCCCACCAGTTGGTAGCATTTATCCGTCGGCGCCAGATAATACTCAGCCTCGCGATCCAAACGATTTACCAGCAGCGCCTCAACATCCGATTCCAGCTCGGTCAAAATCGGGTTCTCTTGTACAATGTCCCACCATGCTTCAAGCGATAGCAGCGACTCGGTGGAGCCCGCCGGGCTCGGATATAAAGCGAGAACCCTGTTGTCCCGGCTGCTCTCCACAAAAAAAGCCAAGCCGATCGGAATCATCAGACTATCCCATTGGCCCTCCGTCATCTGAAAATTCGCCAGGAACCGGGCCCGCCGCGGCACGCGCTTATACTTGGTTTCTCCCGCTTGGGAGAAGAGCACCGCGCACGCATCGCAAACGCACGCCAAACGTCTGGACGCCGGATCAATCAGGTGCTGATGCTGATGCGCCACGCCCACTCCACACAGGTCGCAGTGCTCGTTCGCACGCGGCTTGCGAGTGAGACTCTGGAGAGTGGCGAAGGCGCTCATGGCCGGGCGGTGTCAACCCCGAGCAAGCTGGTCAAGGGCACGAAGCTGGAGCTCGGCGCCTTCTCCGCTCCTCCTTCAATCGCGATATCCACGGCGTCAGGCGCAGTTTCAAGCAGCGCCTCCCGAACAGCTTCCTGCAGCCCGTGCGATGCTGGTCCGCTGAGCTTAAGGCGTACCTGATCCCCTGCGACTGCGATTACCTCCAGCCCAGCTCCTCTGGAGCGAAGCACCGGCCGCACTTTGTCCAAACCGCGCCTGACACGCGTTTCGAAATCCTCCGGATGCAGGCCGTACAACACCAGGAGACTGCTTACCAGATCGTCATGCGCGAGCGATTCGACAATCACGGCGCCAGCCTCGCCTCCGGTGCTGGATACGATCTCGACAATACGATCGAGGCCGGCGCCATGCAGCTCCATGAGCGACTGAATCAGATCCCGCGCTGTTTCCCGCACGGAGGGATCCAGAGAGGATTCGAGTTTCCGGACCAGCGTATCCACCCGACCAACGCGCTCTTGGAATTCCTTTGTGACGGACATTGGTTTGGGTGTTAGTGATTGCCGAACATCGGCGAGTGAACGGTCTCAAGCACCTTGCCGTCACCCAGATACATGTGAACTCCGCAGGGCAGGCACGGATCGAAACTGCGAACCGCGCGCATGATGTCGATACCCTTGAATTTGTCAGGGCCATTTTCCTCAAAGATCGGCGTGTTCTGCACGGCGTCTTCATAGGGGCCCGGGGTACCGTAGATATCCCGTGGATTCGCATTCCAGGGAGTGGGCGGGTACGGGTGATAGTTTGCGATTTTGCCGTCTCGAATCACAACGTGATGCGACAGCACACCGCGAACTGCTTCGTGGAAACCGCAGCCGATGGCTTCTTCGGGAACTTTAAAATCGGTCCAGGTCTTGGTTCGGCCGCTGTGCAATTCCTTGAACGCCTTTTCCATGAAGTGCAGCGCGCAGGCTGCCGAATAGGCCTGAAAGTAAGTGCGTGCGCGGTCTCGTTCGATAGCATTGCTCCACTTCGGGATCTTCCATTCGAACTCCACTTCCGGAAGCATGGCCGTCTTAGGCAGATAAATCTTGACGCTCTTGCCGGTGGCCTTCACGTAGCCGATATCCACCATCCCGGCCAAAGCAGTGGACCAGAAGCGCGCGATGGGTCCGCCGCCGGTATCCAGCGCCAGATACTTGTCGGTACGCTTGTCATACCAGCGCGGGGACATAACCCAGGTATAGTTACCCTTGAAGTCGCGCTTCTGCGGACGTGGGGTGGTGGTCTGGTTCCAGGGATGGCGTTGATCCACCGGATTCCCCAGAGGATCGGTTTTCACAAAAGTTTCGCCGTTCTGCCAGTCGTCATAGTAAGAGCTTCCCAGCAGAATGCGGATGTTCAGGTTAATGTCGACTAAGTTGTGGGTAACTGCTTCTCCATCCACAATCACGCCCGGCGTCACGAACATGCCCTTACCCCACTCGTCCATGTTCTTGTAAGTGTAATCGCAGACGTCTGGGTTGTTGAAAGAGCCCCAGCAACCTAGTAGGATTCGGCGCTGTCCTACTTTTTCATAACCCGGGAGAGCGTCATAGAAGAAGTCGAACAGATCGTCGTGCAGCGGCACCACCTTCTTCATGAACTCCACATACTTCATCAGCCGGACCATGTA